>Ga0209698_10008208_pt1 | contig 10819 bp, 6 predicted proteins | sample LitLauG_LLR_2012_FD_187203 | JGI IMG/M metagenome (GOLD analysis project Ga0209698, IMG submission 187203) | Freshwater sediment microbial communities from Pennsylvania, USA - Little Laurel Run_MetaG_LLR_2012 (SPAdes) (version 2) | ecosystem: Environmental > Aquatic > Freshwater > Creek >... | reverse complement strand
GGCAGCCGGACCTGTAAGCCGAATTCGCCGGACTGCATTGCAAACACGACAACTTATTTGAAATCAGTCGCCATGGACTGTCAATGATGTCAGCTTTGGCAGTGATGGCAGGTTTTGCGTCACACCGGCGTCACAACTGTGGTTCTAGCTGGATCGCGAACGGAGGCGTGGGTAACTTCCGGATCGTCCGTCCTCCGCTCCGAGACAACACGACAAATATTTCGCAGGGGACAGGCTAGACTATTGCAGCTTCGCGTACCCGGTTTTGGCTTGCTTCAGGATGGGGATGTCCGCGTCGGCGTCTTTCCAGAGAGTGAGGAAGTCTTTGTACGCAGCGAGCGCCCGGACGCGGGCGGCGTCGGCATCCGCTCCGGTTGAATTCTTTGCTTGCAGCGCATTCGCACGGGCTACGCCCAGATGCGCTAACGCTCCCGTCCAGCAGTTCCAGACGATGCCGCTGTGGTCGAGAATCTTCTGGAACTCGGCAGCGGCTTCTTTGCCCTGTCCTGCCGCCAGATACGCTTCGCCGCGAATGTAGGTGGGGTAAAGGCAGGAGATGTTGGCGACAAACGAAATCTGCCCGTACTCGATGGGCGGCACGGCAGGTTGCAGGCTGGAGATTGCCGCAGCCGGATTCTTCTGGTTCAGAGCCATTTGCGCCCGAATCGCGGGCAGCCACAGAGATTGCATCAGCGTGTCGAGCGGGTAACGCTTGTTCAGTTCTTGTGCCAGCGATTCGGCTCGGGCCGAATCGCCTGCCAAGGCATACGCAAGCGCGGCTTCGACCTCAACTCCCTGACTGTTGGGATAGAGTTTCAAGCCTTCTGCCGCCTGCTGCCTGGCTTCCGCCGCATTGCCAAACACCGCTTCCCGCTGCGCGGCAATCTCCAGCCAGATCGCTCCGTTTTCCTTGCTGTCGGCGCGGATCGAGGAATCCACAGACCGCTTGGTCAGTTCCCGCGCTTTGCCGAGATGACCCGCGTATGCTTCGGTATCGGAAGCGAGCGAAAGCCCCATGTTTTCTTCCGGCTTGCCCGCGAACCACTGCTGCTGCTCCGTCATTCCCGAAGTGTCGCCGCGAACGAAAGCCAGAGCGTAGAGAGCGTTGCGAAGCACGAGATTATTCAGCTTCCGCTCTTGCGCCTGCTGAATCGTCTGTCTGGCTTCGTCGAACCGCTGGAGGGCGAGCAGGGGGTTGGCAAGACCACCATATACACTGACATTACCCGGGGCCAGACGGAGAGACTCGCGAGCAGCATCCAGCGCCTTTTCGTACTGCCCCAGCCCGCCGTAATCGGTGCCCAGATTTGCGTAGGCCGCAAAGTAGCGTGGATAACTGGCGATCAGTTCCTGATACATTTGTACCGCCTTGTCCTGTTCCCCGGTTACGGACGAGTAGTACTCAGCGGCAATGACCAGTTTTTCCCGCTCGCTCGCATGCTCCCGCAACTGGAATGCTTTGGTGTCGTACTCGCTGGCGCGGCCGGTTTCACCCAGACTGAAGTATTCGTTGCCTACTGCCACATACCCCATAGCGAAATTGGGGTCGAGTTGGATGCAGCGCTGATCATACGGCAGGGCGGCAGAAGCGCCTTTTTCATGGAACGCCTTCGCGCCGAGGCTGAAAGCCTGAAGCGCTTCGAGTGACGAGGTTGTCGCCTGCTCCAGAGGAACATCGAGCTTCTGCACTGACGACAGCGACTCGCCCAGCTCACCGCGCAGCTTCGAGGCTGCTTCGCCCAGCGTATTCAGCACCTTCTCTTTGCTCGCAGCCGTTGCCTGCTCCTGCGCCAGCACGTCGCCGCTCTGGCAGTTCACCACTTTCAATCCCAGCACGTACTCGCTGCCCAGACTCGCAATTGATCCGCCAATATATGCCTTGCTCCCCGCACGCTGGCAAAGCTCGCGGGCTACATCGGGCGTGAGCCGCGTGTCAGTCGGCTTGGTCATCAGCTTCAAGGTCTTCGCGACGTTGCTGTCAGAGAGCACATTCAAGAACGGCGACTGGTTCAGGGAGACACTGAGCGCCGTCTTCAGAGTGTCATCGAACACTGCGTCGCCCGTCTTGTTATCGAAATCGGCGAGAACGATGGTGTCTTTGTCAGTCAGCGGCGCGGCTTTATTAGAGCGGTAGTAAAGCCCCGCAACGATCAAGGCGACAACAATCACGGCTGCCGGAACCGCGATTTTCCAGAGGCTCTTCTTCCCGGCGGGAGCCTCCGCCACTTTCGTCCGGCTGGACGATGAAGGTGTAACCGGAGCCGTACCGCTGGAGACTGAAGCTGGAGTTGGTGCCGCGACCGCAGCATGGGCTCCGCTTCCCTGTACGGCGGCGACACTTCCCGAACTCGCTGCTCGCACCCGTCCCGTATCTGTGTCGCGCTTCAGCCGTTGCAGGTCCGTCCGCATCTCCGCCGCGCTCTGATAGCGGAGATTCCGGTCTTTCTCCAGCGCCTTATTGATGATGTCTTCCAGCTTCGGCGGAATGTCGCGATTAAAGCGAATCGCAGGCGGCGGATCAGAATCGAGGATGGCTTTGAAGATAAGCGCCGAGGTTTCGCCAGCAAAAGGCAACGTCCCTGTCGCCATCTCATACAGCACAGCGCCGAAGGAGAACAGGTCGGTACGTGCGTCCAGTTCCTTGCCTTTGGCTTGCTCCGGCGACATGTAGGCGACCGTTCCCAGAGTTGCACCGGGGCTGGTCAGGTGCTGGTCGTCCACTGTCTGGGTATTGGCTGCGCCGATCCGACTGGAAGAGGATGCCGTGGGTGCAACCTTCGCTAACCCGAAATCGAGAATCTTGGCGTGCCCGCGCTCGGTGACGAAGATGTTCGCTGGCTTGATGTCCCGATGGACGATCCCCTTCGCATGGGCGGCATCGAGCGCATCGGCGATTTCGATCGCCAGCGAGAGAATCAACTCCGTCTCCATCGGATGATTGCCGATCCTGTGCTTCAGCGTCATGCCATCGAGATACTCCATGACGATGAAGGGCTGCCCCTCGTACTTGCCGATTTCATGAATGGTGCAGATATTGGGATGGTTCAGCGCCGAGGCAGCCTTGGCTTCCCGCTGGAAGCGGCTGAGCGCCTGCGGGTCGTGCGCCACATCATCGGGCAGGAATTTGAGGGCGACGAAGCGGTCGAGGTCGGTGTCTTCCGCCTTGTAGACGACGCCCATCCCGCCGCCACCCAACTTCTCGACTACGCGGTAGTGAGAGACGATCCGGTCGATCATGCGTGGCACAGAAGACGGGCGAGTGCGCACAAATCGTACAGATCGTAAAAAGTGAAGTCAAACCGGCCCGGTCGTTGCAGCGCAGGCGCGTCACACCCGCGTCACAAACGAATTTCGGGCTGTGCAAGTAATTGAGAAAAAAGGCTTGTGGCAGCCGGACCTGTAAGCCGAATTCTGTCCGCAACATTGCTGCTGCGGGACGGCCATTCCTCTGGGCCAGGCATCGCTGCCGGGCTCTAGCGACCTACCCGAAGGTTTGACGCACCGAGCCGGCACGTGTCCGCGGCCCTGATTCAAAGAACCAAAGCCACGAACTTCCTCCCTATTTGGTCTTGCTCCGTGTGGGGTTTGCCCTGCCCGCGCCATTGCTGTCGCGGCGGTGCGCTCTTACCGCACCTTTTCACCCTTACCCCGTTGCCGGGGCGGTATGTTTTCTGTGGCACTTTCCGTCGAGCGCTCCCAACCGTACCGGCCTGGGTGCCCTCCCGGACGTTATCCGGCACACTGCTCTGCGGAGTTCGGACTTTCCTCTCCCCGCATCCGAAGACGCTGGAAGCGACCGTCCGGTCCGGCTGCCTACGAACCAATTATACGATGACTCAGCTGGCCGCCGGAGTCCGAGCCAATCCCTGGCCTGGGGACCCACAATTACGGTTCAAAGGCGAATCAGGCTGATAGACTTAAGTTCCAGTCCCAGCTGGATCTCCGCCGCACAGCGGAAGGCAAAAGCCGAATCATGAACATCACAGAAGCGATCCGCGTGGCCCTGCAGTCGCTTTGGGCGAACAAGTTGCGGTCCGTTCTGACATTGCTGGGCGTCGTGATTGGGGTCGGTGCCGTCATTGCAGTCGTGACGTTCGTGTCGGGAATTAACGACTACGTCGCCAAGAAGATCTTCAATCTGGGCGCAGACGTGTTTATCGTTTCAAAAATGTCGGCGGTCGAAACCAATGTCGAACACTTTCTGGAGGCAGAGAAGCGCAAGGATCTCGTCATGGAGGACTATCAGGCCGTGGCCGAAGCTTGCGGTCACTGCCAGTACATTGGGGCCCTGATGCAGGCCAGCGGCAAGGTCAAACGCAATGAGCAATCGATCGAAGACACAAACATTCAGGGCATTACACCGTCGATTGCGACGATCCTCGACACCGATTTGACTTCCGGGCGCATGGTCAGCGAAACCGACCTGAACAATCACATTCAGGTAGCGGTGGTCGGAACCGACATCGTCGAACATCTGCTCGAAGGCACTGACCCACTGGGCCAGGAGATCCGGGTTGATGGATGGACCTACCAAATCATCGGTGTCGGCAAGAAGAAGGGAAAGACGCTTGGCCAGAGCGCAGACAACTACGTACTGATTCCCATCACCGTCTACCTCAAGAAGTATGGATCGCACAATCACAGCATTGGCATCTGGGGAAAGGCTGCGGCGACGGGAGTTCCACTGAATCAGGCGATCGATGAGGCCCGCGTTGCCTTGCGCGCGCACCGTCACGACCGGCCGGGACAGGAGGACAGCTTCGAGATTGAAACCAATGCCAGCCTGCTTGGCATCTGGTCGGGACTCAGCAACACGTTCTTCATGGCAACGATCGGAATTGCGGCAGTTTCACTCGTGGTCGGCGGAATCGTGATTATGAATATCATGCTGGTCTCGGTCACCGAACGGACGCGGGAGATCGGCATTCGCAAGGCGCTGGGGGCCCGGCGGGATGACGTCTTGCTGCAGTTCCTGATTGAATCCGTGATTCTTTCATTAATTGGTGGAGCTTTGGGGGTACTGTCGGGAGTCAGCATTGCGGAAGTCGTGACGGCTTTGATCGGCATGCCTTCATCGATCAAGCTCTGGGCTGTGTTCGCCGGACTGACTGTTGCCGCCAGCGTAGGGGTGTTCTTCGGTGTCTGGCCGGCGCGCAAGGCGGCGCTGCTGGACCCGATCGTGGCGTTAAGGTTTGAGCTATAGAGAAATGCAGAAATGATCCGCAGATCCGAATTCGGCGAAATCGTCAACATGGCGACGGACACGATCCGCAGCAACAAGCTACGGTCTGGGCTGACTGTGCTGGGAATCGTGATCGGCGTCGCAGTGGTGATCGGAGTGTCATCGATCGGCAGAGGCCTCGACGACAATGTCCGGGACCTGGTTTCCAGCATCGGATCCAACGTTGTTTTTGTGTTTCACTTGGACTTCTTCACTTTTGGCCGCATGACCGACGAAATGCGCAGGCGCCGCGAACTCACCTATGACGACGCCATGGCGATGGATGACCTGCCGCATGTGAAGGCCGTCTCAGCGGGAATGCGCATGTTCCGTCCCGAACTGGGCGTGGGGAGCTACTCGGTGAAATACGAGGACAAGAAAGTGAAGAACACGATCCTCGAGGGTGACATGGCGTCGGCCAAGGATGTCTTTGATCTGCCGATGGCGACTGGCCGCTGGTTCACCGACTTTGATGACGAGCACCACTCACCCGTCGTCGTGATCTGCTATCAAACGCAACGGGAGTTGTTCGGGGATCAGGATCCGCTCGGCAAGGAAATCAATATCGAGGGACGCCTGTTCGAAGTGATCGGCACGGTGCAGAAGATCAAGTCTGTGTTTGGCGGAGGCAAGGATCCGAACGACAATCGCGTCCTGATGCCGCTGAAGACCTTCAAGACGCTCCATCCGGAAATGAAGCAGCATGTAATCAGCGTCAAAGCCACTTCGCACGACGATATGCCGAAAGCGATGGACGAGATTCGGGAACTTTTGCGGCGGCGGCGGAAAGTGGCCTTCGATCAGCCGGACAACTTTGCGATTATGACCTCGGACTCGATCACCGACGTTTGGAATCAGCTGACGGGGGCTCTGTTCATCGGCATGTTTGCCATTTCGTCGGTTGGCCTGGTTGTGGGCGGCGTGGGAGTGATGAACATCATGTTGGTCAGCGTCACGGAGCGCACCCGGGAAATCGGCGTCAGGAAGGCGATCGGCGCGCGTAAGCGCGACATTCTGCTGCAGTTCACGCTCGAAGCGATCATGTTGACGATGGTCGGGGGACTGATCGGCATTCTGACCGGAGCCGTGATCGTCTGGGCGATTCCTGCGCTCTGGCCGTCGCTGCCAGCTCACCTTTCGATGTTCTGGGTGTCGTTCGGGTTCAGTTCTGCGGCCGGTGTTGGGCTGGTATTCGGCATATATCCGGCGTGGAAAGCGGCGAATCTCGATCCGATCGAATCGTTGCGCTATGAGTAGATGAGCTTCGCCCGGTCGTGACTGGTCTGACCGCACTTTCCACTCAAGAATTTGTCCAGGATTGATTCCGGCGCAGGTATTGCCAAGCCGGCGGAAGATTTCCATGATGCGCAAGGGCGAGTTCGGCGAAATCGTTCAGATGGCGGCCGACACGATCCGCACGAACAAGCTGCGTTCGGGTCTGACCATCCTCGGAATCGTAATCGGAGTTGCGGTTGTGATTGGAGTCTCCTCGATCGGGCGCGGGCTCGACGACAACGTTCGAGACCGCTTTGCCACCGCCGGATCCAACGTTATTTTTGCGTTTCATATCGATCCTATGATCTTCGGCCGCATGTCGGCGGAGATGCGGGCCCGCAAAGAGCTGACGATGGATGACGCGGAAGCACTTCGAGATTTGCCCCACGTCGAGGCCGTGTCGGCGGCGCTTCGTTTATTTCGTCCGGAGATCGGAAGCGGCACTTACGCAGTCAAATATCAGAACCGGAAGGCGAAAAACACGATTCTGGAGGGGAACACACCGTCGATGATCAATGTCGAAAATCTGCCGCTAGCCAGCGGAAGATGGTTCAGCGAGTTCGACGACGAGCATCGTTCTCCGGTGGTTGTTCTTTGCAGTGACACCGCGCAGGAGTTGTTTGGGAACGAAGACCCTTTGGGCAAAGAGGTCAACATCGAAGGGAGATTGTTTCGGGTCATTGGCGCTCTGGGTCCCATCCAGTCGTTTTTCAACGCGGGAAGGGATCCGATCAACAATCGAGTATTCTTTCCGCTCCGGACATTCAAGACGCTTCATCCGGAGATGAAGCAGCACTGGATCGTCATCAAAGCGACATCTCACGACGACATGCCAAAAGCGATGGACGAGGTCCGGGAGGTTCTGCGACGCCGCCGGAAGGTGTCGTTCGACCAACCGGACAATTTCTCGATGTTCACGATTGAGTCGGTCGCTGATGCCTGGAATCAGATTACGGGCGGCCTGTTCATTGGGATGTTCGCAATTTCCAGCGTCGGATTGGTCGTGGGTGGCGTGGGTGTAATGAACATCATGCTCGTCTCGGTGACCGAACGAACTCGCGAGATCGGAATTCGAAAGGCAATCGGGGCGCGTCCGCGTGACATCCTTCTTCAGTTCACACTGGAGGCGATCATCCTGACGGCGGTGGGAGGGGTGATGGGGATCTTGAGCGGCGCGGTCGTGGTCTGGATCATACCGCTCGCGTGGCCCTCATTGCCGGCCCACATGTCGATGTTCTGGGTGACGTTCGGCTTCAGTTCGGCGGCCGCTGTGGGCCTAGTGTTTGGCATTTATCCCGCCTGGAAAGCCTCAACTCTTGATCCGATTGAGTCGCTGAGGTACGAATAGACGGTTCCCCGCGCATGGTTCAGCACACAATCCGGATCGCGCAAGCTGTCTGCATTTTGGGATGCTTCTCCAGCATCATCTACTACATCTTTTGCATTCGCGCAGGCGTGGTTTTTCGTCGAATACGCGAATGCAAGGAAGGGTTCGTGGGGGGAGAAGCACTGCCGCCGGTCTCGATTCTTAAGCCGCTGAAGGGAATCGACCCTGAGATCTACGAGAGCTTTCGCAGTCACTGCCTGCAGGACTACCCCGAATACGAAATCATCTTTGGAGTGAGCGATGCTGCCGATCCGGCTGTGGCCAGCGTCGAGCAACTGCAGCGCGAGTTTCCGCGGCGATCGATTCGGTTGGTGGTGTGTCCGGAGATCCTTGGGCCGAATGTGAAGGTGAGTAATCTCGAGCAGATGGTCAAGGCAGCCCGGTACGAACACTTGATCGTTAATGACAGCGACATTCGTGTGGAAAGCGGATATTTGCGCGGCATTGTGGCGCCGTTCGCCGATGACGCTGTTGGGATGGTGACTTGCCTGTATCGCGGAGTGGCCGCAACGACTATCGGATCGCGGCTGGAGTCTCTTGGAATCAGCACTGATTTCAGCGCGGGGGTAATTGTGGCGCGTTGGCTGGAAGGGGGCCTGCATTTCGGATTGGGATCCACATTGGCGTTCCGAAAACGGGATCTGAAACGAATCGGCGGATTCGCGGCGATGGTTGATTTTCTGGCGGACGACTACGAACTTGGCCGGCGCATTGCTGATCTTGGAATGAAAGTTCTGCTTTCTGACATTGTGGTCGAGACGCATCTCCCGGCCTACGACTTTCAGGGTTTTGTTGCCCATCAGATGCGCTGGGCCCGTGGTGTTCGGGATGCACGCCTGGGTGGATACATCGGGTTAGCCTCGACGTTCGGGGTGTTGTGGGCGCTGCTGACCGTGTTTCTTTCGAAGGCGGCGGCATGGTCGTGGATTGTCTTCGGTTTCGTGCTGCTGCTGCGATTGTTGGTTGCAGCGGTTGTGGGACGAGTGATCTTGCGGGATCGGCAGGTGTTGCGGGATGTTTGGCTCTTGCCGGCTCGCGACCTGATCGCGGCCGGGGTATGGATGGTCAGCTTCTGGGGACACACGGTGACCTGGCGTGGCGACCGATTTGAATTAAGAAAGGGACGCCTCCTCCGCATTTCATAGAGCCACCTAACGCTGGCGGGCGGAGGGGAACAACTCAAACCGTCCATCGGCGAAGAGGCGATAACGCCGACCCCGCCACATGATCGTGTTGCCGACGAAGCCGGCAATCCAAAAAAAGAAGCCAATCACATCCTCGATGGGCAGCAACGGCCAGCGGAGACTCGCGCGCAAAACGCCAACGGACACGGAGTAAGCGGCGGCGGCACGCACGGCAGCGGCAAAAGGCACAATCGGCCACCATGCCGGCGAAAATGCAAACAGCACTAACGCCAGCGGAAAAGGCATGGTAAACAGCTGACCGACGTATCCGGCGGGGCGCGAACGCCGCGTGCTGCGGGCCCAGCGGAGCCGGTGGGCGATGTTTTCCTGCAGAGTCGAGCTGCCGATGTGATGTTCGATGACGTAGGAAGACAAAATGACGCCATGCCCAGCCTCTGCCGCGAACTTACCGATGACGAAGTCCTCGGCGAGATAGTCCTTCAATCGTTCGAAGCCGCCAATCGATTGCAGAACGCTGCGCCTCCCGACGATGGTGGGGCCGACTGCAAACCGCATACCTTCCAGCATCCGAGCCACCAGTGCGCTACCCCAAAAATCCGTATTCATCCCGGTAGCTTCGAGGCGCGACCAGAAACTTGGCCCAGGAACGGCGCGGTAGGGACATGTCGCAATTCCGATGTGCTCGTCCTGGAATTCCGCGGCGACCGTGCGGAGTAGTTCGGGAGTCACGCGGATGTCACTGTCGCTCATCACAACCAGGTCATTGGCTGCTGCTTCGAGCATCCGTTCCAGGCTGAACACCTTTGCATTTGCATAGGGAGGCTCGCCCGTGATCAGCAGTCGAGACGGAACAGCGGGATATTCCCGCTGCAGTCGCTCGACGACCTCGACTGCCGGATCCTTTGTGCTTCGAACGGCAAAAAGAATCTCGAAAGATGGATAGTCCTGCTCGAAGAACGTCCGCAAATTCGATTCGAGACCGAGATCGAGGCCGGCGAGAGGCTTGAGGATGCTGATCGCAGGGGTGGTTTGCAACGCCGGCGGACGAAGGCTCAGATAACGGAATGCAGCGAGAATCTGCAGAAAGGTGTAGACGACGGAACCGCAGAAGATGAGAAGAATAATGTATGCCAGGAGCCGGCCTGGATGGATCGAGAAAACAGCGATGGAGAGCGCGCACCTTGCGCTGAGCGGCATGGATCGGACCGGAAAGTATTATACCGAGCGGGCAGAAACCGGCGTCGATCCGGCTGTGGTTTGAGTCGCACTGGAGTTCAACGCACCCCGGATTTTCGCGGACAGCTGTCGCAGGGTGTAGGGCTTCTGGAGGAAGTTCGTTTCCAAATCGACTACTTTGTGATCGAGTATGGTTTTTCCGGCGTAACCGGAAACGAACAGGAACTTAGTGTCGGGCCTGAGCCGAGCCAATTGCCGAGCCAGTTCGCCTCCGCTCATGCGAGGCATGACGACATCGGTGACAACCAGATCGATTTCCTTCCCTTCGTGGATCAGAGACAGCGCATCAAGGCCGTCTTTTGCTTCGATGACGTTGTAGCCCGACAGGCGGAGGAATTCCGCAGTTGCCCGGCGGACAGCCGCTTCATCTTCCACCAGCAAGATGGTTTCGGTACCGCGCGAGTCGGTCTCAAGGACCGGATGGTGCGAACTGGCGATGCGGTGGCGGTCTTCTACGCAGGGAAAGTAGATTTTGAAGACGGTGCCAGCGTCCGGTTCGCTATAGACCCAGATGAAGCCTTTGTTCTGCTTCACGATGCCATAGACGGTGGCGAG
>Ga0209698_10008207_pt1 | contig 10819 bp, 7 predicted proteins | sample LitLauG_LLR_2012_FD_187203 | JGI IMG/M metagenome (GOLD analysis project Ga0209698, IMG submission 187203) | Freshwater sediment microbial communities from Pennsylvania, USA - Little Laurel Run_MetaG_LLR_2012 (SPAdes) (version 2) | ecosystem: Environmental > Aquatic > Freshwater > Creek >... | reverse complement strand
TGCAAGAGCTGTTCGTTGACCGCACGAGAGCGGAACTTGCTACTCAGTCCCGGGTTGAGCTCCACCTTGCCGGGGCCACGGGCGAACATCGCCGCCTCCGCTCACTCCTGTTTCGCGACAGCGGAATCGGCATGTCGGCCGCCGAATTGCCCGGCGCACTCTTCCGCGTCGGTTCCTCTCGAAAGGACGGCGTCCTCTGGCAACAGGGAGCGTTTGGTCGCGGAGGACTCACCGTCCTTCCGAACTGCGCAGCGTGGGTGGTGATAACACGGAAGCAGCCGGCCCATCTTGGTCCGGGTGAATCCGACCTAGTGACGGTCGCAATCGTCCGTTGGATCCGCGTCGGGAATCGGCAGACGGATACGGCTATTTATCAAGTGACCTCGCCCTGGGAGAACGACGGCGACATTGCACTTCCTCTGACGATCCCCGCGGAGGAATGCGACTTCGCTCCCGGCACTCATCTAGCAGTGATCGCGTTCGAGGCCGAAGGGATCTGGGTCTCCCGACTCGGGGACGAGCGTTCGATCGACACCTTGCTCGATACTCGCTTGTTCGAGCCGGCGTTGCCCGTGAACCTCGTTACACCTGCGTTAGGAGCACGAGAGGAGCGGGTGACGGTCCTCCGCGGGCTCGGCCGAAGATTGTCGGACAACCCGCGCTCGGATCGGAGCGAGGGGAGCGAAGAGTTGCCCTTCATGCATGAGCGCACAACCTACCGGCTTCCAATTCGCTACTTCCTGTTTCCAGCCGGAGATGTGGGTTCGCGACGCAGGTTCGTTGCGCGCGACCATGCCTTACTCTGGAACTCAAACGGGCAGGTCCACGCGCACTGGACCCCAGCGGAGTTCCGGCACAAGACGCGATTGGCAAAACTGGCAGATCGAATCCTCGTCGTAGTTGACACAGACGCGCTACCACTGCCGTTTCGGTCCAGCCTCTTCACCGCCGATCGCACGGAGCTCCTGCGAAACGCGGAGGCAGTGCGGCTCGAAGAAGAGCTGACTGCATTTATTGATGACTGGGAAGAGTTGTGGCGGGCCAATAATGATTTGATTCGCGATGCCATCAGGCAGAGCAATTCTGACAGGTCCACCTTCGGGGTAGCGCGCAGGATTTCAAGAGCGTTGCGCGTCCGTGGAGGTGATCGCTCCATCGGTCCGAACTCCGGACGTCGGCGAGCAGAGCGCCCCCTTCCTGAGCCTCGAACGCTCCTCGAGGACGCGACTGAACTCCTAGGACCTGCCGATGTTGTCGCTCCACGCGGCCGCATCAAAGGTATCTACCTCTCAATCAATGGTGTTGATGATTTCGTGCCAAGAAGAGCAGAGGTCCTGGTCACTTGTACTCACCTTGATGTCGACCCCGACTCCGATGTAACCCTCGGCCAACTTCGCAACGGTCGACTCCGCGTGGCGATCGCCGTCCCTCCTGACGCCGACATCGCAGACGCACAACTTCTGATCGAAGTGCCGGCATGGATCGGTCGGGACGGCGGCCGAAAGGGCCCACTTCGCTTCTCTTGTCCATTCCGTGTAACCGGAGGCGATGGCGGCGGGTCAGATTCGAGCGACCGAACCCGGGGAACGTCGGCACGCATTGCAGCGGACCGAGTCGCGCTCGTATGGACTTCTCACGAATTCGAGGAGGGGTGGACAGCGCTGACGGTTGGAGAGGTGGAGAACATCGATGCCGATTCTTTGTCGCAGGCGTCACCGGATTATTCCGCCTTCGCCGGCGAGCACTTCGAAGTTTCGGTCGTCAAGCTCAACGAGGAGTACGCTCCGCTTAAGGCGTACGCTGCGATTCGGGCCCGAGAGGTCGGCGACGAGGGCGTCGCGCGAGCCAAGGACAGGTATGCGGTTGGAGTGGGTGTCGACATGCTCTTGCTTGAGCAACACGTCAGAGCACTATTGGACCACCAACGCCAAGTCGACGAAGAGTGGCTGCAAGCGGCAAGGGCCGCTGCGGCGCAAGGCGTGTTGTCGGTAATGCCCGATTTCGACCAACTCGTGGCCGAAGCTGGCCTTGAGGGAGTCTGATGTCAAAATCGGGTGCCACGGTATGGGGGTGACTGTGAGCAACTGGGCAGCGACGTTGCCGGTGATCGAGAATCGCCGTCTTCCGCCGGATCCAAATTTGATGGACACCATCGGATTGAACCATGCCTTTGAGACTGCCATCGCCGACCTCGTGGACAATTCCTTAGACGCCGAATCCGAACAGGTCCTCATCCGGTTTCTTCGCGATGGCGACGAACTGGTCGCGCTCTACGTGGTCGACAACGGCCGAGGAATGGATGACGGGACGATCGATCGAGCAATGACGATCGGTGGGCGTCGCGACTATGGGGAGGCCGATCTCGGCCACTTCGGAATTGGGCTCAAGGCGGCTTCGCTCGGGCAGGCGAAGAGCCTCTCCGTGTTCTCCCGCGCTGCCAGTGGACCCGCAGTTGGCAGACGGTGGCTCATCGACAGAGCGACTAGTGACTTCGAGTGTGATGTGATCGAGGAATCCTTTGCTGCTGGGGAGATTGAGCGGCGATGGGAGTTCTTATCGCCGAAGACCGGGACCGTCGTTCGCTGGGACGGCGTGAAGGCATTCCCGTCATCGAAGCGCCCAGGGGTGATCGAGCGGTTTCTTGAGGACACTGTGCTCCGAGTTCGTCAGCACCTCGGTCTGGTGTTTCACCGGATACTCGCTAGTGGGCGACTAATCGTCGGCATAGACGTCGAGGACTTGTCCTTCGGCGAGACCGGACCGCTGTTTCTCGTCGAGCCGATAGACCCCTTTGGGTACCTGCGCTCAGGTCGGTCCGGATATCCGCGGACTCTCACGGCGCAGCTCGACCAACAACCACTCGAGCTGCGATGCCACATTTGGCCGGGACGGTCTTCACTTCCAGGCTTCAGAATTCCTGGTGCCACGCCAGAGGCCCGACAAGGGTTCTACTTCTATCGCCACGATCGGCTCCTACAGGCAGGCGGGTGGAACGGCGTGGTTCATCCAGAGAAGTACCTCCAACTCGCTCGCGTTGCCGTCGATATTGATGACTCCATGGCGTCGATGTTCGTCATGAACCCCGAGAAGACCCGAGTCGAGGCCCGACCCTCCTTCACCGAAGCAGTCGAAGGAAGCCGAGCGCGGAATAAGTTCTCATTCTCCGACTTCCTTACGGACGCGACACAAGCATTCAAGGAGTCGCGAAAGCGAACAACCTCACGGCCGCGCGTAATTGCGCCCGGGCGGGGCTTATCTCCCAAAGTGCGGAAGGCGATCGGAAGGGAGCTTACCTTTCTCGCAGGCGAGGACCCTTTGGACATTCGCTGGGCCGAATTTATCGACGATTCGTTCTTTGATATCGACCGTGACGACCATGTAGTGTGGCTAAATAGGGATTACCGATGGGCTGTAGTCGGAGAACGTGAAACATCGCTCAATGATGCGCCGCTAGTGAAGGCACTTATCTATCTGCTCATGGAGGACCTGTTCCGCGGCTCATACCTCGGTCCTAAGGACAAAGACAACGTCGAACTCTGGCAATCCATACTGACGGAAGCAGCAAAGTCAGAGCTCGAATGACTTCCGCGCTGCCCTCTGAACGGCATCTTCGACAAGAGGGACTCAGGGAGTACCTCGCTGCAGCCGTTCCCTCACTGGTGCCGGTGGAGGGCACGCCCAAGTGCTTTCTCGTTATCGACCCCTCGCTCCAGCGCGTTGCCATCCGGGTGCCCTGGAGTGCGGGTGAGTTGCCCGACCTGTCGAGCTACCGGCACTTCTTCGCGGAGACGGTCGTCCGCGACGGCAGCCGATGGGGCGAGTTCGGTGCGGTGGGCAGTGATGTCCTCATCGAGGCGTACCCGGTCATTTGCGCTGTCGCCGACCGAGTCCAGCAGGAGGGCAAGACGTTTGCCGTCGCTGTCCATGAGGTGCTTGGGACCTATCACGAATTGATGCGGGGACTAGGCCGATTGTCCGATCAGGAGGAGATTGGACTATTCGGAGAACTTCTTCTCCTGGGTCGCCTGATCGATGGGCTCGGCGAGTCCATCGCCGTAACCTCCTGGCGTGGTGCCATCTCCGAGGAGCACGACTTCGGACTACCTGACGACGACGTCGAGGTGAAGACGACAACGGGTGAGAACCGACGTCACTGGATCGGTACCGCCACACAACTCGAGCCGACGGTTGGTCGACCGCTTTGGCTCCTCTCTCTTCAGATCACATCGGCCGGTGCCGGAGGGTTGTCGTTGCCGGAGGTCGTCAGTAGCGTGCGCATGAAGATTGTCGATGGCAAGGTGCGGACCGTGCTTGAAGACCGGCTGGCCCGGGTCCGTTGGCGCGATGACCAAGCCGCGTTGTACGGCCGGCGCTTTCGACTCCGAACCGACCCTGCCATGTTCCGAGTCGACGCTGGGTTTCCTGCCATCACGCCATCTAAGCTAGAAGCTGCGGGTGTTCCCGTTGCGCGAATCAAAGGCCTTACCTATCTCCTTGATCTCACTGGGGTATCGACCACTCACCCCCCATCCGCACTGGCGCCGGTGGTTCTCACTGGAGGCACTACGTGACTGATGTCCTACTGGAGAGCTACCTCGCTGCTCTCGGAGCCATGAAGACGAGCGGTCCCAAGGCCTTATTCCGACGGGCTTCTTTTGAAGCCGAGGAGCGAATGGAGGGTGCAGACGTCACCGTTAATCGCCTGATCGACCGGCTGCGTCGAGCCGACTTGAACGATCAACTTCGCAAGCAGCTGCACCTGACATTGGCGACGTGGGACTCCGCGCCTTCGGGCGAAGCGCCCTGGACTGGCGCAACAGACGCGAGAAGTCCCGATCGCCGGGCCGTGATCTACCAGCTACTCGAAGTGGAAGCGTCGGCCGCCACAGCGTTCGACGAGCTCTTCCCCGTGAAGAGTGACGACACGATCGTCATCAGCGACAAGTTCGAACCCTGGTACACCCCGAAGGTACGCGCTGAGCATGAGTTCTACTGGCCTGCGTACAGCCAGTATCTACTCGACGGACGTGACTGGGATCCCGATTCGGTTGCCGATCTCAACGATGCCACGACGCGGGTGGTTGAACGCCTGGGCAACCCCTACCGCCCCGAGGCATATCAGTCCAAGGGATTGGTCGTCGGCTATGTGCAGAGCGGCAAGACCGCCAACTTCACAGGCGTGTTGGCAAAAGCGATCGATGCCGGCTACCGACTCGTGATTGTCATGACGGGAACGGTCGATCTTCTACGCGCACAGACCCAACGGCGTATTGACATGGAGCTTGTCGGAGTCGAGAACATCCTGAGGGGTGTCGATCCTGACGACGCCGACCTTCTCGCCGGCGTCGACTACCAGGACGACCCCGACTGGGTAGACGGGAGATTCTTGCGGCACGGGTTCCTCCCGTCATCAAACGGACTGCCTGACATCATCCGGCTCACCACCCACCGCTTCGACTACAAGAGCCTCCAGGCCGGAATCACTGCTCTTGAGTTCGAAAAGGAGGACCGGAGCAAGCCGCTCTACGATCCGGTGAACCTGCCGAGTAGCTCTGCGCGCCTTGTGATCGTCAAGAAGAACAAGCCCGTGCTCGAGAAACTCGTTAAGGACCTTCGCAGCATCACGGGCAGACTCGGTGAGATTCCGGCTCTGATCATCGACGACGAATCGGACCAGGCATCTGTCAACACCACTGACCCGAAGAAGTGGTTGAGCGATCGTCCGGAGCGGACCGCCATCAATGGGCTCATTTCGAAGCTGCTCGGTCTGCTTCCCAGAGCACAGTATCTGGGCTACACCGCGACACCATTTGCGAACGTATTTATCGATCCCGGAGATGTCGAGGACATCTTCCCCAGGGACTACCTGGTCAGCTTGGATCGCCCTCCCGGCTATATGGGCGTTTCAGACTTCCACGACATCGACTCGGAGGTCGACCCACCAGACCGGACCGTCGTTAATTCCCAGGAAAAGGCCCACGTTCGCGACCTCGTCGAGCAAGGTGCCGAACGCGCCGGGGAACTCCTCAACGCGCTCGATGCATTCGTGCTAAGTGGTGCTGTGAAGCTTTACCGGGAGGCAAACGGTCTCGGCAGTGGCCACTTTCGGCACCACACCATGCTCGTACATGAGTCAGTAAGGACGGCTGAGCACAGCGATCTCGCCGACGAAATTCGGAACCTCTGGGGTTCGGCTGGCTACAGCAGCCCAACGGGCATGGCCCGACTCCGTCTGATGTACGAGGAGGATTTCCTCCCGGTCTGCCGGGCTCGAGCGACTGAGCCGCTACCCGGACAATTTTGCTGAACTAAAAGTGCCGATCGGTGAAGTCGTCAGCCGGGTTACCGCTGGTGGAAATCCAGTCATCGTGGTCAACGGCAACAAGGACTTGGCACAGGAAGCAATCGATTTCGACAAGAGGAACGTCTGGCGCGTGCTCGTTGGCGGCACCAAATTGAGCCGAGGCTTCACAGTCGAAGGTCTCACAATCTCGTACTACCGTCGCAAGACGAAGCAGGGCGACACCTTGATGCAAATGGGGCGGTGGTTCGGCTTCCGTCGCGGCTATCGCGATCTCGTTCGGCTCTACATTGGACGCGCCGAGCCCGATGGCCGCCGAACGCTCGATCTTTACACGGCCTTTGAAGCCGTCGTCCGGGACGAGGAACGGTTCCGCGATCAACTCCGGCAATACGCAACCGTGATCAATGGCGTACCCCAAATCACTCCCGCCCAGATCCCCCCCCTTGTCTCTCAGCACCTGCCCTGGCTCAAACCTGCCGCTCGCAACAAGATGTTCAACGCTCAACTAGTGGTCCGGCGATCACCGGGCACCCCCGTCGAGCCGACTGGCCTTCCGACGAAAGGTGCTGAGCTCGAACACAACTACGACGCCGCGCTTCCGCTAATGACGGCGGCGAACCAAGTCGCGTCTTTCGTCGTTCCCCCTACGGATAAGACTAGGGAAACTCAGTTCGACGCCTACTACGGCGTCGTCGATCATTCGACCCTTCTGAACTCGATCGGTGAGTTTTGTTGGGTAACGACGGACTACTTCACTCCGGATCTCGCCTTCTTCAAGGAACTCGCCGGCCAGGTGGACGACTGGGTGATCATGATGCCTCAACTTGGAACTCGCGGAGCATCGCGGGAGCTTCCCGGGGTCGGACCGCGGAGCCTGTTCCGCCGTGATCGCAGCCGCGGGCCCCTGTTCCAAGCCATTAGCGATCCTAAGCATCGGCACGCCGTACGCCGGATCGCTGGTTCCCGTGACGCGTACGGGGATCGCGTTGTCGAGCGACTTCGGCAAGGGAGGCGCGGCGGTGTACTTCTCTATCCGATCATTGAGCGCGACGTTGATCCGGCCCGAGCCGACGAGGAAATCGCGAGGTCAAACGTCGTCATCGCGTTCACCTTGGTTGCGCCGCACGACATCACTGTGTCGATGGGGCAGTTGGTCCAGTTCGTGGCAAGGAACTCAGCCGCCGGGAACGCAGCCATTGTCGATGTTCCCGATGATTAGCCTTCCCCTGCGGTGGCACTGCACCCCTAACGCCCGCTTCGAACGCGAGCTGGTTCTCAAGCGCTAGATAGACGCTAGCGACGATGGCGTCGCTCATCCTTCAGAGACTCGATCAACAAGCCAAGAAGCTCGCCCTGCAACCTCCCGAGCACTTGTATTCGATCACGTTCCGATTCTGGGGCGGGTCAAGCTCCGATTCCGCTACTTCGGAGGGCGAAGGCCAAAGGATCGGATGCCGAGCTTGGGTGACGTAGTAGGCACGAACCCACTATCCAAGAGGGAAAGACCCAATAGTCGGAAGATCAAGAAGAGCCAGTTTGACGAGATATCAACAGCCGCCGAGTTACTCGAATGGATGTTTGGGAAAGTTCGTAGGTCCACCTGATGGGAAACTGATCCTCCTGGCCAATGGTCGAGACACCGGCAGCGAACCCGCAACCATCAGTACGGCCCGAACCACCAGTCAGCTCTCATAGGCCCACGTTCGATCGCCGCCGCCCCAGCAGCATCCAGCGCCCGACATCCTCAGAAGGGACAGCCTCGCTCTCGCAGCAACTCGTACCCGAAGATGCAATCCACGTCCGGCGAGGGCGTCGACTCGCTCACCCCTAACCGCCGAGCCAGCGCCGCCAGGCCCCCGCGGGGAATCAGGGACATCCCGCTGTCGAGGAGGTGCGCACGATCTCCACTCGGCACTCCTGAGCCGCATCCCCGCGGAGGGAGTTGGGCTCGCGCCTGCCACCGGCCACTCGGATCGGGTCGTTGGCCCAACTAGAACCATGCAGGCTCATGCGGGGGAACATCTTGCGGATTCACGCCAAATGAAAGGCATCTCGTCCAGTTGGTTGGTGTGCACCCGTTCATTCGGCAATGCGAATGCAACAGAGCACACGAGGAGGAGCCATGCCCAACGTCGACCCTGAGCCGGCGTAGCTTTGCAAGCCGACTCGATCCTCAGCCTGGGCGGCATGAGTCGGCGGATAGAGGTCCTCAGCTCAATCAGCTGAGTCCGAGGTTGGGATGCCGATAGCATCTAGTCATGAATGACCGTCGACCAACTCTGATCTACGACGGCGATTGTGGGTTCTGTACAACTTCCGCGAATTGGATCGCCCGCCGCTGGACAGAGGAAGATCCCCCGTCGGCGGTCCCGTGGCAGCGACTCCCGCCCGACTTTATCCTGGAGACGGGTCTTAGCAGTGCTGACTTCGCTCGATCAGCATGGTGGATTGATGCCGACCGAAGTGAAGGAGGCTCCCGTGCGGTCGCCCGTGCGCTCGCGGGGACACAAGGACTGTGGGCGATCGTTGGATGGATCCTCCTTGTTCCACCAATGTCCTGGATCGCTGCGTTGGGCTATCGCATAGTGGTTCGCTATCGCTACCGTCTTCCTGGCGGCGCTCCGGCATGCAAGGTCTGAACGGGAAAGGAAGGCACTCCGGTTGAGGTCTTGGAGACCGTGGGCCGACCGATGGAACCAGCCGTCCCTTGGGGTTTGCTTTTCCAGTCTGACAATTCGGGAGGCGAGCAAGTGCACTGCCGGCGGCCACATGCTCTCCTCCGAACAACTGAGTGCCTACTGTTCAATCACTCATTACCCTGATCTGGGCGGCAATAATGGTGACTGCCTTCCTTTGGGTTATGTGAGTCCCGGTGATCAGACGCTCCGGGACAAGATCGCCCGCTCAGTGGTGATTAGAACGGGTTCAATGGAGGCCCTCCTACTTGTAAGATCGATGTCGACGAGTATCGATTGGAAGCGGGGTGTCATGTCGAATTTGGCCATCGCACTTGTCATACCGGCCTCACCGGCCGTGGTTGCCAAGCACCTCCCCGGTTTCCTAGCCGAACCTCCCAGTGCAACGGTCTGGCTCATGAACCGCCAGAACGAGTTGAAGGGCATCAAGTCCGTCGGACCTGACAAGTTCACACAAGTTGACGCCAACACCGTGGCTCAAGAGTCCACCTTTTCCTTCCCCGTCGGAGGAAAGACGGTAGTCGACCGCGTCTTAACTGTCTTCAAAATGTCGGCTCGGAATGGAGGCACACGTGTCTCGTACCGGATGTATGACGGTACTGGTAAGGAGCTCGACTATCGGAAACTGTGGCGTACCCACCCTGAAACGAGGTATTGGTGGAGGAGAAGGGCCAGCGGCAGGGACTTTGCCCAGAGGTTGATCCGGTACATCCAGCAGCAGGAAGGTCATATGTCTCGCTAAACGTGGCGGATCGCATCGTTCGGGGTTCCCCGGAAACGAGGAGGACGGCTCTGCCGTGAATCTTGGCTTGGTGGCAAGAACGATGGCCGAATGCGGACTTGCCGTCTGGTTCCTCACCAGCGTGCTGTTCCAATATCGCGGCGGCAAGCTCCTTAACTTCGTCAAGCGCTGGGACCACTACTCGTTGATTCCCCGATGGACCTTCTTCGCCCCGAACCCTTACACTCACGACTTCGAGATCCTCTTCAGGAATAGATACCCCGATTCAACCATGTGCGCATGGACCCTTCATCGAGCTGCAAGTCCGTCGCACAGAAACGGAATCTGGAATCCGGCTAAGAGATCCCAGAAGGCCATCATCGACCTGTGTGGGAACATCATGGGGTCGCTCCATGACGCGTCCAAATTTGAACTGGATCCAGCGGAGTGTCTGGCTGGATCGAGCAGCTACCAAGCCCTGCAAAAGTACGTCCAGGGGCTTCCGAATCCGACGATGGCCACTGAGCGCCAATTCACAATTGTCCTAACCGAGGGTTATCGCAAACCCAACGAGCGCCGGATCTTGCTCGTATCGCCCTTCCTACCGCTGCCTCAATGAAACCTGCTTCCGCCGCTGAATGGTCTCTCGTATTCGTGTCGATCGGGCTACTTGTGGGGGGCGCCGAGTCGCTGGCAGCGCGGGGAGACTTGCTCGCAGGGACATACTCGGAAGGCGTTCTTGCCGCCTTCATTTCGAGGGGAAGCGGCGTGCGACGGTTCCCGAGCATTGCGACCAGGTTCCGGTACGCTGTCGCCATTCAGATCGTGCAGCTCGTCTGCGTCGTTCTTTGTGTGGCATTCTCCACAGCGCGCGTCTGGCTCCTCGGTGTGGTTCTGATCACCCACCTGGTCCGAATGCGCTGTAGTCCAGTCGGGCTCGGTGGATCAGATCAGATGACGACCGTCGTCCTCGTCGGTCTGGTCGTCTTTTTCTCCGATCCGGGATCAGAAGTAGGTCATGCCGGATTGATCTTCGTTGCGGCTGAGAGCTGCCTCGCCTACTTCGTGTCCGGATTCGCCAAGTTGATGTGTCCGATC
>Ga0209698_10008206_pt1 | contig 10819 bp, 10 predicted proteins | sample LitLauG_LLR_2012_FD_187203 | JGI IMG/M metagenome (GOLD analysis project Ga0209698, IMG submission 187203) | Freshwater sediment microbial communities from Pennsylvania, USA - Little Laurel Run_MetaG_LLR_2012 (SPAdes) (version 2) | ecosystem: Environmental > Aquatic > Freshwater > Creek >... | reverse complement strand
CCAGCACCCGGTCCATCTCCGCGGGCGCGCCGCCGACCTCGCGCAGCTCGTTAAGCGTGGCCAGGGCGCGCGTGCGCTTGGACAAGTCGGCGTCCTGACGGCTGACTTTGGGATCGTCGGCGTAGTATCCCTGGCGATAGTGCAGCGTGTATCCCTTGTCTCCGATGGCCACTTTAATCCGGCGGAACTTGCCGTCATAGACGCGGTTGGCCGGCGTGTAATAGAGGGTGTAGTAGTTGGAGCCCTGCTCGACGGCGGTTTCAATCGCGGAATCGATGCCGTTGGTGTTGTAAAAAGCTTTGCCGCCGGTGTCGCTGGCAAACTGGGTCAAGGTGTCGCGCTCGGCGGCGTCCTGGGCAAAGGCTTGCTGATCCGGAGTGATGCTGTTGGGATCGCTGCTGGGCCGCCCGGCGACAGTCATTGGGCCGCTGGCGTCGACGCCTGTGACCATGAGGCCTCGCACATCCACGGGGTACACAGCTACCTGGCTTTCCGCCAGCAGATTGGTGACGCGCTTGATCTTGTAGGTGAAGTTCGGGTTATCCACTGCCTGGTTGTCGAGGCTCGTGGTGGTCATGAGGGAGACGGGGAATGAGCCGGAGAGCCAGATCAGATTCTTGCGGCCGGGAATGCCGGAGAGATATCGGGACACCAGCATCATGGCCTCGATGGTGATGCCGGCCCGGTCTTCGGCGGTGGATACTTGCTGCTGCGCCTGGAGGCGTTGCAGCACGGGGAGCATGTTCTGGAAGCCGCTGGTGCGGCCTTCGCCGGTGAGACCCGCGACCAGATTGACCGAGGCCTGCACTTCCTGATTAGGGGCCTGCCAGTAGACGGTATTGGTTGCGCCCTTTTTCCCTTTTGCAGCTGCGATCAGCAGCGTCTCGTCGGCGGTGAAGCCCTGGATGAGATGAAGATGCGAGGCCTCGCCACTGAGAGTGCAGAGGCCGAGCCGAGCGGACTTTGGCTTGGACTGCAGAAACTTGACGAGTTGCTGCTTGGCATAGACCTGATCCGGAACGGGAGTGTTGAGCATGTCGAACAGAACCAGGGTGATGGCGCCGGGATCGGGTTGTCGCGTGACGTTGGTGAAGTCGTTCGGCGAACGTTTCTCCGGCGCAGGCGAAGTTGATGCAGCGGATGCTCCCGGAGTGGCAGGAGTGTTGGCGCCGGGAGCGGCATCGGGAGAAGTGAACTCGAGGAAAGAGCCGACATTTTGCGGCTTTCCGTCTTCGGTTACCCGGAACTCCTGCTGCGGCAAACCTCGAATCGGGTGACCTTTGGAGTCGGTGACCACGACATCGACCACAACCTGCCTGGTCGAGACCTTGAAAGTGGGCAGCGAGTTGGACGCTGTGGAATCGGCAGTCGCCGGGGTGGACGCCACCGACACCCGCGATATCGCCGCGGCGGAGTCGGTGGTCAGGCGCGACTTCGACGACGAGCGGGCCCGCGCCCTGGCCGAAGTCGACGAGGCCATGACCTCGCCGCGTTTCCTCGCCCTGCTCGACGCGCTGGTCGCCGCGGCTCACGCACCAGCGCTGACCGAGGCGGCCCAGGCCCGCTGCGACACGGCCCTTCCCCCGCTGGTGTCCAAGGCCTGGCGGCGGCTGGCCCGGGAAGCCGACCAGCTCGAGCTGTCGGGGACCGACGACAGCTGGCACGAAGTACGCAAGTCCGCGAAGAAGGCCCGGTACGCGGTGGAGGCGCTGATCCCGGTGTTCGGCACCCCCGCCAAGGACATGGCCGGGCACATCGAGCGGGTCACCGAGCTGCTCGGTGAGCACCAGGACGCGGTGATCGCCGCAGATACCTGCCGGCGACTGGCCGGTGGACGCCGGGTCACCGGGACGACGGGGTTCGTGCTGGGTCTGCTGCACGAGGCCGAGCGCAGCGCGGCCACCGCCACCCGTCATGAGTTCGTCCGGGTGTGGCCGGACGTGTCCCGCCGACGCCACCGCGCCTGGCTCGCCTCGGGGGCGTAGCAGGTGCGAACGGGACCTGTCATCCGCGCTGCCGGCGCCGTCTTGTGGCGTCGGTCCGACGACGGGTCACTGGAGTTCGCGCTCGTGCACCGGCCGCTGCGGCAGGACTGGAGCCTGCCCAAGGGCAAGCTCGAGGCCGCTGAGCACGCGGTCAGTGCTGCGGTGCGGGAGGTGGCTGAGGAGACCGGGCAGCATGTGACGCTCGGGCGGCCGCTGACCACACTGCGGTACCTGGTCGACGGTCAGCGCAAGCAGGTCCGCTACTGGTCCGCCGACGCCACCCCCGACTCCAGCGCGGACGTCACCTCTGGCCAGCAGGGCCAGCGGACCGCACCCGCGACCGAGATCGACGACCTGCTCTGGCTGCCGTACGACGCGGCGGTGGCGAAGCTGAGCTACCCGCACGACGCTCGGCTTCTGAAGGAGGTCACCAAGGGGCCGCTGGACACGGTGCCTTTAGTGCTGCTTCGACACGCAAAGGCAGTGAAACGGGCAGCGTTCCAGGGGAAGGTCGACCAGGCAAGGCCGTTGGACGGCCGTGGGATCGGACAGGCCCGCCGGCTGGTCCCGATGCTGGCGGCCTTCGGCGTGCGAACGGTCGTCACCTCGGACGCGACCCGCTGCCGCGACACGGTGCTGCCGTACGCCCGCGCCAACGACCTGCAGGTGTATGACGAGCCGCTGCTGTCCGAAGAGGGGCACCAGGAGCAGGCCAAGCAAACCCGGCGGGCAGCGCGCCGCATCCTCGAAGACCCCACGGCTGTGCTCGTGTGCAGCCACCGACCAGTCCTGCCCGATCTGCTCGCAGAGATGCTCCAGAACTGGCGCGGCGGCCAGCCGCGGCCGCTGGGCCCCGGAGCGATGCTGGTGCTGCATCGAGACCTCGCAGGCCCCGAACCGCGGATCGTGGCCGTCGAGCGGCACCGCCCCTGAACGCAGCCAAGCGGCGCCGGCCTGAGTACCCATCCTTACCGGGTCGAGGTGTTCCCTTAGAGCAGCGGCGGGCCGCATCTCAGCGCCGAAGGAGACAGATCCTCGCCGCGGGCCGTGGGCCGCGGGCGAGCGTTTGTGCGTGCTGGCGCCGCCCAGGCGAGCGCGTGCCCCAAAGCGTGCCATCTCCCGACATGAGTCGGGGGGACGGCGGATCGTCCGGCGTGGGCCTGCACGACGAGCCGGGACGGGATGCAACGTTCACTCGCCGGGGACCGGCCGTGACCGGGCCCGTCACCATTCTGAGGCCCTCCGTTCATCTCCCGTTCACCAAGATCCGGGAGTCCGGTCACTTGTGATCTCTAACGTCGCGGTCGTGACACACGACGTGAAGCCCAACAGGAGGACATCCCCGGTGAACATCGCCCGCTTCGGACGCAAGGCCCCACTGATCGGTGTCGCGCTCGCGGCGACGCTCGCGCTGGCGGCCTGCGGATCAAACAGCAACGGAACGAGCACACCGGCGGCATCAGCGGCCGCCAGCATCGCTTGCGCGTCCGGGACGCTGACAGCGTCGGGGTCAACAGCCCAGGCCAACGCCATGTCGGCGTGGATCAAGGCGTACCAGACCGCGTGCTCAGGGGCCACCATCAACTACGGCGGCGGCGGCTCCGGCGCCGGCGTCACCCAGTTCCAGCAGGGCACCGTGGACTTCGCCGGGTCGGACTTCGCCCTCAGCGCCACGCAGCAGCCCGCCGCTGACGCGCGCTGCGGCTCGGGGAATCGGGCGATCAACCTTCCGATGGTCGCCGGCGCTGTCGCGGTGGGCTACAACCTGCCAGGCGTGACCGGGCTGCAGCTGTCGGCCGCAACGCTGGCCAAGATCTTCGGCGGCCAGATCACCAAGTGGGACGACCCGGCGATCAAGGCCGACAACCCAAGCGCCACCCTCCCCAGCACCGGGATCCAGACCTACCACCGCTCGGACGGGTCCGGGACGACCTACAACTTCGTCAACTACCTGTCCCACGACGCTAAGGCCGACTGGACCTACGGCGTGAACAAGAACTGGCCCGCGCCCGGCGGCCAGGGCGCAAAGGGCTCTTCGGCGGTGGCCCAGGGCGTGAAGTCCACAGTTGGTGGCATCGGCTACTTCGAGCTGTCGTACGCCACCCAGAACAGCATCTCGACGGCGAAGATCGGCAACGGTATGGGGGCGTTCATCGAGCCCACCACCGCCAACGTCGTCAGCTTCCTGTCCAAGGCAACGGTGGTCGGAACCAACGGCGACCTAGCGCTGGCGTTCGACTTCACGAACACCGACCCCAGCGCCTACCCCGCTGCCCTGGTCACCTACGAGATCGTCTGCAAGAGCGGCAACAAGTCCGCTCAGCTGCCGCTGATCAAGGGCTTCCTGACCTACACCTCAAGCTTGGCGGGGCAGGGGATCTTGGACAGCAACGGCTACGTGAAGCTCCCGGCGGCCTTGCAGCAGCAGGTCAGTTCTGCGGTCGCTACGCTGGCCTGACCCAGACGGGAGTGACCACAGACTGAAAGTCGACCGGTTCGGGCCGCAGGTCGAGGCCCGAACCGGTCGCTCGCCGCGATGCTGGAGAGCCATGGCAAGCGATGTGAAGACGAAAGAGGGTCCGGTCAGCCCGGGCACCGTTTCGGGCACGTCGGGCTCTGACCATGGACGCCTCCTCGACCGGATCTTCCGACGGTTCACCGTCGCCTCCGCGCTCTTGGTGCTCGTCATCCTGGTCGCCATCGCACTGTTCTTGCTCCAGCAGGCGCTGCCGGCGCTGCGGCAGAACACCGCCAACTTCTTCACCGAGACTCGATGGGCTCCCGACGACACACCGTCGGTGTTCGGGATCGCCGCCCTGCTGTACGGGACGTTGGTCACCGCGGTCCTGGCGATGACGATGGCCATGCCGGTCGCCGTTGGGGTGGCGCTGTGCCTGACGCAGTACACGCCTCGGCGGCTGGCTCGCCCACTGGGCTACGTCGTGGACCTGCTGGCCGCGGTGCCGAGCGTCGTCTACGGCCTGTGGGGACTGATCTACCTGGTGCCGAAGATGGTTCCGCTGAGCGCCTGGATCTCCACCTACTTCGGTTGGATTCCGATCTTCACCTCGGACGGGATCTTCGGTAAGTCGATCTTCACCGCCTCGGTTGTGCTCGCCATCATGGTCCTGCCCGTCATCGCCGCGGTCAGCCGCGAGGTGTTCTTGCAGGTTCCGCGGGAGAACCAGGAAGCAGCCCTCGCCCTCGGCTCGACCCGCTGGGAGATGATCCGGCTGTCTGTCCTGCCGTTCGGCAGGTCGGGGCTGATCAGCGCCGCCGTCCTCGGATTCGGGCGCGCCCTCGGGGAGACCATCGCGGTGGCCCTGGTCCTGTCCGCCAACTACACGATCTCCGCGCACCTGCTCACTCCCGGCGGGAACACCATCGCGGCGAACATCGCCAACACCTTCGGCGAGGCCGGCACCATCGGCCGTGGCGCGCTGATCGCAAGCGGCCTGGTCCTGTTCGTGATCACCCTGATAGTCAACTTCAGTGCCCGTGCCATCGTCGCCCGGCGCCGGGACTTCACGGCGGCGACGACATGACCCAGGGCACCATCGACGTTGATCCGCTGCATCTGGCCACCCGGGGACGGCTGCCGCGGTACGCGACGCTGCTGATCGCGGTCGGCTGCGCCCTGGTTCTGTGGGTCGTCTTCGCGCTGACACCAGCTCAGGGGCGAGCCGACTTCCTGGTCGCTCTCGTGCTGCTGTTCGTCGTCGCGCAGTTCCTTGTCTCGTACTTCGTCGAGGGTGGGCGCAAGGCCCGCGACCGCCTCGCTGCGTCGGCCGCCGTGGCCGGGCTGTTCGCTGCGCTGCTGCCGCTGGCCGCGATCCTCGGCTTCACCATCGTCAAGGGCCTCAAGCGGCTGGACATCGAGTTCCTGACGCACTCGATGCGTAACGTCGCGGACAGCGACCCCGGGGGCGGCGCCTACCACGCGATCATCGGGACCCTCGAGCAGGTCGCCATCGCCACCTTGTTCTCCGTGCCGCTGGGGCTCATGGTGTCCATCTACCTGGTCGAGTACGGCAGGGACCGCAGGTTCGCCCGGCTCGTGAGCACTTTCGTCGACGTGATGACTGGCCTGCCGTCGATCATCGCCGGGCTGTTCATCCTTTCGCTGTGGGTCCTTGTCCTGAATCAGGGGTTCTCCGGATTCGCTGGAGCTCTCGCGCTGAGCGTCATCATGCTGCCGGTGGTGGTGCGCACGACGGAGGAGATGTTGCGACTTGTTCCGGCAGCGCTTCGGGAGGCCTCGTTCGCCCTCGGTGTCCGCAAGTGGCGCACCGTGGTGTCGATCGTCATTCCGACCGCCCTGCCCGGAATCACCACAGGGGTCATGCTGGCGGTCGCTCGTGTGATCGGCGAGACGGCACCGGTGCTGCTGACCGTCTTCGGGGCGGCCTCCATCAACTTCAACCCGTTCAGCGGACCTCAGGAGAGCCTGCCGCTGTTCGTCTTCGACCAGGCCTCGTTGCCCAACAACACTGCGGTGGACCGCGCGTGGGCGGGTGCGCTGACTTTGATCATCTTGGTCCTTGTCCTGACCACCGCCGCCAGACTGCTCACTTCAAGGTCCGCGCTCCGCGGACGCTGACCGACAGGAAGACCACCATGGCAAAACGGATCGACGTGTCTGACCTGAACGTCTACTACGGCGCGTTTCGGGCGGTAGAGGGCGTGACTCTCACGATCGAGCCGCGTTCGATCACGGCGTTCATCGGGCCTTCGGGGTGCGGCAAGTCGACGGTGCTGCGGACCATCAACCGGATGCACGAGGTCATTCCTGGCGCCACGGTGGAGGGCAAGGTTCTGCTGGACGGCGAGGACATTTACGGGTCAGAGATTGACCCGGTCAACGTCCGGCGCACCATCGGGATGGTGTTCCAGAAGCCGAACCCCTTCCCGACCATGTCGATCTACGACAACGTGGTGGCCGGCCTGAGACTTCAGCGGCGCTACAAGCGGTCCGAGCTCGACGCGGTCGTCGAGAAGTCGCTGCGTGGGGCGAACCTGTGGGAAGAGGTCAAGGACCGTCTCGAGAGACCGGGTGCCGGACTGTCCGGTGGTCAGCAGCAGAGGCTGTGCATCGCCCGGGCTATCTCCGTTGAGCCCCAGGTGCTGCTGATGGATGAGCCGTGCTCGGCGCTGGACCCCATCTCGACGCTGGCCATCGAGGACCTGATGCAGGAGCTGAAGGAGCGGTACACGATCGTGATCGTGACCCACAACATGCAGCAGGCCGCACGGGTCAGTGACTCGACCGGGTTCTTCAACATCGCCGGCACCGGGCTGCCCGGGAAGCTGATCGAGATGGATGCGACCCAGAAGATCTTCAGCAACCCAACTGAGAAGAAGACCGAGGACTACATCACCGGCCGGTTCGGCTGAGTCGAGCCGGCCGGCGGACGTCCTACAGGTCGGGACGGCAGCGGCCGGGGCCCGCCAGGGCCGCGCAGGTGCTCTGCGCGTGGGTCCGTGATCGCCGCCTGGCTGGGGGCCCACCGCGACCCGGTGCTCAAACTGACCGGGGCAGGCGCCCGGAGCTGTGTCGAGCAGAGCGTCAGGGCTTGACGTCAGCCACAACGCCGAGCACCGCATCGACCTCGGCGACGGTCATCGGCCGGTCGTGGCTGGACGCGGCGATCACGAGCTCCCCGTACAGCTCGATCTCCTCGAGCTGTACGGCGTCGTGCAGGCTCATGTCCGGCGTCACACGTTCAGGCTAGATCCCCGCTCCGCGCGGTTGCATGGTCCGTCCGGATGGTTCGTTTCCATAGCCCGCTCGGGCGTCAACCCGTACGGTGGGGTCCCGGACACCCGAACGAGGGGATCTCATGCCCGACCAGCAGCTTCAGGCCCAGCCTTCACCAGCTGACGTCGAGCCGGCTGCGCAGCCGCACGAGGTGGTCGTGCACGCGATCGCCCTGGTCGAGCGGGGGCCTTTCGTGGTGGCCCGTTGCTCCGGCTGCGGCTGGGAGACCTTTGCGAGACGCTCACGGCCGCTGGCGCGTAGCGAAGGCAGCGACCACGTGCTGTTGCACTCCCCGTCGACCCTGGAGTAGGTCCCGGCGCTGCTAGCCGCGCAGGATCGGGCGGGTCAGGCATGTCGGCCCGCCGTCGCCCTTGTTGATCTCGCTCGCCGCGTAGGTGTGCACCTCGACGCCGGCGGCCTCGAGTTTGGCCTGGGTGCGTGGGGTGGCATCGGTCATCACCACGACGCCTGGGCGCACTGCCAGGACGTTGCAGCCTTGCTCGGCGAAGTCGTCGTCGTCGACCTCCAGGGTCTTGATCCCCGCGGCCGTCAGGTCTTGCAGCAGCGCCACCGGAGCCAGCGGACGGTAGGTCAGGGCGAGGTCGGCGGCTACCAGCGAGACCACACTCATCAGGTGCAGCACGTGGTCGGGTCCGCGCCAACCCGGCAGGTCGTACGCGCGGACGGTGGCGCCTTCCGGGGCGAGGAGCGCGGTGAGCTGTTCCACGGCTGCGGCGCTGGTCCGGTAGCCCCTGCCGATCGCCAGCGTCGAGTCGTCCAGCCAGAACATGTCGCCGCCGTCGGTGTGCGCGGCGCCGGTCAAAGTTCCCACCTGGGGGACACCGAGCTCGCGCAGGTAGGCGGCCAGGTGACTGGGCTCGGGGGAGCGGACCGCCTTGGCCATCGCCAGCTGCACGAACCCTTCCCCGACCACGAAGCAGGAGTCGTGGACGAAGGTGAAGTCGACCATGCCCTCGGGTGCCGCCGTGTTGAGGACCTCGACGCCTAGACCGGTCAGCAATGCGCGGAACGCCTCGTGCTGCTGCAGCAGCAGCGCAGTGTCCGGGGGGCGCCAGCCGGCGCCGGCGAAGTCGCCAGTGGTGGCCGGGGTGGCAGTCACCACCTTGCGCAGCGGGGCCGTCTCGGAGCGGACACCGTAGTTCGTGTTGTGGTCCATGGGCCCGAACGCTAGCCGTTTGCCGCCGATCGCGGGCCTGCTCCGGGTCAGTCCTGCGGGGGGCAGGTCACGCAGTGAGTGGCCCACGGCCGGGCTGCGAGCCGCTCCGGCGCGATGGGAGTGTCGCAGCGGTCGCACCGCCCGTACGTGCCGTCGACGAGCTTGGCCTGCGCCCGCCGGACCTCGTTGAGCATGTGCCCCAGTCCGTCGTGCGCGGCGACCTGGGTGAGGCGCTCGACCGCGATGGACGTCCCGTCGCCGACCCGCTTGCCGAACGAGATGCCACCGGCGTCGGGGGGAGGGGCCGCCAGAATGTCCAGCTCGCTCTCGAGCTCGGCTCGTTTGGTGGCCAGCGCAGCCGTGAGCGCGTCCAGGTCACGACCTGCGGCCACAGCGCCCCTGCCTTTCGCTTCAGTCCGGGTTGGCTGGAGCGGTCACCCAGAGACGATACAGGCCGGCTCAGATGCGGTGACTCCTCAAGTGTCGTTTCTGCGACGTCCATCTGGGCCTTCTGAAACCGCCCGGAGCAGCGGCCCCGCGAGGGGCGACACGCGGCGGGAGCGCGGGCGCTGCCCGCCGCCGGTCCAGCGGGGAGGATGGGGGCGTGCAGACTACGACGACGGCGGCGGCGGTGCTCGACCTGCTCGCCGACCACGGCGTGACCACTGTGTTCGGGCTGCCCGGGGTGCACAACCTGGCGTTCTGGGATGCGCTCGGTCAGGGGAGGCCGCGGATCGTCGGTGTCCGCCACGAGCAGACCGCCGGCTACGCCGCTGACGGGTTGGCCCGCGCGACCGGGCGCCTGGGGGTGGCGCTGACCACCACGGGTCCGGGGGCCGCGAACGCGGTGGCCGCCTTCGGTGAGGCCGCGGCCAGCGGCTCGCCCGTCCTGCTCATCGCCTCCGAGGTGTCCACGTCGCTGCGCCGGCCCGGTGTGGTGCGCGGCATCCTGCATGAGTGCAGTGACCAGGGCGCACTGTTCGCCCCGCTCGCCAAAGCGGTCTACCGCCCGCAGTCGCCACTGGCGGCCTTGGAGGCGGTGGCTCGCGCGGTGGGCACGGCGATGGAGTTCCCGCGGGGCCCGGTCTACGTCGGGATCCCGGTCGACGTGCTGTCGGCGGCGGCACCGGACGGCGACCGGCCGCTGCCCAGGGCGCGGCCGGCGGCCGCGCCGGCACCGTCGACCCGAGACATCGATGCGGCGCTGGATCTGCTGGCACGCTCGCGGCGGCCACTGATCTGGGCCGGGGGCGGGGCGGTGGCCAGCGGCGGCGCTGACGCGGTGACTGCCCTGTCGGCGCGGCTGGGTGCACCGGTGGTCACCAGCTACGCGGCTCGGGGGCTGCTGGCCAGCGGCCACCCGATGCTGGTGGACGCCCCGCCGCACGAGCCCGAGGTCGGCGAGCTGATGGCGTCGGCGGACCTGATGATCGCCCTCGGTACCCGCTTTGACGCGATGTCCACCCGCAACTGGACCCAGACAGTCCCCGAGCATGTGCTGGCGGTCAATGTCGACCCGGAGCATCTTGACCTTGCCTACCCGGCCACCGTGGGCGTCGCCGCGGACGTTGCGTTGACGTGTGACTCGCTGGCGGTGCGGTTGCGCCACCGCGAGCCGTGGGCCGACTCGGTGTTCCGGATCGCCGCGACGGTGCGGGCTCGGCTGGCGGCCGACACCCGCACCCGCGAGGCGGTGGACCTGCTGGCTTCGGTGGAGGCCGCCTGGCCCGACGACGGCCCGATCGTGTGTGACATGGCGGTCGCCGGCTACTGGGTCGGCGGCTACGCGGCGCGCCGCGAACCCCGCAGGATGCAGTACCCGGTCGGGTGGGGAACCCTGGGCTACGCCCTTCCGGCCAGTGTCGGTGCCGCGCACGCCGGGGCGGGCCCGGTCCTTGT
>Ga0209698_10008205_pt1 | contig 10819 bp, 6 predicted proteins | sample LitLauG_LLR_2012_FD_187203 | JGI IMG/M metagenome (GOLD analysis project Ga0209698, IMG submission 187203) | Freshwater sediment microbial communities from Pennsylvania, USA - Little Laurel Run_MetaG_LLR_2012 (SPAdes) (version 2) | ecosystem: Environmental > Aquatic > Freshwater > Creek >... | reverse complement strand
GCCTGTGAGGATCCCCTCCGTCCCTTTTCGCACGACAACGACAACCTCCGCATCCGGGTGCCGCGCGCGGATCGCGTCAATCGTCGGCGTCATCAGCAAGGCGTCGCCGATGTGCTTGAGCTTGGTGAGGAGGATTCTCATCGAAATAACCCGGCGTGTTCAGCGTAGGTAGGGAAACAGCTTTGTGTCGCCCGTGTCCACGTCGAGCAGCCAAACACGGCGGTCCTTAAAATATTCGAGCAGCCGCGCGTTGCGCTCCGCGTCCATCTCGCGGGCCCACAAAATTTCCGAGCCATCAAGGTCCGCACCGTTGCGCGTCCAGTCGCGGCGTGCGACGCCCGGGGTGTTCGTGGTATTCGGTGCGTAACGGATCATGATGAGATGCCGCCCGCCTTCCCGGTGAAGCTGATCGATGATCTGCTGCCGCTCTACCCACCAGCCATCCGGAAACTGCGCCGCGATGTCGCGTCCGGTCGCAAACACCGACACGGCACACAAAATCACGGAGCCGCGCCCGAGGAAAAGTCCGGTCGGTTTTCCATGCCAGCGCCACGTGCGCAGATACCGCATGCATTGCACGGCGGAAAAAAAGAACAGCCCGAATACCGGCGCAGCGTAGTGGAAGAATGTCCAATTCACGAGCAGCAACGCCGCAAAGAACGCCAGCGTGAGCCTGAGCGCGAACTTCATCCACTTGTCGCGGCGTAATGCCCACGGTAGCGCGAGGAACGACAGTGCGAGGAACCAGATTCGCATCTCACCTCGGATGAGCCGCCATGTGCGCTCGATAAGCCCCGTCGCGAGCCCTGCCGGGGTGCGCTGTTTTTCGTAGCCGCGATATTCCCAGCCTGTGTGAAAGTCGTGCATGTCGGCATGGTGATACACAGGCTGCGCCGGCGCAGTCTGCCAGATGAAAATCGGCGCGGCCATGTACTGAGCAACGTGGACCTGATACGGCATTCGCAGTGCGCTGCCAGTCACGCGCAAGTTGTAAAATCCCAGCCACACCGCAGCCAAGCACAGGACGGCAGCGGATGGCAATGCGACGCACACGACGAGATCACGCAACGCGATCTTTTTCCGAAACGCCGCGACGATCATCACTAAGCCGAGCAGCAGCGTTAGCACGCCGCCTTCGTACGGGCGCGTATAGAGCAGCACCGCGATGCCCGCCGCCATCAGCAGCGCGGGGCGCGCACGCGGCCCATTCATCACGCGCCGGAATCCGCCGATGGCGAGCGCACCGCCCGCGAGCGCAAGGCAACCACCCCAATATCGCTGGCTCCACATGAGCACTTCGGGATGCACCGCGGAGAGCAATCCCCCGAGCACTGCCCAGCGTGCGGGGAGCCACGCCAACAGCATCCAAGTGATCGCGGCACACGCAAGCGCGACGCCTAGCCACACGCCAATGACGGGATGCGCGATCACCTTTCCGAATGCGAGCAGCAGTCCCTGGCCGGGTGGATATTTCGACGCGTAAGTCGGCTGCTGCAAAACGTGGAATGTCTCGAAGTGCTCCCACATCGGATGCGGCGGATTCGCGAGGCGTCCGTGCGTAAACGTGTCCGCCGCGAGCAGGTAGCTGAACTCGTCGTCCACCTTCGGCAGCGGCACACCGATGACCGCCGTCATTCCCGCGACGAGGGCAAACGCGAAAAACCCAGCGAACAGAATCGCCAGCCCGCGTCTCCGAGCCAACACCGCGAGAGCGTGTTCGATGGGCCTCAAGCAGCGCAACCCGCGATGTGGCACGACGAATGCCAGCACGAGGAGCAACGCAATACCGATACCGTAAAAAAGAATCTCCGGTCCGCTGCGACCGAGCCCGGCTGCAAGCGGGAGATGTAAAAATGGCATCACGTTTCTTTGAATGAAACGCCGCGCGCGGTCAGCCGGAAAAATGCCCGCTACAGGCGTGTGACCGTCTCATGGAGATTCAGGATCGCACGCGCCACCGTCGTGTAGGTGGTGAGGTCGGCCCGTGAAAGTTCCCCCGGTGCGGGGGCGAGGCCGACCTTGATAATTTCATCCGCTGCATTCGGTTCCTGCGAAAGCACGGCGCGCTGACGTACGAGTAAAGCGCGCAGCGTTTCGATCTCCACAGGCTTTGCGGCGCGGCCGGTCGCTTCACGCCATGCCCATGCGATGCGTGCCTCTGGCGTCACGCCACCTTCTTGCAAAATGCGCGCGGCAAATGCGCGCGCGGCCTCGACGTATTCGGGATCGTTCAGCAACACGAGCGCCTGCTGCGGGATGTTCGAGCGCACGCGGTCGGCGGCACACTCCTCACGCGTGGGTGCGTCGAACGCGAGCATCGCGGGATGGACGTAGCTGCGCTGCCACCACGTGTAGAGGCCGCGGCGCCACTGGTTCTCATTCGTATCGTTCGCCCATTCGCGCCGCGGGAAGTTCAGGTTCTCCCAATAGCCTTCGGGCTGGTAGGGCTTCACACTCGGACCGCCGAGTTTGTGGACGATGAGGCCAGAGATGCTAAGCGCGTTGTCGCGGACGAATTCCGCATCGAGCCGCCAGCGGCCCTGGCGTGCGAGTTCGCGGTTGTCTGGATCGCGCGCGAGCAATTCCTTCGGCGTAGCGCTCGTCTGCCGGTAGATGCCGCTCGTCACCATCAGCCTCACGAGGTGCTTCACGTCCCATCCCGATTCCATGAATTCCACGGCGAGCCAGTCGAGCAGCGGCTGTTGTGCGGGCACCTCGCCTTGCGTGCCGAAGTCTTCGAGCGTCTTCACGAGGCCGGTGCCGTAAAACTGCTTCCACAGCCGGTTCACGAAAACGCGGGCGGTGAGCGGATTCGCGCGGTTCGCCAGCCACTGCGCGAGGTCGAGCCGGGAAAGGCGCACGCCCTCGGCAGGCTTGGATGCGGCGGACAGATACGCGGGCGTCGCCGGCAGGACGACCTCGCCCTTGTCATTCATCCAGTCGCCGCGTGGGAGGATGCGCACCGTGCGATACTGGTCGGTGTGCTCGGACACGAGGCAACGCGGGACCGTTTTTTCGAAATCGGCACGCTCGGTCTGCACGTCCGCGATCTTCTTCCGCTCCGCTGCAAGCTGCGGCGAGACGGCGCGGAAATGCTTTGCGAGTTTCGCCTGTTGCTCCGGCGTACGCCGGTCGGCTGGTGTTTTGATCAGCGCTGCAATGTCCGCCGGGAATTCCGCGTTCGGAGCGCGGATCGGTTTCGGCGCGGTCGTCGCGAGGATTCGGCATTTCCCGAGAGTGTGGTGGTCGCCGTAAATCTGCCTCAGCTCGAACACGACGGTCTTTTCGCCTGCGAGCGGCTCAGCCAGCTCGAAGTATGCGGACGCGTCGCGGCCCGCGTTGCCAAGCACACCCCAGCCGTTTTTCGGTTCGTTCACCTTTCCATCAATCGCCTGTGTGACCGGCATGCTCTTCTGCTCGAAGGTCGCTGTCGCCGTAGCGATTCTCAGCGACTTGTCAGCGAGCTTCACGGTAAATTCGTTCAGCACGAAATTCCCGTTCGCCGCGCGGCCAGGTCCTTTTTTCGGCAGCGAATCATCCGCAAGCGCATCGAGTCGAATGCCCGTGACCGTGCCCGCTGGCAGCTTTGCCGTGATGAAGAATGTGTCCGATGCAGACGCATCGTCCGCCTTGTTTTCGATGATGCCGCTCGCGCGCACCTCCAGTTTCGAGCCGCGATCCGCGTGGACTTTCTCGGCATGCAGCACCGTCCACGGCACATCGGCTTTTCCCTCGGTGAATCGCTTTTCCCACTCTGCCTGCTGAAGATCGCGCTTTGCATTCGGCGCGTCGAGTTCCGCTTGCAGCCCGGCGATGCGCCTGTCGAATTCCTTCAGCCGGGCGTCTTGCTCCGGCGTCGTCACGGGCATTCCTTCCTCGCGGCGTCCGATGGCGCTTTCCTTGATGTCCGCAAAAAACGCGCCAAGGCTGTAAAAGTCGCGCGTGGTAAACGGATCGTATTTGTGGTCATGGCACTCGCCGCACATGAAGGTCTGCGCGAGCCATGTCGTGCCGATGCTCTTCACGCGATCGGTCACGGATTTTGCCTCGTATTCCTTCGCCTGTGCGCCGCCTTCCTCGGTAGTGAGTGTGAGCCGGTTGTAGCCACTCGCGACCTTCTGCTCCTGTGTCGCATTGGGCAGCAGATCACCGGCGATCTGCTCGGTGGTGAATTGGTCGAACGGCTTGTTTGTATTGAACGCACGGATGACGTAGTCACGGTAAGGCCACACGTTTCGCGGGTTGTCCGAGTGGTAACCGATCGAGTCCGCGTAGCGCACGAGGTCGAGCCACCACACGGCCATGCGCTCACCGTAATGCCCGGAGGCGAGCAGCGCGTCCACGAGCCGCTCATACGCATCGGGCCGCGTGCCATTCACGAAAGCGTCCACGTCTCCCTGCTTCGGCGGCAGGCCGGTGATGTCGAGGTGCAGCCTGCGACAGAGCGTCGCGCGATCCGCATCGGGCGAACGCTGCATGCCTTGTTCGTGCAGTCGTGCAAGCACGAAGGCATCAATTCCACCGAGTGAAACGCTTCCCATCTTCTCTCCTGGAACTGCGGGGCGTACCGGTGCGATATAGGCCCAGTGCGGCTGATATTCCGCGCCCTGTTCGATCCATTTGCGAATGATTTCGCGGTCGCGCGCCGAGAGCTGCCGGTGCTCGTTCTTCGGCGGCATGACATCGTCCTCGTCCTTGGTGATGATGCGCTTCCACACTTCGCTCGCATCCGGCCTGCCGGGGACTATTGGAAAAATTTCGTCAATCTTCGCAACTGCCGCCTCGCGCACATCAAGCCGCAGATCCGCCTTGCGTTTGTTTTTGTCGAAGCCGTGGCACTTGAAACACGTGTCCGCGAGGATGGGCCGGACGTCGCGGTTGTAAGCGATCTTCGCGGGGATGGGTGCATCCACGGCGAGTGCGAGCGAGAGGAGAAGCGGGGCAAGGAGGGCGCGTTTCACGCGAAGAATCTTTCCGATACCGACAGGCAACGCAAGGCGGGCGATGAGGGCGAAAAATGCGGCACAACCCTAACATTGAAACCATTCAGGGCGTCATTCTGGCAAAGCCAAGAAAGTGTTGCTGGAAACAAATCGGCGCGTAGCTTCCCGCCCCATGCGTATTCTCCCTTCGCTCCTCGTTCTCGCGCTCGCCCTTGGCGTGCGGCTTCCCGCCCAAACCAGTGATTTTCCAACCACCACTGGAACCATCGCCCCGATTTCCATCGTGCCAACAATAGGCACGCCGGCAATTGATCTCCGGAACTACTTCCAAGTCACCGGTATCACCGGCCAAGTGGTGCAGTTCACCACGCCGGGGGTCGGCGTTTTCAACGTCGAGATGAATGCCACGGCGGCACCGAACACGGTCGCCAATTTCCTGTCTTACGTGAACGCCGGCAGTTTCACGAACAGCCTAATCCATCGTTCGATTCCGGGCGTCATCCAAGGTGGCAGCTTCCTAAACAACCCGAGTTTGTCTGCAATTCCAACCAATGCGCCAATCAACATGGAAACCAGCGATACGCTGACGAATGTCGCTGGCACGATCTCAATGGCACGGACTTCCGATTTGAACAGCGCGACGAGTGGTTGGTTCATCAACGTCGCCGACAATTCAGGATTTTATCGACCGGCGAGTGCGAATGATGCAGGTGGAACCCCCGGTGATGCAGGGAGCTACGCAGTCTTTGGCCGCGTCACCGGCACAGGGATGACGGTGGTGAATGCCATCGCCGCGCTTCCGCTACTCGGAGGCAATGTCACCGTGACGAGCAGTTCGACGAGTTCCCCTGTAATCTTTGTGGACTCCTCGACGGCACCGGCAAATTTTGGCACGGGTTGGTGGCTCATGGGTGCGCAAGTGACTAATGTGCTCGGCAACCAAGTCCAGCTTTCAGGAAACGCCAATGCGAACATCAGCACCAACACTACGGTCGCTTACAGCTACTTTCCGCCCTCAACGGCGTTTTCCCAGATCCCGGTTTTCACCAACCTCAGCTCCATCTCCGCCACCCTCTACCTGTCCTACTTTGTCACGGAGAGCACCATCACCGCCGTGCCCATTTCCCTGCAACGCCACGCGGACCCTCGGTTGTCACCTTCTCCGCTGCAAGTTCGAACCCAAACCTTGTTGGTGCCTCGGTGAGCGGAAGCATGTTGAACGTTGTCGCTGCGGCCAACCTGAGCGGGATAGCCACCGTCACCGTCACCGCCACCGACTCCAACGGAAATGCGGTGAGCCAGACACCATTCAGCGTCACCGTCATCCCCGAAGTGGCGAATGATTTTAACGGCGACAGCACGACCGACCTTGTGTGGCAGAACAGTGCCACTGGAACCCGGGTCATCTGGTTCATGAATAAAACCAACGTCATAGGCCAGGCAAATCTCGGTGTGGTCCCCACAAACTGGAGAATCGCAGCCACCGGAGATTTCAACGGCGACGGAAAGCCCGACATCGTTTGGCAGGACGTCATTTATGGCACCCGGGTCATCTGGTTCATGAATGGAAGCACCTACCTTGGCCAGGCAAACCTTGGAGTCGTCCCCACAAGCTGGAATATCGCCGGTGTAGGCGATTTTAACGGCGACGGAAAGCCCGACATCGTCTGGCGGAATACCAATGGCTCCTTGGTCATCTGGTTCATGAACGGAACCACAGTCATTGGCCAGGCAAACCTCGGAGTCGTCCCCACGAACTGGAACATCGCCACCGTCGCTGATTTCAATGGCGACGGAAAACCCGACATCGTCTGGGAGGACACCATTTATGGCACGCGGATCATCTGGTTCATGAATGGAACCACCGTTACCAGCCAGGCCAATCTGGGCGTCGTCCCGACGAACTGGAGCATCGCCGGCGTGGGTGATTTCGACGGTGACGGCAATCCCGACCTCATCTGGCAGGACAACGTCTATGGCACCAGAGTCATCTGGTTCATGAACGGAACAAATTACAAAGGCCAGACAAGCCTCGGCGTTGTGCCAACCTCCTGGCAGATCAAGAATTGATCCTGCCCCGCAAGGACATTGAAACCGCCATGCCGTGAGCGGCAACACCACCGGATGATTGAACAGAGCGTTCCCTTGCACCGGACTTTGAAACCCGGTTAATTTGCAGAACGCTTATGAGTCCCATACTCGACACCGCTGCCTTGCAGTCTCTTGACATTCCCGTTCCTCCCAAGGACATCCGCTACCGTATTGTCAGCTCACACATTGACGAAAAATTCTTCCTCGATTCTGGCAGACAATGCGCAGCGGACATCGTTAAGCCCCTAAACTTGTCTGGCATCGATGCGCGCAATTTCCGGAATATTTTGGACTTCGGGTGCGGTTGTTCGAGGGTACTGCGCTTCCTGATCCCATTTCTTCCCCAAGCCCAGTTCTACGGATGTGACATAGATAACATCGCCATCGAATGGAGCAGGAAGCACGTTCCCTCCGCCCAATTTGCATTGGTCCCGCATCTGCCCCCAACAACTTATCCCCGCGAACACTTCGATTTCATCTACGGTCTTTCCGTATTCTCGCATCTCGATTTGCCCCGGCAGATCCTGTGGCTCGAGGAGTTGCACCAGATGCTCCGCCCGGACGCACACCTGCTCCTGACCGTTCAGGGCGCAGTAGCCTATGACACTGTCAAAAAAAACATCAGCAAAAAGCAGCAGGAAGATTTCGACGCGACAGGTTTCCTATTTCTTGAAAACATCCCCGACAAAGTCCTTCCCGACTGGTACCAGACAGCCATCTTCAAGGAGCACTTCGCGAGGCTAGTTTTCAAATCTGGCTTTTCCATTCTGCGCTATGACATGCAGGGCATGACAGGGTGGCAAGACTCGCTGCTGCTAAAAAAGAGATAAATCCGGCTCTCACGGGATTCGTGAGATGGGATAAAGCCGCCTGTTGCGTTCATCCACTGAGAACATTTCGATGGAAGCGAAATCATCGGCTTCAGGCCAGTGGAAAACTTCCATGAATCCACTCTTCCGCAGCGATGATTTGCCGGTATCCCGCACAACGTCATTACGCTTGAAGCCGACCGCAAGCATGATGACCGGCTCAAGATTGCCAGCCTGCCCCCTTCTGCAAAGAAGCACAGAGTCAGCAGGAGCATTCTCCTCCGGAATCATCCCCCATCCCATTACGCCGATCTCCGAATGAGCCCGCGGAATCATCTGAACGACACCCCCCGCCACTGATTGAGGGCGTTTTACTTCATCGAATAGCCATCTTCCAAAGCTCGATGGTCTATAGATGCCCTTTTCCGTGAGTGTTTTGACAAGTAGTGGCAAATCAAGCCATGGGCATGTTTTTTCGACCATCGGGCTCTTAGGCACGAGGGCAAGCATCCTCACTGTCAGCAATGTCTGCATCCGCGCGGTCTTCATGGCCTCAAACTGCCGGAAGCCGTATTGCCAGGTCCGGAGAAGGAAAATCGAAAACAAGGCGAGTGCACCAAGGAAAATGCGGCTGAAACGGCCTGCTTCCTTCCGCATTCCCACGGCGATTATCCGATGGGTATTGAACGCAGTGATAAACCCGACCATCAGTGCGCCGGAATGAAACAGGTAGCGGGACGAAAATGCCTGCTCGACACCAAAGGCGGCACGCCCAAGCGCTGTCATCATTCCGGAACCGAAGGCATATCCCACAATCAGCAGCGAAGGATACAGCATCCTGAGATATAGGCGTGCCCTCACACCCGGGTTCCGCCTGATTATATTAGTCAGACAGCCTGACAGAACGGCTGCGGCAATTATCAATGCAAAGCCTGTAACGATATGAATCGTTGCATTGGAATGGAACGCCCCCCCGCACCAGGCGGCAAAATATTTCACCACGCTCCATGGCTCCTTCAATATGAATGCCAGAGGCGGATGCTCGGAGACATTATGATAGTCTGCAAAATAGATGCGCACGAAAATCACCGCCGTCGTGCAATAGGCGGAGGACCAGAGCAACCACCGGAGCAGCGCCCTCCCCGCAAGTCGCCGACCGGCGAGGACATCCAGCGCCTCCCTCCAGAACGGGAACGACACCACCCATAGCAGCATCCCGTTTGCAAAACTGTACATTGCCACGGCATTCAGCAGGACAGTGCCGCCAAACCGAATCCCGAACGAAAGCGTACGGCTTTGCATGGCAAAAGCGAGGAGCGCACACAACAGCGGGACGAATATCACCCACTGGAGCCCCCACAGCCAGTTCTCAAAGGCCGCCGGGGAAAATAGCAATGCGCTCGAAAGCGTCAGACAAAGCAGGCTGGTCCAATCCTGCTTCGGCCCACGAACCAAGCGACGATAGCACAAACTGTGGAGGAGAAAAAAAATCAGCACTACAATCGCCCAGCCAAAGTACATATAATGTTTTGGCTGCCATCCGTCGAATTTGCTAATGCCGAGAAATATCAGCTTGGGAATCACCAGGCGGCTTTCGTTGGACTGGGCGAAGAAATCTGCAAAATCATGCTTTCCCATGGCGAGAAACTGCCCCGGCGTGGACCATTCGTCCCAAAACGGCACGTTGACCCCATCCCTTACAATCAAGAGTAGAAGAATCATGGGGGCCAGAATCGGGATGAACTTCCCGAATCGCTGTGGAATCTTCATGTTGTTTCAGTCTTGTGAAACCAAAAACCAATGGCCAGATCAAATCCCTTGCCATATCCGAATCACGAGAAATGAAAGCCGCCGCCGGGCTCGTAAACCGGTCGCGATGTGGCACGATTCCTATGTCTGCGTCATAGTTAGCCTCACTCGCCTCGCCCTTCATCACCTCCTTTTGCAGAACTTGACGCACACAGCCCTTTTTCCTCATCACGAAGGCCAGACCGGGGCGAATGCTCCGGCCTTCGCGCATGGTTAATCCCGGATCACAGATTGTGATCGAGGTGAGCGGGGGCATTGATTTCCGGGGCCGTTGGCGCAGCGATTGTCGCAACATTTCCGTAGGGATTCCATCCAAATGAGGACGGGAACCGGCAGCGTCACCTTGCCAGCGGGGCGAAGTAACCCGAACGGGGATCCCGACGCCGCCCCCGGTGCCGCCATTTTCGCCGCCGGCGTTTTGTTCGGCGAAGAGTCCGAACTCCAAAGGGCATCCTTGCGGTCGAAGGCCCGCGCGTGAGAATCGGCCCGCTATGATCTCGCGCGCCGAATAGCCCGGTGCCCGATCCAAAATGAAACTCATGGTCCGTTTCAGGTGGATTTTTGTGGCGACCCGGAAACATGTCAGGATGACTGCGAGCACCGTATCGGCGGCAGCGGTAAATGCTGAAACCCTGCAATGTTGAAATCCCCAGCCGCTCAAACCAGCAGTTGAGCCGCACACACGGCGTTCTCACCCGTCTCTTCGGTGCGGATGCGCACGGCGTGTTCGGCATGGCTGACGAAGATCTTGCCATCTCCAATCCTGCCAGTCTTGGCGGCCCTGATGATTGCTGCGATGGCCTCGTCAACGATGTTGTCGGCGATCACAACCTCGATTTTGATCTTGGGCACAAAATCCACAGTGTATTCTGAACCACGATAAAGCTCCGTGTGCCCTTTCTGTCGTCCGAAGCCTTTCACATCGGTTACGGTCATTCCTTCGATGCCAATTTTGATGAGGGCATCTTTCACTTCTTCGAGTTTGAAGGGTTTGATGGTGGCTTCAATTTTTTTCATGGGAGTCTCCGTTTTGAATTTCGGCGTCTGCAAAGTTTAGTCTCGGCGCGGCAACAACCCCATCATTAGCTGTTCAGTCCCGAGGAGTGATGGTGTGCGGCATGGAAAAATGCCATCACCAACAGACCTATGGGACAAATACTACACAGC
>Ga0209698_10008204_pt1 | contig 10819 bp, 9 predicted proteins | sample LitLauG_LLR_2012_FD_187203 | JGI IMG/M metagenome (GOLD analysis project Ga0209698, IMG submission 187203) | Freshwater sediment microbial communities from Pennsylvania, USA - Little Laurel Run_MetaG_LLR_2012 (SPAdes) (version 2) | ecosystem: Environmental > Aquatic > Freshwater > Creek >... | reverse complement strand
CCGCATGCTAGAGGCCGGAGAAGATCCGCTCTACATCGCCCGCCGCGTCGTGCGCATGGCCGTCGAAGACATCGGCCTCGCCGAACCCAATGCCCTCGCGCTCTGCATGGCCGCGCGCGACGCCGTGGATTTCATCGGCATGCCTGAAGGCAACCTCGCCCTCGCCCAGGCAGTCGTCTATCTCTGCGCCGCGCCGAAATCAAATGCCCTCTACACCGCGTACGGCGACGTCCTGCAGGACGTGGAAAACACCGCCGCCGAACCCGTCCCGCTGCACCTGCGCAATGCCCCAACCCGCCTGATGAAGGATCTCGGCTACGGCAAGGGGTACCAGTACGCTCACGATGTAGAAGAAAAGGTTGTCGATATGCAGTGCCTGCCCGACAGCCTGCGCGACCGGGTCTACTATCACCCGACGAATGAAGGCGTTGAGAAGCGAATCCGCGAGCGGCTGGAAGAAATCAGGCGCATAAAACGCGCTTCCCCCGATCGAACAAAAAGAGAATCGTAAGCCCGCTTTCGAAATCAGATAATAGAATGGTGGATGGCAGGTTCCGCCTTGTCGGCTCAGGAGGGTTTCGTCGTGGCAACGACTCCGCGCACCGATATCCCAGCATCCGGTTTGCTCGCCTCTGAGGCCCCCGCTCTCAGGGTTGCCGAGCTTGTCCGCCTTCAAAAGTCAGCGCAGCGCATCAACGCAACTCTTAATCTGGACGAAATCATTGAGCGCATCGTAAGCGAAATCTCGTCATCGCTGGGCTGCGTGGAAATCAACCTCTACCTTCACGAGCCCGAGCAGGGAGAACTCGTGCTGGCCGGCGTCCGCGGCTGCACCGTGAATGGCAAAGGCCACCGGCTGAAGATCGGCACCGAAGGCATGGTGGGCTATGTCGCTGCCACTCGCCAGGTGCACTACGCGCCCGATGTAACGCTCGATCCGTATTACATGGGGTGCGAACCAGACACCCGCTCGGAAGTTGCCATCCCGCTGCTGGTCGAAAGCGATCTGGTCGGCGTCTTCACTGCCTCCCATTGCGAACTCGATGCCTTCTCACCCGCGCAACTTCGTCTTCTGCAGGGACTGTGCTTGCACGTTGCGGTGGCTGTGCAAAACTCACGGCGCTTTCACGATGAGCATAAACAGCGTGAGAAGATGACCCGCGAGGCCGAAGAGGCTCGTGCCATTCAGCAAGCCTTGTTGCCGCGCACCTCTCCGTTCATTCCCGGCTTTTGCGTGACCGGACTATCCCTTCCAGCTGGCGCTGTGGGCGGTGACTGGTACGACTTCATTCCACTCAATGATGGCCGGTGGGGCCTCGTGCTCGCCGACGTTGCCGGCAAAGGCACAGCGGCTGCGCTGCTCATGTCGGCCACCCGTGGCATGCTGCGCTCGCTTGCCCCCTCCGGCTCCGGACCAGGCGAAGTGCTGACTCGCCTCAACAATATGCTGGTCGAAGACTTTCCCTGCGGACGCTTCGTCACCATGGTGTATGCCGAACTCGATCCCGCGACCCGTATTCTGCGCATCGCCAATGCCGGACATCTGCCGCCGCTCCTGGTCGAGCCTTCCGGCCACCGCTGGATCCAGACCGAGCAAGGCCTGCCCCTCGGAGTTGCCACCAGCAAGTTCTCCGAAACGGAAGTGAAGCTCAGTGAAGGCTCGCGAATCGCGTTTTATTCCGACGGGATCACCGAAGCCTCGGTCGGTTCCGGAGAAGAATACGGTACCGAGCGACTGCTAGCACAACTGCAGTCACCCGATGCTTCTCTCGAGACTCTGATGGCGGACGTAAAGAAATTTGTAAATGGCAGCGGGCTGCGCGACGATGCTACGGTGATTTTGGTGGGCACTCGGTCGGCACAGAACTGAGCTACTCTCTCGGGTCTCGCAGAAGCTACGCCGTCCAGATCTCGCGGAAGACTCTGGCAAAGTTCCCGCCGATAACTTTCTCCGCTGCAGCGGCCGAATAGCCGCGCTTCAAAAGTTGATCAGCGATAACTTCGATCCTGCGCGGAAGATTGAGCCCAACGACATAAGTTGGCCGGTCTTCCTCGGGAGCAGCGAGGCCGGATTTCTGCCGCTGTTCTTCGTACTTGTTGAACTCGGCGAGGCCCTTCGGGCTGGTGTCGAACGGATCGATCCCAACATCGCTGCCCACGCCCACGTGCTCTTCGCCCATGACTTTCAGCGCATGTTCCATGTGCGCCATGTAGTCATCCACCGTCGGTTGTTTGGGAGAAGCTGTCAAATAGGGCAGATCGTAAATCCCCATCACTCCGCCTTTCGCCGCCAGAGCGCGCAGTTGCTCGTCCGTCTTATTGCGTGGATGCGCGTGCACCGACGCACAGCCGGCATGCGTCGCGATAACGGGTTTCGCCGATGCCGCGATCGTGTCGGAAGTGGTTTGCGGGTTCGCATGGCTGAGATCGATGGCAACTCCCAGTGCATTCATCTCCCTGACGGCTTGGTGCCCCAGCGGCGTCAGGCCTCCCCCATCCGGTTCCATCACGCCGGCCGCGAACGGTGACTTGCGGTTGTAGGAAAGCTGCATCACACGGACGCCGAGATTGCGGAAGACGGCGATCCGTGCGACCTCTCCCCCGAACATGTCGGCACTCTCGAACGAAAAGATAATGCCCAACTTCCCTTCCCGTTTGGCGCGCTCCAGGTCGCCCGGCACCCGCACCTGCAGGAAGTACGAGGAGTGGAGTTCGATCATCTGTTGGATTTCAGCAATCTCATGCACCGTCTCTTCGAAGTCCGCATTGATGCCGCCGATCGACCACTTGATCACGCAGACACCGGACTCCCGCACCAGGTCGAGGTCGGCTTGCGGAAGCGGCAAGCGGCCGTTTTGCCATGGCGGACTGGAGTTGCAATCGAAGACCAACGCACGACGGTAAAGTTCGGCAGCCGATGACGAAATGCCCGAGGTGCCACTGCCGGATGGCTGCGCTAGGATGGACGGACGCAACAGAGTCGACACAGCTGTACCTGCCATGATGAAAGAGAATTCGCGACGGTTCACACGACCTCCTGGCCAGCCGTTGGAAGTTTCCCCGATGGGATTGCGAAGGCCCAGAAAACTCTACCTGAATCGCGCCCGGTGCTCCTTCAGAATGCAGCGGTCCATCACCACAAACATCCCAGCCTGCCGCGCTCGTTCCGCGGCCCGCTCGTTGATCACGTCTTCCTGCAGCCAGATCGCCGGAATCTTCAACTGGACTGCCTGCTCCACGATCTCATCCACAAACTCCGGGCACCGGAACACGTCTACCAAGTCGATCTTCTCCGGAACGTCCAGCAGCGACGGGTATGACTTCTCTCCCAGCGACTCCGCAATGTGTGGATTCACGGGAATGACTCGAAATCCCTGCGCCTGCATGTAGGCCGACACGCCATGGCTCGGCCGCATCGGACTGTCCGACAACCCCACGACCGCAATCGTCTTCACCTTAGACAGCAAATCCCGGATTGGATCGGACGGCATCGGCATCCTCGGTGGTGGCCTGTGTCACGGGTAACGAGTACTTCAGTTCTAACATCGCGACTCGAGCGAACTCGTGACTGTCTCACTTTTTCTCGATTTTCTGCCGGAACAAACGGAGCGCCAGTTTGCGAATCGTCTCGGCGACTTCCTTGTTTCCCGATAGGTTTTTCAGATCGTGCACCAACAGGTTTTTCATCAGCCCCAGCGAAACATCCAGCGGCGTGCGTGGATTAAATACCAGGTTGCGAACGACGTTGTAGTTCTTCGCAAAGCGCCGCTTCATGGGGATGGCCCGCAGTACAGCCTCCAGCACGTTTTTCTGCTGCGCGAAGTTTTCCACTTCCCCATCGGATACTTTCGGGGATTCCAGCACCGCCATCGCCACCAGTTTGGTACTGTCGCGAATGAGAAGCGAGCGCTCTTCCTTGCTGCCACGGAACGCCAGTGAGATCCTTCCTTTCACGTCGAGTTTGGCAATCTTCTGGAGCGTGCTGTCGCGTTTTTCTTCATGACCGACATGGGGGTGCTTCTTGGCGTGGGCAGCCGCCGTCAATTTCTTCGCTTCGCTCCGGGCCGCGTCTTGATCAGCGGCGGCGAGGACGGGTGATTCCACCTGCCCCGAGGCATGATCGCTCGCATCCTCGTGCGCCAGCCCCAGCGGCTGGAAGGGCGCGTCCTTTCCTGCCGCCAACTCCTTGGCATTCTCATCGAGGTACTTGCCTAGAGTCTCGTCAAGGATCGCATCAATCTCAGGATCCGTTCCCGTTCCCTCCGCCCCCGGCGGAATGGTTTCGAGGGGCGCCAGTCTCTTCGCGATCTCCGCCAACTCGCCCGGATTCAGATGGGCATTCGATTGCATCGCCGCCAGCAGCCCGGGCGAGCTTGTCACTCGTGGACTTGCAAACAACGCTTCCACCACCGGCCGCGTGCCCATAGTCGCCACTGCCGCTACCGCGTCCTCCCGCACCGACGGATTCTCCACCAGGGCGGGCAGCAGGGGCAGCCTAAGATTTTCGAGGGCGATCCAGTATCCCAGCACCTCAGGGCTGGTGTTCGGATCGGATGCGGCTGCCAGACAAGCCTTCTCATCCCAACTCGCCAGCGTCAGACTCGCCTGCTTGCCAAACAATTTGTGATGCTGCGCGAGATACACCAGAATCTCGATCGTTTCCCCAGGCGGCACTGAAAGCGCCCCCTTCGCTGCCGATTGCATAAGGTTCGCGGGCACCTGCGAATTGCGGATCAGATCAATCATCCGAGGCATGATTCATCTCCCTCGCGGACTCGTCGGAGCTGTCGTTCCCGATCGGATACGCGCGGGTGCCTCACCCAAGCTTTGCTTGGGTGGGCCTTTTGCACTCCATCCCACCGTCCGCTCGAGTTCCTCGACCGCGATGGCCAATTCATGCGTAATTCGATTGCGCTTGCGCCGCTGATATTCGTCGCTCAGCGCGCGATAGTACCAGAGCGTTCCTTCCTTCTTGCCACTGAACCGCGTCCAGATCACCTCCCCTTGCTGGCGGTAATCCGCCAGAATCGTGCGCACGTTATGCAACTTGTCCGACGCCGAAACCAGGCGTGTCGCGGCGTCCGCATGCTTCACCTCGCGCAGATAGTCCTTCTTCCGCTCGATCCACTCCGGCTTCGGCTCCCCAAACGAATCGGTGCAGCCCTCCACGATATTTGCAACCCGCGCACCAAATTGCTTGCGGATCTCGCGCAGCCGTGGCATCCCGCCGCAATCTTCGACCACGTCATGCAACAACGCACCAATCGCCATGTCCTCATCGCCGCCTGCCTCCAGCACCAGCGACGCCACCGCCATCAGATGCGAGAGGTACGGTACCGCCGACTGCTTCCGCGTCTGCCCGTCATGCTTCGCAGCGGCGTACTGAAACGCACGTTGCAGCCGGATCCCAAGCGCCGGAGGCCTCAACGTAGTTTTTGTCCTCAACTTCATCCCCAGCAATCCTCTGTGTACCTCTGTGCCCTCTGTGGTTGAGATCCCCGGCATCTGCCGTCACCAGTTCCCGGGGAGTCAGGATTTCTTCTCCCCCCGCCGCATCCGCAAGTAAGCCTGCATCAACGGCCGCAGATCGCCGTCCAGCACGCGATCCACGTCGCCAATCTCCAGCTTTGTGCGGTGATCCTTGATCAAACGGTACGGTTGCAAAACGTACGACCGGATCTGCGAGCCAAAATCAATGTCCAGCTTGGAATCTTCGATTTGCTTGGTGACTTCGCGTTTCTTCTCCAGTTCGAATTCGTAAATTTTGGAGCGCAGCATGCTCATCGCCTTCTCTTTGTTCTTATGCTGCGAGCGCTCGTTTTGGCAATTGGCGACCAGGCCGGTAGGAATGTGCGTGATCCGCACCGCCGAATCGGTCGTATTCACGTGCTGTCCACCTTTGCCGCTCGATCGGTACGTATCAATCCGAATCTCGTCCGGCTTGATGTTCACCTCAATACTGTCGTCGATCTCGGGCGAAACATAGACGCTGGCAAACGAGGTATGCCGCCGCTTCGCCTGGTCAAACGGTGAAATTCGAACCAGACGGTGCACGCCAATCTCACTGGTCAGATAGCCAAAGGCGTACTCGCCATTCACCGCAAACGTCGCCGACTTGACCCCCGCTTCTTCACCCGGCTGGTAGTCGTACATCTCGGTCTTGAATCCCTGGCGTTCCGCCCACCGCAAATACATCCGCAGGAGCATGTCGGCCCAGTCCTGCGACTCGGTCCCGCCTGCGCCCGGATGGATAGTGACAATCGCATTGCGCGCGTCATTCTCTCCCGAGAGCAGCGTCTCGGTTTCGACTCGATCGACGAGTTCGCGCAGTGAATCTAACTCGCGTTGCAGATCGGCGCTGACATCCTCGCCTTCGCCCGCCAAATCGAAATAGGCTCCGATATCCTCGGTACGCCGCACCAGGTCGCCTTCGAGAGACAGCACTTCCTCCAGGCGCTTCCGCTCCCGCATGACCTGCTGAGATTTTCCTGGATTCGACCACAGGCCCGGATCGGCTGCCTGCTTTTCAATCTCGGCTAACTGCTGGCGCAGCTTGCCCGCGTCAAAGATACTCCCGGAGGTCGTGAACCTTGGTCTTGAGTGTGCCGTACTGTTGCGTGAGTTCCTCTAACATTATCTGTTCGCTCGTGTGCGACCGCGCTGACTACTGACTACCGACTACTGGCTACTAACTACCAATCTTCAGAAAACGCGCACCAACTGCTCCCAACGAAATTATCGCACACAGATAAGCGAACCAATCGCCGTGCCGCGTGTAAAACGTGGTGCTCGAAACCAATCCGTAGGGCGCAACGAGTACGCTTCGCTCTTTGCGCGGAAGCTGCGCAACGACTCTGCCCCAAGGATCAATCGCCGCAGTCAGTCCAGTATTCGTCGTCAGCAGCACCCAGCGGTTGTTCTCGATGGCGCGCATCTCGGTCTGCTGTAAATGCTGCTTCCATGCTCCACTGTCACCGTACCAACCATCATTGGAAATGTTGACGAAGACCTGCGCGCCCTGCGCCGCGAACTGCCGCACTTCATCGGGGAACACCGATTCGTAACAGATGAACACTCCCAGGCGCGTGCCCCCCGCATCCAGGGGTGAGCGCGAAGTTCCCCGCGCAAATTCCCCAATCTCTTTCGTCAACCCTCCCACATAGGAGAAGAGACTGGGAAATGGGAGATATTCTCCGAACGGCACCAGGTGCACCTTGTCGTAGCGTCCCTCCCATTCGCCATGCGGGTTGACCAGCGCCGCGGAATTGAAGACCTTTGATTGTCCGCCATTGTGCATCGCCGGTTCGACCCCGATCGAGCCTGCCACCACCCAGGTCTGCGCCTGCCGTGCCATTTCGCTGACCGCGGTCCGAAACAGAGGATCGCTGGTGTAGAACGGCGCCGGAGATTCCGGCCATACGATCAGATCGAACTTGCCCGTGGACCGGGTATCCTTTGCCCCTTTCACGCTCTGGCTCGTCAAGTCCTGCAGGGTGTTTTCAAAATAGTCACGAGTCCAGTCCGCCTGAATCGGAACGTTCTGCTGCACCAGCAGCGCCGTGTGATCCGGGGTTGTCGGCGCTGGCGCAATCCACTGCCCCACTTGCAGAATCACCGCCGCCGCGCTTGCCGACAGCAGCAGCCATCTTCGCCGGTCCCTTGAAACGAGGAACGCCGCTGCGAACACGCTGTTGACCAGCATGATTTCCCACGACAGACCGTACACTCCGGTCAGCGTAGCAATCCGTGTCAGCACGAAGTTGCCGGTTTGCGCATAGCCAAGCAGTTCCCACGGAAAGGCGGAGATGCGCGTCAGCGCGAGTTCCGCCGCCACCCAAAGAAACGGGGCCGCCGCCAGCGCCCGCCGTTGCGAGCTATCGCGTCCCGCAACCACCGCCACCAGCAACCCAAACAGCCCGCGATACAACCCTTCATGCATGGCGGCCAGCAGCATGGTCGGGAGAACCACTGGCACCGGCAAGCCGCCGTAATGATGCATCGGCCCGTACACCCAATAGCACGTCCCGAAGTACCAAACGATCCCGCACGCATAGGCCAGCAGGAAACCTTGCCACGGACTGGCCGGTGCCAAGCGTACCGCCGCATCCACCTGCAGCACTCCGGAAGGACGCGCGTGCAGCAGTGCGACCACGAGAGGCGCAACCGCCACCCACGCCAGCCAATACAGTCCCGGCAGCGGGAAGATGACGATTTGCAGCGCGGCCGACAGCAGCGCCAGTCCCCACGCGCTCGAATGGATTTGTCGCACGCGCAAGGATAGCAAACCGATTCGCCGCGCGCGTGGCCTCATTTCCCAAACCGTCTGTTCTCATCTGCTCAGATCAGATAACATGATCAGATTATGTCCCTGCTGGTAACGCTGGTCGTGCGGTTCCTGGAGGGCTTGTTCGTGATCGGCTCCATTGGGTCGGCTGCGGTTCTCGTGCTGAGCGCCATCGAGGATTTCAAAACGCTCTTCGGCCGGGAGGAATCGGAGCACTCCTGAAGTCCGCCTTCTCCTGAATGTCATCGTCCTTCCAACCCGCCCCTCCCAGTTCGAACCGTGTTCGAATCGTGGTCGCCACTTCGGTGATGCTCACCTTCATCTCCTACTGGCGCGCCGCTGCCATTGTCCTGAACGATCTGGCCTCTTCCGCTTTTTACGCCTGCGGGATCGCCGAGCAGGCAATCGGCAAGTCCGCCCCCTGGTTCATCGTCGGGGTCATGCTCTTCTCCTTTACCGTGCGGGCGGTGTACGTGGAGAGTTGCTCGATGTTCGTCCGCGGCGGCGTCTACCGCGTCGTCAAGGAAGCCCTGGGCGGCACCCTGGCCAAGATCAGCGTCTCGGCCCTGATGTTCGACTACATCCTCACCGGACCAATCTCGGGCGTGTCGGCGGGACAGTACATCGCTGGACTGATCAACGACGTCTTTGTCACCGCCGATGTGCACGGCTGGATCCCGCGGGCCGTTCACAACATGTTCAACGGCACGCCGCAGTTGAGTGTGAACTGGACATCAGTCTTTTTTGCATTGGCGGTGACCATCTACTTCTGGTGGGAGAACATCAAGGGCATCCACGAATCGAGTGAAAAAGCCCTGCGCGTCATGCAGATCACGACCGTCATGGTAGTGATCCTTTTGGGCTGGTCGGCGGTCACGCTGTTCAAGTCCGGGTACCAGCCCGTGCCCTTGCCCGTACCCGGGAATCTTCATTTCACCAGGGAATCGCTTGGTTTCCTGAGTCGCAGTTTCCCGGACCAGAGCCTGGCCCGCATGTTCGGCGTGCTCGGAATCCTGATGGCCTTTGGCCACTCGGTTCTGGCCATGAGCGGCGAAGAGTCGCTCGCCCAGGTCAATCGCGAACTTGCCCACCCCAAGCTCAAAAACCTGAAGCGCGCCGCCATCGTCATCGCCATCTACAGTTTCGTTTTCACCGGACTTTCCGCCCTGCTCTCCGTCATGCTGATTCCGGACGCGGTCCGCGTTCCGGTCTACAAAGACAACCTGATCGCCGGACTGGCCATGTACATGTGGGGGCCGCAGATTCTGCGTCTGCTCTTCCGCGGATTCGTCGTCGTGGTCGGGTTCCTGATTCTCTCGGGCGCTGTGAACACGGCCATCATCGGCTCGAACGGTGTCCTGAACCGCGTTTCCGAAGATGGCGTGTTGGCCGACTGGTTCCGCTTTCCCCACCGCCGATTCGGAACCAGCTACCGCATCATCAATCTCATCGTCCTGCTCCAGGTCCTGACCATTCTAGCCAGCCGCGGCAACGTCTATGTCCTGGGTGAAGCGTACGCCTTCGGCGTGATCTGGAGTTTTACCTTTAACAGCCTCGCCATGCTGGTTCTGCGCTACAAGTACAAAGGAGAGCGCGGCTGGAAGGTCCCTCCCAATTTCACGATTGCCGGGCACGAAATCCCGGTGGGGCTGGCCTCGGTGTTCATGGTCCTGCTGGCAACTGCCCTGATCAACCTTTTCACGAAGTCGGTCGCGACTGTTGCCGGAGTGTCCTTCGCCATCGTTTTCTTCATGATTTTCACCGTTTCCGAGCGCGTCAACCGGAAGAAGTTCGCACTCGCCGAGCAGCAGATGAAGGATCATTTCCAGTTGCTGCAGCGCGACACGGTGGAGCGCGATGCCCTCAATATCCGTCCCGGAAATGTGCTCGTCCCCGTCCGCGACTACAACACCCTCGCACACCTGCGCTGGGCGCTGGAACGGATCAATACCAGCGAACAGGATGTGGTGGTAATGTCGGCCCGCGTCAGCCGTTTCGGCTCCGGGGCCTACGATCTGGCGATGGAACAGATTTTCAGCGATTACGAGCAGACCTTGTTCACTCGGGCGGTCGCGGTGGCCGAAAGCTTTGGAAAACGCGTCTCGCTGCTGGTAGTGCCGGCCGCGGATGTGTGGTCAGCAATCGTGCAGACTGCCCACCAACTTGAATCCTCGGCCGTGGTCGCCGGCCTGTCGAGCAAAATGACTCCGGCGGAACAGGCTTTTGAATTGGGGCGCGCCTGGGAGTCCATCCCTGAACCCAAAGGTCAGTTTGTTCTGCAGATCGTTCGTCCCGGCAACATCGTGGACACCTTCCGCATCGGCCCCCATACGCCCACCATGAAGAATGAGGACGTCATCCTGCTTCATCGCTTGTGGCTGAATATTACGCGCGAACCGGGACTCGAAAAGGTGCATCACCACGACATTTTGACCGAAGCGCTGGTTCGCTTCGCTCACGACTACGGCGCACGGGACCGGGAAGACATCGTCAAGGAACTTCGCCGCATTCCCGCCGATAGTGGCGCTCCTCTGC
>Ga0209698_10008202_pt1 | contig 10821 bp, 9 predicted proteins | sample LitLauG_LLR_2012_FD_187203 | JGI IMG/M metagenome (GOLD analysis project Ga0209698, IMG submission 187203) | Freshwater sediment microbial communities from Pennsylvania, USA - Little Laurel Run_MetaG_LLR_2012 (SPAdes) (version 2) | ecosystem: Environmental > Aquatic > Freshwater > Creek >... | reverse complement strand
CGGTACGGACGGTCATTGCCATCGCGTCCCATGCGCGCAATTTGCTTTACCAATTCCACACTGGCGTCGTCGCACTGGCCAAAAATCGTGTATCCGCCGCTCAGGTGCTGGCTGTGCTCCACATCTTCCGTAATAAAAAATTGCGAACCATTGGTGTCCGGCCCTGCGTTTGCATACGCCAGTCGTCCCGGCCGGTCAAACAGCAGATCCGGCGACGTTTCATTCTTGAACATGTATCCCGGATCGCCCTCGCCGGTTCCCGCCGGATCGCCGCCCTGAATCATGAAGCTTGGAATCACGCGATGGAAGATGGTCCCGTCATACAGCGGTACACCATGCTTTTTCTGGTGGGTGACCGGGCTGGTCCAATCTTTTGTCCCCCGCGCCAGTCCAATGAAATTGCTGACGCCGATAGGCGCCTTGTCGGGGAACAGTTCGCAGGTTAGCTTGCCGGCGCTCGTGTCGATCACAGCCGTGGGATGGGCCGGGGCGACGGTCATAGTGGTCGAGGGTTTCGTCGCTGGTTTTGCCGCAGGCGCCGCCTGCGACCAGCCAAGGCTTGCCGCGCCCATGAGTGCTAGGGAAGTAAAACAACGTCGCATTCGTCGCTCCTTGGACATTGGTGAAAGTTTGTCGAAACCAAATCAGTATTCTACGCGAAAACAGATTACCTACTTCACACTCTGCATCTCCCGGCTGACTCGTTCGACCTCGGCAAACACACGCAGTAGATTGGCTCCAAGGATCTTTCGGATGTCTCCTGCGCTGTAGCCGCGATCCAGTAGGGCCTGCGTGATTTTTGGCAGGTCGGCAGCCGAGTCGATTCCTGCGGGTGTCGCACCGCTCACTCCATCAAAATCCGAACCCAGTCCGACGTGGTCCACGCCGGCAACCTTGGCAATGTGATCAATATGGTCAATCAGCGATTTCAATGGCGGCCGGGGAATCTTCGCCATCCACTCGCGCTGCATTCGGTCGATTTCGACGAAGTTGATCGGCTTACCCTGTGCCTTCAGCGAGTCAACGTACGCCTTAATTTGCGGCGGGGAATCTTTCGTCCGCGCCTCCAGAGTCTTCCGATACTCCTCGTCCACGAAACCGGAAAAGAAATTGACCTGCACTACCCCACCGTTCTTGGCGACCGCGCGTAGCATGTCATCGGTCATGTTGCGGGGTGCGTTGGTCAATGCCCGCGCCGACGAATGCGAGGCGATCACCGGCGCTTTCGTCACGGTAATCGCATCCCAAAAGGTCTTGTCGGCCACGTGGGAAATATCCACGATCATGCCAAGGCGGTTCATCTCCAGCACCACCTGCTTGCCGAACTCACTGAGTCCGTTGTGGTGTTGCACCTTCGGGTCATCGATATCGCCTGATGAATCAGCCCATTCGTTGGTATTCGACCAGGAAAGCGTCATATAGCGCACTCCCAGTCGGTAGAAATCACGCAGCAGGTGCATGTCGTTCTCGATCGAATGGCCACCTTCGATGCCCATGCAGGCGGCCAGTTTGTGCTCTCTGTGCGCGCGTTCGATATCGGCAACGGAAAACGCCATCATCACGCGGTCGGGATGCCTCGCAGCCTGTTCATACACCGAGTCGATCAGGTCCAGCGTGTGCTGCCCGAAGTGCCCCCGGTTGGCTTCCGGATCTACCCAGATCGAAAAGAACTCGGCTCCTAGATTCCCGCGGTGAGCTTTGTCGAGGCTGAGATGGCCAATGTCGTTAGTGTCGGTCGACCCAATGTCGAACCCTTCATCGAGAAAGCGTTGCGGCGTGTCCGCATGCGTGTCAACCACGATCGCCGATTCCTGGATTGCCATCGCCTTCGACGATACCGGCGCGCCTGCCGGGGGAACCTCTTGCCCATGCATGAGTGCAGCTATTGTGAATACTCCTAGAAATACGCCGTTTCTTCTCGTGCTCATCGTTCCTCGCTCGTGACTGCGACTGTGGCCGGTTTGGAAACTACCGATTGTAAACCGCCGCATCCTGCCCCAGGGCAGCCATTGCGGCGCGGATGCATTCCTCGAATGGAATCTCGGTATCGATCACCGTCTTGAGTTCCAGAATCGCCTCAAAACGCGCGCTGACTTCATCATAGAGAGCAGCCGTACGATTTCTTGCAGGATGGTCAGATGCTCCGGCCAGTCTACCCTTCGCCGTTTTGTCGGAGCAGACACATTCCAGGATTCGCCACGGCTGATGCAGTTCAGCGGCACCGTGCAAAACATTGTCAATCTGGTATCGCCGTGAAAACGGACGTCCGTCAAAGAAAATTGCACGCTCCGGCGCACGTTCTAACAACCGTCCTGCTAGATCGAGCATAATTCCCAAGCAAAAGTCATCTTGCGCGGTGGAGTATTCAATTTCGTCGGGCAGGAACAAAGCGTGCCGCACCTGATCTTTCGAGACCACGCGCCCGCCCACACGGGATGCCAGTTCTCGCGCCAGAGTTGTTTTTCCTGTCCCGGGCAGCCCCGCCATCAACACGATCATGACGCGAACGAGTGTAAATGATGCAGGTTTCTGGAACTACCTTGACGTCGGTCGTTTCTGGGCAGAAGCGAAATCCCAGGCGCGTGCCGGCAGTGAAGGCGCAAGGCGTCTCCATGAAACTTTCTTGGTCTGTTCGAGAAAAAACTGGGGACAAGGGGCAGGAAAGAGACTATTTTGTTCCGCTGGACGCGGCAGCCTGCGTGTCAGGACGTTCCAGAGGAACTATGTCTTGGGTCTCACGCCACTCCGCGTAGCGCCCGGAAACCATAATATGGAAGCACCAGTGACGGCGCTCCTCTTCCGGTTCTACCAGGCCCAGCGACTTCATATAGAAAAGGTAATGTTCCATCCAGCGCACCTGCTCTTGGGTCATGCCACGCCGTTGCAGGTCCACCGTCAGGCCGGCCAGATGCGACGAAGCCGTTTCGCCCTCTGCGGGTGCTGCATTGCGGTTATGCCGCCGCAGTTTCTTCTGAACCTTGACGGTGCGCACTGCCGAGTTCAGCTGAATCCGCTCATGGAACCGGTTGTAGTACGCCTGGCTCAGGTCATCCACAAAATCGCGCGTCCAAGGCCGGCAGAATCGCCGGGAAGGATCTAAGGAGCTTTCAATCTTCAGTGTTTCGTTGGGCTCGATCGGAACCAGGTCACCCCGCTCCTTCAACATCTGTAGCTCCGCGTCATCCTGAATGCGAGGCAGATCCAGGCGGTCGATTTCCGCATTCTGCAGCAGCAGCGACTCGTGTGATGGCCGGAACATCGGATTCCACCGCAGCCAGTGGTAACGGCGATGGCGGCGCTGAATATGATGAATTGAGCGGTAACCGGACGTGTGACCGGACGGGTGTAGGGTTGCAGGCGTAGCCGCTACTGCAGTTGAGCCGGCCAGGCCCAGCAGCGAAATCAGGACGAAGAGTTGGCGCTTCAGTCTCAAATGTATTTTTTACAGTGGTCCGGTTGCTTCACAAACCGTGACGGTTAGTCTACGCCTGCCTGTCAAGCTGCCCAAGCAAAATCGGGAAATAACTCCATTACCGTGGTGATATTACATTGGACATGAATTGATCTGTTCTTCGGTGGTTACCAGAGGTTACTGCGACGTTAATGTTTGGTTACTAGAGCGGCGTGATCGCCGAGATTGCGACATGATCAACGCCGGAACAGGTCGCCAATGGCCTGTTTCATCACATCCCGGCTTACTTCCGAGATGGATTGCGTCAGCGGAATGTCCTTCGGGCAAACTTCAACGCAATTCTGCGCGTACCCGCATTCTTGAATGCCGCCATCGCCCATCAGCGCCGCCAACCGGTCCCGCTTGAGCGCCTGCCCCGTCGGATGCGTGTTGTGCAACCGCACCTGCGCAATGGTCGCCGCACCTACAAAGTTTGTGTCTTCGTTGAACTGCGGGCAAGCCTCCATGCAGCAACAGCAGGAAATACAACGCGAAATTGGATACGCGACTTCCTGTTCTTCCTGGGTAACGCGCGGCCCGGGGCCCAGGTCGTAGCTGCCGTCAATCGGTACCCAGGCCTTAACGGTTTTCAGGTTCTCAAACAGCACGCCCCGGTCCACCGCCAGGTCGCGCACAATCGGGAACTTCGATAGCGGCTCGATCCGGATCGGCTGCTCTAGGTTGTCAATCAGCGCCGAGCATGCCATGCGCGCCCGCCCATTGATCCGCATCGCGCACGACCCGCACACTTCTTCCAGGCAATTCGAGTCGTAGGTGATCGGTGAGGTCGTCTTGCCGTCGCGCGTGACCGGGTTGGCGGCAATCTCCATCAGGGACGAGATCACGTTCATCCCCGGATGCCACGGCACCTCAAACTCCTCCCACACGGCCGGTGAGTTGGGGTTCGCCTGACGCTTTATTTTGAACAGAACTTTCTTGTCAGCCATAATTCAGTCTTCCCACCGCCACTCCGTGGCGGCTAACACGACTCTCAGCCCGGCATCAGAACTGCATACGCAATGATGGCCACGCCAATGACCACGGTAAGCCACTGATGCGTGACCGCACCCTTACCGATCAGCAACACGCCAAACCCGCCGAGCACCCACTTGCGAAAATTCCCAACCATGCTTTGTCATTCTGAGCGAAGCGAGGAATCTATGAACTTCGCTTGCACGCTCAATGCTTGTCGTTCCCTCAGATCCAAAAACAGAATCACTTCGCCGCGTCATACTTCCTTGGCCGCGGCGGAATCAGCGACGTATCCACCGGCTCCCACTCAAACACCGGCTCATCTTTATCCGCGTTATACCGCGCCTTGGTCGTTTTAAGAAAGTTCTTGTCGTCGCGCTCGGGAAAGTCTGGTTTGTAGTGCGCCCCGCGCGATTCGTCCCGCAAGCGCGCACCCTGCGCCACCACCCGCGACAGTTGCAGCATGTTGTAAAGCTGTCGCGCAAAAATCACGCTGGTATTCGCCCACTGCGACCGGTCGCTGAGGTTTACCTTGCGGAACCGCTGCATCAGGTCCATCAGCTTCGCATCCGTTTCCACCAAAGTCTTGTTGTAGCGGATCACTGTGCAATCTTTCGTCATTAACTCGCCCAGTTCACGCCACAGCCGGAACGGATTTTCCGTCCCCTGATTATTCATCAGCAGGGCATTCTTCGATTCCTGGCGTTTGCGCTCCCCTTCGAAGCATCCATCGCCGTCCGCCAGTGCCTGCAGCCCGCGCGCATACTTCACCGCATTCGGCCCGGCAATGCCGCCGCCATAGATGCACGACATCAGCGAATTGGCGCCCAGCCGGTTCGCGCCGTGATACTGATATTCACATTCACCCGCGGCAAACACTCCCGGTAGATTTGTCTGCTGGTTGAAGTCCACCCACATGCCTCCCATGGTGTAGTGCATGCCGGGGAAAATCTTCATCGGCGTCTCGCGCGGATCGTCGCCCACAAACTTTTCGTAGATCTCCAGAATGCCTTCCAGCTTGCGATCGAGAACCTTGCGGTCAATGTGGGTCAGGTCGAGATAGACCATCGGCTTGCCATCAATGCCGAGGTTCAGTTCAAACACCACCTTGAAGATGGCGCGGGTAGCCACATCTCGCGGCACCAGGTTGCCATACTTCGGATACCACTCTTCCAGAAAGTACCAGCGCTCGTTTTCAGGTATCGATTTCGGATCGCGCTTGTCGCCCGCTGTCTTTGGCACCCACACACGCCCACCCTCACCGCGCGCCGATTCCGACATCAACCGCAACTTATCCTCGCCAGGAATCGATGTCGGATGCACCTGAATGAACTCGCCGTTGGCGTAATACGCGCCCTGCTGATAAAGCGCCGCCTGCGCCGATCCCGTGCAGACAACCGAGTTCGTGGACTTGCCGAAGATTGCGCCGATTCCGCCAGTACAGATAATGATGGCATCGGCGGGGAAGGTGCGCACTTCCATCGATCGCAGGTCCATCGCGCAAATGCCACGACAGACGCCTTTTCCGTCGAGCACCGCCGACAGGAACTCCCAGTGCTCGTACTTCTTCACTTTGCCTTCGGATTCGTAGCGCCGTACTTGTTCGTCCAGCGCATAGAGAAGCTGTTGTCCCGTGGTCGCGCCCGCGAACGCCGTGCGGTTATACAGAGTCCCGCCGAAACGGCGGAAGTCGAGCAGGCCCTCCGGCGTACGGTTGAATGGCACGCCCATGCGATCCAGCAGATCGATGATGCCCGGCGCCGCGTCGCACATGTCGCGCACCGGAGGCTGGTTGGCCAAAAAATCTCCGCCGTAAATCGTGTCGTCAAAATGCTTGGCCGTGGAGTCGCCTTCGCCCTTCAGGTTCTTGGCTGCGTTGATCCCGCCCTGCGCGCAGACCGAGTGTGACCGCTTGACCGGCACAATCGAAAACAGCTCAACGCTGCCCCCCATCTCGGCGATCTTGATCACCGCCGACAAGCCCGCCAGTCCGCCGCCCACCACGATTATTTTCGGAGCCGCTGCCATCATGCCTTTCCAAAGCTCTTGTCATCCTGAGGCGCGTTCTTTGCGCCGAAGGATCTCACAGCAAATTACTCCGAGTTCACCGCTTGCCCGTGTTCCACCCACGCCGCGCCTGGCTCATCGACTGGTTGCTGCTCATAGCGCAGCCGGAGTGTATACAAGCTGGTCAGTCCAACCGTGCTCAGCAGCACGAAAAAGCCCATGCACACCGCCAGAAACCTCTGTCGCGCCCGCTCCCCCGACGTGATGCCCCACTTTGCGGCAAACAGCCAGATTCCATAGGCAAAGTGCCAGGAAGCCGCCACCAATCCGACTACATAGAAAGCCAGATAAGGCCCGAAGAACAACTCATGTTGCACCTTGCCGAATGACGCCGCCGGATGCTCATGCAGGTCAATCCCGCTGAAGCGCATGGTGTAGGTATGCCAGGCGATGTAGGCAAACGCAATTCCGCCCGTCCAGCGTTGCACCGTGTACATCCAATTGCCGGTCCAGGGATAGTCCCCGACGTTCCCCTCGCCGCGGAACCAGATGTAGAAGCCGTAAAGAGCGTGGAACAAAATGGGCAGCCAGATGCCAAAGAACTCCAGCAACGGCACCAGCGGCAGACTGGCCAGAAACTGCACCTGCCGCGCATAGGCGCTGGGCCCGCTGATCGCGGTCGCATTTGAAATCAGGATGTGTTCGAAGAGAAAAGCGCCGACCGGAACAATTCCCGACAGGGAATGCAGCCGCCGCAGCCAGAATGAGATGCCTTGTCCGGCCCGCAGGGAAACCACTCCGCCCTTGACCATCGGAGCCGCGTTGCCGGCCGTCGTCACTTGCTTCACTCCTTGCACGTTCCCAGATGGAAGCCGAACCTTTTATTATGTTCGGCTGCCAAAGGTGAAGTCAAGGCGTGTCCTTCGTGCTTTGTGTCCTTCGTGGTAATAGTATTTTGGGGCGTGCATCACTCCTGCTGCTGATCCATCCACTCCAGCATTCCGCGAAACGCTTGGCCGCGATGGCTGTATTTCGATTTTTCCTCGGCCGACAATTCTGCGAACGTCTTATTGATCGCGCGAAAGAAAAACAGGGGATCGTAACCAAATCCATTTGCCCCGCGCGGCGCGCTTAGGATCACCCCCTCGGTCGCCCCTCGGAACACAGCCAGCGTCTTGCCATCGCGCGCCGCTGCCAGCACGCACACAAACCTTCCGGTTTTCTGCTCCGCCGGAACCCCGGTCAGTTCGCGCAGCAGACGCGCGTTATTGGCCGCGTCGTCGGTATTTTCACCGGCCTCGTGCGGCGCTTTGTTCTGTAAATCGGGAGCTGCATATCGCGCTGAATGCACCCCCGGCTCTCCACCGAGCGCATCCACCTCCAGGCCGGAATCGTCGGCGATCACGATCTCGCCCGGCGCATGCAAGCTGTAACATTCGGCTTTCTTTCGAGCGTTCGCCTCGAACGTCTGCCCGTCTTCGATCACCAGGGGCAGGGAAGCGAAGTTCTTCAAACCGGCCACCTCGACTCCGTGTTCCGCAGCTGCTCCGGCAAAGTCCCGCAGCTTGCCCGCATTCGACGTTGCCACGACGATCCGCTTCATGCTGCGGCCGCCTTTACCCCCGCAAAACGCGAGCGGATCAAAACCACTGCTAGGCCGAGCAGTGTCACAATAAAAATCCATCCCCCCAGCTTTCGATCCCAGGTTCGCCGGAACCGCACGCGAACGCGATTCATCCCTGCACCTAGGGGAATCAGCATTTGCCCGGTGTTTTCGCGTGCTCCTGTCGTTACGATCTGCCCGTTTACTTCAACTTGCCACGCTGGATACTGAAACAGCTTCAGTGCAACCTCCCCGCTGTCTCGCATATCAACTGTGAATTCCTTTTCCTCGGCGTCCCACATCTGCACCCGGATCCCAGCTTGGCCCGCGCCGTTCAGCGTAACGTTCCGCGCATCTTTATCAATCGCGCTTGCGTCGCCGCCGAGAGGAACGTATTCTTCGTTTCCTTCATACCCAGCAGCGGCCTCCATGTTATCGCGCGCTTCCTGCAGATCCGCCGGCCCGTCCCACCACGGCGCCTGCATTCTCTCCCAGCCAAACACAACCACGCCCAGCAAAACCGCGCAGGTCACAGCTCTGATCGCCCAACGCCGCATGCTCTCCGCCACCAACAACGACAGCCCCACTCCCAACGACAACAGCCATCTCCATGGAAACTGCATGAAATGCATCTTCGGAGCGATGTCCCACGCCCATGCCGAAAGCGGCAGCATCAGCAGGGAAGCGCCGGCCGCCCAGCATCCCACCATCCACCAGGCTTGCCGATTGTCGCGTCTGAACCTGCGCGCCAGCGCCAGGGTCAACAGCGTCACGCCAATCTCAACGCACGCCACCACCGATACCATGCGCAAAAACGCATCATGCTCGGCGTCGGCCGTGTGTGCAAACAGAAAATTGTCGCGCGGAGCATATCCCTGGTTGGTCAACTCCTGCACGTTGATCCAATGTTGCTCGACCGCCGCCGGCACGATATAGAACGCCGCCAAACTTGCGCCCAGCGCCACCGCTAGCGCGCCCTTCAGCAGCAGTTCCGGAGCGCGCCGCAAATATGCTGCAAGCGCCACCATCAACGCAAACGAATACTGCATCATGATCGCCGCCGGTGCGTTGACCAGCCAGCCCGCAGCCAAAACCGCAGCCATCCCCAAGATTCCGTATCTTCGTTTCTCTTGCGCGCGCAGCACGCTGATCAACAGCAAAGGCAACAGGCAACTGGCCAGCAACTCTGCCAGCGCACTGCGCCAATAAACAATCACCAGATGATACGGATTTACCGCGTACAGCAGCGCGGCGAACGTGGCATCTCTCGTTTCCATCCAGCGTCGTGCAAGCGCGAACATCGCACTGCCTGCAACGACCAGGCATAGCCAGATGTATGCCGCCGGCGCTAATACTCCGGGAAGGAACGCACTCAGTGCCGCTCCCAGCGTCCACGACGCGGGTGGATAGAAAACGAACCTTGGCTCTCCGTATCCGTATTGGGCCAGTGACGCCCATCTGGGGTAGAGAACGCCCTGGTGCCACTGCCTGAGCACTTCAAGCCAGGAATAAAGGTGGAATTCCGCGTCGTGCCCCGATGGCACTCCGTGGTGAAAGAAGAATGGAATCTCCACTGCGGCGGCCACCGCCGCGAGGGCAAAGAGCGTAATAGGCCAGCTTTGCCGTCGCTTTGCCGTGTAATTGGCTGGCATCATCGTCTTCAGCAGCAGGAAAATCGCTGGATGAGGCTGTGGAAAAGGACTTTACTGCGCTGCGTTTTTTTACTTGTTGTTAACAAGCCCGACACGTTGCCGCAATGTCCCAACGCTAATCTACACTCAATTGGGGTGGAACAGACCGTGAGTTGAAAGGCCCAGCCAGAGACGGGGCAGGGCTTTTCAACTCAACGATTCTTGCCCCCTCCATTCAGTCTCCCGGCTCCCCGAACCGCCGCGATTTTCAGCCTACCCGTCGTCTCCAGCCACAATCCAGTCATCTGCCCGCCAACGGGAGAGTTTTGCGGCGCTTGGCTCGCTTGGTTATCAAACAGTAAGGATTTGTTGCCGGTAGGTTAACGTTCCACGCGTTCTGCGCCGCGCTGGTCCTGCAACTGGGCAAGGAACTCATCTTCAGAATGGCTGGCGCCATTCCGGAGAAGATCCAGCAGCGGATCTTCCATGTCATCGTCGCTCGCCGATCCGCCAAAATCACTCTCATCGGCCACTCGGGCCACTGGAGAAACCAGCAAGTCCAGACTGCTCTCAGGGTTCGACTTCAACACGGTGATCAGGTTGGCCACCTGCGCCCGTTGCTCCGCAGTGCGCGATGCGAACTCCACGCCCATCCCATACCCGGGATGCACCACTCTGACGATTCCCTTGGTGTGCACTTCCATTTCGTCCGCCGCGAGACACAAGTCCACCGACGACTTTTCCGGAAACGGAGACGCGGTTTCCACGTAGCAACCGCCCAGGCTGAGGTCGGTCAGTTGGCAGTGAGGAACATATTCCTCTTGTCCCGTAAAAGCCTGCGCCGATTTCACCCACGCCTTTAACTGCGCTTTGTGGCTCTCTGCCACGTCAAGAAAATGTACGCCCGTCTGCCCGTTCGGATTGGCCCAGGCGATCTGCCCATGCGCTTCCAGCGACGGCCCGCCTGAGGGCAACTGAAAACGGAAACCTAACAGTGTCCCGGCTCCGAGCGGAGCGGCCGTTAGCACGTCCATACCGGTCTCGCTCAGGTCCAACAGAATACCTTCGATCACACGCTTGTCCGGCAGCGTCAGCTCCACCGGGGCCTGCACCGGAACCCGCACCGCGCGCCGTCGTTCGCGGCTCAACAATGCCGC
>Ga0209698_10008201_pt1 | contig 10822 bp, 8 predicted proteins | sample LitLauG_LLR_2012_FD_187203 | JGI IMG/M metagenome (GOLD analysis project Ga0209698, IMG submission 187203) | Freshwater sediment microbial communities from Pennsylvania, USA - Little Laurel Run_MetaG_LLR_2012 (SPAdes) (version 2) | ecosystem: Environmental > Aquatic > Freshwater > Creek >... | reverse complement strand
CTTGATGGCGGTTCCCCTGGCGATTTTCCTCGCGTCGGACAGCCAGCTCATTCCAAAGCTGAAGGTGCTGCATTTGGCCTATTGGGCAATCGCCGGGCTGGCGATCGCCACGGCGCTTGGGACCTATGAGCGGAGTGCCCTGGTCGGACTAATTGTTCTGGCGATCTATATGTGGGTTCGCACCAAGCACAAGGTCGGCTTTGGGATTGTCGTTGCCATCCTCGCGTGCATCGTGATCTACACGACGTCAAGCGCCTGGAATGATCGCGTTTCGACGATCGGCAGCTTTGAAAAGGAAAACTCCGCCTACGGCCGCATTCTGGTCTGGCAATGGACCCTGGGGTACGTCGCGACGCATCCATTTGGCGGCGGATTCGTGGCCTATGTGATTGATCACATCGAATTACCCGCCGTCGGTAACATACCTAGTCACATCGAGTTTGGCCGAGCCTTTCACAGCACCTATTTTGAGATGCTTGGTGAGCATGGCTATCCGGGACTGATTATGTTCCTGGTGCTGGCTGGATCGACTCTGGTGATGCTGCATCGGCTTGCCAAGAAGGCTCGCCAGTACCCCGAACTCGCGTGGTTGGTCGGGCTGGCCAATGCCTTGCAAAGCGGGCTGGCCGTGTTCTTGACCTGTGGGGCCTTTGTTGGTCTCGGCTTCCAGCCGATGTTCTGGTATTTTGTTTCGATGAGTATTTGCCTGAACGCCTATATGTGGCGTGTCGAAAATGCCGACGCGAGTGGCACTGTGGGATGGCGGGCGATCGCCGTTACCCCTGGTAAGGGACGTTTTCCGATCGCTGATGCCCCGGGTTGGCGGACACAGGGCGCCACCACGTCGAAACCGCGGAGTCCGCCGGCTGGTTGAATTAGGGCGCCGCGGATCGATACACCGCCAGGATGCACGCTTCCGGATAGCCAAGGCCGACGAGGGACAGTAATTTCCACATCGATAATTCAACATATTGAATGAGCCTGAATCGCGCCGTCGAGCGGCAATCGCCGAGATATTCGAACATTTCTTCCAACAATCCTTCGCCACAGAACAGCCGCTTGAGCGCGGGCCTCGTGTTCATGCGATAGACCGTGGGAAATGTATCTTTCTCCTCCGTGCCCCACAGCAGGCGTTTGACCGCGTGATGGACCCACAGCGGCGTGCTGGCGGCGACCAGCACCGATGGCGCGTATCCGCCGACCGTGTAGATCACGATCCGCCCACCCGGCAGCAGCAGGCTGGCGAGCCGGTTTGCCACCTCCCGCGGGGCCTCCACATGTTCGGCGACCATGCGCAGCGTGATGAGGGTGTACTTGCGTCCCGGTGGGTGTGCCTCCAGCGGCATTCTTAGCTTTTCGTGGATGAAGGTATTGTCGTCGATATTGTCGCTGGGATCGATGCCGACCAGCTTGCCGCAACGCTCCGCCAGGCGCCGGGCGGTTGCCTCATTGCCGGGGGACAGATCGTGCCCGCAACCAACATCCAGCCAAATCGTTTCTGGAGTTACCAGGGCATCCAGCAACGACTCGTACCAATCCGCCGGCGTGAGGTGGCCAAATGCCAGGCGTTGCCTGGGGCCCCAACCGGCTGTCGACAGGTCGCCGAATTTATCCCGCAAAACAATGGGCGCGCACCGTAATGCGCTCGCCAGCATCGGCGATGTTGGCACCGGCACATTGGCAAGGGTGATCCCACCGGCGGCCTGGACCGCATGATCGTCAATTACCGGCATAAGACATCCCACAATGACTGACCGATGGCGCGGAAGCGGATCGGTGTCGGTATAAAGGCTGTGTTAACATGGTTTGCGGGTCACTCGCCTGCGTGAGGCGACTGTTGCGAAGCATATGAAAATCCATCTCTCGACAGCCTGCCAGCGAGGGAGTTGCCCCGATACGAACTCAAGCTCTCTGACCCTGCCGTGCTTCAAGTGTCGTTAACCGATGGCGGTATAACCAAGCTAATACTATCCCTCAAGCGACATAAAGTCACGAGGTTTGCCGCGGGGATTTGGATATTTGGTGACGTCGCGGGAGTGTGCCCGATTATGTTGCCACAACCGGACAGTTCGCGAGACCTTGGGGTCGGGGCGCCGAAGACGCCCCGACCGATCGATCACCCAAGGTGCTTGGCGAAGAAGTCCAGGGTCCGCTGCTGGGCCAGGTCGTAGTCCGGCTTGCTGTAGCTGCCGCGCTCATCGCAGCCGAAGCCATGCTGGGCTCCGTCGTAAACGTAGACTTCGACCTTCGGCTGCGCGGCACGCACCGCGTCGACGTCGGTCATCGGGATCGAGGCATCTTTCTCGCCGAAATGCATTTGCACCGGGCAGTTGGCGCTCTCGTTCTTGGTGCCCGGGATGCCGCCGCCGTACCAGCACGATGCGGCCGCGAACTTGTTGGTCCGGGTGGCGCCCCACCAGGCGACGGTGCCACCGAAGCAGTAGCCGACGATGCCCAGTTTCTTGCCGGCCAGATGCGCCGCCGCGGCCTCGATATCCTTCATCACGTCGGGGTCCGAAAGCTTCATGCGAATGTCACGGCCCTTGCCGATATCGTCCTGCGTATAGCCCAATTCGACGTCCCGTTGCGCGCGATCGAACAACGCCGGTGCCACCACAGCGTAGCCCAACGCGGCGAATCGATCGGCCATGTCGCGAATGTGGTGGTTGACGCCGAAAATCTCCTGCACCACGACCACGCCCTTGGTGGCGTTGGCCGGGCCCGCGACATAGGCCGAAAAGCTGAAGCCGTCGGCGGCCTTCAACTGAATTGTCTCACCCATCTAAGTCCCTCTCGTAAATTGCGTTGTTACGCGGCCACAGCATGGCGAGATTGCCCGATCCGTCAACCGCGCCGCCCGGCTTGCAGGGCCGGGCGTTCGATGATCAAGTCGGGCCAAAGTGCCAGGGAAGGCGTGAGGAATGTTCGAAACCGCGGTACGAGACGAAGCGGCGCTGATGGCCGCGCTGGCGGATGCCGATATCGCGCCGTTGCTGATGGTTCTGGCGCAGCTCAGTGGCGACCTGAGCATCCTGGATGAGGTCGCACCGCACATTCATGGCGCCTGGAGTTTCATGGAGACCGTGCCGGAGGACCTGAAGGATAAGGTCCGCAACCGGCTTGTCGCCGTTCTGAAGGACTACGCCGCGACGGGACGCACGCCGCCGGACGACCTTCCAGCCGACACGCTGCAACGCATGATGAGCGCCGGTGTCGGCCAGACGGTGCCCGCGGATTATATCCCGTTGCTGTTGGAGGAAACCCGCCTGGGTTCAGAAGACGCCCGCGCGGTGCGTTGGAGGCGCGATGCTGTTTCGGTCGGTGATTTCAAGGTGGTCATCATCGGCGCCGGTTTCTCTGGCCTGTGCGCCGGCATCCGTTTGCAGGAGCTTGGAATTCCGTTCCAGATTCTGGAGAAGAACCAGGATGTCGGCGGAACCTGGCTGGAGAATTTCTATCCGGGCTGCGCGGTCGATACGCCTAATCATTTCTATTCGTATTCGTTCAATCCAAACGAACAATGGACCCGGCATTTTTCTCGGCGGGACGAAATCCTGGCGTATATCGGTTCGACAGCGGACAAATATGATGTGCGCCGGCATATTCGTTTCGGCGTTGAGGTCACATCGGCCGACTTCGATGAAGCCAGCGCGCGTTGGCATTTGACCGTCGGCGATGGCATTATCGAGGCCAATGCGGTGATCAGCGCGGTCGGGCAGCTCAATCGCCCCTCCATTCCGCCGATCGCGGGGATCGATCGATTTGGCGGTCCGCTGTTTCATACCTCCCGCTGGGATAGTTCGGTCGATTTGAAAGGCAAACGAGTCGCCATCGTCGGCACCGGCGCCAGCGCCATGCAGACGGGCCCGACGATCGCGTCCGATGTGGACAAACTGTTGGTGTTCCAGCGCACGCGGCACTGGGTGGCGAGCAACCCGAACTACCACAAGGACGTCAGCGCCGGGAACAAATGGGCGATCCAGCACATTCCGTATTTCGCCAAATGGATGCGCTTCCAGTTGTTCTGGGCTGGATCGGATGGCTTCCATGCCTCGCTGAAGATGGACCCGAATTGGACGCAGCCGGATAGTTCGCTGAATGCGGCGAACCACAAGATGCGGGAGATGATGATCGACTACATTCGCACCGAGCTGGAGGGCGATGAGGACTTGCTGGCGAAGGTGGTGCCGCCGTATCCGCCGTACGGCAAGCGCATGCTGCGGGATAACCATTGGTATCGCATGCTGAAGCGCCCGAACGTCGATCTGATCACGGATTCCATCGATCATATCGAGGAAGGTTCGATCGTTACGTCCGACGGTGTAGTGCACCCGGTCGACGTGATCATTATGGCGACCGGCTTCCACGCGTCGAAAATGCTGTGGCCGATGGAGATCAAGGGACGCGGCGGCCAGACCATTCGCGGCGCCTGGGGCGATGACGATCCGCGTGCCTATCTGGGGATCACCGTGCCCGCGTTTCCCAACCTGTTCCTGATCTATGGTCCGAACACCAATCTGGCACACGGCGGCAGCATCATTTTTCATACGGAATGTCAGGTGCGCTATATCGCCGAGGCTCTGCGCGACATGATCGAGAACCGCCATGCGACGCTGGAGGTGCGGGCCAACGTGCACGATGCGTACAACAAGCGTCTGGATGAGGTGTGCAGCACGATGGTTTGGGCGCATCCGGGTGTCACGAGCTGGTATAAGAACAAGCACAACCGGGTGACGGTAACCTCGCCGTGGACGCTGCTGGATTACTGGAAGCTTACACGGCATTTCGTTCCGGCAGAATACCTGGCTGGTGTTTTGGACGCTTCCGCAACGGAAATCGCCGCCGAATAATACTGGAAGAGGGGATTTGAAAATGACCACGATCGGGGACTCCAAAGGCGTGTTTGGCGGTATCGTCTACCGCAACGATGCTGCACTGAAAGCGTGGCTGGCAAAGCGTCCGACCGAAGCGGCACTGGAGCCCGCTCTGCCCATCATCGATCCGCACCACCATTTCTGGGACACGCCACACCGCGGCAGCTATTTCCTGCCGGACCTGCTGGTGGATATCGGCGGCGGCCATAATATCGTTTCGACCGTGTTCATGGAATGTCAGGCCATGTACCGCAAGGATGGCCCGAAGGAGATGGCGCCCGTCGGCGAAGTCGAATTCGTCAACGGCATCGCAGCCATGAGTGCGTCTGGCAATTATGGCCCATGCCGTGTCGCCGAGGTCATCATCGGCCATGCCGACCTCATGCTGGGTGCCCGCGTGCGCGACGTGTTGGAAGCCGAAATGACAGTGGGTGGCGGACGGTTCCGCGGCATCCGCTATGGCGTGGCCTGGGACGGTGATCCGGCGGTCGGCAAATTCGCCTCCCGCCTTGTGCCGCCGCACCAGGTGCTCGACCCGAAATTCCGTGAAGGATTCGCTGAATTGGCGAAATTGGGACTGACGTTCGAGTCGTGGCAGTATCATCCGCAACTACCGGATGCGATCAATCTGGCGCGCGCCTTCCCTGATACCACGATCATCTTGAATCATGTCGGCGGCGTTCTGGGCGTCGGACCCTACCGCGGACGGCGGCAGGAAATCCTGGCCAGTTGGCAAAAGGACATCAAGGAACTGGCGAAATGCCCGAACGTCAACGTCAAGCTGGGTGGCATCGGCATGACATCGTTCGGATTTGAATACCATGAGCGCGAGGTGCCGCCGTCATCAGAAGACCTCGCCAACGGCTGGCGTCAATATGTGGAGCCTTGCATCGAAGCGTTTGGGGCCGACCGTTGCATGTTCGAGAGTAACTTCCCGCCCGATAAACAATCCGGCGGCTATACCGAATTGTGGAATGCGTTCAAACGTATCACCGCCGGGGCATCGGCAGCGGAAAAGACGGCGCTGTACAGCGGCACCGCGGCGCGGGTCTACAACATGATCAAACCCGCATGAAAATCACCAAGGTCGAACCACTGCTGATCGATCGGTTCTGCTATGTGCGAGTCGAAACCGACAGCGGCATCACCGGCCTGGGCGAGTCCGGCACCTGGGGCCATATGGAGGCGAGCACCGCCGCCGTAGTGGATATGTGAACCCATGGCTCGCATTCTATTCAGAAACTGTCGTGTGTGGGACGGATCAGGCGGCGCACCGTATCCGGCCGATGTGTTGATAGATGGCGAACACATCCGCACGATCGCCACCGATCGCAACCAATTGGACCCGGCGGGGGCTAAAGTCATTGAAGCTAACGGCATGACCTTGATGCCGGGCCTAGTGGAGGGGCACTCGCATATCACTTTCATCAATGCGCCTCGTCCCACTGACATCGGTGACACACCGCCGGAAGAACACACGCTGATTGCCGCTCGAAACGCGCGTCTGCTGCTCGATCACGGTTTCACCAGTGCCTACAGCGCCGCCAGTGCCAAGCTGCGGATCGACGTCGTGATCCGCAATGCCATCGAGGCCGGCGAACTTCCGGGGCCTCGGCTGCGCGCGTGCGGACCCGAAATAACCGTGACCGGTGGGCTGGGCGATGAGCGCCGAGCACATCAATATCGGGAAAGTTTCGCCATGGTCGCGGATGGGCCAACAGAGGTGACCAAACTGGCCCGTCTGTGTGTGCGAGAGGGCGTTGATAGTATCAAACTGAACATCTCTGGCGACGACCACACCAGGACTGGTGCCTTGCCACGCACCGTGATGAGCGAAGTGGAAATCCGAGCGGGCGTCACGGCCGCGCATGACTTCCACCGTAAGGTGAATGCGCATTGCCGAGCGGCAGAGGCGGTGAAGCGGGCGGTTCGTTGCGGGGTGGATGTGATTTATCATTGCGAACACGCTGATGAAGAGGCGCTCGATATGCTTGAATCCGTTAAGGATCGAGTGTTTGTCGGGCCTGCGATCGGCTTGCTGCACGCAGCCGTGCATGAAGCCCCGGAGGGCGCGATACCACACGGCGTGCGGCACGGTATCGAGCTTGGTCTTGCAGCGGCGGGCCGCACGTATCCCGAAATGAAAAAGCGCGGTATTCGCGTGGTTATTGGTGGTGACTACGGTTTTTCCAGGACACCTCAGGGCGAGAACGCCCGCGACATCGCGCATTTCGTCAACCATCTCGGTTACAGCCAGAGTGAAGCGTTGGTGTGCGCCACGCGCCACGGCGCCGCGTTAATGGGGATACAAGCTGGCCAAGTGAAGGAAGGCTTTCTCGCCGACCTTTTGCTGGTCGATGGCGACCCGGTGGCGGACGTTGGGATCCTGTGTGACAAAGATCGCCTGGTCGTGATTCTGAAAGGCGGCGAGGCTTACAAAGCACCTGCCGTACGCGTATCGTAACTGTTAGAAAATCAGTCCCGAAGGAAACCACATGACTGCTCCCGCCCGCCTCCGCGCCTTGCTGGCCGAACCCGGCTTTATCGTCATGCCTGCCGTGTGGGATGGGCTGAGTGCCAAACTGGCGGCCGGCGCCGGCTTCAAGACCGCTTTCATGTCGGGGTCCTGCGTCGCCGCCAGCCGGCTGGGCGGACCCGACCTCGATCTGCTTTCGCTTGGGGAGATGTTGGATTCCTTCAACATGGTGCGCGGCGCGGCACCCGATACCTTGGTGCTGGCCGATGGCGATCATGGCTACGGCAATGCAATGAATGTGCAACGAACAGTGCGCGCGTACGGCCGAGCGGGGGCCGCCGCCATTTTGATCGAGGACAAGATCACGCCGCGGGCTTTGACTTCGGCGGGTAAGCCATGCCTGTCGCGGGACGAAGCCCGAATGAAGGTCCGAGCGGCGGTCGAAGCGGCGAAGGAGTCCGGGATTTTGATCTTGGCCCGCACCGATTGCCGGCCGACCCAAGGCATCGAGGAGGCCGTGGCGCGGATCGAGATGTATGTGCGAGAGGGCGCCGACATTCTGTTCCTGGACTCGCCTCACGATGACGATGAAATCCGTCGCGCCGTGGCTGCCGCGGCGGGCCGGCCATCGTTCGCCGTGTTGTCCCCCGGGGCACCGCGGGCGACCCCGTCACAGAGTCAGGCCGCCGCATTTGGTTTCAAAATCGGTACTCATCCGACCGGGCTGCTGTCACCTGCCGCGGCGGGCATGAAGGCCGGGCTCGCGGCGTTGGTTGCGGGCGAGGCCGCGGCGACGAGTGCGCTGCCGCCGGCCGAGTTGCGGGCGATGTTGGGCTATGCGGATTACGATGCACAGGCGAAACCGTTTATCATTCCCGGCTGAACTCGCCAATGAAAGTCTCGTCGGACCGTTGGCGGTCTGACGAGATCAGGCGCGTCCCGGCGTTTTTTGTCAGGTCGAAGCCAGGAATGAGTTGTTCTGGTGGACGATGCCAAATCGATATCATACTGAATGCCGCCTGTCAGGCCTTACTGGTTACGCAAACAAGCTTTTGCAGGCATCGAATGTATTTTGGCTTCGGAACGTCCGGAAACGATCGGGTCCAGGATGTATAAGCCACTTCACCCACGTAAAGATTACCGCGAGAATCTGCTGCAAGTCCATGCGGAGAGATGAACTGTCCCGGCGCGGTGCCTCGGGATGGTTCTGCTTGCACCCGAGCAAGCTGCTTGCCGGTGTGATCCCAGACGCTGATGCGGGGGCCGATATTCGGCAGATCCAGGTTCACCGGTAAATGGGGTCCCAACTCGGCAATGTAGCACAGCGGACATTTTCCGGAGGTCATGAAAAGGCCGCTGGGCCGGTGCATATCGTTCCACTGGGTTTCGTATTTGCCGTTGCCATCGAACACCTGGATGCGGTGATTTTCCCGGTCCGCGACATAGACCCAGCCATCGCCGTCGCAAGTGATGTTGTGCGCGATGTTGAATTCTCCGGGATTCGTTCCGGGGCTGCCCCAGGAGTGCAGCAACCGTCCATCCGGCGTGTACTTGTGAACGCGTGAGTTGCCGTACCCGTCGGAGACATAGATGTCGCCAGAAGGAGACAGGGCCGTGTGGGTGCAGCGATTGAATGGTTCACCGCTCATATACGGTGTTGCTTTGCCGGGGATGCCGATCTCCAGCAGGACTTTGCCATCCAGTGTGCATTTTCGAACGGTGTGATCGCCGTCGTCCGTGCAGTAGATTGTATCATCCGGTCCCATATGGATGCCATGGGCGCGAGAGAAGATGCCGTCGCCCCAGGACCGCAGGAAGTTGCCGTCCTTGTCGAACACGACCATCGGATGCTCACCGCGATGGAACGCGTACACGTTGTCCCAGCGGTCGACTCCCACGGCGGCGACATCGCCAAATTCGTAACCAGGTGGCAATTTTCCCCAGCCGTGTTCGGCCTCGTAGGTGAAGTCGCCGCTACCAATCGTTTCGGTCATTTGATAAATTCCTTTCTGCTCGGTGGGCAGGTTGCTGCGGCGCCCATGGCTCGGTTCACAGCTTGTCATGGTTGGCGTCGGTACCCAATCCCGGCCACGGTGAAGTTTGGGCCTGCCATCCACCTTGGCGTAACATCGGCAAGGACAGGAGGACCAACGATGGCCAACGAAACAGTGCGCCTCGCGGAATACGCGGTGGGTCTGCGGTATGAGCAGCTTCCGGCCGAAGTCATTCAGCGCGCCAAGGATTGCATCACCGATACGTTCGCGGTGATCGTACTGGGCAACGGTATGCCGAGCAGTCGCATTGTGGCCAGGTATGCCCAACGCATCGGTGCCGGCGGCCGCAGCCGCATTCTGGGCGCGTTGGGACCAACCCTGCATGCCCCGGCCGCCGCGCTGGCCAATGGCACGCTGGCTCACGCGTTCGAATCCGACAACCTGACCAAGCCCAGTGCGGGCGTTCATCCTGGGGCCACTCTGTTGCCGCCCGCACTGGCCATCGCGCAGGAACGCGGCAGCAGCGGACGCGAACTGATCAACGCGGTCGTGGCTGGGTTCGAGGTGATGTATCGCATCGGCTACGCAACTAAACACAGCAACGAAAAGCGCGGCTTCCACGCCCCCGGTACGACAGGCCCGTTCGGTGCCGCCGTCGCCGCCGGAAAGTTGCTGCAACTAAACATCGAGGCAATGACTAACGCACTTGGAATTGCCGGCTCGATGGCTGGGGGGCTGATGGAATTCGCTCGTTCTGGTACCGGTGCGATGGTCAAGCGTCTGCATCTCGGCCGCGCCGCCGAGGCCGGGGTGGTGGCCGCAAGCCTTGCCGCTGAAGGATTCACCGGTCCGACCAGCGTGATCGAGGGTGAGGCCGGCTTCCTGAAAGTCTTCTGCACCGAATGGGATATGGCGGATGTCACAAAGGGATTGGGCTCCGATTATGCAACGATGAATCTGTGCCTCAAGCGATTCCCCGTCCACATGACGGCGCAAACCGGTGTCCAGGCGGTGCTGGAATTACAAGCCGAACATGGCTTCACCGGTGCACAGGTGGATCGAGTGACCGTGGCGGGAAGCGAACGGATGGCGACCATCAATAATATTCGCAATCCAATCGATATGATGATGGCACAATATTCGATTCCGTTCTGTATCGCGTTGGCGCTGTTTCGCGATCCTCGTGATCCTGCGTCGTTCGATGACTCGGCGCTCAGCAGCGCCGAAATTCGCGGGATGTGCGAGCGTGTCGCGATCACCGTCGCCAACCCGCCGACGAAGGTCGCAGGCGCCAGTATCGTTACGATTCTCCTGAAAGACGGCCGCGCGTTTCACCACGAGGTCGACGAATTCAACGGCACCCCGGCGCGTCCGTTGAGCCGTAATGAACTTCGAGATAAGTTTATGACGTTGGCTCGAACTCGATACGGTGCCGACGCGGCTGGATTGTTCGAACGTCTACAGAATCTGGAAACCGA
>Ga0209698_10008200_pt1 | contig 10824 bp, 7 predicted proteins | sample LitLauG_LLR_2012_FD_187203 | JGI IMG/M metagenome (GOLD analysis project Ga0209698, IMG submission 187203) | Freshwater sediment microbial communities from Pennsylvania, USA - Little Laurel Run_MetaG_LLR_2012 (SPAdes) (version 2) | ecosystem: Environmental > Aquatic > Freshwater > Creek >... | reverse complement strand
GTCCAGGGCGCAGCGCCACCATGCCGAGCGCAATGTAGGCCACCAACCCGGCGATCTTTGCTCCCAACCACGGCGCGGCCGCTGGCGTCAGGCGCAGCGTCCACGCGAGCGTCAGCGCCGAGACCAGCAGGACCGTGTCGACCACGTGAGGTAGCGTCTTCGCCAGTCGACCATGCACCCAGGCGGCGCCGGCGAGCGAACCCAGGCCGCGTGCAAAGAAACCCGCGCCCGACAACGCGACCGCCATCACATGGATCGTCTTGATCAGCGAGTGGTCCATGGATGCCCGTTGCACGCGCTTAAGGCGTAGTCAGCGCTGGCCGTCTTCGTCAGCCTGAACACTTAAGCCAGCGCGTCAGCTTAACAGTCCGCCCCCGCGAAGCTGAGCGAGTTGCGCTTTCTTCAGCTTGGCGATGCAGCAACGACCATGTCGAGAATTCCGCGCATTCGCGCGCGCCGGGTAGCGCCCGGCTGAAGGATTTGCCCTTCTTTGTGCGCTGATGCGCTCGGCCGGTTTGGCTCGAGCGAAGCGCCCTTTTCCCGCGAACGACATGGCGGCTTCGGATCCAGAATGTTCCGACTTGTTGCAATGGAGCTCCCGATGATCGAAATCATCAACGGCATCGAATACGACCTCGGCGACCTGTCGGGCATCACGATCATCGACGTGGGCGAGGCCGATGAGCCGGAAGTGAACGAAGACGAGGTGATCGACATCTACATCAGCATTCCGCCGGGCTCGCTCAACTAGACTTGTTTCATCGAAGGCTTTTCAAGGCGCCAACGGCGGGCGGCGATTTCAGCCGGGCTTGCCGTCGATGCGGGCGCGAGTGAGTATGGGCCAGTAAGTGACCGCATAGAGCCCGAACCCGGCTGACCACAGCAGCGCGGACCCGAGCACTGCAGCGACGCTCTTTTCAGGCATCCCCATCGGCACTACGACCCGTACGACTGCCGCGGCCAGGATCAGCGCGTAACAGGCGATGTCGGTGCGGCTCGCGCGCAGCGGGCGACCGGTGTGGCCGCGTGCAGTGCGGGTCATCATGCCGATGATCAATCCTCCGGCCGCCCCCGCCGTCAGTGCATGCGTGGCCAGCGACGCCGGCACCCAACCGAACTGCGCCAGGCAACGCAGCAGCAGGTGCACCGGAATCCAGCAGTAGGCCGCATGCAGGATCCACAACAGCGGGTCGCGCAGGGTGCGCCAGGACTTCCAGCTCGCCAGGCGCAGCGCGTGCACGGCCGCGGCCACCGCCAGCAGGCCCGCCGCGGCGATGCCCTGCAACTGCAGCGCGTCGGCCGCCAGCAGCGCCAGCACCGAGGCGAGCGACAGGCGGTCCAAGCTCGGATGCCGTACCAGCCTGGCACCGGCCAGTGCGTTGTCGGTGAACATCGGGATGACGCGGCCACCCATCACGACCAGCACGAACAACAGCAGGTCGAGCGCCTCACGAATGCCATAGCCGTCGGGCACCGGCGCGGCGCCGAGTTGCGCGAGGTGAAACAACAGGCAGGCGGCCGACATCAGCAACAGCACGCCGATGAAGAAATAATTGCGCCGGTTGCGCGCCGGCAGGAACGCCACGGCTAGCGCGATCGCCGCGGCCAGCGGAAATGCCACGTTGGCCATGGCGGCGGCCCAGCCGTACGGCGTCACCACCAGTACCCGTCCGGCGATCCACAACAAGGCGAAGGCGGCCAGCGGCAGCCCGGTGGGCGTGGGGCGATTGGACCAGTTGCGGCCAGCGGTGAACAGAAATCCCACCACCACCGCCAGCGTGAATCCAAACAGCATTTCGTGCGCATGCCACGCCGGTCCGCGCAGGTAAGGCGTGCCAAGCAGCCCGGCGAACTGCAGCGCCCAGAGGCCGACCGACAGCGCGGCGAAGCCGCTCGCCAGCAGGTAAAACGGCCTGAACCCCAGCTGCCACAGCGCAAACCCGGGGCGCGCCGGCGCCGTCGGCTCTTCGATTCTCAAGGGTGGGTTCATGCGGGCCTGCGTCGTGAGGCGCTCGAGCATCGGTCGTCGGGCCGCCGCTCGTGCTGGTTGCCATGCTACCAAGCGCCCTGCTGCGACGACGCACGTCACCGGCCGGCACCAGGCAGCGAGTCTGGCAGCCGTGCTTGACGCGGATCACGGCGCCTTGCGAGGCCTGCGCCGGCTGACCGCGGTCGGCCAGTGGCCTCCCGCGTCAGCGCCCATCCGCCAGCTGCTGCGGCAGACGCAGATCGCTGTCTCGCGCCTCAGTCGTTCGGCTCGCCGCGAGCGCCGTTGCCGGGTCCCGTCACCGCTTCGATGCGCCCATACAGTCCGTGCGACTCGCCGCCCGGGCCCGCAGTGAAGTACAGCGTATCGGCGGGCTGGCTGGCGAAGCCGTTGCCGAAGCAGATTCCCCAAAGACCGTCGACGCGGATCGGGCTGCGGTCGGCGTTGCGCAGCCGGCCGACGAACTGCCCGCTGGCGAGGTCATATGCGTTGACGGTGCCGTCGCCGAAATTGCCCACCAGCAACCGCCCACCGAACTTGCCGAAGGCAGTCGGCGCCAGCGCCAGGCCCCAGGGCGCGTTCAACCGCCCGCGCGAGACCAGACGGCGCGCCAGATGGCCGTTGGCGTCGAATACATCGACAAAGCCCAGGCCCGCACCCTTGACGTCGTCGTGGCGCGCCTCGTCCTGCCTCGCGTAGGTGACGTAGATGTCGCCGGCAATCGCCTGTATCCCGAACGGCGCAAAGCCCGCGGGCATGCCCGGGTCGACGAAGCCGCCTGCCGTCGTGACCGGCGCGAACTTGCTGTCGAACACGTCGACCCGCGCGTTGTGAAAGTCGGTCGCGTACAGCAAGGAACCCGATCCGCCGGCGCCGATGGCCAGGCCCTTGTAGACCGCCCCGCTCGCGGAATTGTCGACCATGGCGACCGCGTGAGTCGGGTCCACCGCGGGCGCCCAGCCCGAAAGCACGCCGTCCTCCGTGGCGAAGATGAAGCGGGCCGGATTGGCGGTCGTGACTTCGAATCCGGTCGTGCCGTTGAACACGATTCCGGTCGGCGGGCCCGCCACGCCGTTGCCGCCTGCGCCCGGAATCTGCACGACCAGCGGCAGGGGATTGCCCAGGCCGTCGTAGAGCGTGGAAACATTGGTTCCGTTATCGCTGATCCAGACCGGACCGGTGGGATTGAATGCGATGCCCCATGGATTGACGAGGCGAGGATCGATGTGATCGGACGGCGCGGAGCCGTCCGAAACGAGGTTGTGCACCAGGTAGGCGCTTTCTTCCGCCCGCGCCGGCACCGTTGCCGCGAACAACAGTAAGATTCCTGATGCGGCAACCAGCGAGCGGGCCTTGGTACCGATGAGATTCATGTCCGCCTCTTTACGTTGCAAGTCTCTGTTTTCGTCGCGACGGCGACGCCAGCTGGCCTGGCGGCGCGCCCGGGCCTGCCCGCGCTTGCCCGGTAAGTGAGCGCACCGGGCGAACCGGTTCAACGGCATTGGCAATCGTCTGCGAGTCATCAGTGCGTCATGCGAGCCCGGATCGGCGCCGAATTTGCCTATCCCACATCGCCGTTGTCGCTACCGGGGTGCACGCGTATCCTCGTCACGACTCGGGATTAGGCAAGGCAGCCGCCGCCCACCGGACCTGATGACTCCAGACTTCGCGACGCCCACCCACCCCGCCATGGCGTCGGTGATGTCCCGCGCATGAAACCGCCGGTGCACCACCTGGCGCGTCCCTCGCCGGCGTTATCGGGCCTGGCCGCGCTGGGTGTCGTATTCGGTGACATCGGCACCAGTCCGCTGTACACGTTGAAGACCGTCCTGGACCTGATGGGACAGCACGACGCGGACGCCTTGCTGGGTGCGCTGTCGTTGCTGATCTGGTCGCTGATCATCGTCACCTCGATCAAGTATGTCGGCTTCGCGATGCGGGTCGACAACGACGGCGAAGGCGGCATCCTGGCCCTGATGTCCCTGCTCGCGGTCAAGCTCCACAAGCGCCCGATCATCGTGGCGGTCGGCTTGTTCGGCGCGGCCCTGATCTATGGCGACGGCGCCATCACGCCGGCGATCTCGGTACTGTCGGCGCTCGAGGGCTTGGATATCGCCGTTCCGGCGCTGGCCCCGTACGTGTTACCGCTCGCCGTGGTGGTGCTGGTAGCCCTGTTCGCGGTGCAGCCACTGGGCACGGCGCGCATCGGCCGCGCCTTCGGGCCCGTCATGCTGGTGTGGTTCGCGTCGATGGCTCTTTTGGGCATCTGGGGCCTGGCGCGCCATCCGTCGGTGCTGTGGGCCCTGAACCCTCTGCTGGGCGTGCAGTACCTGGCGCATCACGGCGCCTCCGGGTTCCTGGTGCTCGGCGGCGTGTTCCTGTGCGTGACTGGTGCCGAGGCGCTGTATGCCGACATGGGCCACTTCGGCGCGGGCCCGATCAAGCTCGCGTGGTCGGTCATCGTGTTCCCCAGCCTGATCCTGAATTACGCCGGGCAGGCCGCGGTGGCCGCCTCGGTTGCGGCGTCGGGCGGGACGATCGACGGCAACATCTTCTATCGCCTGTGCCCCGAGCCCTTGCTGCTGCCGCTGATCGTCCTGGCGACCGTGGCCACGGTCATCGCCAGCCAGTCGATCATCACCGGCGCCTTCTCGATGACGCGCCAGGCGATCCTGCTGGGTTGGATGCCGCGGCTGCGGATCAAGCAGACCTCGGAGGAGGGCTACGGGCAGATCTACGTCGGTGCCGTGAACTGGATCCTGATGGTCGTCACGCTGGCGCTGACCCTCGGCTTCAAGCGGTCGGACGACCTGGCCGCCGCCTATGGCATCGCCGTATCGGCCACGATGCTGATGACGACAGTGCTGCTGTTCATCGCCATGCGCGAGATCTGGCAATGGAGCCTGGCCGCGAGCGCGGCGGTCGCCTCCGCCTTTGCGATCGTCGACGGTGCCTTCTTCCTGTCCAACATGGCCAAGGTCTGGCAGGGCGGCTACGTCCCGCTGGCGCTGGCCACCCTGGTGTACGGCGTGATGTACTGCTGGCACCGCGGCATGCAGGCAGTGGCGGCCCGCCTGCAGTCGATCGCGATCCCGCTCGATACCTTCATGACGATGCTTCAACAGGAGGCCGTGGTGCGGGTTGCGGGCCTCGGAGTGTTCCTGACTCGCACGCTGAGCGAAACCCCGCCGGTCGTGGCGTGGCACGTGAAGCACAGCCGGTCGCTGCATCGTCATGTGCTTGCACTCACGGTACAGACCGAATCGGTGCCGTGGATCGACGATGCACAACGGTTCCGGGTCACGCAGGTGGCCCCCGGTTTCTGGCGGGCCGTGGCGCACTATGGATTCATGGAACGGCCGGACGTGCCCAAGCTGATGACCGACCTGCATCTGCCGGGCTGCGAAGCCGAACTGAACGACGTCACCTACTTCGTCGGCCTCGAGACGGTCGTCCCGGGCCGTGATGGCGCAGCCCTGCCGCGCTGGCAGCAGGCCATTTTCGCGGCGATGCAGCGCAACGCGGCGCACATGACGGAGTTCCTGCGCCTGCCATGTGAGAATGTGATGGAGATCGGTCGTCAGGTGGCGATCTGAGTGGATGCGATGACGAGCTCCGGCAAATGGAGTCTTGCCCGAACGCTGCGCGAGCGGCGCTGGGCGGCTCTGTTTCTCGTGATGAGCGTGATCCTGCTAGCGCCCGTCGCCTACTACCTGGCGGCCTCGCGCCAGGTCGCCGAATCCAACGCCCGGACCGACGCCTCGAACCTGACGCGCGTGCTGTCCAACCAGCTCGGCGATTCGCTGCGGCGGGTCGAGGAAGTGCTGGGCGCGATGGCGGCCCGCACCGATCCGAAGGCGATGCACAAGGATCAGGTGACGCGATATGGCCCCGAGATGGAGAGCTGGTTCGCGCAGAACCGACCGAGCGCGCTGCCGATCGTCGAGATGAAGATCCTGGATGCCAGCGGGCTGGTGCTGTACTGGTCGGGAGATACCGATCTGAGCTATCCGAACATGGCCACCAGCCCGAACTTCCAGCGTTTGAAAGCGTCCACCGGACTGTCGATGACCTTTTCGGACGTGTTTGCCGGGCCGCGCGCGCAACGGCGGTTCATCCTGATCGGCCGCCCGATCCGCGACGAGCACGGCACGTTCCTCGGCGCGGCCTGCGTCACCTATGACCTGTCGAATCTGGGCTCCCTGCTCGGCCGGATCGACATCGGTCCGGGTGGCGTGGTCGGCATACGGCGCATCGATAACGGCGCAGGGGTGTTCCGCTTTCCCGGCGGCAGCGGCGACGACGATCAGGAATTGTTGGACAGCCCGATGCGGCGGTCCGTGTTGCAGGGTCGGCCCGAGGGCGCGCTGAAGTACGACTCGCTGGTCGACGGCGTCGAGCGGCTTTACTCCTACCAGAGCATCGACGGCTATCCGTTCTTCGTTTACGTCGGCCTGGCCGCGAGCGATTACCTGGCCTACTGGCGTCGGGACCGCGACGTCCTGCTGGCGATCGGCCTGCTGCTCGAACTGCTGGCCGGCCTGTCCTTGCTATCGCTGGCGCATTCGGAGCGCCGTCGCCGCAGTGCCGAGGCCGAGTTGCGCCTGGGTCACGATACGATGGTCGCGCTGATCGAAGCGCTGCCGGACGCGATCATCATGAAGGACGGCGAAGGCCGTTGGCAGCTGATCAATGAAAAGACGCAGCGCATCTTCCGTCTTGACGGCGTCGACTGGCGCGGCAGGAACGACGACGAGCTGGCACGGATCAATCCGGAACTCGCGGCCGCGCACCGGCATTGCGTGGTGACCGATGCCGTGGCCTGGCAGACGGGCCGCAGCTCGATCGCGTACGAGCAGATCCCGGGCTCCGACGGTCGCATGCAGACGCACGAGGTGCGCAAGATTCCGCTGTTGTATCCGGACGGACGCCGGCGAGGCATATTGATGGTCGGGCACGATGCCACTGAACGGCTCAGATCGGAGGGCTACCTGCGCCTGCTGTCGCAGGCGATCGAGCAGAACCCGGCGAAGGTGCTGATCACGAGTCCCCAGGGCGTGATCGAATATGCGAACGAGGCGATGACGCGCCAGAGCGGTCATTCGCAGGATGAGCTGGTTGGCCGCAACGCGCGCGTGCTGGGCTCCGGCAACACACCGCCCGAGAGCCTCGCGCAGATCCGCGAGGCGCTGGCGGCGGGACGCGCCTGGCGCGGCGAACTGCACAATCGGCGCGCCGACGGCTCCGAGTGCATCGACCTGAGTACGCTGATCCCGATCCGCCAGTCCGACGGCAGCGTGAGCCATTACCTGGGCGTGATGGAGGACGTCACGGGGCAGAAGCGCATGGCCGAGGAACTGGGCCGGCACCGCTACCACCTGCAGGAACTGGTGCGGGAGCGCACCGAGCAGCTCGAGCAGGCGATGCTGGTGGCCGAAACCGCCAGTCGCGCGAAGTCCGCGTTCCTGGCCAACATGAGCCACGAGATCCGCACGCCCCTGAACGCGATCTCCGGCCTGGCGCACCTGGTCGAGCGCGAAGGGGTGTCGCCGACACAGGCCGAATGGCTGCGCAAGCTCGAGCAGGCATCGGCCCACCTGCTGGGTATCGTCGACGACGTGCTGGACCTGTCGAAGATCGAAGCCGGCAAGCTCACGCTATCCAGGGATAGCCTGCGGGTGCAGGCGCTGGTGGACGGCGTCGCCTCGATGCTGGCCGAGCGCCTGCATGGCAAGGACGTGCAGCTGCGTGTCGAACTGGGTGAATTTCCGGATGGACTGCAGGGCGACGAGGGGCGGCTGAAGCAGGCGCTGCTGAACTACGCCAATAACGCGTCCAAGTTCACCCGGCAGGGCAGCATCACGCTGCGCGCGCGGGTGCTCGAGCAGGCGCAGGACGGCAGCGTGCTGGCGCGCTTCGAGGTCCAGGACACCGGCATCGGCATCGCCCCCGAGGTGCTGGCCAGGCTGTTCGCGCCGTTCGAGCAGGCCGACAGCACCACCACCCGACGCTACGGCGGCAGCGGTCTGGGCCTGGCGATCACGCGCCACCTGGCCTGGCTGATGGGGGGCGACGCCGGTGTGGACAGCGAACTGGGCCGGGGCAGCACCTTCTGGTTCACGGCGCGCCTGTCGGTCGGCACCGAAGCGCCGGGACGCGAACCGGCAGCTGAACGCGAGGCGAGCGCCGAGCTCAAGCGCCGTTATAGCGGCAGCCGCCTGCTGCTGGCCGAGGACGATCCCATCAATCGGGAGGTCGCGCAGCACCTGCTCAAACAGGCCGGACTGGCGGTCGACGTGGCGGAGGACGGCTTTGCCGCGATCGAGCTGGCCGCCCGCAACGACTACGCCCTGATTCTGATGGACATGCAGATGCCCGGCGTCGATGGCCTGGAGGCGACGCGACAGATCCGCGCAACGGCGCGCGGCTCGCGGGTGCCGATCGTCGCCGTGACGGCCAATGCATTTTCCGAAGACAGGTCCGCATGCCGCGAGGCCGGCATGAACGATTTTCTGCCCAAGCCGGTCCACCCGGACGGGCTTTACACGATCGTCCTGCGCTGGCTGTCGGGGTCAGGTCCGCCTGGCGGCGACGTGGAAGAAGTGGAGGCGGAAAAGGAAAAGGAAATAAACAAGAACAAGGAAAGGGCGGCGGCGCAGGCTGGCCTTGAAGGCTGAGCCGGGCCGCCGCCGCGGGCAGCGATCAGCGGCGGAATGCGCCGTCGGCCAGTTCGAAGTACTGCGGGTTCAGGCCTTTGAGCGGCTCCTGCAGCTTGGCGAGCTCGGCAGCCGGTCCGTGGACTTCCAGCCGGACCAGCTTGGAAATCGACAGGGCCTGCTTCAGCGGAGCGTCCACGTCTGCCAGGTGTGCCAGCACGCCGGCCGCGTCGGCGTAGCCTTCGCGGCAATGGGCCGTCATCCCGCTGAACGAGAATCCGTAGTACAGGACGCCGGCCTCCTGTGACGTGAGTGCAATGAATTTCGGGCCGAGCGCCTTGAACTCTTCGAGCTTGCCTTCATTCACCTCGAAATAGGGAACCAGTCCGACGCAGGTATCGGGCTTGGATGCAGCCGCCGCCGAGGCTTCGCGCGTGCCTGCGGTCAGCGCGATCGCACTGCCCACTGCCGCCGTCTTGATGAAATCGCGCCGCGCGGCCACTGGGCCGGCCATTGCTTTCTTCTCGTCCATTCTTCCTCCTTGGTTTGGGTCTTTGAACTACCGTTGGGTCGCTGCAGTACCGATTCTGGCGCGGATGCCGATGCATGCCGGCGGATCCTGCACCTCGATCAATCTTCTTCTAGCGCAACTACGCTACCACACCACGGCGATGGCGGCGCGGATTCGACGCCTTGCGGTCGTCAGGGCTTCAGGGCCCGATATAGGAAGGGCAGGCTGATGTCCATGCGGTAGTCGATCGACGAGTGGGTGTCGTCGAATTCCTCATAGCGGTGCACGATGCCCTGCTGGTCCATCCGCTTGGACAGGATGCGCGCGCCGTAATGCAGGTGATACTGGTCGCGCCAGCCGCAGTCGATGAAGATTCCCTTGAGGGACTTCAGTTCATCGCGGTGCCTGGCGACCAGATTGATGGGATCGTTGGCCTGCCAGCGCTGCCATCGCGCTTCGATGCGTTCGCCGGTTTCGAGGTTGAAGGGAAGCCGGAAACCATTCGGGGCGCGCGGGTCCGGATCGTACGAAGCCGCCATGCACAGGTTCATGATGCAGTGCGCTTCGCTGGCCGACGGCTTGCGCTTGTGGTCGAAGGCCTCCAGGAAGCGCCGCACGCGCCCGTCGTCCAGGCCATTGGCGGCGCCGCGCTCGCTGCGCCGCACGTCGACCGGGCCTTCCTTGCGTGGCCGCGCACGGTACTTGGCCAGTTCGTTCAGCGTGTTGGGCCAGTCGGCCTGATAGCAGAAGTCGAAATAGCTGTCGCCGGAGTGGTCGGCGATCGCGCCCCAGAATGCTGCATAGCGCATGCCGTGGATGATCGCGCCGTAACCGCCGGACGACTTGCCAAAGCAGCCGCGGTGCTCCCGCGATGCCAGCGTGCGGAATTCACGATCGACGAACGGGATCAATTCGCGCGTGAGGTAATCGGCATAGCGCCCGATGGCGCTCGAGTTGATGTATTGATTGCCACCCAGGCGCGTGAAGCAATCGGGAAACACCAGGATTGTGGGACCCATTTTGCGCTCGTGCACCAGGCGCGCCGCCTGCTCGGCCACGTTTTCCTCGAACGGCTTCCAGTTCAGGTGGGCGGGGCCCGAACCGGTGAATCCGACCAGGTCGAACAGCACCGGAAAGCGCCTGCCGCGGCCTCGCGCTTCGTGGTACTGAGGGGGCAGCCAGACATGCAGCTTGCGCTGGTGCGGGTCGCCCAGCGGGTTGTCGGCCAGCACGCGCGACACGTGCTCCAGCGTGACGACGGTGCCGGATGGTCCTTGGGGACGCTTCAGGGTCATCGGGGAGGATGCTCCGATTGTTGAAGTTGGCGCATCATCTTCTCCCGTTCCGGGAAGCGCGTGCAGTCGAGCGCCGCCGGGTTCATGTCGACCAGGCGGTGCCGGGTGATGTCCACCTGCATCGCCCCGGTGGCGCCCGCCAGGTGCAGTTCCCGTTCGTTGCCGCGCCAGCGCGCCCCTCGCACGATCACGGCCGGATCGTTGCCGGTCGAGGTGCACTGGACGCTGAGCGTCTCGCCGGCCTTCTCCTCGGGCAGCACGCGCTCGTCGAGCACCTGGTAGCGCAGGCGCGATTCGCGCGAGTCCAGCACCTCGATCACCTGGCGCTTGAGCAGCCAGACGCGCGCGACACCGTCGCAGTTCGCGATCCAGACC
>Ga0209698_10008199_pt1 | contig 10825 bp, 8 predicted proteins | sample LitLauG_LLR_2012_FD_187203 | JGI IMG/M metagenome (GOLD analysis project Ga0209698, IMG submission 187203) | Freshwater sediment microbial communities from Pennsylvania, USA - Little Laurel Run_MetaG_LLR_2012 (SPAdes) (version 2) | ecosystem: Environmental > Aquatic > Freshwater > Creek >... | reverse complement strand
GGGTTGGAATGAGCGAGATGCGGGGAATTGGGCGGTTTTGGGGGCTTGACAAGAAAAAAGCAGGTCTCAGGTCACAGGTCACAGGTCTCAGGTCACAGGTGTCAGGAAAGGCAAGTTTCTGAGAACTGAGAACCGGGAACTGAGAACTTGTTGGGGTGGACGGGCGGGGCGCCCGTCTTTCCATTACGGGCTGCGGGCTAATTCCCCTTTTCCCTCTCGTAGGGCTTTTGGAGGTATTTGCGCGCTTCGTCGAGCGCGCCCTGGGTGGAGTCATTAGTTTGGACGGCTTGGCGGTATTCGTTCACTGCGCGCTCTCTCTGGCCGGTGACGTCGAAGATCTTGCCGAGTTGCAAGTGGCACCAGACCTCGGTCCAGCGCGGCTCGCCGTCGCCGTTGAGCGACTCGCGATAGGCGTTGGCCGCCGCCTGATAATTACGCTGCAGGTAGAAAACCTCGGCGATGCGGTAGTGCGCGAGCGAGCTGTTCTTGTTCACTTCGAGCGCTTTGTTGAACTCGCTCAAGGCTCCGGCCAGATCGCCCTGCTGGACCAGCCCTTGCCCGCGCACGATGGAGGCGCGCAGCTTGATGTCCGAGGAGTTGGTGAGCACGCGATGATCGGGATCGACGATGATGCGGCGGGGGCGTCCGAAGGTCTCGATGGTGAAGGGCGAATCGGTGCCTACGACGTCAATGCGTTTTTCTTCGGTTTTGCCGTCCGTATCGATGCGCAGATCGACGGGCATGCGGAACAGATCAAGATCCTGCTGGATCGCGCCCACGACGCGGAAGCCCTTGTTATTACCAAGGCGGTATACGGTGTACTTGGTTTTGAATTCGGGAGCGCTGGTGGAATCCATCCACTGAGAAAAGAACCAGGTCAGCTTCTCGCCGTAGATTTGTTCGACGAGCGCGCGGAAATCGTCGGTGGAAGCGGGTTTGCCGCCGAACTTGGCGGCAAAGTCGCGCATGACCTTGAGGTACTTGTCTTCTCCGATTACCCAGCGCAGCATGTTCAGGATCATCGCGCCCTTGTCGGTGACGAGGGACTGGAATTCCGGCGAGAAATAGTCGAGCTTGGCGGCGCTGGAAAGGGGCACGCTGTCATAAGCGAGCGCCCCCACCGACATGTCTTTCACCATTTCCTCAAGGCCGGCGCGCCCGGCCGCGCTTTCCACATAGCGCGCCTCGGAGTAGCGGGAGAATCCGTCGCTGATCCACCAGTCATCTTTTGCAGCCGGACTGACCGACACGCCCCACCACTGGTGTGCGATGGTATTGGCGAGCAGCCGGTAATTGATTTTCTCTGAGATCGCACGGCCCGCGATGGCCGCGATCTCCGGAGCCCACGCCGCGGGCACGGTGTCATCGGGAAGCTCGACGATCTTCAGAGTCGTGGAGGGGGCGTTGCCGTACTGCGTGACGAAATAGGTGAACTCCTTGACGGCCGTCGACGAATATTCAGCGCCCAGGTCTTTGTGCGTGGGCTTGAAGAACACGTGCAGATCGAGGCCCGCTTCGTCGCTCTTAAATTCCTCAAATGTGCCGGCAATGATTGTGCCGGGAAAACTGGGCTTGTCCCAGACGAAGGTGAAAGTTCTGGAGTTGGCAACGGCGGGCTTCCTGGTAGCCGCGGCGGCGGCTGGTTCTTTTCCGCTGCCGATCACGATCATGTGCGCAGGGACGGTGACGCTGATGGTCGAGGTAAAGCGGCTTGTGCCGTAGCCGGCCACCGGGAACCACAGGCCGGAGTAGAGCAGGTAGCTGGTGTCAGGGCCGATGTAGGCGAGTTTGAGGCCCTGCACCGGACTATCGTCGGCGGTTTCGAGCGTGCCTTCGTATTCGAAGGTGAACGAGGTGCTGGCATTCTTCGCGAGGCCGCTGGTGAGGCCGAAGCGCACGCTGGAATCCTGGGTGTTGCGTTCGGGCGTGAGCGGCTTATTGTTGGCATCGACCAGTTTGGTGATGCGGAGGCCGTTGTTCAATTGAAAGGTGGCTACGCTGAGATCGTCGAGCGCAGTGACTTTGACGGTGGCGCGGGCGGTCATCTTGTGAGTCTGGGGCAGAAGTTCGGCATCAATCTGGTAGTCGTCGACGCGCAGGCGAGGTTTCTCGGCCGCGGACGCGGGGCGCGAGGCAAGGAAGGAAAGCGAACCAATCAGAAACAAATAGAGCGCCCGACGCAGGGATCGGGAGTGGAAGAGCGTCAAGTAGGTTCTCCTGGGAGCACGACACTTCGTAAGATGTTCATTCTCCCGCAAAAGATGCTGTGGGGACAAGGGTTACAACTTTTTTACAGCGGAGTTTGCGGGCCACGCGGAGGTTGCGTGAGAACAAACTCCTCTATTTCAGCATGCTCATGATGATCTGAGCGGCGCGGCCGGCAGGATAACCAGTACCCTCTGGCCTCTTCAGTTTGCCTCGCACGGATGATAGTCCTCGAATCATTTTCTCCCGCGTCGGGCCGTCGGGAACGATTTTGCCCAGCTCGGTAACGATGTTCTCGGCTGTGAACTTGTGCTGCACGAGTTCAGGGACGACTTCTTCGCCGGCAATCAGGTTGACCATGGCGTAGTGGGGAACCTTGACGCGGGGCTTGCCGAGCGCGTAGGTGAGCGGCGAGACGCGGTAGACCATGACGAAGGGCACGCCCATCAGGGCGGCTTCCACGGTGGCGGTCCCGCTGGCGATGATTCCCGCGCGCGAGTGGTGGAGGGCGGGGAGCGCGTCAGGAACGAGGTGAATGCGACGTAGAGACGGGGCTTGCCCCGTCTCCGAGCGTTGTTGCGACACCGGCAGGGGAGACGCGGCAAGCCGCGTGTCTACCAGATGTTTCAGGAATCGAGGCTCGAGAGTCCGGGCGACCGGCAGAAGGAATTCGTAGCCGTCACCAAGGCGGTCAGCTGCTTCGAGAATCGTCGGCAGATTCATTCGCACTTCTTTCCGGCGGCTGCCGGGCATCAGCGTGATCCAGTGCTTGGCAGGGTCGAGTTTGTTTTCGGAGGCATAGGCTTCGCGCGAGATGGCGGGCGCGGGCAGATCGGCGAGCGGATGGCCGACGAAAGTCGCGTCGACGCCCCGATCGCGGTAAAACTTTTCTTCGAAGGGAAAAATCACCAGTGCCTGGTTGACGTATTTGCGCAGGAGTTTCACGCGTCCCTGGCGCCACGCCCAGAACTGCGGACAGACGTAGTAGACGACGGGGATGCCGCGCTTGCGCATTTGGCGGGCGACGCGCCAGTTGAAGGCGGGCGAGTCGATGACGACTGCTAGCGCGGGGCGGCGCTCGTCGGCGGCGCGGATGAGCTTTTTATAAAGGCCGAGAATTTTCGGGAGATGGCTGACGATTTCGGTGATGCCGACGACAGCCAGGTCCCTGGCGTCGACGATTATCTCGCAGCCGGCCGCGCGCATGCGGTCTCCGCCGGCTCCGAAGAAGTGCATGGCCGCAACCGCGACTGCCGAGCGTGGCTCGGCCTGGACGGGCGCGTCGCCCGTCCCCACATGAGCCCTCAGCGCTTCGATCAACTGCGCGCCGTACATTTCACCGGAAGCTTCGCCTGCTGAGATCAGGATGCGCAAGAGAGCATTGTAAAGGGCAACCGGTCTAACTACTGGGTCTTCCGCCCTAGTTAACGAAACATCGCATTCTCCAAGCAACGGACAGAATGGTCTATGGGTGTAGAATCGACGCCGCAGGTTCAACGCTGTGCGGGTCAACGCGCGGCGGTTTGCGCAGCGTGTCTTCAAACGGACGGCCCCGTAGCTCAATTGGATAGAGCATCAGACTTCGGATCTGAGGGTTGGGGGTTCGACTCCCTCCGGGGTCGCCATTCGCTGCGGACAAGAAATCCTACGAATTGTCCCCCCAGCAGAGGCCAGTACGCAGACTCTTGATCTCGAACGGTTGATTCGCTGCTAACTTCTGCGCGGACAGGAGTGTCCGCGCCACACAGGCTAGTCGTCTCCACGCATTCCAACTCGAGTCCCATTCGCGGGCGATGGACCCCCTGCAACACTAACTTCCTGGTCTTTGTATTGCAGTTGATAGAGCTTGTAGTAGATGCCGCGCTGGGCCAGCAGTTGCTGGTGCGACCCCATTTCCCGCACTTTCCCTTTGTGCATCACGATGATCTTGTCGGCGCGCTGGATGGTCGAAAGACGGTGGGCGATGATCAGCGAGGTGCGGCCTTCGACCATGCGGCTAAGGGCGTCACGGACTCGGAACTCGGTTTCGGTGTCGACGCTCGAGGTCGCTTCGTCGAGGATCAGTATTTTGGGATCGTGGGCCAGGGCTCTCGCGAATGAGATGAGCTGCTTCTGGCCAGTCGAGAGGGTGGAGCCGCGTTCGCGGACTTCTTCTTTGAAGCCTCCAGGGAGTGTGCGGATGAAGTCAGCCAGGTTGACGTCTTCGGCGGCTTGCTCGACGTCTGCGTCCTGAATGCGCGCGGTGCCGAGGCGGATGTTGCCCTCGACCGTACCCGAGAACAAGAACGGGTCTTGCAGCACGACGCCGATGCGGGCGCGCAGGTCGATGAGGTCCATGTCTCTGATATCGACGCCGTCGATGCGAATGGCGCCCTTTTGCACGTCATAAAAGCGCAGGAGGAGCGAGATCAGGGTGGTCTTGCCGGCTCCGGTGTGGCCGACGACGGCGATGGTTTGGCCGGGCTCGAGAGCGAAGGTAACGTCGCGGAGGACCCAGTCGTGGGTGGCCTTGTCCTCTGCTTCGGAGATTCCGTCGGCAGCCGCCGACCCTTCGGGTCGGCTTGGACGGGCGAGGTCGCCCGTCCCCACACTTTCTTTTGCAGCTCGAACGTTGTAGGCGAACCAAACGTGGTCGAATTCTATTCTTCCAGGGCCTTGTGGTTGCCTGGTTGCTGCGGGGGAGGCGATTTCTACCTTGGTATCGAGGAGTTTAAACACACGCTCGCCGGCGGCCATGGCGGACTGCAGGATGTTGTACTTTTCGCTGAGGTCCTGGATCGGGCGGAAGAAGCGCTGCGCGTACTGCATGAAGGCGACCAGCACGCCGAGAGTCATAACATTCTGAACGCTGGGCACCAGATGAAAAGTGAGGAGGCTCTTCCTGGAGAACACAACCGCTACGCTGGCGGCGCCCACGTGGTGGACGATTTGATTTCCGCCGAACCAGATGATGGACGCTACCGCGATCGACGACAGAACTTCGACCACCGGGTAGTAAACGGCGTAGGCCAAGATGGCGTCTTTGAACGCCTCCATGTGGCTGGCGTTGATGTCGGAGAATTGACGGAAGGCACGCTTTTCGCGGTTAAACAGCTGCAGCACCAGCATGCCGGACACGGCTTCCTGCAGGTACGAGTTGATGCGCGCAATCGCGGTGCGAATGCGGCGGTAGGAATCGCGCACCTTGTCACGGAAGATCTTCGTCGCGTAAACGATGAGGGGAAGCACGGCAAAGGTAATCAGCGCGAGCTTCCAGTTCATGTCGAGCATGATCGCGAGGATGAAGAAGAGCACGAAAACGTCTTCAAAGATCGAAACCACGCCGGCGGTAAACATTTCGTTGAGGGCGTCGACGTCGGTGGTCACGCGGGTGACGAGGCGGCCGACAGGATTCTTGTCGAAGAAGCTGACATGCATGAACTGCAAGTGGCGGAAGATCTGTTTGCGCAGATCGAACATGACTTTCTGCCCGGTCCACTGCATCAGGTAGGTCTGGACGAATTCGAGCGCGAAGGTGAACAGCAGCAGGCCGATGTAGAGGCCGCCGATTTGCGCGATGCCGGTGAGTGCCGTGTTGCTGAGGTGGTCGCCGATCCAGGAGTGCGAGTCGGACCTGGCCAAGTATTTGTCGATGGCGATTTTGGTGAGGAAGGGGCCAAGGACGTCGGCTACGGACTTCAGGATGATGGCGACCAGCGCCACTACCACGTGCCATTTGTAGGGACGCAAGTAGGTGAGCAGACGCCGCATCAACCGGGCGTCGTACGCTTTGCCTAATACTTCTTCTTCCTGGTTGGAAGCCATTCGGTGCTGGAGGTCCGGAGACGAAAAGTAAAGATTACCCTAAATAGATGGTGGAACGGAGGCGGAGGATGGAGTTATTTGGAAGCGGTGGACGCCGGCGCAGCCCCTGAAGGGGCCGTAAGAGTGGGCGAATTCGGCATCGCTGAAGCGATGCCCTGATACGAATCGGGCTCACGGGAACCTGACAGGAGTCAGACTCACGTAAGATTGACAGCTAGCCGATGCCGCTGGGAATCTACATTTCCGTTCCTTTTTGCCGGACGAAGTGCAGCTACTGCAACTTTGCTTCCGACGTGTTTTCGAAGGGAGCATTTGAGAACTATGTGGCTCGCGTGCTGGAGGACATCGGCCATGCGCGGACGGTTGCGGCGGAACTGGGGGGCGTGTTCGAGGAGAGCGCGGATTCGGTGTATCTGGGGGGCGGGACTCCTTCGATTCTGGAGTCGTCCCAGTTAGTGCGCATGTTCGCGGCAGTGCGAGGTGAGTTTGCTTTGACGCGGGATGCGGAGATTACGGTGGAGTGCGCGCCGGGCACGCTCAGGCCCGCTTTGATTGAGACGCTGGTGCGGTGCGGCGTGAATCGCGTAAGCCTCGGCGTGCAGTCGTTTGTGGATCAGGAGGCGCGGGCGGTGGGGCGGTTGCACTCGCGCTCGACGGTGCTGGAGGAGATTGCTCGGCTGCGCGCGGCCGGGATCGCCAGCATCAATGTTGACTTGATTGCGGGATTGCCGCATCAGACGCCGGCGAGCTGGGAGTTTTCGCTGGCGGAGACGGTGGCCGCCGGCATCCCGCATGCGAGCGTTTACATGCTCGAGGTGGATGAGGAGTCGCGACTGGGGCGGGAACTGATCGCGGGCGGTACTCGCTATCATGCGCACTTCGTTCCGGATGAGGGGGCGATTGCGGATTTCTATCAGCAGGCCTGCGAGACGCTGAAGGCGGCGGGAATTGAGCAGTACGAGATTTCTAATTTTGCGCGCGCGGGGGCGGAGTCGCGGCACAACTTGAAGTATTGGACTCGGCAGCCTTATCTCGGGTTTGGCGTGGATGCGCACTCGATGCTGCGGGCGGAGAGGCGGCGGCCCTCAGGGGCTGAAGCCCTCATGATGCGGGATGCTGACGGCACGGCTGAAGCCGTGCCCTTCCCAACACCAGCTTGGGGCCTCGCGAAAAGGGTTGAAGATCCGGACGACGGTACAGGGGTCGAGTCGGTCCGCTTCTCGACTCCGGATTCTCTGGACGGCTATATGAACCGCGCGGCCGGGACGGTGACGCCGGTGTCAAATCAGGCGGCGCTGGAAGAGAGTTTCTTCCTTGGGTTGCGGCTGAATTGTGGTGTCGATCTGGAGCGGATTCGAGGGGAGTTCGGTGCAGAGAGGGTCGCAAGTTGCGGGCCTGTGATCGAGGAATGCGCAGACGACGGGTTATTGGAAAAGCGGGGAACCAGGGTTTGCCTGACCTCGCGCGGGCGGCTGCTGTCGAACGAGGTGTTTGCGCGGTTTCTTGGGGAAGAAGGAAAAGTGGGAGCCGGCCACGTGAATCCACGTTAGTTGGCCGATGAATGCCGTTCGGCGTAGGCCTATCCGGCTCCCACCATCTCAAAATTTGTGGGGAGGGCGATGCCCCAGATGGGCGGCTCGAAGGCAAGAGCCTGGATGCCAGCCTCCCCGGAAACACTCATCCAAACAATGCGAAACTGGGCGCGCAACGCGCCGTGCTGAACGTCCAGCAGTCCTCCGGTGCGAACCTTAGCGCGTATGCCGACCAGGACTGCCCCGCGGTGGCTCACATTGCGCACGCGAACCAGCTCGGCGAAGGGGCGCGCCATCCGATCAATTCCCCAGATGCGCACCGGCAACTCCAGGTCGAATCTGAGCTCGGTTCGCCGGTCCATGTGCGCTCCCCGGATTCGAGGGGATCATAGGACGGGACGCCGGTGCTGGAAAGATCACAGCGGTTACCGGGCGGCGAGTACCGGAAGTTATGTTGCAGAACGGGAGAAAACACAAGGTCCCCTTCGGCAAGCTCAGGGCAGGCTCTCGACTTGCGCTTGGTCGCTTCGCTCGCCCGGCGCTCGGGATGACACAATGTTGCTAGTGGGTTAGTTGAAGTCTTTCATCGCGCAGGCGCCGGGGCCCCGGGGATCGCCACAGGAGCCACACGGGCCGGCGGTCATGGCGGGCGCGGACTTGCCCTTGGCCGAGACGGCGAATACCGACAGCTGAGGTTCCAGTTTCTTGCTCTGGCATTTCGGGCACACGGCCTTGTCCTTGCCGTAGACGAGAGCTTCGAACTGGTACTGGCATTCCTGGCAGATGTACTCGAAGATGGGCATGAATGACTCCCAGCCCCTAAAGGGGCCGAAAAATAAGCGAACTTCGGCATCGCTCAAGCGATGCCCTGATACGAACCTCGGGCGACGTTTCTATTTAAAATCAGACGTGGACATTTCGCAAACATCCAAAGACGCCTCAACTTTCGTGCCCCGGCACTGGCTAAGCGGGGGGCACGTGCAGACAGTGGCCAGCTTCCTGATCCAGCGGCGCATTCATCTGCCTGCGCCGGAGGAGCGGCTGATCGAGGTCGCGCCCGGAATTCAGGTGCTTTGCCATTGTCACTGGCAGGCTGATCGTACGAAGCCGCTCACCATCATCATTGTGCATGGGCTGGAAGGGTCGAGCGAATCGCAGTACATGCGGGGTGTCTCCGCGAAGGCGCTGGCGGCGGGAATGAATGTGATCCGCTATAACCAGCGCAACTGCGGCGGAACGGATGCGCTGGCGCCGGTCCTCTACCATTCGGGTCTGTCGAATGATGTTGACGTGGTTGCGCGCGAATTGATTGCGCACGACGGCATCTCTCGGCTGGCGCTGGTGGGCTTCTCGATGGGCGGAAACCTGGTGCTGAAACTGGCGGGGGAGTGGGGACAGCGGGCGCCGGCACAGTTTCGTGCGGTGGCGGCGTGTTGTCCGGCGCTCGATCTGGCAGCGTCGGCGGACGCGCTGCACGAACCGGCGAACCGGATCTACGAGACATATTTCCTGTGGGCTCTGCGCCGGCGGATGCAGCAGAAAGCTCGGCTGTTCCCGGGACACTTCGATGTGGGCCGGATGCGCGGGATGCGCAGCCTGCGCGAGTTCGATGATCGTATTACGGCTTACTATTGCGGCTTCCGTGGAGTGGACGATTACTATGACCGGGCCTCGGCGGCGCACGTGGTCGGGCAGATTGCGGTGCCGACGCTGCTTTTGCACGCGGCTGACGATCCGTTTATCCGAATCACCCCAGCAACGCGGGGGAAGATTGCGGCCAATCCAAATATCACGTTTCGTGAGACAGCGGACGGCGGACACTGTGCGTTTGTAGGGGTGCGAAACGGCACGGACGACGGGTACTGGGCAGAAAGCCAGATTGTGAACTTCCTTCGTGACTTCTGATGGATGCCGATTTCTCAGTGGAACTGGGCAGTGAAGATCCGGTGCTCGATTTTCCCTGGACGGATGTCTCGGGCAGGCTGGCCTACTTCGATCTGAAACGGCATCCGGAATTGCTGGCGCTGGTTGAGGAGACGAGAGAGCGTCCCGAACTCTCGGAGTTTTTGCGATGCGTCAATTCGGCACGGAGCATCGTCGAGAGCGCGAAGTGCGACGTGTGGGCGACGACGGAGTTGACGCCTGAGGAGGAGATTGTTGACGCTTCGCACAAGTTTGCGAGTTACGTGGACCTGGTCGTATCCCGTGCAGATCAGCGGCAATCTTTCCTGGAGCACGAGCAATTTGCGAAGCGGCTGGTGGCGCTGCTGCGGCGCGCGCCGGAGATGTCTTCGTCGGCGGAGGTGTGCGTGCGGCGCTGCTTCTTTGGTGAAGCGAGCGAAACGCGCGAGGGCTTTTATTTCACCGTCTATGTGAATGGTTACGGGAGCGACGAGGTTGGGGCCCGGCAGAATTGGGCCATCGGGATGAAGTTGGTGGGGAGTGCGATTGTGCAGTTGTCCGGGCAGAATGGGATATGAGCATGAGCGGCGAGAACCCCACTCATCGCAAAAGTGCGCGATGGGTGGGAAGCCCTGCGAGCGTAGGATAGGAGCGTGCTCGGCGTTGCCCTTGTCTATTTTGGTCTGGTTGCTGCATTCGTTGGCGCGGCTTCTCTGCTCAGACCTGCGTCCTGGCTCGGCATTCGAACGCGAGGGCGGGCGGCGTTGACACTGGCCCTGGGATTCACCATCGTGGCGATAGGCTGGATGCTTCCTGCCCGGGAAGTGCGCGTTGGTACACCGCGCACACAACTCGACCAATTTGTGCCGGTCTATCAGTTCAACGAAATCCACTCCATTCGTATCGCCGCTTCTAAAGAGAAGGTCTATGCCGCGCTCAAGTCGGTGACCGCCGACGAGATCTTCCTGTTTCGGACCCTGACCTGGATTCGCCGCCTGGGCCGGTCTGGGCCGGAGAGCATCCTTAATGCTCCCGAGGGTCAGCCCATCCTTGAGGTGGCAATGAGAACATCATTTCTGCTGCTGGCCGAGGAACCGAATCACGAAATTGTACTGGGCATCGCCGTGCTCGTTCCCCGCGGATGGCGGCCGAGCCGGCGGCCCACTCCGGAGGACTTCAAGGCGGTTCACGAGCCTGGATTTGCGCTGGCGGCGATGAATTTCGTCATCGAAGATGCTGGCCCCGGCGCCTGTACCCTGACGACCGAGACACGTATCTACGCGACCGATTCTTCGGCTCGACGGCGCTTTGCCCGCTATTGGCGAGTCGTCTACCCGGGAAGTTCGCTGCTGCGCGTAACGTGGCTTCGAGCCATAGCGCGC
>Ga0209698_10008195_pt1 | contig 10828 bp, 8 predicted proteins | sample LitLauG_LLR_2012_FD_187203 | JGI IMG/M metagenome (GOLD analysis project Ga0209698, IMG submission 187203) | Freshwater sediment microbial communities from Pennsylvania, USA - Little Laurel Run_MetaG_LLR_2012 (SPAdes) (version 2) | ecosystem: Environmental > Aquatic > Freshwater > Creek >... | reverse complement strand
AGCGAACGTAAGATTCTGCAAAATGTTACCAAGCTGCAAGAAAACGCCGTGGGCGCGTTTGCCGCGCTGTACGATTCACCTGAGAGCGCAACGGCGCTTTTGAAAACAGCACTGAAGAGACTCGATGAATTGGTAAAGATCGATAACAGCCTGGCCGAAACAGCCGCCGCTTTGAAACAGGCCGCCGTTCAGGTAGACGAAGCATCATATACTTTGCGGGATTACTTAGGCAAATTGGAAGGCGATCCGGCACGACTGGATCAAGTGGAAAGCCGTCTAGAGGCACTAGACAAGCTGAAGCGCAAATACGGGAAGACCATTGAAGAAGTGTTGGCCTTCCACGCGGATGTTGCTAAGCGCGTGGATGAGGTTGAAAACGCCAGCGCGCATCGAATCGAATTAGAAAAGCAGCGCAATGAAGCCGCTGGACGCTATGAAAAAGTGGCCGGCGAACTGACGGCAAAGCGGACGGCGGCGGCAGCGACGCTCAGCAAACAGGTGGAGGGCGAACTAAAGAGCTTGATGATGGGCGGCACTCAATTTCAAATCACCGTAACGAAAGGCCAGTGGACGGCAAGCGGTGTGGATGAAATTGCCTTCCTGGTTTCTCCCAACAAAGGAGAGGAGTTGAAGCCGCTTGAAAAAATCGCCTCTGGCGGTGAATTGTCGCGCATCGCACTGGCGCTGAAAACGGCCGCTGGCGATTCGGACAAGCGGAGGGGCATTTCAATGCTGGTGTTTGATGAGGTGGATGCGGGTGTCGGCGGCGCAGCAGCGGCTGCTGTTGGTAAGCGATTAAAACTTCTCTCCAAAGCTAATCAAGTGATTTGCGTAACGCACTTGGCGCAGATTGCCGGCTTTGCCGACCATCATTACTCGGTGGCAAAGAAGGAGAAGAAGGGTCGTGTCTCTACAGAAATCGAAGAGCTTGGGCCCGGCGAACGGGCCCGGGAAATCGGCCGCATGCTCTCTGGCGAAAACATTACACCGGAAGCGCTAAAGCAGGCCCAGCAGCTTATGCGCGCCGGCGCTATCGGCTCATAAGACGCATTTTCTTCGCCCTTATTCGTCTGGTGGTGACTCCAGTCACGAACGGGAAACAAAGTTGTCCGCATAATGGATCTAAGACTTATGCCACAACTTACCGTCGAAGAGATCAAGAAGCTGACCGAATATTGGTTTGCGGCGAATTATTTGACGGTGGGTCAAATTTATCTGCTCGATAACCCACTATTGGACCGGCCGCTCACGCCGGACGACATCAAGCCGCGCCTGCTGGGCCATTGGGGGACAACTGCGGGCCTGAATTTCATCTACACGCACTTGAACCGGATGATTAAGCTGCACGATCTGAGCATGATCTACATCATCGGTCCGGGTCATGGCGGCCCTGGCATTGTGGCGCACACATATCTGGAAGGGTCTTACACAGAGATCTTTCCGAACATCGAGTGCAATCGCGACGGGATCAAACGGTTGTTTCGGCAATTTTCCTGGCCTTATGGGATTCCGAGTCACGTGGCGCCGGAAACGCCGGGGTCGATCCACGAAGGCGGCGAGTTGGGCTATTCCCTGCTCCACGCCTTTGGAGCGGCGTTCGACAATCCCGATCTAATTGTCACTTGCATCGTGGGCGATGGCGAAGCTGAAACCGGAGCTTGCGCCACGAGTTGGCATTCCAACAAGTTTCTCAATCCTGCGAAAGACGGCGCGGTGTTGCCGATTCTGCATTTAAATGGCTACAAAATAGCCAATCCGACAATACTGGCTCGCATCGATGAAGACGAACTGATCGACCTTTTCAAGGGCTATGGTTACGAACCGCGAATTCTAGAAGGCGACGATCCGGCAAAGATGCACCAAGCAATGGCGGACGTGCTGGATGAAATGATCAAAGAGATCAAAACCATTCAAGCGAATGCGCGCAAAGAGCAGAGCACAACGCGTCCGCGCTGGCCCATGCTGATTTTGAAAACGCCTAAGGGATGGACGGGTCCAAAATTTGTGGATGGCAAGCCTGTCGAAAACACTTGGCGCGCGCACCAGGTTCCGGTTTCGGATGTACAAAAGAATCCGGAGCATTTAAAGATTCTTGAAGACTGGCTGAAGAGTTACAAGCCGCACGAACTGTTTGACAAGCAAGGACATTTTCGTCCGGACTTGGCGGCCATGGCGCCCACCGGGCAGAAACGCATGGGCATGAACCCGCATGCCAATGGGGGCAAGCTTTTGCATCCGCTGGTAATGCCCGACTTCCGTAATCATGCAGTCAAATTCGGCCAACCGGGTGAGAAAGATTCTGAAGCCACGCGCGTTTTGGGATTTTTTCTGCGCGACGTGATGAAAGCCAATCTCAAATCCAAGAACTTCCGCGTCTTCGGTCCCGACGAAACCGCCTCAAACCGTCTGGACGCGCTGTTTGAAGTGACGGGGAAAGATTGGATGGCGGAGGTCAAGGCGGTTGACGAGCATCTGACAACCGACGGCCGCGTGCTGGAAGTTTTGAGCGAACACATGTGCCAGGGCTGGCTGGAAGGATATTTGCTCACGGGCCGCCACGGTTTCTTTTCGTGCTACGAAGCGTTCATTCACATCATCGATTCGATGTTCAATCAGCACGCCAAATGGTTGAAGGTCACGCGACACTTGCCTTGGCGCGTGCCCATCGCGTCACTGAACTACTTACTGTCTTCGCATGTTTGGCGACAGGACCACAACGGTTTTTCGCATCAAGACCCCGGTTTTATCGACCACGTAGCAAACAAGAAATCGGATGTTGTGCGAATCTATCTGCCGCCCGATGCCAATACGTTGCTGTCGGTAGCCGACCACTGTTTGCGCAGCAAGAATTACGTAAACCTGATCATAGCGGGAAAACAACCTGCACCTGTTTGGCTCGATATGGATGCAGCCGTGCGTCATTGCACAACGGGCCTTGGAATCTGGGAATGGGCGAGCGATGCCGGCGAACCCGACGTAGTGATGGCGTGCGCTGGAGATGTGCCAACGTTAGAGACCTTGGCAGCGGTCACGCTGCTGCATCAGTATGTGCCGGAGATCAAAATACGCGTGGTAAATGTTGTCGATGTACTGGCGCTGCAACCTCCTGGCGAGCATCCTCACGGATTGTCAGACGAAGAGTTTGACGCCATTTTCACGGAAAACAAGCCCATTATCTTCGCGTTTCACGGCTACCCATGGCTGATTCACCGGCTGACGTATCGACGCCATGGTCACGATCATATTCACGTACGCGGTTACAAAGAAGAGGGAACGACGACCACGCCGTTCGATATGACTGTGCTGAATAATATGGATCGTTATCAGCTCGCTTTCGATGCAATCCGCCGCATTGAAAAATTCAGTTCGATTGTCAGCCGCGAGTTCGACCGACTGCAAGATAGCCATCAACGGCACAAGGCGTTTGTGATGCAGAACGGCGAAGACATGCCCGAAGTCGCGCATTGGAAGTGGAAGGGGCGCGGCAGTGCCTAAAGACGAGCGGCTCATCCTCGCCCTCAACTGCGGTTCGTCTTCGCTTAAATACGGGGCCTATCGGGCAAACGACGAGGACGTGCGGCTGGTGTGCGAGGGCGAAGCGGAAGAGATTAAAGATTATGGCGCCGCTTTCGAAGAGGCGTGGGACTTTTTCGCACAAAAAGGGATCAAAGACTTCTGGTGCGTTGGCCACCGCGTGGTGCATGGTGGGCCCGGTTTGCGTGATCATCAGTTGCTGACGGATGGAGTGCTCGATCAGTTGCGGGGCGCCATTCCGTTTGCACCACTGCATCTGCCCGCTTCTCTTGGCGTGATCGACGCGGTGCGCGAGAAGCTGCCCAAATTGACCCAGGTGATCTGTCTTGACACGGCCTTTCATCGTTCCATTCCCGAGATCGCACGCACGTTTGCGTTACCTGAGGAAGTAAGAAAGCTTGGGGTTCAACGCTATGGGTTCCACGGGCTTTCGCTTGAGTCGATTCTGGCTCAACTACACCCAGCGCCACGAAACCTAGTAGTGGCTCATCTTGGGAATGGCTGCAGCATTACGGCGATCAAGAATGGCAAGTCGATCGACACTAGCATGGGGATGACACCGACAGGTGGCGTGATGATGGGCACGCGCTGCGGAGATCTTGACCCCGGCGTCATGATCTTCCTAGCGCGGCACGGCTTCGCAAATCCAGAAGCGCTGGAGGATCTCGTCAATCGCAAATCGGGATTGTTGGGCGTGTCGAACGTTAGCAGCGATGTGAGACACATCCCTCCCGACGACCTCTCACTGCAAATGTTCTGCTATCAAGTGCGGAAGACCATTGCCGGCATGGCTGCCGCGCTGGACGGTCTCGACCTGCTCGTGTTTGCAGGCGGTATTGGCGAACATGCAGATGCGTTGCGGCAGCAGATTTGCGACAAGCTGGGCTGGATCGATCCATTTGAAATACGAGTGGTGCCGGCACAAGAAGATTTGCAGATCGCGCGGATTGCGCTATCCTGCTGCAAATGACTCTGCGCGTTTTGATTCTCTGGCTTGGCGTGGCGGCATGGTCGTTCGGGCAAAAGCCGTTTGTTGTGGGAGAGGCAACGATCTCTGAAATCCACGCCGCCATGAAGGCGGGCACCCTCACTTGTCGGACACTGGTGACCCAATATCTACGGCGCATAGAGGCTTATGACAAAAACGGCCCCGGCATCAATTCGATCGTGGTGCTGAATCCCGCCGCTCTCGAAGAGGCTAGCGCATTAGACCGACGCTTCGCGGCCTCTGGGCTGACAGGTGCGCTGCACTGCATCCCGATGGTGGTGAAAGACAACTTTGAAACCGTGGGATTGCAGAGTGCAGATGGTGCGCTTGCGCTGGCGGGATATACTGCCGCGCAAGATGCGTTTCAGGTCAGGAAGATTCGCGAAGCTGGAGCAATCGTGCTCGCCAAGACGAATATGGCGGAGTGGGCCTTCACACCTTACGAAACAGTGAGCTCCATTTTGCCTGGCTATACGCGGAACCCGTACGACACCGCGCGCGTGACTGCTGGATCAAGCGGCGGAACTGCCGCAGCCGTCGCGGCGAGTTTCGCAACGGTGGGTCTGGGCACAGATACGGGAAATTCCATCCGAGGGCCATCTTCCCATCAGGCATTGGTAGGGATTCGCTCAACGATGGGACTGACTAGCCGCGCGGGTGTGTTTCCCCTTTCACTGCTCGCTGATATCGCGGGCCCCATGGCGCGCACGGTAGAAGATGCGGCGCGCGTATTCCAGGTGGTCGTAGGCGAGGATCCGAACGACCCGGTAACCGCTGCATCGCGGACACATACAATTCCGAACTATCTTGATGAGCTAAGAGCCGATGGACTCAAGGGCGCTGTCATCGGCGTGCTGCACGAAGCCTATGATCGGGAAACGGCCGATCCTGAGGTGATTAGCGTGTTTCAGCGCGCCGTTGCCGATTTGCGCGGGGCGGGAGCAACGGTGATTGATCCTGCGCCTGTTGAAGGTTTTGCGACTCTCGAGCGCGGCTCCGACGGAGGGCCGTGTATGGGCTTCAAGTACGATCTCAACGCGTTTCTAGCTGCGCGTGGAAATCGCGTTCCGGTACACGATCTGACGGAGATCATTCAGTTGGGAAAGTTCCACCCGTCCGTCCAGCGGCGTTTGGAGAAAGCGGAAGCGGGTCCAGCGAATGGACCGGACTCGGCGGCTTGTGCGGCGGACACTGATTACCGTCGAAAGTTGCGCGAGGCGGTGAACTCCACGATGGACAAGCTAAAGTTGGACGCTTTTGTGTATCCGACGTGGAGCAATGCGCCGCGGTTGATTGGTGATCTGAATACTCCCGCGGGCGACAACAGTCAAGTCTTCTCGCCTGGCACTGGATTTCCCGCGATCACCGTGCCCATGGGATTCACCCACGGACAACTGCCTGGCGGAATGACGATTTTTGGGCGTGCATGGTCGGAAGCAACATTGATTCGTTTGGCCTATGCCTACGAATCAGCAACGCATCACCGCCATCCGCCGGCAGCAACTCCACCACTGCGTTAGATCTCGATGCCAAGACGGCGGGTCAGCGATTCAATGGTTGTTCGCGACTCGTCAATGCCCAATGCGGCGGTTCCCGCGAAATACAGCGCGCCGTAGATTGGTAGGGCGAGGCAGGCTAACAGCCGGGGATGATCGACACCAACGCCTAGCTTGATGAAGTACGCCAGGGCTGCCGCGGAAATAGCGACCGACCAAAGGCGAATGGTGAAAGACGGCGCCAATGGGGTTTTGCCAATGCGTTCGGCGAGAGCGTGCCGCAACAACGCAAACTCCACCCAGCCAGCTATGCCGGCTGAAGCAGTTAGCCCCGCTACCCCCCATTTCTGACTCAGCCCCAACCATTGCGGCAGCCACAAGGCACAGATTAAGCCCAGTACCGCCGTTAGCACCACGCGGATTGTGGCGAAGCGTAGCGGTGTCTTGGTATCGAGAAGCGCATAGAAGGCAGAAGAATACAAACGGCCCAAGGACGTTGCTAGTAAGCCAACGGCTGAACCGGCAAGCACGGCCCATACTAGTTCAACATCAGACCGATGGAACTTACCTGATTGGTAGATAGCCGCCGCAATAATGTCGCCGAGTAACAGGAAAGCTACCGCCGAAGGAATGATGAAAAATGCGATTCGCCGTAGACCAGCCGACAAGCGGCCACGTAGATAAGTCGCAATCTCTTCTTCGCTGCCAGTGGCGCTGGAGAGCGCGGGCAGTTCCGCTGCCGCCACCGACATACTGAAAAGGCTCACCGGCAAGATCGAAATAAACTGTCCGCAAACTAATACGGAAAGTGATCCCACTGTCAATTCGCTAGCGATCATTGTGTCGATGTAGCCGCTGATTTGCACCACACCGCGGCTGAGGAAAACGGGTCCGAAATTACGCAAGACGGTGCGAACGTTTTCGGATTGATAGTCGAGACGAGGGCGAAAACCAGGAAGGATCGCAAGTACTTTGGGAAGCTGAACCAGAAATTGCGAAAGCGCGCCGAGTACCCAGCCCCAGGCGACATCGGCGAGCAGTCGCTCATTAGATACGCTCTGCCCGGCGGCAACTGTAACCAAAATCACAGCCAGACTCAGCGCCACCGGCGCCAAATACGACAGCAAAAACTTGCGATGGCTATTCAAAACACCGAGGCACCAGGCGCTCATCACCAGCAGCCCGGTAGCGGGGAATAGAATACGCACTAAGCGAATTGCTAAAATTCGCCGCTGATCGCCCGGATGAAATCCAGGTACGATTGCATCGATAAACAGAGGCGTGGCGGTAATTCCCAGTAATACGAGAACGGCGCACACAAGAAAGAGAATGCCGAAAATCGCCTCAGCCAGATGCTCGGCTTCTTGATCTTCCCCTTTCGCGCGCAATTTCGCGTAGACGGTAACAAATGCCGCCGAAAGCACACCTTCGCCAAACAAATTGCTCAGCAGATTCGGTATGCGAATGGCCGATCGCAAGGCATCGGCATAAACCGAAACGCCGCCGAAATAATGTGCGATTACGCTTTCGCGGAGAAATCCTACGATGCGGCTTAAGAGGATGCCGAGCGCAACGGCAGAGGAACCTCCGAGTGCGGCGCGTTTTGGAATAGAAGGCGGATCGTCGGTCGTGGTGGCAGTGGGCATGGCAAACTCGGTCTGCCGCTGGCCGTCGGCGAGCGAAAGACTGAGCCTATTTCTGAATGGAATACGGATGCGAACTTGCAAAATGTGCAGGCTACTTCCTTTTGAGGTTAACAATTGCGTGTTTCCACGCTAACGTATAGAGAGATGAATCAAGGTCCTATTTCCAGCTTTATCCGCCATCATTACCGGCACTTCAATGCCGCGACACTTGTCGATGCCTGCGATGCGTACATCGCCCATTTGGACAAAGGCGGCCAGATGTTTCTCACCATGGCCGGCGCCATGAGTACGGCGGAGCTCGGCGTTTCGCTTGCCGAGATGATCCGCGCGGGTAAGGTGCATAGCATTTGCTGCACGGGCGCGAACTTAGAAGAAGATGTCTTCAACTTGGTCGCGCATGATTTTTACGAGCGTGTACCCCACTGGCGCGACCTGCGCCCCGAAGACGAGCAAGCGCTGCTAGAGCGGCACATGAATCGCGTTACCGACACATGCATTCCTGAAGAAGAAGCGATGCGGCGTATTGAAGGCGTGATTCTCAAGGAGTGGACGGCCGCCGACGCTAAAGGCGAACGGTTGTTCCCGCACGAGTTTTTCTATCGAATCTTGCAATCGCCCGATCTGGTGAAGAGCTTTCAGATCGATAAGAAGGATAGCTGGCTCTACGCCGCTATGGAAAAGAAGCTGCCGATGTTCGTGCCGGGCTGGGAGGATTCCACGCTCGGCAACATGTACGCGGGCCACTGTATTTCCGGAGATGTGAAGAACGTGCACACCGTGCGGACCGGCATTGAGTACATGATGTCTCTGGCGGAGTATTATACGAACACGTCGAAGAAATCTTCGATTGGCTTTTTCCAAATCGGTGGCGGCATCGCGGGCGATTTTCCGATTTGCGTGGTTCCGATGCTGCGGCAAGACTTGGAGCGCGAAGATACACCGCTGTGGGGCTATTTCTGCCAAATCAGCGATTCGACAACGAGCTACGGTTCTTATTCCGGCGCCGTTCCTAACGAAAAAATCACTTGGGAAAAGTTAAGTATTCATACGCCGAAGTTCGTGATTGAATCGGACGCTTCGATTGTGGCGCCGTTGATGTTCGCGGCTGTTTTGGGCTGGTAAAACAAGGGGCAACCTGCTATTTTAGAGGTGACCAGGCAGTGCGGTGAGGTGGCAGAGTGGTCGAATGCGGCGGTCTCGAAAACCGAATTTGACCAGTTTGCAAGTTGCTAATTTTAAAGCAAATCCTTTTGCGGCCCAACAACTTGCAAGCGTTTTCCACTTCACTCGCATTCACTGAATTGCACCGGTTTTGACGCCTCTATGGTGACAAAACAGTGACACTTGCCGAATCGAGGGCGGCATTTTAAGGGGGGGTGTCACTATCGTTATCTGGCGAGGTTTTGGCGTGACAAGTGACCCCATCACGGGTAAAATCATGCGGTAATCTGAGGAAGAGGCGACAATGACTTTGGATCTGCGACCCGAGATCGCTCAAGGACTTGAAACACTGGCTTCTGCCCAGGGGATTTCGGTCGAAGATTATTTGCAACGTCTCGTGGCAAGAGAGCTGGCTCCCTTGATCGCCGAGCCTGTGTCTTCTTCCAATGAAAGCGGCATGGTCTGGGAAGATGGCTTGTTCATTTATGGTGCGGGCACTCCCCTCCCCGCCGGTTTCCTTGACAACGCATTGCGGCTTTCCCGCGAGGAAAGATCGCAACATATTCTGGGTCACCGGGATTGAAGCGATTTTTCGACAGCTCTGTTCTTATTCCGGCCTTTTATAAATTCGACGGGAATCATGAGTCGAGTGCGAAGGCGTTCCGTTCTGCGTCGCGCGCAGACTCGTTTTGTGCGTTAAGAACCCTGGGCGAAGTGTACTCTGTTCTTACAGGTCTGCCGGTGCGCCCACGAATCACCGGCCCTGACGGAATGGCCATTCTCAGGCAGATCAGGGAGAAGCTGACGATCATCTCACTAAGCGAGGAAGAATACGTTTCCGCCCTTCAGTCCGTCTCCGAAACTATAGTTGGCGGTGCCGCGTACGACGCGCTTATCGCGCGCTGTGCGATCAAGGCTCAAGCCGACATTTTGCTTACTTGGAATGTCCGCGATTTCACTCGATTCGGACCCGATGTTGCACGTCTTGTGAAGACGCCTCTCGATTTATAGTCCTGCCAGTCCTGCCCAATCCCCTACTCCGAACAGTTCTTGATTGCTTGACTGTTTGCGCGTATGCTCCCAACCGGGAAAACGCGCAAAGGGCCAAGTATGAAAACAATCGCGATTATCAGCCAGAAAGGCGGAGCCGGTAAAACAACCGTTGCCATTCATCTCGCTGTTGCTGCGGAGCAACGAGGCATGAACACCGCGATATTTGATCTTGACCCGCAAGCTTCCGCCGCGAGCTGGGCAGACAAGCGAGTCAATCCGTCCCCTGCGGTTGTTGCCGCCCAAGCCCCTCGATTGCCAAGCCTGCTAGAACAGGCGCAGTCACAATCCGCTGACCTCGTTATCATCGACAGCGCACCGAATGCGGACGCTGCGTCACTCGCAGCAGCTCGCGCCGCCGATCTCATTTTGATTCCCTGTCGGCCAGCCGCCTTCGACCTGAACGCGATAGGAACCACTCTAAATCTCGCTGCCGTTGCCGGGAAGATCGCGTATGTCCTTCTCAACGCCGTTCCTCCCCAAGGCAAGGTCGGAGAAGAAGCTCGTTCTGCTCTTGAGGCTGGAGGCGTCGCCGTTGTGGAGCCGGTTTTACACCAACTGGTAGCATTCTCACACGCTGTAAACGACGGACGCAGCGCCCAGGAGCTATATCCGAGAAGTAAGGCAGCCGCAGAGATTGAGGCCCTTTTCGTTTGGGTTCTCAAACACACAAACACGAAAGCGAGCACACGCGCAAACAAGTAAACACGTTTGAGGTACACATGAATAAACGCGCACCACTGAGTTTCAATACTGAAAAAGTCACAACGGCATCCCTCACGCCAGCTGGCAAAACAAGTTTGCCCTCAAACGCGCAAACAGAGAAGCGCGAAAACGCCCAATCGAATAAACGAGCAAACACTCAAACAAAAAAAGGGCGAGCAGGGCGACAATTTCTTGCAGCACATATTCTGCCTGAGGCGGCAAAGCAGTTTAAGTTACTCGCCGTACAG
>Ga0209698_10008194_pt1 | contig 10830 bp, 10 predicted proteins | sample LitLauG_LLR_2012_FD_187203 | JGI IMG/M metagenome (GOLD analysis project Ga0209698, IMG submission 187203) | Freshwater sediment microbial communities from Pennsylvania, USA - Little Laurel Run_MetaG_LLR_2012 (SPAdes) (version 2) | ecosystem: Environmental > Aquatic > Freshwater > Creek >... | reverse complement strand
CTCGTTGTTGAATACCTCGGTAAGCAGACACGCGAACTGCTCAAAGATAATCGCGCGCTTTGCGTCGAAATCTTCGCGGATGCCTCCCTTGAACTTCCGAGCGCACTTAGCCGCCTAGAATTGAGCGGCATTATTTCCGCGACTAACAAAATGAGGAATGATTGGGGCGGGCATGGCGGCGTCGTTGGACAGGAAGAAGCTCAGCTTCGCAATGAGCAACTAGTGGGTGAGGTCCAAAAGCTTCGGGAAGCGATGGCCGATACCTGGGTGGAGGAGCAGCTAATCCGCGCCCTACACACGGTCCATCGCCGTGGAGTGTTCGAGAATGAAGTCGCGGTACTGATGGGCAGTAACAGCGAGTTTCTTAAGGAAACCCGCCCCATGGCAATCTCGATGGACGTTGAACGGATTTATCTGTCGAGCAGGGGAGCTGTACAGGCGCTAAAACTTCTGCCACTCGTACAGATCGGTCCATCGCCACAGTCGGCAAAGAACGCTTGCTATTTTTTTAGCCGCTTGGAGCGCGATGGTGCGCGCTTCATTTCGTACCATTACGCCGATACGCCAGAACTCAAAGGTCGTTTTGACGATGCCACGGAGGCGATCAGGTTTCTGACGGAGGCATAGGCAGGGTCGTCGCGTTCCGGCGATTAAGCTTGACCCATCCCCGCGGCGTCTTGGAATCGCTTTACCGTGAGCAGAAGTGTCACGTGAGCAACTACCGACCGGCTTGTCGCGCCGCTGCTTCGATCCAAATTCCCAAATTGTTGTATCCATCATTGGCCTGCCAGTCGTAAAGCGGGAAAAGGGTGGAGAAGGTATGATTTGTACAGCCACCCAGATTGTATGCCACATCGCCCAGAGGCATTGAACCTACATCACGAGCGAACTCCCAACCGGACTGCATGTATTCTTTGAAACGAAGCTGGTCGGACTCAACCGTGAATGCGAGGGCGTCGAATGGATTCGACCCTTCCACGCACTGCAGTTTGTTAAAGCCAGCGATCGTGTGAACACGAACCGCTAACAGCCCATTCCCACGGATAAAGCTCCGAAAGATTTCATAACGAACCCAACGTCTCAGCGTCGTTTCCGTGCCAACTAATACACATGTGACCGTGGTGTTTTGCAAGCCGTCACGAAGAAAGCGTTTTAGGATTTCGACACCTTCCCGCTCCTTTGCTTCGAACACGGAACTGTCGAAGAAACCGGCATCTTGGCGTTCACCTTGTGCGACTTTTGTGACCCACGAATTGCGGACAACCCAGGCCCGGGTGATATCCGGTTTGTAGTGGAAAGAAAAAAATGTCCGCCGCGCCACGAATTTGACTTCCTTCACGCTTGCGGACCCGAGGGCCGCTAAGCAAGGAGCTTCGTATGTTTCGATGATAGGCAGTCAGGGACCGCCTGACTAGCCGGAATTTAATGAAGGTACGGGAGCATCTTCGCTCAAAGCAAAACGCGGTGGATCTTATCCATTTGCACGTCGAGGTCGTCTTTGTTGGCTGGGGACCTGGTTCTTGGATTTGCTGCGCCATGGCGAATACGAGGCGAATATAATAGAGGACGGATACCATTAATCCGGCCCACAGAACCTCACGAATGGAACGCAGGCGCTATGAAACTCTATGAACTCGCGCTGACTGGAGCACCTACTCGTGTTCAAAGTGCGGCAGTCGAAAAATGTCTGACGGACGTGCTGAGCACGTTTGGTTTGCGTTTGGGAGTGGATGTCGGTTGGTCAATTGGTCCCGCCGCCTTCGAGCCAGACCAGAAAACTTCGGCGGCTGTGGCGTTTTTCGGCGAAGTCGGCGTCTCGGATGCCGGCGTGGATGGGTTGTTGAAGCGCGGCACACCAATTATTCCGATCGCAACCGAACCCGGAAAAATCAGCGCCGAACTCCCGGACCGTTTGAAGGTTTTTAACTGTTTGACCTTTTCGGGCGACGGCCCCATGAGAATCAGCACCGCCTTGCTGGAATGCTTGGGGCTGCTACCGCGTCAGCGCCGCGTCTTTGTCAGCTATCGGCGTGATGAGGCGAAAGAAGCCGCCTTACAGTTATTCAACTTGCTGTCTAGCAAGATCTTCGATGTCTTCCTTGATACCCACGGAATATTGCCTGCGGAAGATTTCCAGGGGGTCCTTTGGCACCGCCTCTGTGATTCGGACGTCCTCATCATGTTGGACACGCCCAATTACTTCGCAAGTAGGTGGACAAGTGCGGAATTTGGGCGTGCGCTGGCAAAAGGAATCTCAATTCTTCGTGTGGGATGGCCCGGCGTTAAAGCTGCGGCGCGTACGGCGACTGCGAACTCTTTGGAGCTTTTGGATACAGAAGTGGATGTGGCGAATGGGCGTTTGTCGAATGAAGCCCTCGTCCGGATCGCTGCACAGGTAGAAATTGTACGTGCCCAAAGCCACGCGATCCGGAGTCTCAATCTTTTCAGCGCGCTGAAGCGAGACATCGAGCGCATTGGTGGAGTGGTCAACGGGGTCGGAGTCCACAATGCAGTACACCTTCGATTGCCGGACGGCAAAGAAGTGATCGCATATCCGACGGTCGGGGTACCAACCTCTATGACACTCAACGAGGTGGTCGATTATGCATCAGGCAAAGAAGCCGCGATTGTTTACGATCATGTGGGCCTGCAGGAGAAGTGGCTGAAACATCTTACCTGGTTGGGTAGCAACATCTCAGCGGCTCGTTGGGTACGCGCGAGCGAGGCAGCTTGGACGTTCGGTGGATGGGGTACGCCATGAACGCGATCTTTCTATCTGCAAGTGTTCCGGTGCTTGGAAGAGGCAATTATTTCGAAACGGCAGATCCATTTCTCATCCAGTTAGCCGTGCGGGAGTTCATGACTCTAACACTAGGCCGTCGTCGGATCATCTGGGGTGGACACCCTGCGATTACGCCGATGGTTTGGGCTGTTTGCGAAGATCTCGGCGTCAACTACACCGACGCGGTTATTTTGTACCAAACCAGGTTCTTTGAGGAGTTGTTCCCCGAAGAGAATAAGCATTTCGCTAATGTGACATTCGTCGATGCCGTTGAAGGAGATAGGGAAGCAAGTCTTCTCGCTATGCGCCGAGCGATGCTATCTCGATCTGATCTCGAAGCAGCAGTCTTCATCGGCGGCATGGAAGGCATTCTTGCTGAACATAAGCTGTTCCAAGAATTGCATCCCTCTGCAAAGGTTTTCGCAGTACCTTCTCCTGGCGGTGCGGCTCGCCAACTTGCTCAAGGCCTTGATCGCCTCTCCGAAGCGCAAATAAAGGATATTGATTTTGCACGGTTGTTCTACGAGGAACTCGGCATCGATCCTAACCAGCGACGGCAGAAGAATGGATGAGAGTCGAAATGGCAAGAGGGCTCGCGGAGATCCGTTTGCGGCACATCAAGCATGTCAATTAACAAGCTACCGTTGGAGGTTCATGCTGCACGGGGGTAAGTTTATGGAGGCCCTAAATGACCCGACGCCACGTCTTCATCAGCCACCATCACGCTGACAATGACAAAGTTGATCAGCTCACCGAGCTGTTAACTAGAGGTGGAAGTGATGTCCGGAATAGCTCCGTTCGCATGAAACCCGCAAACCAGCGTCGAATGGACGAAGGGCGCGTAAAGGACGAGACGATCCGCCGCCTCCTCCGCATGAAGATATCCTGGGCATCAACTGTATTGGTATTAATCGGAACGGAGACGCACACTCGCCCGTGGGTGGATTGGGAAATTACTCAGGCTGCTAAGCAGGGCAAGCGCATAGTCGGCGTGTACGCTCAAGGTGGGACAGATGCTGAGAAGCCCGAGGCGCTTGAGCGTTATGGATCGGCAATTGTCGCGTGGAACACGGACAACATCGTTGACGCTATCGAGGGCAAGAGCAATCAATTTCAGAATTCAGATGGAACTGAGAGAGCGGCTGTTCATCCGAGCACGACGAGGGTTTGCTGAAGTTGGGAAAGGTCTACATGTACGTCGTCGACCGAGACTTTGGCTTCGCCCCGAATCCATTTCACGGTTCCTGCACCTTGGCAACATGTATGCCGCGTATCCGAGCTAAGGCACAGGTGGGAGACTGGGTAGTTGGCATAGGCGGCTCAAGGCTAAAAGCCACCGGGCGATGCGTATACGCGATGCGGGTAACCGAGACGCTGTCCTTCAATGAGTATTGGGTGAACAAAACATACTTCGACAAGCGCCCCGTAAGGAATGGCAGCAGCGTAATGATGGTCGGCGATAACATTTACCATCGGGACCAGGCCAGTGGACCTTGGCAACAATTGGATTCGCACCACAGTAACCCGGACGGAACCCCCAATCCGCTCAACATAAGTAAAGATACGAGTGCCAACAGAGTGCTTGTCTCGCGTGATTATTTCTATTTTGGGAGGGCGGCACCTGCCGTCGCCCCTGGGCTGCTCGCGGCATTGGGATACAAGAATGGCATTGGACATCGAGTTTTTGACGCTTCACAATGCTCAGGCTTCCTCCAGTGGCTGTTCAGTGATTACAAAGCAGCCCGAAACATCGTGGCTGGGGACCCGTTTGATTTTGACCAAAGTGCGAAGCGCTACTCAGGAAAGGGTAGTTCGCTGCGCTAGAGCTTGGGTTTCAATTGCAAAGATGCGTCTTCCTTGCGCCGCACGACGCAACCCCACAGTCGTGAGGCCGAGAGAGTCGATAGGTCTGCTCTCGCTCCCAAGGCAGGCCAAAGCTTCCGCCTGTGTTCTGCGATCCAGGAAGGGCCACAAGAAAAACCGTCCTTTTCGCGGCTGCCATCTGCCATAATACGACTTCGCACACAACCGACATGATTGCAGGTAGGTGTTATGGAAGAGATCCCAAAACATCAAGATGGAGCCTCGGAACCCGCCGCTACAGGTGCGGCTAGAAACACGACGTCTACGCAGCCCGCTGCCACGAGTTCTGCTACAGATGCACCAGCCGTCCCCCGCAAACACTGGATATTGCCCACGTTCGTGACTGTATTGGCTGGCATTGCGTTGACTATAGTCATCTGTAAATTGCCTGCCCCTGCCCGGACGTTTGTCGCACTATCCGCCGCCGCGGGAGTTTTGGTCGTGGGCGGACTCGTTACGCTGATCGTTCTAATTCCGGCTGCGGGTTCCGATCTGGATGTAAAAACAGAATTCTACTCCGCTCGTGCAGCATACCTTTGCGTCATTGCAGGGTTGGTGCTGTTCGGCGTTGTAGCCATCGGAGCGGTCTTCGCACGGGTCATGCTGACGATTGGGAGGCCCTAAATGCCGTTCCTAGCTAAGGAAAAAATCATACAGTTCATGGCCGACGGCAAGTTGATAGTCGGTGGCGATAAGGATTGCGTCCAGCAGTGTTCCTACGACTTACGACTCGGCGACGAGGTTTACATCGTCGGTAAAAAAGCCCCGGACAAACTCTCTAAGCGGTATCCATATCTGAATCTGGCCCCGGGGCAGTTCTCTCTGTTGACATGCCTCGAAGAAGTGAACATTCCGGAAACACATATGGGTTTTATAACGATCCGAAGCCAATTCAAGTTTCAGGGTCTCGTGAACATCTCCGGATTCCACGTCGATCCCAGTTACAAAGGAAAGCTGCTCTTTGCCGTCCAAAATGTGGGGCCGAGCGATGTTCGCCTGAAATACGAGGACCGGACCTTTACGATTTTCTTCGCTGCAGTGGATGGCGACATTGGCGAACGGCGGAAACCCGGAATTAGCGGGATCGAGCTCGACAAGGTTCAGCTGTTGGGTGGAGCAAGTGTAACCATCTCGAAGTTGAAGAAGGAAATCGACCAGCTGAAATTTATCGTTTTGATCTACACGCCAATAGTCGTTGCGGTCTTGGGAGCTCTGATAAAGCTGTTCTGGCCGAGCCCTTCGACGCCAATCCCCACGTTGCCCACACATTGACGGGTCGAGGTCGAGGCGACCGCTTTGAGGGCGCAGCTAAAGAGCAAAACTGTCATCCGCGAAATCGGGGAAATAGATTTTGACGCCCCGACGGTTTTGCGGTAGCCTCTTAACAGACAACAGTACTACAAGGATTGGGGTTGTATCGAGCGACACCCCAACAGGTGGTATATTTGAGACGGGTTTCGACATGGACTTAGGGCTCACAGAAGTCAAGATCGAACTCACTCAGCGCTGCCCGCTGGCGTGTGTACACTGCAGCACGAGTTCTCACCGAAAACAGTCTAGTTGCCTCCCTGTCGAGACCGTTGTCCGAGTCCTCAATGAAGCCTCTGAGTTGGGTGCCCGAAAGGTGGTATTCACGGGTGGTGAGCCTCTAGTCTACGAACACCTCGGAGAGGTGATCCGTACCGCATCCCGTCTTGGGGTTCAGCCGACCCTCTATACAACTGGAATTCTCGACAACCAGTTGACCCCAATCACCAACAAAGAGGCAGATGAACTGGTTGGCAGAGGGATCGCTCGATTCATCTTTAGCGTCTACTCTGCTAAGGCATCGGTCCACGACAAGATCACTCGCTACGGAACGTTTGCGGCGACATCGTGCGCAATCGATGCAGCAGTACAAACAAGAATCCCTGTGGAGATTCATTTCGTCGCGATGAAGCAGAACTTCCGCGACTTGTCTGATGTTGTAAGACTGGCTGAACGTGTCGGAGTGTGTCGTGTCAGTGTGCTCCGCTTCGTGCCCCAAGGCCGTGGTACGAATTTGCATTCGGAAGCATTGTCCCGAACGGAACTGGTCGAGTTGGCCGAGGCGATAGAGTACTGCCGGTTACAACATCCGCAGCTGACGATTCGAGCAGGATCGCCTTTTAATATTCTTGGAGTCGGCTTCACGCCGTGCAATGCAGCCCAAGATGTTCTAATCATCAATCATCGGGGCGAGATATTCCCTTGCGACGCCTTCAAGAATGTCCATGTTGTGGAACCTGAATTTGGCTCAGTGTTGAAACGTCCATTGAAAGAGGTCTGGGAGAAGTCAGTTTATCTAAACCGAGTAAGGACCATTTTAGACAGACACACAGGCGATGGCTGCCAAAGCTGCAATGCGTTCGACGGTTGCAAATCAGGGTGCCTTGCGCAAAAGGTAATCCGTAACGGATGGGACAATACGGAGAACAGGGATCCAGTCAACCTGATTCAAATAGCATCCTCCGCCACGTCTAAACCGCTCGCTTCTGTTTCAGTCCAACTCGTACGCGCTCTCTAGATCGTTGGCCATCTGGGTCGGAAGGGTGCATTCCTGCAGGATGGGCACTTGTCCTGGAAGGGAGACGGCGAGTTTCAACTTCTCGGCGAAAGCAGCGATCTTTTTCGCATCGTTGATCTGTTCAACCCACGGTCGATGTATCGCTGTCCTCGGGCCGGGATGGTATAAGACACCCAAATATCTACGGTTCCAGGGAATCACTTGTCCAGCCGAACGCTTAATCTGGCAATCGTGGTCCACGATCCTACCGAGCGCTTCCAGCGCGACCCTGCCGAGCGCGACCACGAGCCTCGGATTCACCACATCAAGCGTACGCTTGAGTAATTCGGAGCAGTTGCGTATTTCCTCGGTCGTCGGTCGATCATTGTTGCCCTTGCCGTCCCTCGGATTACAGAGAATCGCATTCGTGATGAAGATCGCAGAGCGACTCCAGCACATCGCCTTGAGTAGCTGTTCGAATCGGTCACCTGTGCGATCGCCAAAGAGCGGAACGCCCGTGACCTCCGCTCCGAGTCGGCCAGGGGCTTCGGCTACGAACATGACGTCGGCGCTCCAGTTACCATTGTGGTCGGTCAACACTCGGCGGGAACAGACCATTCGAGAGCAGATTGAGCAGGCTTGTGCATCTCTGATCAGCTGCGCTTGAGAAGAGAGTGAGTAGATACTGTTTGGCAATTGTCTCTGTCTCCAGTCGCGACTCATTCTACGTCATTGTTGCCGCTTGCGGCCCTGCCCAATTGGTTGCCAGCACCACCGCAGGCACTGTGAAGATTCCATGCTTTGAGAGTTGTCGATTTCAACTCGGTGAATTGGGTATTGGTCTCCGGCGATGCCTGGCAAGAACGCATTTTGGCCGTCCCGATGGTCGGCATTCTCACAGCCTTAACCCAATTCCTTGGGCGTTGGATGAGGCTTGATTGACTTCCAGAGCGGAAGTCTTCGAGACATCGGCTCCAAGCTGAGGACGGAGTTTTGCCATGTCGTCGGTGAAGAGCGTGGCCTCGTGGCTGGCGCGGGAGATGGAGACGTAGCCGAAGCGGGAGTTGAGCAGGTCCGGGTGGACACTTGTATCGGCGTGAACGAGAACGCGTTCGGCAGTGAGGCCTTGGGAGCTGTGACTGGTTACGGCGTACCCGTGGTCGAGATGACGATGGTCCTTGGGGTTGAATTCGATCCGTCGATGGTTGTCGAGGCGCACGGATAGGCGTTCATCCGAGTGGATTGCCTCGATCGCGGCCATGTCGCGATTCGCAACGCCGAGTGATTTATCGGGGGCAGTAAACTGGATACGGTCGCCTACGGAAAACTCGCGTTGGATCTCTTGGTAGACGCTAACGCCTGTAAGGCGGCGGGGATCGTAGGTGGCAAGTTCTCCGTTCCCTTTCTCGACCGTGAGTTGGTTTGCGGATGGGTTGATCCCGACAACTGATGCATAAGCGGCAGCTTCAATTCCAATCGCTCTGCTGCCCCGAGCGTAGCGAACTACGTCGTTGATCTCATAGTGGCTTGCCCATGATCGTTCGGCTCCGGTCATGTCCTGACGCTGAACCAAGACACGAAAAGTATGATCCTCTGGTGCGAGTGCCCCGGTGGCCTTCAACTCCTGGCGAACAGCGACGTTCAGTTCGCGGCGGGAAGCATTGTCCGGTGAGACGATGAGGGTGTTCTCGGGAGATTCGACATAGCTCTTGGCGATGTCGCGCACGCGCTCTTCTCCGTTGGGAATTTCCTTCACGCGGCCCTGCTCCTGGAGTAGGTCGAGCGCGGCGGAGACTTGACCGGTCGCCAGTAGTTCGACGGTAGATTTTAGAGCCGGGTCTTGCTGGCGAACGATCTCATCGAGTCTGGCCGTGCGCATTCCGGCTTCCTGCAGTTGCTCGAAGGGGCGACCGGCTTCCACGCCCTGATGTTGACGGATATCGCCGATCAGAAGCACGCGGTGATCGGCACCAAGCCGGGCAAGGAACTCGCGCATCTGGTTGGTACTGGCAAGGCTTGATTCATCGACCAGGTAGAAGTGCTTTTGCTCTCCTGGGTCGGGATTTGCGGAGCGGGCGAGGAATCCTTGGAGAGTTCCGGCCTCGATCCCTGCCTCATTGAGTTGGCGTGCAGCGCGGGAGGTCGGGGCGAAGCCCTCAACGTGGTAGCCCTGCCCTTCCGCGGCACTGCGGATGACCGTGAGCGTACTTGTTTTGCCCGCGCCGGCGAAACCTTGGATTCCTTGAATGCGGTCGGGCGAGCTGAGTACGTCCTCGACCACGGTCTTTTGTGCCCGGTTGAGGTGCGGGTGCTGGTCGGCAGCGGCGATGGCCAGCGGACGTGGCAGAACCGGCTCAATATCGTTTTGTCCATCACGGACTTTGCGGATAATTTCATGTTCCGCCTCGATGGTTTTGGCGGTCGTGAACTGACGGCTGGGGATGCTCTTAGGGCGCTCGACGATTTGAAATTCCCCAGAAGCCAAGCGGGTGTCGAGATTAGCGCGGACCTGGACATGGGTGATCTCTCCCATTCCGCGACGAAGGCCGTCGCGGATCAGTGCCCGTTCATCCACAACGGCCTCGCGCTCGAAGTTCTTGTCGCGGGAAAAGGTGAGAGATTCTCGAACACGATCAAACGAGTTGACAGGTTTCTCTTGATGTTGAGACCGCTCCCGCGCTGTGCGTACAACAGCGTCGGCTTGGTGTCCGAAGTCTGCCGCTAGCTTTCGGTGTGCGGCCATCACTTCGCGCGGCGAGTGAATTTCCTTGCGGTCACGTGTCGAGTGCGCAGCGATCTCGGCAGCTTCTTTCCCAGAGCGGCCGGTGCGTTCGAGGTACTCACGAATCTGCTGGCTGCGGGGGCTGGATGCGTCGAGGTATTCCTGTGTGTATCCCTTGATTTCCGGAGCGCCGCTCCTGCCCGTCGTGATCTCGTAACCGAGTTGGCGCAGCCGGTACGTCAACTCCGATTGATAGATGGTAGTGGCAAATTGCTGTGAGGCGAAGAGGCTCTGGGGCTGGATGGCGCGAGGTTGGCCGTTGTCGCGCTCGGTAACGTTGAAAACGACGGCGTGTGTGTGCATTTGCGGGGCGACGTAGCCGTCAACGGGCCGGGCTGTATCGTGTTCAAACCTGGCAGCGATAAATCTGCCCGTAGTCTCGGGCGGATGATTGCCGCCGATGCGGGCTTGTGTGTAATGTTCGAGCTGGTCGAGGGCAACTTTGACGCTCTCCCGATGGGCTTCGCGGACCCGCTCATCGCCGCCGACTAGCGCGGTGAGAGAGACAGATTTGGGCGCGGAGAAGGTCGCATCCCAGCCTGCCCGGTGCTCCATCGTCTTAATGGTCTTCCCATTTGCATCCTGATATTCATACGACGCCCGTTGCCTAACAAGCTGCTCGCCGGTCTGCGGATGTTGGCCCTGACTGAGTTTTGCAAAATCTTCGGCGGAGACCATGCCGGCAAGGCCGAACTGGTGGGCCAGTCGCCCTTGCCATTCACCTGCGATCTGGCCGCGCTGAGACCAATAGTTCTGCTCTTTCGAGGTGAACTCCTTCTGGTGGTAGGTCTGCGCCTGGCCAGCAGAGAGCGGCTTGGAAATGGTCAGCATGGCAGTTACTATCCCCGAAGATTGAGGCTTTGTTGGGTGTTGACGTTC
>Ga0209698_10008193_pt1 | contig 10830 bp, 6 predicted proteins | sample LitLauG_LLR_2012_FD_187203 | JGI IMG/M metagenome (GOLD analysis project Ga0209698, IMG submission 187203) | Freshwater sediment microbial communities from Pennsylvania, USA - Little Laurel Run_MetaG_LLR_2012 (SPAdes) (version 2) | ecosystem: Environmental > Aquatic > Freshwater > Creek >... | reverse complement strand
AGGACGATCCGTCCCGCGATGCCGACCTCGCCGCCTATCTGTGGCGTCGCACCATCCGCCACGAGGCGCTGTTCGTCGGGGCCCTCGGCGCAGGGGAGGATGCCGTGCTGCAACCGATCGCGGACCTGCGCTGAACGGGCGGCAACGTGGTCGGCATGCGCAGCGGACGGATCCGAACCGGGGACGACGACCGGACGCAGTCGAAGTCGTCACGTTTCCGCCCGGTCGTCCCGCCGACGCGCCTGCGTGATCGGGCCCGGACCAATGGGCTCGGACCTGTGACCGTCCCGGCGTCGGGGGATGGTACTCCTTGCGACACCAACTACCTGTTTTGCCGGCTCATTCAAGTCCGTCGTCCCGAGGGCGGCCGTAACCCGAGCGTCCGCCTTCCTCCTGTGCGATGCTTTCCCAAGCGGGCGAGTTTCCGCCGGATTGAGGAGGCGCTATGCGACTGCCGAAACATATGGGAACGGTCTTGATCGCTGCGGCGGTAGCCGGGGTGGTTTCGTTCGGCGCTGGGGTAGCAGTTGAGGCTGCTGCGTCCGGAACGAGCGTGACCTATCAAGCTTGTCTGTCTCCCAAGGGTGCTCTCTCCAAGGTTGGTACGACCACCCCGGCCTGTCCGGCAACGTCGACGGTGATCTCGTGGAATTCGCAAGGTCCCCCTGGTCCGCCTGGCGTAACCGGCGGTGTCGGAGCCGGGTGCCTGTTCGTTCCGCCCACAGGGGCTGCTGACTGGCACGACTGCGAGCTTGTGGGGGTCAACGTGAATGGCACCAACCTCACCGGCGCGAACCTCCACGGTGCCCACCTGCAGACAAGCAACATGTCCAACGTAAACTTGACTGGGGCAGATGTATATGGGGCCCAGTTGACTGCGGTCAACCTGACAGGAGCAATCCTGACGGGAGCAGACTTCCTCAATGCTCAGTTGAACTTGGTCATCTGGGACAGCACGATATGCCCAGACGGCACCAACAGCGCCAGCTACTACCCTCAGACCTGCATCGGCCACGGCATCTGAGCGCTCTCCACTCGAGTTGAGCCGAGTAGCTGGACGAGGGTTGATCGCACAGTTGGCTGGGCAATTCGGTGATTTGTTCACACGCCCGCACGTGCCGGTCGGGGGCAGGCGACTCCCCCGATCACTCGGTCGGTCGAGCGAGTTGCAGCCAGTCACCCAAGATCCCGCGCACTACGCCGCTGGGGCCATCGTCCGCCTGAACCCGGTGACGCAGCCGGGGTCGCCGGCGGAGTGACTCAGGCCTGGTCGGTGCCGTCCGGCACGGCCACGACTGCCGGTCCGGTCGCCGACGGGTCTCCGCCCCCTGATACTTCGTCCGCCGTTGCCCCGGCCACGTGCACGCCGTCCTCGTCCCACGGCACGATCGAGGCCAGGAATTCGTCGGTCTCGCGTTGGGCCGCCAGCATGCGCTTCTCGGCCCCGGCGGCCAGGAGCCGGCCGAGCACGGGGATCTCCCACAGGGATTCGGCCCGCAGGATGGCCATGACCACCGGGACCAGGTGCTCCGCCGTGTCGAACACCACGTAGCGCGGGAGCCACTCCGGCTCGTACTTGGCGTTGAACTTCCACAGCGACTCGATCTGGGCGAAGTTCGACAGGCGCTTCAGGAACCAGCGCTCGGCCCGCTGCACGGTCCCGTCGCCCTTCTCGCCGGCCAGGGTGGAGCGCATGGCGGCAAAGTTGAGGCTGAGGCCGTCGAATCCGCGGGCCGCCAGGTGTTCGATGGTGGAGCAGAGGGCGAAGTCGAGGAGGCCGTTCGGATGGTCGCCCGGGTCACGGCGCATCAGGTCGAGCGAGAACCCGTTGATCCCCGTGGCCGGCACGAACTGGCACATGGCAGCGGCCGCACCGTCGGGGGTGCGGACGACGGTCAGCAGCAGCCCGGTGTCCCGCGGGTCGAAGACCCGGCCGAGCATCATGGAGAAGCCCCGTTCGTGCTCGCCCTGGCGCGAGAGCCGCATGAGGGACATGAGCTCCTCGGTCAGGGCCGGCTCGATCTTCGACGGGTCGTGGAAGGTGACCGTGTAGCCGTACTTCTTGATCCGGTTGTGGGCCTGGCGCAGGCCCTTCATGTGCTTGCCGGCCAGGCTGAACTCCTGCAGCTGCACCACGGCCTCGTCGCCCAGGTAGATGTTGTGCATGCCCGAGTCGCGGTAGGTCGGGAGCCACTCCTCGCCCGCACCCATGACCGCGGTGGTCCAGCCGTGCGCGTCGGCGAAGGTCCGGAACGCACCCCATACCTGCTCGCGCTCGTTGCGGGGTCCGATCGGGTCGGGGGAGATCAGGCACACGCCCCCGTAGACGGCGTAGGCGACCAGGCTGTCGCGGTGGAAGAACCACCGCTTGTCGGACCGGAGGGCGAAGTAGTCGAGGGTGGTGGCACCGTGGCGCCTCACGATGTCCCGTGCCCGGAACTCGGCGGCCCGGCCCGACCCCATGCGGCGGTCGACCACCGGCCGGGTCAGGAGGTAGAGGGTGACGGCCACCAGGCACAGCCCGATGGTGAGCAGGGCGGGGGCCAGGAACCGGTCGGCGCGCTCGGGCAGGTCGATCGTGGTGATTCCGGCGAACCGCTCGGACACGGCCCAGAACACCGTCCACCACGGGAGAACCTGGTTGTTGTGCCGGCCGATGTGGGTGAACAGCTCGATCGACACGGTGGCGAACACGGCGATGCCCAGGGCCACGGCCACCAGGGTCACCAGGGCGGAACGCAGGGACGCGGCATCCGAGGCGGCCTGGAACTCCTTCCGGTTGACCAGGAGGAAGACGAGCACCGCCCCGGCGATCAGCGACTCCTCGAAGTCTGCGCCGGCGATGACGTGCAGGAGAATGGTGCCGGAGAGGAGCACCACCGCCACCCGCCAGGCACGTCGCTGGCCGCGGAGGACGCCGCGGCCGAGGGCGATCAGGGCCAGCCCGGCCATCGCCACCAGGGCACCGGCGGCCACGCTTGCCCGCACCGGCAGATATTGCACGAGCACGTGGAGCCGGCCCCGCAGCGGCGGGGTGATCGAGTCGAGCACGTCGATGATCCCGGTGACCAGGATGGCGGCCGCACCCCATCGACGGACCCGGCGGGTGCGCCGGTGGGACTGGCGGAGGTCGGGTGCGGGCGGCCAGGACGCGCCCACCGGGTAGGACGCGACCAGTGCCGGATGGACCGTCCCGCCGACCCGGCCCCGGGTCACCATGCGCTCGAGCCGGCTGGGGGAGGCCAGTTCGTTGTGGGCCAGGAGCATCCGGACGTGCAGTTCGGCACCGGACTCGAGCTCGACCCAGCTGACCCACTGGCTGTGGAGGAAGACCGGGGGGAGGCCGAAGCGCCCCCGGTGCTCGGACACCACCTCGGCCGAGGCCCCGACGTTCGCGTAGAACCCGGTGCCCAGGTTGGTGAGCTCGGACTTGAAGGTGGCCGCCGTGATCAGGCCTGCGTAGCCCTGGGCCACGAGGCGCCGGCCGTCGTCCCGGGCCGTGTCGTTCGCGCCGGTGGCACTGCGGACCTCGTCGACGGCGCCACCGCCCAGGATCGACCACATCCGGCGGCTGAGGAGCCCGAGCACCACCGCCAGCACGGCCAGGACCACCGCGGAGGCGGCGATGGCCACGATCAGCTGGTCCTGGAAGTCGGCGAAGTGGGCGTGGCGCAGGGCCCGGGCGGGCATGCCCGAGCCGAGATGGTGGAGGACCCACGGCGTGACGGCGATGCGCAGGAGCAGGGCGACCACGAACGGCACCAGCAGCCACCATGCGTAGCGGCCGAACCGGCGGTAGAGGGTGCGCGACACGAGGAAGCGGGTGAGTGCCGACGGGTCGCTCAGGTGGTCCAGGCCCTCGAGCCACGGGGCGTCCTCGGCGGACTCGGGCGCGAGCGAGCGCCAGTGGCGGCCGGCCGACGTGGTGGCCACCGCCCCCGGCTTGGTGTCCGCCGAGAGATCCACCGGGGCCGACGGGTCGGTCGGGGCACGACCGGCGTCCGCGGCGCAGGCTCCGGGATCCACCCGGACCACCCGGACACCGGTGCCGGTGTGCACGTGGAGGTCGATCGGACCCAGGTGCTCGACCCCGGCGGCGGCCAGGGTGGCCACGACGTCCGAGGCGCCCTCGGGGGTCGTCCCGGCGTGACGGGCCAGTGCCTCGGGCTCGTGGCTGCCCCGCTGGCGCAGCACGCGGCGCTCGTCCACCTCCAGGAATCGGATGAGCGCCCTGGCCAGTGCCGGGTGCGCGTCGATGGCCCGACCGGCCGTGGTGAGCGGGTCGTCCGCACCGGTCAGGTCGAACAGGTTCCCGGCGATGACGAGGATGCCGGGACCGTCCCAGGTGTCGAGGGCCCGCGCCAGTTCGCCGGTGACGGCCAGTGTGGACGACGTCGCCTCCGGCGTCAGCAGGAGGTCGCTGACCACGATGACCCGACGGCCCAACGGGACGTCCACCCGGGTCCCACCGGGCTCGAGGGTGATCGGCTGCTCGCCCGGCGCGGCGGACGCGGGGTCGGCGGCTCTCTCCGACTCGAGGTCGGCCGGGTCCTCGGTGGGGAGTGAGGTACGCACAGCCCCACCATCCTACGGGGCCGCCGGCGTTAGGCTGAGGCAGTTCCGTGCCGGGTCCGTCCGGACGGCCCGCAGCCGACAGGGGGAGCCGTGCCCGACCAGGACAGCAGTGAGCCGACGATCGAGGACTACTTCACCGAGGAGCGGATCTTTCCGCCCCCTCCGGACTTCGTCGAGCGGGCGGTGGTGTCGGATCCGGGCATCTATGAGCAGGCGGCGGCCCTCGGTCCCGAGTTCTGGGCCCACCAGGCCGGGGCGCTCGACTGGTTCCGCCCGTGGGACACCGTGCTGCAGTGGGACCTCCCGTTCGCCCGCTGGTTCGACGGGGGGACGCTGAACGTCTCGTACAACTGCCTCGACCGGCACGTGGCGGCCGGGCGGGGGGACAAGGTGGCCTTCCACTGGGAGGGCGAGCCCGGCGACACCCGGACCATCAGCTACGGCGAGCTCCTGGGTGACGTCTGCCGCTTCGCCAACGTGCTGCGCGGCCTGGGTGTGGCCCGCGGTGACCGGGTGGCGGTGTACATGCCGATGATCCCCGAGCTGGCCGTGGCCATGCTGGCCTGCGCCCGGATCGGTGCCGTGCACTCGGTGGTGTTCGGCGGGTTCTCCTCCGACGCCCTGCGCGACCGGATCCTCGATGCCGAGGCCCGGGTGGTGGTGACGGCCGACGGCGGATGGCGCCGTGGCCAGGCGGTGGCGCTCAAGTCGAACGTGGACGCAGCGGTGGCCGAGTGCGCGTGCGTCGACCACGTCGTGGTCGTCGAGCGGACCGGCGCGGCCACCGTGGGTGGGAGCGCCACGATGTCCCCCGGCCGGGACCACTGGTGGCACGAGCTCGTGGACGGCCGGGACGGGGCGGCGGGGGGCGTGCCGTCGGACACCTGCGAGCCCGAGCACATGGGTGCCGAGGACCTGCTCTTCATCCTCTACACCTCGGGGACGACCGCCGCGCCGAAGGGGATCATGCACACCACCGGGGGCTACCTCACCCAGGTGGCCTACACCCACCGGGCGGTGTTCGACCTGCACCCGGACGACGATGTCTACTGGTGCGCGGCGGACATCGGATGGGTCACCGGGCACAGCTACATCGTCTACGGGCCCCTGGCCAACGGGGCGACCTCGGTGATGTACGAGGGGACACCGGACCACCCGGGCCGCGACCGGTGGTGGTCGATCATCGAGCGCTACGGCGTGACCATCCTGTACTGCGCCCCCACCGCCATCCGCACCTTCATGAAGTGGGGTGCCGACGAGCCGGCCAAGCACGACCTGTCCAGCCTCCGGCTGCTCGGCTCGGTGGGCGAGCCGATCAATCCCGAGGCGTGGATGTGGTACTCGACCCACATCGGGGGCGGGCGATGCCCGGTCGTCGACACCTGGTGGCAGACCGAGACGGGCGCCATCATGATCGCCCCCCTGCCGGGGATCACCACGACCAAGCCGGGCTCGGCCACGTTCGCGCTGCCGGGGATCGGCGCCGAGGTGGTGGACGAGGAGGGCCACGCCATCGAACGAGGCGGCGGCTACCTCACGCTCACCAGCCCGTGGCCGTCGATGCTGCGCGGCATCTACGGCGACCCCGAGCGCTACCGGGACACCTACTGGAGCCGGTTCGAGGACCGGTACTTCGCCGGGGACGGCGCCAAGATCGACGACGACGGCTACCTGTGGCTGCTCGGACGGGTCGACGACGTCATGAACGTGTCGGGCCACCGGATCTCGACCACCGAGGTCGAGTCGGCGCTCGTCGACCACCACCTGGTGGCCGAGTCGGCCGTGGTCGGCGCGGTCGACGCCACCACGGGTCAGGCCATCGTCGCCTTCGTCACCCTGGTGTCCGACGCCGGCGAGGCGAACGACGAGCGCGGCCAGGAGCTGCGTGCCCACGTCGCATCCAAGATCGGGCCGATCGCCCGACCGAGGACGGTGATCTTCACCGACGAGCTGCCGAAGACCCGCAGCGGCAAGATCATGCGGCGCCTGCTGCGCGACGTCGCCGAGGGGCGGGTGCTGGGCGACACCACCACCCTGGCCGACCCGGCGGTGGTCGAGGAGATCCGGCGGCTCTCCGAGGCATCGCCGGGCGAGGACTGACGAATGGGGGATCCCGGGAACTGGGCCTGGCACCGCGGACGGATCGAACAGCCCGGCGAGGCCGTGGTGTTCGACGTCGACGGCGTGCTGTCGGACGCCGTCGGCCGCCAGCACTTCATCGAACGGGGACGGCGCGACTGGGACGCGTTTTTCGACGCGTGCGGCGAGGACGCGGTCATCGCCGAGCTGGCTCGGGTGCTCGAGCTCCTCGACCCGAAGCTCCAGATCGTCCTGCTGACCGGACGACCGATGCGGGTCCAGCCCCAGACCCTGGCCTGGCTCGAGCGCTACGACCTGCGGTGGGACCTGCTGGTCATGCGCTCACGGGGCGACTACTCCCAGGTGACCTGGTTCAAACGCGACACCGTGGACGAGCTGCGCCACTTCGGCTTCGACCTGCGCCTCGCCTTCGAGGACGACCCCAACAACTTCGCCATGTTCCACGCCATGGGCATCCCCTGCGTGTACATCCACTCCGGCTACTACGAGTAGCGGCGGGACCGGGCACGGAGAGCCACCCACCACCCGCCGACGAGTGCGACGGCCGAGCCCGCCAGCACCGGCAGGTCGCCGAAGCGGACGAAGACGGTGGTGCCGGTGCGACGGTGGAGCACGGCCGGGACGATCTGGCGGACGCCCAAGGTGGAGCGGGCGAGCAGCGTGCCCCGGTGGTCGACCCAGGCGCTGAACCCGGTCGGCGCCGCCTGGAGCAGGTCCCGGCCCTGCTGGACGGCCTGGACCTCGCTGGCGGCCACCTCCTGGGTGGGCACCTGGCCGGTGGCGTACGAGGAGGTGTTGGTGGGGACGATCAGGAGCTGCGCCCCGGCCCGGACCGGCGCCCGGCCCCGGTCGGCGTAGAACACCTCGTAGGAGATCATCGCCCCGAGCGGGCCGACCGGGGTGTGGAGCACGCCGGTGCCGGTGCCGGCAACGGCGTCCCGGGGCACGGCCGACAGGTCGCCGAGGTGGGCGAAGAGCGAACGGTAGGGGACGTACTCGCCGAAGGGGACCCGGTGGACCTTTTCGTAGCGGTCGACGACCGTGCCGTCCGGCCCGAAGGCCACGACCTCGTTGCGGAACGCCGCGTCGGACACGGTCTCGGTGACCCCGACGACCAGTGTCGACCCCAGCCGGCGGGCCAGAGCGGACAGGGCGGCCTCCTCGGCCGACCCGTCGAGGGGGCCGACCAGGGACACCACGTCCTCGGGCCACAGCACCAGCTGGGGGGCGGGTGCCGCGCCGCCGTGGTCGAGCTCGCCGGTGGCGGCCACGGCGGCGGCCAGCACGGTGGCCGGGTCCACCTGGGACTTGCGGAAGCCGCGGACGCCGCCGCCCTGCACCGCGGCAGCGGTCACCGTCCCGACCGACGACCCCCCGTCCGGTGCGTGGTCGGCCACCACGCCGGTGCCGACCACGGCCACCAGTCCCACGACCGCCACGACCGCCAGGCCGCCCAGACCGGCGAGGGCCCCCCGCCACGGCGAGGGTGGGGCCGGTGCCCCGTCCACCTCCTGGAACCCCCGGATGCGCCGATGATCGCGCAGGCCCCGGGCGACCGCCGTGCCGAGCGCCCCGAGCGCCACACCCCCGGTGTAGACGACTGCGGTCAGGGCGAGGGGGCCACCCAGTCGGGCCGTCCCGAGCAGCGGACCGCCGGCCTGGCCGAGGAACACACCGCCGATCGGGAGCCCCCCGAAGGGCCAGGTCTGGCGGACCGCCTCGGCCAGCGTCATGGCCGCCGGGAAGACCAGCGCCCGCGCCCAGACCGGGCCGGGGGGCACGGCCAGGCAGGCGGCACCCACGAAGAGGGCCTCGACGGCGATGAGGACGACCGCGCCCGGCAACGTGAAGGAGCGGGCGAACGCCAGGCCGGGCACGTAGCAGCCGAGGCCGGCCAGCCAGCCGGCCCACAGCCGGGACCGTGGCGCCAACCCGGCCAGCCGCCACCACAGCAGTCCTGCCGCCGGAAAGGCCAGGATCCAGAATCCCCACGGAGGAAGGGACAGGGCGAGCCCGACGCCGGCAGCCAGGGACGGGAGGGCGACGGCGCCACGGCGTGGGGTCACCGCCCGGGTCCGGTCCTCCACCATGGTCACCCGGGACGGTCGCCACGGCGGACGGTCGGCATCGGGCGGCCCGGGGGGCGGCCCGGTGTCGCTCCGCCCAGCGGTCATGCGGCCGGCGTGGCCGGCGACGTCCCGTCGAGGGACGCGAGCACCGCCCGGGCGGCGGTGCGACCGCTGCCCACCACGGCCGGGATGCCCACGCCCCGGTAGGCGCTGCCGGCGACGGCGATCCCGGGCAGCCCGGCCACCGCCTGCATCACGCGGTCGGAACGCTCCAGGTGGCCCGGCGTGTACTGCGGGAAGGCGCCGTGCCACCGGGTGACGAGCGACTCGCGTGGCCGGCCGTCGATGTCGAGGATGCGGGCCAGCTCGCCGAACGCGGCGGCGGTCAGTTCGTCGTCGTCCATGGTGTCGGGCCGGTCGTCGCCGAACCGGCCGACCGAGAGCCGGATCAGCTCGTCCCCGGGTCGGGCCAGGCCCGGCCACTTGCGGGTCAGGTAGGTGCACCCGGTGATCAGGGCCGTCCGCCCGTCGACCGGCGAGGTACGGGGGACCAGGAAGCCGGTCCCCACCAGTTCGGAACGCAGGGAGGTGGTGGCGACGGCCAGGGTCACCACCGACACCGAGGCGTGCCGGATGTCGCCCAGGACGGCGGCGGCGCCAGGGGCGTGGTCGGCCAGCAGCCCGGCGGCCTGGCCGGCGGGGACGGCCAGCACCACGCCGTCGACGGTCAGGGTGCGGGCGCTGTCGGAGGCGCCGGTGGCGCCCGGGACCGTCGAGGTGTCCCCGGCCAGGGTCAGCTCCCACGAGCCGGCGGCGTCCCCGCCACGGCGGGCGAGGGACTCGACGGCCACGCCGACGTGCACCGCGACCCCCCGGTGCACCAGTGCGGTGGTCAGCTCGGCCGGGAGCCGGGCGGCGGTGCCCTCGAGGGACCAGAAGACCGGGGAGGCCGGGGCCGACGGGTCCGGCGGTGGCGGGGCCGGCATGCGGAGGCGACGCATCAGGCTTCCCGGGCCCCGGTCGGCGGCCAGCAGCGGGGGGAAGGTCGCCTCGGCGCTCAGGTCGTCGACGCCGCCGGCGTGGATCCCGCCGACGAGCGGGTCGACCAGCCGTTCGGTGACCTCGTGGCCCAGCCGGGCGGTGACCACCCCTCCGACGGCGGCGTCGCCGGTGGCGTCGGGCCGGGCCCCGTGGGGGCGGACCAGGTCCAGCGCGGCGCGGGCCGACCCCAGTGGGCCGAGGATCCCCGAGCGGGCCAGGGGCCACCACCGGGTGGGCACGCCGAGGTTGACGCCGTCGGGCATCATCCGGAGCCGTCCCCGGGCCCACAGCGACGCCCCGGCGGCGCCCGGCGCCACCAGGGCGTCGGTCAGGCCGAGCTCGGCGCACAGTCCGGTGGCCTCGGGCCGGCGGGCCAGGAAGGCGTCGGCGGCCAGGTCCACCTGGCGTCCGGCGAACTCGGTGGACCGGACCTTTCCGCCGGTGCGCCCCCCGGCCTCGAGCACCACCACGCGGGGTGCCCCGCCTGCCGGGGACGGCCCGAGGTCCTGGCTCAGCTGCCACGCCGCGGCCAGTCCGGCCATGCCGCCGCCCACGACGGCGACGACCGGCCGTTGTGGACCGTGCCCCGTGGTCACGGGGTCCCGTCGGCCGCCGCCAGGACGACGTCGGCCAGCATGGCGAGGAACGCCGTGTCGTCGTTGAGCGACGGGGTCCGGGCGAAGGCGATGCCGAGGGCGTCCGCCCGGTCGAGCGCTTCGATGTCGAGGTCGTAGAGGACCTCGAGGTGGTCGGACACGAAGCCGACGGGGCAGACGACGACGGCGGTGGCGCCCTCCGCGGCGACCCGGTCCATCTCGAGGAGCAGATCGGGCCCGATCCACGGGTCGGCCGTCCGTCCGGCGCTCTGCCAGGCCGTCCCCCAGGTGACCGTCGGGTCGGCGTCGAGGTCGAGCAGGCGGGCGATGTCGGCGCCCGACTCCGCCACCTGGTCGGGATAGGGGTCTCCCTCGGCCACCACCCGCTGCGGAAGGCTGTGGGCGGTGAAGAACACGGCCACCCGGTCCCGGGCGGCGGCGTCCAGCGA
>Ga0209698_10008192_pt1 | contig 10830 bp, 8 predicted proteins | sample LitLauG_LLR_2012_FD_187203 | JGI IMG/M metagenome (GOLD analysis project Ga0209698, IMG submission 187203) | Freshwater sediment microbial communities from Pennsylvania, USA - Little Laurel Run_MetaG_LLR_2012 (SPAdes) (version 2) | ecosystem: Environmental > Aquatic > Freshwater > Creek >... | reverse complement strand
ATATCCACGAATTCGAGCACTCCCGCCATCGCGTCCGCCTTTTCGAGCACGCCCGCGGCAAGGGCCTGAAAGAAATCTGCGACTGGCGCGGTTAAACCTTGACCGAGGCCGCGCCGACTACGCAACGTATCTCTTAGGGAATTATTTCTCGAACCACGGAGAACAACTGGGACGTCCTTTTCCTGAACAGTTCAGATTCCTGAACAGTTCAGGCTTCCGCGGCTTCCATCCCACCTAGCTCGCCAGCCCGCTAGCCGCCGCTCGATCAATCAACCAGATGAGCTTTCCGTTGGTCGGACGCACCAGTTTCGCCGGATGCTGCTCACCCGGGCCTTCACCTTCCAGCACCTCGTGCAGGGCCGCTGCTTTATCCGTTCCACCTGCCAGGAACACCACGCGCCGCGCCGCGTTCAGCACCGGAAGCGTCAGTGTGATGCGGTAGGCCTTCAGCTTCTCCACCCAATTCGCAACCACCAACTTGGATTTTTCATGCAATGCTTCTGTGCCCGGAAACAGCGACGCCGTGTGTCCATCCGGTCCCATGCCGAGCAGAATCAAATCGAATTGCGGAACCTGCCCTGCTTCTACGTTGAAGAACTTGCGCAGCATTTGCTCATAAGCTGCGGCAGCTGTCGATGCGTCAGGATTTTCCGCTGGGATGCGGAAGACATTCGCGGGTGGAACCGGAACTTTCGACAGCATGGTTTCATCGGCCATGCGGTAGTTGCTGTCGGGATCGGAGGGTGGCACGTGCCGTTCGTCGCCCCAGAAAAAGAAGGTCTGATTCCACGGCAGCGAGTTGCGCGCATTCGTTGCGAGAAGGTTGAAGAGGTTTTTCGGAGTCGATCCGCCGGACAGAGCGATCGTAAACTTTCCACGCTGCCCGACCGCTTCATTGGCCGCGATCACGACCTCTTCCGCCGCCGCGGCAGACAGCTCCTGCGGAGTACTCAGCGTGCGGATTTCGGCGGCGTAACTCAAAGCGCACGATCCGATCGACTAGCTCTTGCTGCCGCGCATCGCGGCACAACGCGCCGCCCCCAGCAGGCCCGCTTTCTCGTTGGTAACCACCTGCACGGGAATCGCCTCCACCAGCGGACGCAATCGTCCCTTATCAAGAAACGCTTGCATAAAACCGGGCCCCTTCAACTCGGTAAGAATCTTCGGCGAGATTCCTCCGGCCAAAAACAATCCTCCTGTCGCCATTACCTTCAGCGCCAGATTGGAAGCCTCGGCACCATAGACCGAGATCCAAATATCCAGGGCCTTCTCAGCGAGTGGCGATGTTCCATCCAAGGCCGCCTTCGAGATCGTGGCAGCCGGATCGCCCGTCTTCAATTTCGCCCCAAACTCGGCGGATTCCTTGCCGCAGCCACTCTCGCGCAGGAACTCGTACACATTCACCAGCCCCGGACCAGACAGGATCCGTTCATAACTGACGTGTCCGAAGCGCGCCATTAAATACCGCAGCAGCTCGATCTGCAAATCATTCTGGGGAGCGAAATCCGTGTGGCCGCCCTCGGCGGCAAAGATATGGTGGTGGCTTCCATCCCAGAACAGTCCTGCTTCTCCCAGCCCAGTGCCCGGTGCGATCACTGCCTGGTTTCCAACGGCCGGTCCCGAAACGCGATTCAAAGGAACCAGATCTCCCGCGTCCAAAGCCCCAATGCCCCATGCGCTGGCTTCAAGATCGTTAATGAGCAGAGTCGCCGGTAGATGAATCTGCTTGGCCAGTCGTGCCTGTTCAATCACCCAGGGCAGGTTCGAAGTCTCGACTCGTCCGTTGCGGACGGGCCCAGCAATGCCGAAGCACGCGACCTCCGGCCGGGTCTCGGAATCATCCAGAAACTGAGTTACGATTTCGCCGAATTCACTGTGTTCCCGGCTGGGAAAGACGCGCTCGGACACCAGTTGCAAGTGTCCGTTTTGCGGTTGGAAATAGGCAAGCCTGGCATTGGTCCCGCCAATATCGCCAGCCAGAATCATTTCTCGAAATTCCTCCAGCGGCGGCCATCGCGCTCTAGTAACTCGTCGGCGTCCTTCGGCCCCCACGTGCCCGCGGGGTAATTGGGGAAGTTCCTCGGGGGCAGCGCTTTCCACAAATCGAGTACCGGATTCACCACCGTCCATCCGGCTTCCACCATGTCGGCCCGCTGGAACAACGTCTGGTCCCCAATCATGCAGTCATGCAGCAATCGCTCGTAGCCCGTGCTCGGCTGTTTGCCGAAGTATTCCTGGTACTCGAAGTTCATATCGACCGTGCCCAGACGCATCACCGGGCCCGGAACCTTCGCCGCGAACTGCAACGAAATTCCTTCCTCCGGTTGAATGTGCAGCACCAGTTGATTTGGCATCAGGTGTTCGACGGGCGTGTCACGAAACAGCACAAACGGTGCCCGTCGGAACTGTATCACGATATGCGTGTTCCGCACCGGCATCCGCTTGCCGGTCCGCAGGTAAAAGGGAACGTCGGCCCAGCGCCAGTTGTCGATGTTGAGCTTCATGGCCACGAAGGTTTCCGTGCGGGAATCGGGAGGGACGTCGGGTTCGTTGCGATATGCCGGTGCGCGCTTGCCGTCTACCAATCCCTCGCCGTACTGCCCGCGCACGGTGCGGCTCAGCACTTCTTCATCCGACAACTGCTGGATCGCATGCAGGATCTTGGCCTGCTCGTCGCGGACGGCGTTGGCATCGAACGAAATCGGCGGCTCCATCGCTGTCAGCGAAATCAACTGCATGATGTGGTTCGGTACCATGTCGCGCAGCGAGCCCGCTTGATCGAAATAGCTGCCTCGCCCTTCCACGCCTACCGTTTCCGCCACCGAGATCTGCACGTGATCGATGTAGCGGCGGTTCCATACTGGCTCGAAAATTCCGTTGGCAAAGCGGAACGCCAGAATGTTCTGGACTGTTTCTTTACCCAGGTAGTGATCGATGCGGTAGATCTGTTTCTCATCCGCAAGACTCAGCAGCAGTTGGTTCAACGCCTTCGCCGATTCCAGATCGTGTCCAAAGGGCTTCTCGATGACCACCCGCCGCCAGTGGCCGTCGCTCTGTTCCATCAATCCGTTCTTCGCAAGTTGCTCCACGATCGGGCCGAAAAAAGCAGGGGAAGTGGCCAGGTAGTAAAAGAAATTCCTGTGCGTCGAGTGCTGCTGGTCTACCTTGGCCAGTGCTTCTTTTAGACGCGGATACAGGGTTTCATCCTTGAAATCCCCGGTGAGGTAGTAGAACCGTCGCGCGAACCACTCCCACAAATCGTCGTCGACACACTCGCCGCAATACTCTTTGATGGCATCGTAGACGCGCTTGCGAAAGTCCTCGTCCGTCATCTTGGCACGCGCTACCCCCAACACAGCAAACTCGTCCGACAGCAACTTCGCGCGCGCCAGGTTGTACAGAGCGGGAATCAGCAGCCGTTCCGTCAGATCTCCAGCCGCGCCGAAGATCACCATCACGCAGGGATCACTCTGCTTGCCAATGCGCGGTACCGCCGCTGCCGGCTTTTCCGCCAGTTGAGCCATGTATGCCAACCTCAGATACCAAGGACTTCGCCGCTCGTCGCCAGCCGTGCGTCTTCTCTTCCCAACGCCGGTTCACGACGCACGACTAACGACCAACGACTTCCTGCTTCGCCGCACCCACTTCCACATGCCCGCCGAATTTCTGCCGCATGGCTGAAAGCATCTTCTCCGCGAAGGTATGCTGCTGACGGGAACGAAACCGCACGTACAACGCCGCCGTCAAAACTTCGGCAGGAACCGCTTCTTCAATCGCCGCCTGGATCGTCCACCGCCCCTCGCCGGAGTCCTGCACATATCCTTCGTACTCCGACAGAGTCGGATTCTCAGTAAGCGCCATCGCGGTCAGATCGAGCAGCCACGAGCTGACCACGCTGCCCCGCCGCCATACCTCGGCTATATCGGGCAAATTCAAATCGTAGCGGATATCTTCCGGCAACTCCTTGCTGGTCGCGTTCTTGAAAATATCGAACCCTTCGGCGTATGCCTGCATGATTCCGTACTCGATCCCGTTGTGCACCATCTTCACGAAGTGCCCGGCGCCCGACGGACCGCAATGAATGTATCCCTCTTCCGCCGTGCCGCCCACCTTTTCCCGTCCCGGAGTACGCGGGATATCGCCTGTCCCAGGCGCCAATGTCCTGAAGATCGGATCCAGCCGCTGCACTGCTTCTTGGGGACCGCCAATCATCATGCAATAGCCGCGCTCCAGTCCCCACACGCCCCCGCTGGTACCGACATCAACGTAATGAATGCCTTTGCCCTTGAGTTCCTTGGCGCGCCGCACGTCATCTTTGAAATAAGAGTTCCCGCCATCGATGATGGCGTCGCCCGCCTGGAGATGCTGCGCCAACTTCTGAACCGTCTGCTCCGTTGGCCCACCGGCCGGAACCATGATCCAAACGGCGCGTGGCGTCTTCAGCGTCGCAACCAGATCTTCCAGTGACGAAGATCCGGTCGCACCTTCCCCTGCCAGATGCTTAACAGTGTCCGGACTCAAATCGGACACGACCAGCTGGTGTCCGCCGCGCATGAGTCGCCGCGTCATGTTGGCGCCCATGCGCCCCAATCCCACCATTCCCAGTTGCATACTTGCTCCTAACCTGAAGCGCCCGCATAACGTAGCGTCAGCGCCGTAGCCCCGCCCGCGGAAACCGTGCTACCCCAAAGCCTTCTGCACCGCCGCCTGCAGTGTCGCCAAGCCCGCCTTCAAATTGCTTCCCAAATGCACCCGCAGCGCGCGCCGTCCACGCTCCGCCAGCACCTGGAAATCTCCCCGAGCCTGCGCCGCCTTGACCACGCCAAACGTATATTTCTGTCCCGGCACCGGCAGTTCCACCGAATCTTCGCAAGTGATCTGCAGGAAAACTCCCGAGTTCGGGCCGCCCTTATACGCCTGTCCAGTCGAATGCAGGAATCGCGGCCCAAATCCCAAACATGTCGCGACGCGCTTCTTGTCGCGCACTGCATGCCGGATGGTCTGCAACGCCTGCTCGTGCTCGGCGTTCATCTGGATGTAGCCCAGCGCCGCAAAATAATCTCCAGCCTTGATGCGCCCCATGTGAGCTTTGAGATATCCCGCCAGGGACGGATCCCCGCCCGTCGCCTTCGCCAGTTCCGCCGCATTCTTCTCGTCGGTGAAGAGTTTGATGCCTGAGTCTTCGGCGATCGGTTTTTCCGGCGGCAAAGACCCGTTCTTCTCGTACTCCGAAGTCAGGTTGCGGGTCGCAATCTTGCTCGCCTCCACGTCGGGCTGATTGAACGCGTTGATCCCGATGATGGATCCAGCCACCGCCGTAGCAATCTCCCAGCGGAAGAACTCCGCGCCCAGATCGTACGTTTCGGCCATTGTGATCCGCACTACCGGATGCCCAGCCTTCTCAATCGCATCGACCTTAGCATCCTGCTGCGCGTCGGCCCCGGATTCCAGGCGCACGTAAACAAACACTCGGTCGTTCCCGTAAATCTCGGGTGCGGCAAGATGCTCACGGTCCACCGGGATGATGCCCTTTCCAATTTTTCCAGTGGATTCCGCCAGCAACTGCTCGAGCCATGCTCCCAAATCCGAAATTCCTGGAGAGGTGATGATCGTGACCTTCTCCCGTCCCGCACTCGCCGCCGTCCCGAGAATCACTCCCAACAGCGCTCCGGGATTCTCTTCAACAGCGACTCCCGCCCCGCACGCCTTTACCATCTCTGCCGCGTGCGCGAGAAATTTCTTGGTATCCAGTCCCATGACCGCGGCCGGCACCATCCCGAAGTTCGACAGCGCCGAATACCGTCCGCCGATGGAAGGCCGTCCAAAGAAAATGTGCAGGAAACGATCCGCCTCCGCCACCTGCTGCATCTTCGACCCCGGGTCGGTAATCGCCATGAACTGGCTGCCGGCCTTGGTCACCCCTACGACTTGCTTCGTCCGCTCGAAGAAATACTGTTTGAAGATGTTAGGCTCGAGCGTGCTTCCTGATTTGCTGGAAACAATAAAGAGTGTCTTCGCAATATCGATCGCATGCTCGGATGCCTTTACCTGCGCCGGATCGGTCGAGTCCAGCACGTGCAGGGTAGGGAAGTGCGTGATCCGCCCGAAGGTCATCCGCAAGACTTCCGGACACAAGCTCGACCCGCCCATCCCGAGCAGCAGCACATGTTGAAACCCGCGCGCCTGCACTTCTTTGGCAAGCTTCTGAAGCTGATCTTGTTGCGCGAGTTGCTCGTCAACGACGTCGAGCCATCCCAGCCAGTTCGCCTCATCCGTGCCGGTCCACAGCGTCGCATCGCGCTGCCACAACCGCCGCATCTTTCCGCCGGACTGCCAGTCGGCTACGTTCGCCTTCACTCTTGCCGCCAGCGGTTCCGGCAGCGACACTTTGAGTCCGCTCTCAGTCTTAAGTCCGTTCACAGAGCTATCCTTTTTGCTGCGTGCTCTTCTCAACCGCCGCCAGCAGCTTGTCAAACGCGTCGGCGAACAACTTCACGCCGTCGTCCGTCAATTTGTCGGTGACCTGCTTCATCGAAATTCCAGCTCGCGCCAGATCGTCCATCACTTTCTTCGCGCCCTCGGCATCTTCTGTCAGGCTGTTCCATACCTTCCCGTGATCGCGGAAAGCATCAATCGTCGCCGGAGGCATGGTGTTGACCGTGTCAGGTCCAATCAACTCTTCCACGTAGATCACGTCGCGATAATTCGGATTCTTCGTGCTCGTACTCGCCCAGAGCACGCGCTGCGTCTGCGCGCCCTTCGCCGCCAGCGCGTTCCACCGCGGCCCGCTGAAAATCCGCTGATACCGTTGATACGTGAGCTTCCCGTTGGCGATGGCGACCTTCCCCAACAGGCTCTTTAACAAACTTTGCTGAGCCGGATCCGAACTGTTCTTGATCTTTTCGTTCAGCATCGAATCGATGAGCGTATCGATGCGGCTGATGAAGAAGCTCGCGACGCTCGCCATCCTCTTCAAATTCCCGCCGTGTGCAGCGTACTCCTCGAGGCCTGCAATGTAAGCCTCAGCTACCTGCTCGTACACCTCTTGGGCAAAGAGCAAAGTGATGTTGATGTTCAGCCCTTCGCCGATCAGTTGCCGGATCGCCGGCAGACCCTCCGCCGTCCCCGGAACCTTGATCATCACGTTCTCGCGGTTGACGGCCTTCCACAACCGACGCGCCTCATCGATCGTTTCCTGCGTTTTGCGCGCCAGGTACGGAGACACTTCCAGACTCACATACCCATCGCGGGCACTCGACTCTTGATACACCCCGCGCAGCGCATCCGCCGCATCCTGAATGTCACGAATCGCGATCTGTTCGAATTTTCCCGTCGCGTCCAGATCCTTGCGCGCCGCCAGCGTCTTCAGAATGTCGTCGTACAGCGAACTGTCCGCGACCGCCTTTTCGAAGATCGCCGGGTTCGAGGTCATCCCGCGCAACCCATCGTCTTCGATCATCTGCTTGAGTTTTCCCGTGGTAAACAGGTCGCGCCGGATGTAGTCCAACCACATCGACTGGCCGTAGTTGAGCAATTCTTTGAGGGGATTCCTGGTTGCTTTTGAGCTTTCGATAACTCCAGTTGGCTGCATAACATCCTCCACTACGGTTGGATGACCACAACTGATGACCACATCTAAGGAGCCGTTGACAACGAAGACACTAACTCTTCCTACTTGCCCGATATCGCCGCGCGCGCCTCAGAGAGTACGGTCTCCACCGTGAATCCAAAATATTTCAAGAGATCCTTCAATGGTGCCGATGCGCCAAACCTGTGCATTCCGATCTTGCGTCCCTTCGGCCCAACCCACCGGTCCCACCCAAACGTCGCCGCCATTTCAACTGAAACGCGCGCCGTAACATCGGAAGGCAGAACGCTCTCTTTGTAGGCCGCGTCTTGGCGCTCAAAAATTTCCCATGACGGCATGCTGACCACTCGCCCTTTGATGCCTTCTCCCTTGAGCTTTTCGTACGCGTCCACGCACAGCGACAACTCGCTTCCCGTCCCGATCAGGATCACGTCCGGCTTCCCGCCCGGCGCGTCGGCCACCACGTAAGCTCCCTTGGCTACGCCTGAGGCCGCCCCATACTTCGTGCGATCCAGAGTCGGCATTGCCTGCCGTGTAAGCACCAGCGCCACCGGCGAATGCTGCGACTGCGCAATGATCTTCCACGCCTCCACCACCTCATTTGCATCTCCGGGACGCAGCACGATCAAGTTCGGCATCGCACGCAACCCCGCGAGTTGCTCAATCGGCTGATGCGTCGGGCCATCCTCGCCCACGCCGATCGAGTCATGCGTGAAAATGAAAATCGATGGAGTCTCCATCAACGCTGCCAGTCGAATGCTCGCCTTGCAATAATCGCTGAAGTTGAAGAACGTTGCCCCAAACGGCCGCAGACACGACACACTCATGCCGTTCACGGCCGCAGCCATCCCATGTTCGCGCACGCCAAAATGCAGGTTGCGTCCCGCGCGATTCTCCGCGTCGAAGTCGCCCGCATCCTTCAAAGTTGTCTTATTGGAAGTTGCGAGATCCGCCGACCCGCCCAACAACCACGGAACGGCCTGCGCCACCGCATTCAGCACCTTGCCTGAACTCTCTCTCGTGGCGAGGCCCTTCGCATCCGCCGGAAACGTCGGAAGATTATTGTCCCAGCCCGCCGGCAGTTCCCGCCGCTGCATCGTGCGCAACCGGTCCACCAGTTCCGGATACTTCTGCGCATACTCACCAAACATTTTTGACCACTGCGCCCGCAATTCCCGCCCGCGCTTCCCAATCCCCTCGCGGAAATGCTCGCGCACACCCTCCGGCACCAGGAATTTCGCGTCCTCGGGCCATCCATAAAACTTCTTCACCAGCCGCACTTCGTCCTCGCCCAGAGGCTCGCCATGCGCGGCATTCGAATCCTGTTTGTGCGGCGATCCGTACCCAATGTGGCTGTCCACAATGATCAGCGTCGGCCGGTCCGTCGTTTTCTGGAACGTCTCAAACGCGCGTCCCAGCATCTCCAGATCATTGGCATCCGTCACGCGCGTTACATTCCATCCATATCCGATGAACCGCGTCGCCACATCCTCGCTAAACGACCATTCCGCCGGCCCGTCGAGCGTGATCTTGTTGTGATCGTACATCCAGCAGAGATTCGAAAGCTTGAGGTGACCGGCCAGCGAAGCAGCCTCGCCTCCCACACCTTCCATCAAGTCGCCATCGCTGCACATCGTGTAAATGTTGTAGTTGAAAACTTCGAAGCCAGGGCGATTGAAGTTCGCCGCGAGCCAGTCCGCCGCAATGGCCATGCCCACACTATTCCCCACGCCTTGGCCCAACGGCCCAGTCGTGGTCTCAACTCCACTCGTGAGGTGCGACTCCGGATGTCCAGGCGTCCGGCTCCCCAATTGGCGAAAGCGCTTGATGTCTTCCATCCGGACTGCCAGTTCATCGGTTACGTTGAGGCCCTCAACCTGCCGCACCCCCGCCAGGTGCAGCATGGCGTAGAGCAGCATCGAAGCATGTCCGTTGGATAGTACGAAGCGGTCGCGATTGAGCCAGGTGGGATCGGCGGGATCGTAGCGCAGGAACTCCTGCCACAAGCAATACGTGACCGGTGCCAGGGCCATGGGGGCTCCGGGATGCCCCGAGTTCGCCTGTTGAACGGCGTCGATCGCGAGTGTCCGGATGGTGTTGATGCTAAGCGTGTCCAACTGCTGCCTGGTTGCGACTGCCTGTTCACTTGCCGCCATGCAAGACCACTCCTGTAACCGTACCGTTACGTGCAGCGCCGGGTCCGGCCATAACCCATTAGAGTTTGTAGCCCCACAAAAGGTTCAGTACGCAGAAGTGTATCAAGTTCCACAAACTCGTGGATTACATAGCGATGAAAAACGGAGAAAGAGAAGGGAGGCCGACTACTTCAACATTTGCAGGTAATTGCTTTCGTGATGGGAAGCCCGCGTGGATTCCTGCACGAACTTGAGGAACTGGCGCAGGCTGTCGCGTTCCGACGGAACCATGCCGTCAAATCTCACCCGAACTCCCGCCGCGGGGCCGCTGCGGGTCACCACTCCGTTCAGCGCGAAACCCTTCACCCAGATCTTTCCATTCGGCACCCACAACCCAATCGCCACTTTGGCGCCGGGTTTGACCGGGGTTGCCGTTTCCACCAGGCAGCCGCCCACGCTGGTGTTGGAAAGATTGCCCCAGATCGGTGCTGGGACATCATCTACGCGAAGTTCGACTGCCACGAAGCACTTGATTCGCGGATGCCGCCGCCGGTCGCTGCCCCAGTTCGGACTGAAGATATCGGGTTCAAACGGAGGAGTCGCCGAAGCCGGCGTTGGAACCGCTTTCGGCTCAAAACCCGCGCCGGGCGTGGCTGCATTCGTCGACCCTTTTGCCGACGCGGACCCAGCCTTGATCTGCCGCATGGCCTCGATCAACGCGGACTCCCGCTTTTCGGGAGGTGCTTCCCGGTACGCCTGTAGCAGCTTCGCCACGTGCCGCACCAGGTCTGGGTCAGACAGAATTCGCGTCCAGTCGGTGCCCGCTGCTTCAGTGATGGCCATGCCCTTTCCGTTCTAAGCGTAAGGATCTCGTCTAAGCTTGGACTGACAATGCCAGTGACTCAAGATGACCTTAGTCATCTCGAGAAGACTGGTCTCCGATTTTGCACTGGACTCCGGCGGACTTGGCAATCGCGGCTGGACTTGCATCTCTATTGCTGCGGCGTAAAAGAAAGCTGCACCACCTCAGTGGTTTCCGAGGGCGCCGACTCAAACTTCCACTTGCTGACCGCCTCGGTTGCGGCATCTACCAGTACCGGATTTCCG
>Ga0209698_10008191_pt1 | contig 10830 bp, 13 predicted proteins | sample LitLauG_LLR_2012_FD_187203 | JGI IMG/M metagenome (GOLD analysis project Ga0209698, IMG submission 187203) | Freshwater sediment microbial communities from Pennsylvania, USA - Little Laurel Run_MetaG_LLR_2012 (SPAdes) (version 2) | ecosystem: Environmental > Aquatic > Freshwater > Creek >... | reverse complement strand
CACCAGGTTGTAGGAGTCGGCGCGCAGATTCTCCTGGCGCAACTGCACCACCGCATGCGGAGGTTTACCGGTGCGCGGATCGCGCAGGCCGACCGGCTTCATCGGGCCGAAGCGCAGGGTGTCGCGCCCGCGCCGTGCAATCTCTTCGATGGGCAGGCAGCTTTCAAAGTAGTTCAGCTTCTCCCAGTCGCGTTCCTCGACCGATTCCGACGCCACCAACGCGTCGTAGAAGCGGTCGTACTCGTCCTTCGACATGGGGCAGTTGATGTAATCCGCCGTGCCCTTGTCGTATCGTGCCGCCAGATAGACTTTGCTCATGTCGATCGAATCCGCTTCGACGATCGGACTGATCGAATCGTAAAAGAACAAATTCGAAATGGTTCCAGAACTGTCTGAACTCAAGCGCGCAATTTCCGTCGACAACGCATCCGACGTCAAGGGCCCGGTCGCGATGATCGTAATCTGGTTCTCATCAACACGCACGACCTCCTCGCGCCGCACGGTGATCAGCGATTCGCGCGATACCGCTTCCGTCACTCTGGCTGCGAACGCCGTGCGATCCACGGCCAGTGCGTGTCCGGCCGGAACCGCGCAGGCCCGGGCGATCTCCAACAGCAACGATCCCGCCCGTCGCATTTCTTCTTTCAAAAGCCAGGGCGCCGTGTTTATGCTGTCGGACTTCAGCGAATTTGAGCACACTAACTCGGCGAAGTCCCCCGTTTGATGTGCGGGCGTCGAACGCATGGGCCGCATCTCGCACAACTCGACCGCAACTCCGCGCCGAGCACACTGCCACGCGGCTTCCGAGCCAGCCAAGCCTGCGCCGATAATCCGCACTGCGTTCATTTCGCTGCACTCCCCGCCAGCCGCTTCAAGCTGTCGCCGGACAGGCGCACTTCCTTCCAGTCATCCAGGAACGTCGCGCCCAGTTTCTTGTAGAAATCGATGGCCGGCTGATTCCAGTCGAGCACCTCCCAACGCATCGCCCAGAATCCTTCACGCAGCGCGATGGCCGCGACTTCGGCCATCAGCGCCTTGCCGATACCTCTGCCGCGAAACTGCTCGCGCACGTAGATGTCCTCGAGAAACATTCCGGGACCCTGGAAGCTGCTGTAGAAACCGAAGAAGAATGCGTAGCCCGCCAGCTTGCCATCCCACTCCGGCAAAAGCACCCGGTAGCGCTGCCACGGGCCAAACCCGTCACGCACTAACGTCTCTTCCGTAACCGTGACGAATTTCTCCAGCCGCTCAAACGTGGCGAACTCCACGATCATCTTCCTGAGCAGGGGTACGTCATCGACGGTAGCAGCGCGGATGGAAAGCATTACGGGGGCTCCAGTCAGGCGGCGGCTTTTTCCAACTCCTTGCGATTCCATTTACCAAGGTCCGCTCCGGCGTCGTAGGTGCTTTGCAGAAACTCGAGCAACCTGCCTTGAGGCGAATTCGACTGGCGCACGTCGTCGTACATCAGCAGAAATTCCTTCAGTTGCGGGTGATAAAAGGCTTGTGCGGGGCTGACCGGATGCTGCGCGAACCCCGCCGGCTCGGGTGCCGCGTAAGCATAAAAGGCCGGTCCTTTGATGTCGCCCCCGCCTGGCCAAAATCCAGCGCTGATGACTTCGTGCGAGTAGGCTTCGCGCGTGATGGAATCGGCGCCGTCGCGCTCCGGCGCCCGGCGGCCTGAAAATCGAGTAACCGCCAGATCGAAGCTGCCCCAGAAGAAGTGGACCGGGCTCGCTTTCCCGATGAAGGCGGCGCGAAACTGCTTGAAGATCGCGTCACAAGACACCAGAATCCGCCAGAAACGGTGGGCATACTCGGCATCGTAGGAAGCGTGCTGGGTATCTTGATCGAACGGGATCGGATCTGGAATTTCAACCGGCATCCTCCAGATCTTCACTTTGATCCCAAGCGACGCCAACATCGCCATGAATTCCCGGTAAAAGTCCGCGACCGAACGGGGCGCCAAGGCAAGCGTCCTGCTGGTGGCGTCGCAGGTCTGGATGACTAGCTTGTGGTGGATAAAGTCGAACTGGATTTCGAAGGCTCCCCCCTGGTACGGGATTGGTGAGGTGGTGAGCCCGACCGCATTCACGTAGAGGGGCACTTCCCACCAATGGTTCGTCTTCGGGCTTAACGCGAGCCGGACCTTGCCAACAATCTGCGACCACATGTGAAGGGTGCGGTAGGTATCTTCCCAAGACTCCAGCGGGAGTTCGGGCCAGAGCTCTCGATTGGCACCGGTAAGGCTTACGTTCATATATCCTCCGCAGAAGCGAACCAGGAAAGGTCAGGTCCGAAAATCCAATGGTCATGGCAACGTCAATACCATTTGATCACAGGCCGGGCCGCCCGGACCGGCATCGCGCTATACCTCCGGCTCCGCCGCTACCTCTTGTGCGGCGTGCAGAACTTCGGGCACGACCCCGTCGATGTCCGAGTCCTTGGTGAGCGGGTTCACAATGCACGCCCGCAGGCAGAACTTGTTGCGCAACTCTGTGTTCGAGAGATACACGCGCCCGCGCGCGACGATGCGCTTGAGGAGCGCCAGGTTGAAGTGATTGCGCGCTTCTTCGCTGGCATCCGGACTCACCCGATGACGGAAGCAGACAGCGCTCAACTCCACGGGCGGGCCCACTCGCTCCAACACCGGGCAGGTTTCGATTGCCGCCGCGAGTCGCTGCGCGTGGTCCAGGTCCTGGCGAATCGCGGCCCGGAATCCCTCCAGTCCGTGATAGCGCAAGGACAACCACAGCTTCAACCCGCGGAAGCGCCGCGAAAGTTCGATCGACTCTTCGAAGAACGCGAACCCCTCGATCGGATCGGCGCTGAGCTGCTTGGCGTATGTCCCGGTGTAGGTGAAGGTTTGGCGCGCCTGCCCGACATCGCGATACAAGAGGCATCCGCAGTCGAGCGGCTGATACAGCCACTTGTGGGGATCGAGCGAAAGCGAATCCGCCAGCGCGAGGCCGTCGAAGTTGTCAGGCGCAGCGATCGCGGCCAAGGCTCCGTAGGCGCCATCCACATGCATCCAAACCCCATAAGCACTTGCGATCGTCGCGATTTCCCGCAGCGGGTCGATTGCTCCGGTGTTCACCGTGCCCGCTGACGCCACGACAGCGATCGGGGTTCGTCCGAGCCCTACGTCTTCGACGATCGCCCGCTCCAGTTCTGTCGTCAGCATGCGGTACGAATCGTCGCACGGGACGTAACGCAGGTTTTCGCGACCGATTCCAAGCATGGCAACCGCCTTGGGCACAGCCATGTGTACCTGCTCCGAAGCGTAGATCACGCCGCCATTTGTGCCATAAAGCCCACGCTCGTTCGCGGGCGTCTTCGCTTCGCGCGCCATGGCCAGGCCCATGAGGTTCGCGGCCGAGCCGCCGCCGGTGAGAGTTCCGAGGAAACCCTGGCAGCCGACCGCTTGCGCTAGCCAGCGCACGACCGTACGCTCGATGGTGACTCCGGACGGCGAAGAGCGCCAGGCCGTCATGTTCTGGTTCAGAATGGAGGCAAGCAGGTCACCGAGAGCAGCGATGGGTTCTCCCGGGCCTTGCACGTACCCAAAGAAGCGTCCGTTCTGAGCGCGGGATTGCTGCACGACATCGCGGAGCGCCACGAGGGCGTCATCGTGCATGCCATGTTCCGGCAACGCTAGGGCGAAAAGACTCTCGGCCTCTACGCCGCTGGTCGGGGGAAAGGTGGAGCGCGCATCCAGGGTCGAGAGGTATTCAGCGGAGAGCGCCGCCACGCTGGTAGCGAGGCGGCGAAAGTCTTCAGGAGAAACTTCAAGAGGTTTCATGCTGAGCTGAATTTAACCACAGGATAGACGAGCGCAGCAGAACGGACCTGGCTGGGGGACGGTACGTAACTGGCCGCTTCATCACCTTCGTAATCTTGCACGGCGGTTCGCGGCACGAATAACATCACTCCTCAGTTTGGCGGTGTGAAGATGGCCTCCCCTGCAAACACGCGCCGTTGGTCACGGCATCCGGTGGAACTCCCGGTTCGCGTTTTTCCTCGCGGCGGAGACTCCAAGCTTACAGTGCAGGGTCGCGGGATCGAAATGAGCGAAGGCGGGATGACGCTCTATGCCGGAGTACCTTTGAAACCGGGCGATTTAATGGACCTGGAGTTTCAAACTTCGGGGGCCCGGGTGGCCGCCATTGTCCGGAACCGGACGGGATTTTGCTTTGGATTGGAGTTCCTCACGCCGCTGGGAGTCGACAAACCCCGACCCGCGGCGGTGGCCCCATCGGGCGACGACCTGCGCACCGTGCTTCGGCGCAAGGAACTGGAGATCGAGCGCCTGCGGAAAGAGGTCGCTACCCTCCGGACCTTCGGGAAGTTCACTCGTTGAAATCAGGTGTTAGGTCTCAGGTCTCAGGTCTCGAAAATCCCTGTTTTTCGCGTGTCCTCGACCAGGTTACCAAGCGATTACTTTCGTGGTTTTGCAGACGTTCGCCTGTCCCCGGTACTATAGCGACGCGTCCCCCGCATCCTCGGACACCTCGGGTTCCAGCCCGGGCTGTGGGAGCCTCTCTCTTATGACAGCGTTTCGCGCTACCAACGTCCTTCTGAACGAAGCCGAAGTTCGCGTGCTGGGATCTCTCGTGGAGAAGGACATCACGACTCCAGACTACGATCCGCTGTCGATCAATGCGTTGGTCAACGCGTGCAACCAAAAGTCGAACCGCGACCCGGTCATGAACCTAAAGGAAGAGGTGGTGCGGCAGGCGCTGCATTCCCTGAACGAGAAGGGGCTGGCGGGGACCGCGAGCACTGCCGACAGCCGTGTCCCGAAGTATGAACACCGCATGCAGGAGGCGTTCAACTTTACGCGTCGCGAGACGGCGGTGTTGTGCGTGCTGATGCTGCGCGGTCCGCAAACGCCGGGCGAGTTGCGGGGGCGGACGGAGCGCATGCACCGCTTCGAAGATCTGACCGATGTGCAATCGACCCTGCAGAAATTGATGACCCGAGAAGAACCGCTGGCCAGAGTGCTTCCCCGGCAGCCGGGCACGAAGGAATCCCGTTACGCGCACCTGCTGTGCGGAGACAAACCGGAATGGGATGTGCCAACGATAGCGATGGAAGCGAGAGTGGACAGCCCTGCCGACGATGAACGTATGGCTCGACTCGAAGAGGAAGTCGCCACCCTTCAGAAAGAGATTGCGGACCTGAAGCAGGAGTTCGCTGGATTTCGCCGGCAGTTTGAGTGACAGTTATTCCTGCTGGGCGCGTTCTTGGGTGAGCGAGCGCGTTTCCCGTTTTGAAACTAGAGCTCTCTTTCGTCGCCGGACGAAGCGAATTTCTCCACAGGCTCCCTCCACCAGCTAGAATAGCCGCCGACGTAATTTGAAACCTACGAGATATCGAAGGGAGAGTTCCATCATGCCTCGCACAAAAATGTGGGCGACATTCGTCGCATTGATCGGTCTGGTAGTGGTGGTGTTGCCGTCGGCGATTGCCGGCGCACCCGAGGGTAAGGAGTCAGCGCTCAAAGCGTCGGAGATCACGGGCAAAGTCTTCCCGGCCCAGGTATTTTTCCGCGGGCAGGTTGCACCCGTGCAAATGCGCAACACGGGAGGGATTCATTACGGCGACGACGCCTACGTGCTGGCGGGGTTAGTTGACAGTTCCGGATATTCTTCGGACATCCGGCAAAAATATCAGGGATATCTGATCACCGAAGTAGCGCTTGAGATTGGGGGACAGAAACTGCCAGCGGGGGCGTATGGGATCGGGTTCCTGGCCGGAGACAAGTTCGTGGCCATGGATCTGGGTGCCCATGATGTCCTGCAGGGATCTTCGACGAAAGACACCGAGATCAAGCGGCCGGTGCCGTTGCAGATTGTGAGCACGGGTGGCAAGTACCGCTTGTATGTTGGCCGCGACTACGTCGAAGCGGGGCGAGCGCAGTAAGTATTCGTTAGCGCGGTTCAGAGCCTCGGTGCTTTTGGAATTGTGGCGCCGAGGCTTGATTTTCCTGTTCACTGGCGCGCTGTGAAATAGAACGCGTTGTTCCCCGTCCGCAAGTCCTTTCCGTAGACGAAAGTTACGCCGACACCAAGCACCCGCACTTTGGCCTGCGTGCCTGTATCCAGGAGCCACTTCTGCGATCCGAGATTTTGCGCAGGATCGGTGATCTTCCCGCTGTCGAGGAAGGGCCCAAGCTTCACCGTGATAAGGCCATTCCCATAAATGTTCTTGTCGATCTCCGAATTGAAGAGGAGATAGCGCTGGCCGAGTGGAGCGCTGCCTTTGCGGCCGTCACGCGTGCCGATATGGGCTCGCATCCACAGATCGTTGTCCCGCTCCATGCCTAGCATGTAGAGCTCGTCGAAAGGCAGCTGGCCTATGGTGCCTCCGGCACGAAGCTGGGATGACACTTCGTAGTCATCGCCTTCCGGTTTGGGAAACCAGTGGGCCAGAATCCCTCCCTGCAATTTCGCAAAGGCGTGCGCGGGTTGTGACCAGGTGCGTGCCAGCTGGGAAGACGCGCTATCCTCGATGTTTAGCCGCTGTTCGGGCAGGCGGAGCAAGTTGCTGTGAATCCGCGCGATCTGCTTTAGCTGTGGACCCGTGAGCAACGATGCCGGGGTGAGGGTCACACCCGGCACTACGCTGCGGTAGTCGCGATGGGAGAACTCGGCGCCCGCTGACCAGCCCCAGCGTCCGCTGTTGAATGAGTCGATCTCTACTCCGCCTGCTTCGCGGCGCAGATTTAGGGAGACGAGAACCGGGGCGGGGCCGGCGAAGGCGTTGCGAAGGTCCCAATTCTCGTTGCGCAAATCGACTCCGAAACGATAGCGCCATCTTGGATTCTCGCGAAGAGGCCCAGAGAGCGTGGCTTCAAGACGGCGCTTTTGCGCATCCCAGCGCACCAGCGACGTGACGTTGATGGCCGAGCCGCTGATGTTGAAGTATGCGGGGTAGAGAGTCTGGTACCCCACGCCGCTGAGGGTCGAGAGCAGCGCTTCCCAGACACTGCTGCCCCAGCGGTTGCGCTCCTGGAGGTTCAAGGAGACATCGAAGTTCCCGTCGGGGCGGGCGGCGAGTTGGAAGCGGGCGGCGGGGAAGATATCCAGACCTGCCACCCGGGCCCGGGTGGTCTCAAGCTCGGCGAGGCGCAGTTCGCTCGCAGCCGAGAACGCGAGGGCGCGATCGAGAAGAGCCGGGCGAATGTGCAGAGGGTAATCCGGCCGGACTGTGTCAATCTGCGGTTTAGCGATGCGATTCCAATACTTTAATGCGGCGTCGAGATTGTCTTGGAGAAAATAAACGGTTCCCAGGAAATCGTTGGCATAGGCGTCGTTTGGATCGAGGCGCAGGGCGCGGCGCAGCCAGACGGCGGCGTTGGGATATTGCTTTTGCTTGAAGGCCACACCCGCGAGTTCGATAGGGAAACGCTTATCGCGCGGACAGAGCCGTCGTCCAACGAGGAAAGCCCGACGTGCGTCATTGAGCTGGCCGAGTTGGGCCAGCGCGCTGCCGTAGCAGTAGTCGATGTCGGCGTCGGTTGGGGAGGGGCTTGTAACCTCGCGAGCAATCTCGTCCCAGCGTTGTTCTGAGTAAAGCTTCTTGATCCTGGCGGAGAGCTGGCCGAGGGAATCGGCCGACGATTGGGCGGCTGGGGAAGATACCTGGGAGTTTCCCTGCAGAGCTGCAGCCAGCAGAGAGAGAAAGACGCCTAGCGCGCGGATGAGGCGCCCTCGGATTGAGGTACGGCCAGCAACGTCCAATTGCCAGCGCCTTTCCATTCTCTTTCGAAACCCGCCTGTTCCTGGCTCAGCAGCTTGCGCTCAGCAGGGTCGTTCAGCAAGATCAGGCTATGGTCGAAGTCCAAGCCGGCAACAACCACATAGTGGAGCGGGGCCTGGCCGCCAGGCTTCAGGGCGACGATCAGAGGGCGACCTTTTTCAAGATGCTGCCGAAGATCGTCCAGAGCGCCCTGGAACGCGAACGTGCGAAACCCGTGGTGTTCGAGATAGTGCTCCAGATCGGAAGCGTAGATTCCATGCGCCCGGGAAGAATAGAGAGTTCGTTGAATCTGCTCGGCGTCTGAGGCCGCATCCAACGGCCTACCTTGCTGGCGCTGCCAGAATTGCATGACCATCGCAACGCTGGCAGCACCGCAGCCATTCTTTTCTTGCTTCACGAAAGGAACATCCAGCCAGACCCCGGCAGACTCGGCTGCGCACACGAGACCGCATGCGCACAGCAGGACCACCAGGATCCCGGAGATTCTCTTTCGCATGGTTCCTCGCGACCGGCTCTAGCGAACCGCCACGATGATCAGGATCAGGGCCGCAACCGCGATCAGGATAATGATCAGGTCACGATCGCTCAGCGTGCCGGCCGCGAAGTCCGCCTGCGCTTTGCTGGCACGGGAAGCCAATTGTGCCAGTTCCTGATCGTTTAATCGCGAAACAGCATTTTTGACCTGCGTGGCATCGAGGTGTGCGGAGCGCAGCGCTTTTTCGGCGATTGCCGAGGAGACGAACTCGCGAATCGTCTCGACGTTCCGCTGACGAGCCTGGCTGGAGGCGACGGTCGCACCCTGGAGTTCTGCCAGGCTGACGATATGGTTCTGCGCGAATGCGTCCTGCGGGATCGCGAACACCAGGGCGAGGGTGCAGGCCGTGAATACGCGGACAAACTGCCGCATCAAAGAAGGCATTTCTTCTTCTCTCCTTGGGTTAGATTGCAGGCCAGAGTTCTTATCAATATACCCGCCTCTTGGAGACTTGGGTATGTGTCGAGGGTTGTACGGGGAGGCGGTGGTGTCCGGACGCGGATCCAGGAAACAAATCCAGGCTTACGGTTTCACACTGAAATGACTGGCGACGCATCGCCACTGGCCCGCCAGATCGATCCACGTATCCGTGAAGCGCCCCCGCCGCTCGAAAGGCTTGCCCTTGTCCTTGCCTTTTTCCAGGTACGATCCGGTCACGATAGCGGTATTGCCGTACATGTGGACCTCCATGTTGTCGGATTGCAGCACGTCTGGACGGTAGGACGTGTCGCGCACCGAGGCCAGCATGGCGGCCTTGTTCAGGGTGTAACCGTCGGCTACAGTCATGACGAAGTCGTCGGCGAGCAGCAGGTCGACCGCGTGGGCGTCGTTGTGCAACTCGGCCTGGTTCCAGGAGTTCTCAAGCGCCACGATGCGGGTCTTGTCCTGGGCCTGCGTGGGGATGGCTGACAGCAACACTGACAGGTAGAAAACAGCGAGTCGTTTCACGGCAACCCTCTTCCCTGACCCGATGCAAGGGTTGAGTTGCAGCTTACTCGAATGGCCCAACAAATTTCAGCGGCAGGTACCAAGAACGGCACTTTTTGCGGGCAGATTTGGCCGTCAGAATGATTCCACGGATTCGCGCGCGCCACGATTTTGAGTCAGGAGAAGTACGTATGGCGGCCCGGCAGGTGATCCTCTACTTCGACGACCAGAAAGATGCTCTCCGGTTTGCGCTCGCGGCGGGTTCAGTGATGTCGGGAGAAGGCGAGACGGGAACGACCAAGGAGCGCACCCTGATTCAGGAAACGCAACGCGCCAGCCGCATCCTGCTCGATGAGCCGGTCAATACGGGCAACGCGGCCGACCCGGCGCGCTGAACTTGAGAAGCCGTTTCGGCACGTCCCCCCAGACAGTATTCAATCCGCCGCGCTGCGGTGAATCGAATACATTTCCGCCAGGTAGTGGATCTCGGGAGCTCCGACCACACCGGCCTGTTCCATTTTCTTACGGAGTTCCTCTGAATTCATGTAGCCCTGCGCCTTTCCCAAGTCCTCCCATTCGAACAACAGGGTGAGGTCGTTCGGATTGCCGGCTGTGCGGAAGACGCGGCAACTGCGTTCGCCGCCGCGCTGACGGAAGTCGAGTGCGGAATCGAAGACGGCACGCCAGCTCTGGTAGTCAGCAACTTCGTGATGCATGAGCACTTGGATCATGGCAGGCTCCTGCCTCTACATTGCCGGGAGGGGAAGGACGGCGCAAGCGCCTGCGTCACTGGGGAACGCCGTTCGTTCCAAAATGGGAAACTAAGAAAGTGTCAACCCGATGAACGGGTCAACGGCGCGGCGCGAGGATGGTGAGAATTTCCTGCAAGCCCTGTCGAATATGCTGCAAATTTGCTGGAGAGCTGCCCGGGAACGGAAGGGCGACCTGGGTCTTGTCGGTTTTGCCTTCGTCGCGCAGGTGCTGGCGCGCGCCCGCGATGGTGTATCCCTCTTCGTACAACAGCTGTTTGATGCGGACGACATTCTCAACGTCCCGCTTGCGATACATGCGCTGACCGGTACTGCTCTTTACCGGCTTGAGCTGAGAGAACTCGGTTTCCCAGAAACGCAGGACGTAAGCCGGGAGTCGGCAAAGCCGCGCCACTTCCCCGATGCGGAAGTACAGCTTCTCCGGAATCAGGACTTCGCTCGTCTTGCTCGATTTGCTGTTCTTCTTTTTCGTAGAACTCATGCGGCCTAGACGTGGCGCCCGTTCTGCAGGAAGGCCAGAATTCCCGCGTAAGCCGTTTCTAGCACGATGCGGGTTTCCGAACAACCCCAATTCGTGCCAGAGAGGCAGTCGCTCGTCGCCAGTCGTCGGTCTCCAGCCCGGCAAGAATTCGAACACACAGGCGGAGTGCTCACTCGGGACCGAGGGAGTCATTGTTGGGAAATGAGAGGTACTCAGTAGCGTCTTGGAGTTCGCTGACGACTGAGGACTTGCGGCTGGAGACTGAATTCAAAAAGCCTCGCAGGAGGTGCTTCTCCCGGGAGGCTTCTCGTGGAATTCTTGGGCCCAATGCGAAGTATCGTCTCGCTGACGGT
>Ga0209698_10008190_pt1 | contig 10830 bp, 6 predicted proteins | sample LitLauG_LLR_2012_FD_187203 | JGI IMG/M metagenome (GOLD analysis project Ga0209698, IMG submission 187203) | Freshwater sediment microbial communities from Pennsylvania, USA - Little Laurel Run_MetaG_LLR_2012 (SPAdes) (version 2) | ecosystem: Environmental > Aquatic > Freshwater > Creek >... | reverse complement strand
CGCTGGTATCGATCCCGGTGCTGACGTCACATGCCATGATCTCGGCGGAACTGCGGGAAAAGATGGGCGTGACCGAGCAGATGGTGCGGTTGTCGGTGGGGATTGAGAATGCTGACGATCTGATCGAGGATCTGGAGCGGGCGCTGGAGGCGGTGGGGGCGCGGGCCTCGGTTCCCGTTTAGCTGCTAGAAGCCATCTGGCTCTGTTGACATCCTGGTCGGGACGGCGGGGCAAACTGTAGCGCCGCCGCCCCGGCGGCTGTCGTGGCGGCGTCTCGCCGCCAACTGCGAGGGCGAGACGCCCTCGCGACAGCCGGCAGGATGCCGGCGCTACAAGGATGTCAACAGAGCCAAGCCATCTCATAGGTGGCCTTGGGGAGGACGCAGCGAACCTCAGGGGCTAAAGCCGACATCTTTTGCGGCGTTGGGCGGCACGGCTGGAAGCCGTGCCCTTCCCAAACCTTATTTGAGATAGCTTTTAGCTATTTTCTGTAATCAACATGAGCGGTGAGCTTCCGACCGGGGTACAATAGCCGCACGTTTGCCCTTCGATCCCGGAGGCCTGCTGTGAACAAACTGGCATTTCTGTCGATCCTCCTGCTTGTCTGCGTGCTTCCCGTCCGCGCTCAGATTAAGGATGCTTATATTCCTGGAGTGCCCCCTCCTCCTCCGTCCATGGACCCAGATCACCCAAAGGCAGCTCCGGACGAGGCCAAGCTGCAGCATCGCATCGACCTGGTAAAACTTCAGCAGGAAGCCGACGACCTGGCCCGGACCGCGCAAAGCGTGCCCACAGATGTGGCGAGTGTGCGTCAGGGCACGCTACCCAAGGACATCATTGAGAAGCTGAAGCGGATCGAGAAGCTGTCGAAGCGGCTGCGGAGCGAATTGAATCCCTAGAAGGCCTGGGGAAATCAAGCTGCGTGCCGCAGCGCCTGGAAGGCGCGATTAATTCTTGAGCACTTACGCTACGCCTGAAGGAAGGCGTAGCCTGATACGAATCCTGCAAAAGGAAACCCGGCCTCTGTCGAGGCCGGGTTTGTCGTTTTGCGGTGAATCTGCTAGCTAGAAGAGTACCTTCAGGCTGAACTGCAGGATGCGCGCCAGGTGAGCGTTACCGATCTCGCCAAAAGCGGAGCCCGCAGGCCCAATACAACCGCCAGCTGAGTTGCTAGCACCACTCGTGCAGCTCATCCCGATGGTGGTGCCACCAGAGGTCCCGTTGATGCCGGGGATTGAAAACTGAGTGTGGTTGAATACGTTAAAGGCTTCAGCACGAAACTCGATCGCCGTGCTTTCCTTGATGGCAAAGTGCTTGAACAACCCCATGTCGAAGCTGAGGCGGGAAGGATTGCGCACATCATTCCGCCCCGCGTTTCCGAAGGTGAGGCCTTGCGGTAAAGCAAAGGCACCGGGATTAATGCCAAACTTGGCATAAGCTGCCCCGGTAACCTGAGTGCTAGCCGGAAGGTTACTGCTTGGGTTGCCAATCAGATCCGGGAACGAACCCGTACCGGTGGCGTTGCCGACGCCCGCATTGTCGCCGTACGTGGTGGTGTTGGTAACGGTAATGGGTATTCCCGTCGAGAAAGACTCGATCCCGGACCATTCCCAACCGCCGAGCAAGGAATGGGAAAGACCGGGCTTCTTGAACAGCGGGATGTCGTAGACCCAGCTGCCGTTCAGCAAGTGCCGCTGGTCAAAGTTGGAACTGGCGCGAGTAAGGCTCGGGTTATAGGAATTGACGAAGGTGAGGTCGTAACGATCAGACGAGTCATCGATCGAATGGCTGTACGTGTAGGCGGCCGACAGGTTCAATGCTCCCAGACTCTTGCGACCAGACATTTGGAGCGCGTGATAGGTGGAATTGGCCTGGTTCTCGATGCGCGTGATGGTGTGGACGCCGGTGAAGGGGCGATAGAAATCGGCGTTGTTGCCACAGGCCGTTTGCAGGTTGATCGCGACCTGGCCGGTGTAGGTCTGTCCGTTAACCATGCCACTGACGTTTGGAAGACCGATGTTCGTCAAGCTGTTGCAGTCGGCGGCAGTAATAGGCTGGCCGGCGTGATACGGATTCTGCGACGGCGATAAGGGGTACAACTGGTTCAGGTCGCGCTGCAAGCCGAGATGTGTGCCCTTGCTGCCGACGTAAGAGACAGTGACCACGCTGTGGCCTGACAGTTCGCGTTGAATGTCAAGGTGCCACTGCTGCATGTATGGCCAGATAGCGGCGTTTGGAATCGAGTAGAAGCTCGAAGGGAAGAAGGGAGCGGCTTGGCCACCAGTCGACGCTCCGATGTTGTTGTAACCGCTGATGTTGTTCTGGGTAGCGCTTTGCAACAGTGGAGAAGTCTGGCCTTCCATGCCTTCCGTGTCAGCTTCGTTTCCGTTGGCATGCTCGTAGAAGACGCCATAGCCTCCGCGAACGGCGGTCTTGCCATCGCCGAAAAGGTCGTAGGCAAACCCGATGCGGGGAGCAGGGTTGAACAGATGTCCCTTCAGGCAGCCCGGATTCGTATTCCCGCCGACCACAGCGCCGGCGAACCCATCGAAGTTGTACGTTCCGCCCGGTCCGCCGCATTGCACCAGGCCGAGCAGCGGGTTGCCGCCGGTAAGCGCGCCAGGCGTGCAGGTCGTCGAATTCGCAGGGCAGAGAACGGGAGCGTTGGCGATGCCGGCGGTGTAAACGGCCGGATCCCAGTTGTAAGCATGTTGGTAGCGATCGCGGTAGGTTCCGAACAGGCTCAGTCGGAGCCCCATGTTCAGGGTGAGGCGGCTGGTGATGCGCCAGTCATCCTGGAAATAGGGTTCGACGATTTTGTACCGGTTGTAGAACTTGAGCTGGTTGCTACCCTGGGTAAAGTAAGAAATGTTGCCCATAAGGAGATCGGCGAAGGCGTTGCCAGAGCCCAGGGCTTTCTGGTTCGGGGGATTCCCGGTCAGGACGCTCAAACTAGCCTTGCTGAAGTCTAGATAACCGTTCACCTGGACACTGCTCAACTCGTTCTTCTGAGCGGTGACCACGTACGCGCCAAACGTCAGGTTGTGCCGGCCGATGATTTTGGTGAGGTTATCGCGGTAAGTATAAGTGGGGTTGGAATTGTAAGCGCCCTCGGGCCAGAGCCCATCCGGATCAATCGAAAACCCGCTGCTATACACATTCACGCCCGCGCCCACATTAATCGCAGGCAATTTGCCGGCAGCACCGTTGTTGTACAGATAGCCCATGGAGAAGCCCGAGGGGATCTGATATGGCCCCTGAGACTTGAAGGAGATGTGATCGGTGGTATAGCTGGCCACGAATTCGTTGAGCAGGGTGGGAGTGATAGTGCTGGTCAAACGCGCCACCATGCTGATCCCCGGCCCGGTAAAAAATGTCTGCACGGTGGGAAACGACGAGGTGTCCCAGATCTGCGCCGGTTCCAGCGTGGTCCAGGAATCGTGGATGTAGCGGAAGGTCGCACGGTTGTGATCGTTGATGTTGTGGTCGATGCGGACCAACTCTTCCCGCCAGTTCGTCGGTAAGGTACCGGTAGGGGCGAAGATGGACGCAGCTGGAGCATCTTGCGTGCCCACCGGGATCAGCGGCAGCAAAGCTGTTGCTTGGGATGTGCCTGGTACGTGGTTGAGCGTTCCCGTTTGTGCGAGGAAAGGATTGTATGCAGCTACCGGCCCATTCGGCCCGACTGTGGTGGTTCCGGTAGCAGTACCCGGGCAGTCGGGAAAGTATGGATCCTCTCCCTGTTTGAGGGTGCTGTCACTTCGTTGGAAGGCGCTGTTCGTTCCCGGACAGACATCGCTGAAGTCGCCGGCACGCTCCGCGCTGTACGGCACCTGAACCGGAGACAAGGATGTCGGGAGTCGGTCGCGCCGCCACTCCTGCGACCAGAAGAAGAACGTCTTCTGTTTGTCCTTGTTGTAGACGCCCGGAATGTACACCGGACCACCGATCGTATAGCCGTAGTCGTTCTTCTTGTAGGGAGGGACAACCCCGGTATTGCCGGCAGCCACGGTGTTGAAGTAGTTTTTGGCGTTGAAGAAATCGTTGCGCAGAAATTCGTAGGCGTCGCCGTGGAAGCCCCTGGTGCCGGACTTGGTTTCGACTTCGACCGTGCCGGAGCCGTTGCGGCCGTATTGGGCGCCGTAGTTGGAGGTCAGCACCTTGAATTCCGAGATGGCGTCCACGCTGGGATAAACGTTCAGCGTGCCGTTGCTCCCGTTATCCATGTTGTCGCCGCCATCGAGCTCCCAGTTGTTGTACTCGGTGCGGCCGCCGTTCATGCTGAAGGCGACACTGCCGTTGATGCCGGCCTGGGGCTCGTCCATGCCGGTCTGATTGCTGACGCCGGGAACCAAGGTGACCAGCGTGGTGAAGTTGCGGCCGTTGAGTTCAAGCTGCGTAATTTCTTTTCCGGTGACCGTACCGGCAAGTTCGGACGACTGTGTCTCGACCTGGGCGACGTTTTCGCCTTCGACGATGACCTCGGTACTGGCAGCGCCGACCTGCAGGTTGACGTCAACGCGGGCTTTTTGCGCGACGTCGAGGACCACGCCTTTGGCCTCGAATTTCTTGAAGCCGGTTGCAGTCACGATGACGTCATAGCTGCCCTGGGGCAGAGCCGACTCGTTGTACTCTCCGGTGGAGTTGGTGGTGGTTTGGCGGTTGATGCCGCGCTCTGGACTGGTGATCACCACCTGGGCGCCGGGAAGGGCGGCTCCGGAAGGATCTTTGACGGTGCCGGTGATGGAACCGGTTTGAGCCCAGGCGGCTCCGCCGAATATCATGAGCAACGCCACCGCCCGCAACAGCACACGATCCAGTTTCATAGTTATGCTCTCCCCTGCGCGCAGAGTGACTGCGCGGATTTCACTTAGCACGCTCGCCTCGGGCCGAAATAAGCCCGCCCGGCTGTCTGATATTACGAACAAAATGCCGTTGAGTTTTGAGACCCGCAACGGTTATTAAAACGTATGAATAGTGCGTTTTTAGGCCATCCACTGTCAAGAAAAAAAGCTTGGGCCGGCTCGACGGAGAAGGCGCGGCGTCAGCGAAAACGTTTCCGATAGCGAAATTTGCGACCGCGTCGACTACAGCAGGCTGCGCGTCGACTCCCGGACGACCAACTCCGGCGCAACCTTGCTATGGCTGGCGCCGACCTTGCGCTTTTCCAGCACGGCGTTGATGCCCTTGACCACGATGCCGACCGCAGCGGCGCCCATCGCTTCCATGGGCTGGCGAATGGTCGACAACGAAGGCGTATACAGCGCCGACGGTGTGACGTCGTCGAATCCCATGACCGAACACTGCTCGGGGACGCGGATGCCGGCTTTGCTCAGCGCGCGCATGGCACCGAATGCGCTCATGTCATCGAAAGCGAGCAGCGCGGTGAAGGGGCGCTTGCGGCGGATCAGGGATTCGGTGAGCTTCTGCCCGGCCTCGAAACTGGAAGCCGGATCGCGGGATTCGGGCAGGTCGAGGAACAGGCGGGGATCGAGTTCGAGATGACGGGAACGCGCGCAACTGCGGATGCCTCGCCAGCGCGGCGAGCTGTCGGTGAGGGCGCGAGGGCCGCGGATGAAAGCGATCTTGCTATGACCGAGGGCATGCAGATGCTCCAGGGCAAGACGTCCACCGAGCTCATTGTCGACGATGATCGAACTGATGGTGTTGGTGTCGAGTTCGCATCCGATCATCGCCGTAGGGATTCTGCTCTTTTCGATATCGGCCAGCAGGTTGATGTCGATGAACAGCCAGTTGGCCAGGACGATGAGCGCTTCAATGCGCCGGTCGAGCAGCAACTCCAGATAGCGCTCAAAGCGGCGCCGCTCGTTGTGCAGGTCGGTCAGGATGGGCAGGTAAGAAGCCTGATACAAAGTGTTTTCGATGCCGCGCAGAATCATGGTGCAATACGGATCGGTCATATCGTTGACCATGACGCCGACCGTATGGCTGCGCTTGCTGCGCAGCGATCGCGCGAACTGGTTGGGACGGTACCCGAGTTTTTTCGCGGCGCGCTCAATGCGCTTCTTGGTGGCGGGAGGAATGTAGCGGGCTAAAGGAGCGTTGTTGAGCACGATCGACACCGTGGTCGACGAAAATCCGCTCTCCTGGGCCACGTCACGAATAGTCACCATGGGGTACTTGCACGCAACAACATGTTTAGCGCCGCGAATTCTGTAAGGCGGCAGACTTCCGCAACAGGCTTGAATTCCGCACCATCGCTGGCGGACACTACAGCAAAGAGTACAACCAGTGTCAAGGGCACGAATCACACGGGCGTTTCTGGTGGCGCTGCTGCTGCCGACGATGGTGTCGGCGAAACGGCTGCCCATCGCCGCGTCTGGAGACATTTTGGCCGCTGCGCAGACGGCAAAAGCGCCTCCGTCCCGCGACGAAGACGCGCCTAACATCGAACATTTGTTTCAGCGCGGACAGGATGCGCTGAATCACGGGCGCCTGGATGAGGCGCAACGAGACTTTCAGAACGTGCTATCCATCGATCCGCAGTCGGGAGGCGCCTACGCCAATCTGGGCGTGGTGTACATGCGGAGGCGCCAGTGGAGCAAGGCTCTCGAGAAGTTGCAGCAAGCCGCGCGACTCATGCCGCAAGTGGCGGGCATACGGCTGAACCTTGGGCTGGTGTACTACCGGCAAAATGAGTTCCTGCAAGCGATCCCCGAGTTCGAATCGGTCGTGCGGGAGCAACCGGAGGCCGTGCAACCACGATATCTGCTGGGCTTGTGCTACTTCTTTACCGAACGATGGGCGGATGCCGCAGGTGGGCTGGAGCCACTGTGGGAGCAGGAATCCCAGAACCTGCCGTACCTGTATGTTCTTTCCAATGCGGCGCATCGTGCCGGGCGCAAAGAGCTCGATGATCGCGCGACGGCACAACTTCTCAAACTCGGCGCCAACACCCCAGAGTACAGGCTTTTCGTCGGCAAGTACTATCTGAATCTCGGGCAGTACGATCAGGCTCTGGCCGAGTTCCAGGCAGCGGCCACGGCCAACCCCTCGCTGCCGTTCGTTCATTTCAACCTGGGACTGACCTACCGGAAGAAGCAGGAGTACGACCTCGCCCGCGAAGAGTTCCTGAAAGACGCCGCCGTCGAGCCCGATCTGGCCCTGAATTACGATGCACTGGGGGAAGTGTATTGGCTTACCGAGAAGGATGGCGAGGCAGAGAAAAGTTATCGCGAAGCGCTGCGCCTGGATCTGCGGCTGGTAAGTTCGCGGCTTGGCCTGGCCAGAATCTACCAGCGTCAAGAGAAGTACACGCAGGCGCTGGCGGAGATCGAAGCGGCGGGCAAGGTGGACGCGGGCCGTCCGGATGTTCACTACCTGCGAGGGCGCGTCCTGCTGGCCATGGGACGAAAGGAAGAAGCCCGGAAGGAATTGGCAGCGGCAGAAAAGATGCAGAAGGCGGCCGACCAACCGGTCCCGGCACCGGAACTGATGCGGGACACGCAGTGATACACTTCTGACGCCAGACTGTTTGCCCCGCAATTCATCCAAAGTTTTTCGATCTCCCCGCAGGAGGCGCCAATCATGAAACGACTTCTAAAGATCGCAGCCATCGTGGCCGCGGTGCTGATCGTCATTCTCATCGCCGTGCCGTTTTTCATCGACGCGAACACGTTCCGGCCAACGCTCGAGTCTGAGCTGAGCGATGCGCTGGGACGGCCGGTGAAAGTCGGGAACCTGTCGCTGTCGCTGCTGTCGGGCTCAGTCACCGCCGACAACATTGCGATCGCCGACGACCCAGCCTTCAGCAAAGAGCCTTTTGTGCAGGCGAAGTCGCTTTCGGTGGGAGTGGAACTGATGCCGCTGATTTTCTCCAAGACACTGAACGTGACCGAACTGACATTGAATGCGCCGGAAATCACGCTGGTGAAATCGGAGAATGGCGAGAAGTGGAACTTCTCGAGTCTGGGCGGCAAGAGCGCAGCAGAGACCAAACCCCCGGAAAAGAAAGCTGAGAAAGCTGAGTCCGCAGGCGGCAATCCCAACTTGAGCGTGGCCAAACTGAGCGTAAAGGACGGACGGCTCACGGTTTCGCAGGTGGGATCAGAGAAGAAGCCACATATATACGATAAAGTTAATATCGATGTAACTAACTTCGCATTTACGTCGTCTTTCCCCTTCAAAATGTCGGCCCAGCTGCCGGGCGGCGGAAGCCTGAATCTCGATGGCAAAGCTGGACCGATCAGTCCCGACAACGCGGCCGCGACTCCTCTGGACGCGAAGGTCTCGGTGCAGCAACTGAACCTGGCGCAGTCGGGATTCATCGATCCGGCGAGCGGCATCTCCGGCACGGCCGATCTGGACGAGACCCTGACTTCCGACGGCCACGAGGCGAAGACGAATGGAACGCTGAAGGCCACGAATTTACAGGTCGTACAGAAGGGATCGCCCGCCGGGCGACCAGTGCAGTTGACCTATGCCGTAGTGCACAACCTGGCCAAGGAAGCAGGCAGCATCACGCAAGGCGACGTGGCCATGGGCAAGGCCGTCGCCCACCTGACCGGGACCTACGACGCGCACGGCAAGGTCACCGAAGTCAAACTCAAACTGAACGGCCAGGGCATGCCCGTAGATGAACTGGAAGCCATGCTCCCGGCGCTGGGCGTGGTATTACCTCCTAAGGCAACCCTGAAAGGAGGGAGTATGAACATCGACCTGGAGAGTTCCGGTTTTGTTGACAAACTCATAACGACCGGAAACATCCGCATGGAGAACGCCGCGCTGGCGAATTTCGATCTGGGATCGAAACTCTCCGCGATTTCCGCCCTATCCGGCAAGCAAACCGGGAACGATACTGAGATTAAGAACTTCAGTTCGGACGTGCGGGTCGCGCCCGACGGCACCCAGGCGAACAATATTAATCTGGACGTTCCGTCCATTGGAGTGCTCACCGGGGGAGGGACGGTGAGTCCGGCCAACGATCTGGCGTTCAAGATGAATGCCAGCCTGGGCGGCCTCGATGTTCCGTTCTCAGTCCAGGGAACGACGTCCGATCCCAAGTTCGTTCCAGATGTGAAAGGGATGGCGAAGGGTCTTTTGAAAGGAGCACTGGGAAACCAGAGCGGCCAGCAGAATCCGCTGGGTGGGCTGACGGGTTTGTTCAAGAAAAAGAAGAACTGAATTATCCGGGGAAGTGGGCGATCAATGGGGCCGCGCGATGTCAGGATGGCGCGGCCCTTTCTTGTGCAGGTCGCATTTACTTTCAGGAACATCGTTTTATTATTGAGAAATCATGACTGAAGTAGCGAACACCATCTCCGAGGGCTTGAGCCGATATTCGATCGGAGAAAAACTTCGGACCTTGCGCCTGCGCAAGAGCATGGGACTGGTGGAACTGGGAAGGCACACGGGCTTATCGGCGGCGCTGCTCTCAAAACTGGAACGCGGCAAGCTGTTCCCCACCCTGCCAACCCTGCTGCGGATCGCAATGGTGTTTGGCGTGGGATTGGACTACTTCTTCACGGACGAGAGAAAGCGACGCGTGCTCGGCGTGGTGCGGAAGGCAGAACGTGTGCGGTTTCCGGAGAGTCCGGGGACCGAGGACGTGCAGTACTACTTCGAGTGCCTGGACTACCGGGCTACAGAGCGTAAGTTGAGCGCTTACCTGGCCGAGTTTCAGGAGGTCGCGCCGGAGAAACTGAAACCGCATCAGCACGCCGGAGTCGAGTTTGTGTACGTGACCAGGGGGTCGATGACCGTGAAGATCGGAAGCGATGAATATGCGCTGGAACCCGAGGATGCGATCTATTTCGATTCCTCCGTTCCACACAGCTACCGGCGGCGCGGAGCGAAGGCGTGCACGGGCGTGATCGTGACCGTTCCGTAATTGGTGGTCGCGGCCCGATGCGGCGTCCGCCAGAGAAGAAATCAGTTATGCCGCTCCCCTGAAGAACGGCTCTGCTCGGGATGGCCGGGAGCCGGGCCTTGCCCGGCTGGACAGCCGAGGCGGCTGTCCCTACATGGGATGACGCCCAGACCGGAGGACCACGATGGCTCAAACCGGGCCACTCCACATCTCGCCGGGCGCGCTCGCCCATCGGCTCTGGAGTGATAGTATGTTGGATTGCGACAGAAGTCCGGGGCAAAGCTGTGGCGGTGTGCGACCGGGCAGCGTTTGCATGGATTTCTGAATCGAAGGTAGGTGAAGACGAACCATTCATGCTGAGATTCGAACGAGTGCCCGTGTTCCTCCATCGTCTTACCGGTCGTTCGCTTAGAGCCCGATCCGCGACCCGCCGCAAGGTGGCGGGGGCTGGACTGGCGTTTCTGTGCTTCTTCGTCTGGTCGAGTCTGTCGCCGCGCGCCTATGGCCAGGCGGACTTCACCCTACAGGCATCAACATTCAATCATTTCGCGATCGATCCGGGCGGAACCGCGTTCTTGACGCTGACCCTGGGCCCGCTCAACGGCTTCAACGGGATCGTGAACCTGACCTGCGGGGTGACGCCGGCCTCTTCCGCATCTCCGGGGTGCGTGGTCAGTAAGGCACAGGTTACTCCGCCGGCGTCCGCGTCGCTGGTGGTGAATGGTACAAATCCGACTTCCGGGCTGAGCGCTGCCCCGGGCACTTACACGATCTCGGTCACCGGGACGGGATACAACGGGACTACGCACAGCCTATCGGCGACGATCACGGTGCAGGCGGTCGCTCCCGCCTTTACCATCACGGTTGGCACCGCCGTTGTGCCCAGCGGTGTGCACGCGGGCAGTGGAGGGCAGGCCACCATCAGTGTGAATCCCCTGAACGGCTACGTGAGTCCGGGAGGCACGGGACAGGGGGTATGGCTCTCCTGCGCTACCGTGACC
>Ga0209698_10008189_pt1 | contig 10831 bp, 10 predicted proteins | sample LitLauG_LLR_2012_FD_187203 | JGI IMG/M metagenome (GOLD analysis project Ga0209698, IMG submission 187203) | Freshwater sediment microbial communities from Pennsylvania, USA - Little Laurel Run_MetaG_LLR_2012 (SPAdes) (version 2) | ecosystem: Environmental > Aquatic > Freshwater > Creek >... | reverse complement strand
CTGCCAGCACCGAGCACGGCAAAGGACGTTGGGGCGTGAGTCTCGGCGACCTCGACCAGAACGCGCGTGAACTTCAGCAACAAGGCGCGAATACTCCTGCGAACATTCACGGAGCGGTCGTCAATGACGTCGTTCCCGGCAGCCCCGCCGACAACGCGGGCCTGCAGAGTGGAGACGTCATTATGGAAGTGAATCGCAAGCCGATGAAGTCCGCTGCCGACGTGGCGCAAGCCCTGGGCAGCGTTCCCAAAGGAGAGGATGCGCTCGTCCTGGTCTGGTCTAACGGAGGAAGCACCTTCCGAGTGCTGCATCCATCGCAAGGCTGAGGGTGCCCCATCCTAACGGCGCGTTCTTTGCGCCGTTAGGGTGGGTCTCCTCACGTATTATTTCTGCAAGGAAGTCCGCATGAAGTGGCAAGAATTCCGATGTTAACCTGAGGGAGACGCGCAAAGATCGTATCCGGCGTCCTTGCGGCAGCGAGGGAGCAGGACTGTAACCTTTCCCCGGCCTCCACATCACAAATCGCAAGCACAAATTTCCACGTGAAGCTGCGCCTTACAAAAATCGCGATCTTCCTTGCCGCGCTGGTCCCGCTCGCCCGCCTGGGCTGGAAGGCCGTGCACGGTGGTCTAGGCGCAAATCCCATCGAGTTCATCACGCACTCGACCGGTGACTGGACGCTGATTCTCGTTCTTGCCACCCTCTCGATCACACCCTTGCGTCGCCTGACTCGCCAGTACTGGCTGATTGGCGTGCGCCGCATGGTGGGCCTCTTCGCCTTCTTCTACGGCACCCTGCACTTTCTCACCTTCATCTGGCTCGATAAGTTCTTCGACGTCCATGAGATGTTGAAGGACATCGCCAAGCGCCCCTTTATCACCGTCGGATTCTCCGCCTTCGTGCTCATGATTCCACTGGCCCTCACGTCGACTACTGCCTCGATCCGTCGCCTCGGCGGCCAGAACTGGCAGCGCTTGCATCGGCTCATCTATCTCACTGGAATTCTCGGAGTCGTCCACTATCTCTGGCTCGTGAAGGCGGACCGGCGCAAGCCTTTGGAGTACGGCGCTGTGCTCGCCATCTTGCTGCTGTACCGCCTAGTGGCCTGGGGACTGGAGAGACGAAGGGAGCCTGCCTCCATTTCGGAATCGCGGAATGCGGCAGAGATTACCAAAGGGTAACAAGCCAGCGCAGCCATCCCATCGAACACGCCCCCGGGCCCCACCGAGGGCCTTCTTTCCCGGTCTTCTTACAGAAACTTTTTCTGGTCCCCGGGGTTTAACGCATCTTAAAGAAGAGGAATGCCTTGAAAATTTTCCGGCCCAGCGCTCGTGCTAAGCTGAGCACCAACAACCCCACTCTGCCAAACTCTTTTCCGGGAGATGTTATGTCGTTACGCAATCTCTTCGTCCTAAGCATCGCACTTCTTAGCTTCGCCGTCCTTGTGGGTTGCGGCGGCAGCAGTCCGGGCGTGGCCGTGCCTCCCCCGGGCGGATCCTTCAGCAACAGCAGTTTGAGCGGCACCTATGTTTTTTCCTCGGCGGGTGCCGATGTGAATGGCTCTTTCCTGGAGGTGACGGGCAGTCTGCAGGCGAACGGCAGCGGCGGCATAACCGGTGGCATGATCGACGTCAACTCCGCCGCAGGGATTGCTTCTACTCCGATTTCTTCCGGCAGCTATAGCATTACCGCCGACGGCCGGGGCACAGCCAGTCTCGCCGCCAATACTCCACTGAGCAATGGCGTCACTCTGAATTTTGTGCTCACTTCAAGCTCCCATGGACTGGTTACCGAGTTCGATAGCTTTGCGACCGGCAGCGGCGCGATCGACCTGCAAAGCTCCGGAGCGCTTCAAACATCCTATGCATTCGGGTTTTCCGGTATTTCGGTCTCTGGGAATACCGAAATATTGTTTGCGATGGCGGGCGCGTTCACGGTCGATGGAACTGGCACGATTACCTCAGGCATTGCCGACATCAACAACAACGGCAACTCCACCGGAACGACGGCCCTGCCCCTTACCGGCACTGTCACTGCGGGAAGTCCGGGAACCGCCAGCCTTATCACGTCCGCCGGAACATTCAACTTCGACGTCTACATGGTGGATCTGACGCACTTGAAATTTATCGAAACCGATCCCTCCCCCGTCATTGCGGGCGATGCCTTTTCACAGCAGGCGTCTGTTCCGGCTGGCGCTCTGGCTTACATGATGCAGGGAGCCGATCTTGTCGGCAATCCCGTGGGCATGGGCGGTTTCGTGACGACAAATGGCGGTCTCATCACCGCCGGTCTTGAGGACTATAACGATGCCGGCAGCGTGGCCTCAGTGTCATTCAGCGGCTCGTACGCTGCGCTTTCAGGCGGGCGATCCGTCGTGACTCTGAACAGCTTCTACAACGGCGCTAACGGAATCGTGACACCCACCGTTACCTTCGCAGCCTATCCAACGACCGGGGGACTCCAACTCCTGGAAATTGACAGCGCCGGGTCGACCGGTGGCGTTGCATTCGCTCAGACCGCCACTTCCTTTGCAAGCTCGCAGGGCTATGGATTGAATCTTACGGCTTCAAATGGAAACGGCTTCGAGGAGGACGATATCGCTGAGTTCTCCGTCTCCAGCGGCACCTTCAAGGGACTTCTGGACGTCAACGACCAGGGCTCGCGCACTCGCGGCAATGGCTTCTCCGGCTTATTCACAGCCGATCCCGCGATCGCAGGGCACGGTTCTGCCGCCACCAACCAGTTCAACTACAACTATTATGTTGTGAGCGGTTCGACAATCCTCATTCTTGAAACTGACCGCAATCAGGTGGGAGTGGGCGGGTTCGAATTGCAGACGCCACCCCAGGCAGGAGGCATGGCTCAACCTGCGGCGCAGGCACACTTTGTGCCCATGCGACCGAAAGCAGCCGGTCGAGCGTCCCGGAGAAGTCACAGCCAGTAATCGCTCCTAGGCAAACAACAAAAGGCGTGACTCTCAGAGTCACGCCTCCCTTGTTTCTCCGCAATGTGCCGAATCCTTAGGCCATGGTTTCAGCCGCGATTCTCTCAGTCAGGAACGCTTCGATCACGTCTCCAACTTTGATGTCGCCGTAGTTCGCGATCGAGATACCGCACTCCATGCCAGACCGCACTTCCGAAGCATCGTCCTTGAAGCGCCGTAACGACGCCACTTTTCCTTTGAAGACAACCACATTGTCGCGCAGCAGCCGCACTTCGGAATCGCGCTTGATGTGGCCATCGGTGACGCGGCAGCCTGCAATCGTTCCGACCTTTGGAATGCGGAACGTTTCGAGCACCTCGGCGCGCCCCTGGTACGTTTCTTTGATGGTCGGCTCGAGCAAGCCGGTCATCGCGCGCTTGATCTCGTCCTGCAGTTCGTAAATGATCGAATGCAGCCGGATGTCGACTTTCTCCTGGTCGGCCAGTTCCTGCGCCTTGCGCTCCGGACGAACGTTGAAGCCGATGATGATGGCGTTCGACGCCGACGCCAGCAGCACGTCGGTTTCGGTAATCGCTCCGATGCCCGACCGCAACAGCTTGAGCCGGACTTTGTCGTTCGAGAGGCGGCCAAGCAGGTCGCCAAGCACTTCCACCGACCCTTGCACGTCCGCTTTCAAAATGATGTTCAGTTCCTTGATGCCCGCCGTTTTCAGTTGCTCGGCAAGGCCCTCGAGTGAGACGCGCGAACTCTTCGCAAGGGCCGCTTCCCGCGCTTTCTGTTCGCGGTATTCGGAGATGTCGCGCGCTTTCTCTCGATCAGTAACCACCACAAACTGGTCTCCCGCCTGCGGCAAACTTTCCAGGCCGAGGATTTCTACCGGCGTGGACGGCGGCGCTTCGTTCAATTGTTTTCCGCGATCGTCAAACATGGCGCGCACTTTGCCATAGGCGTTGCCGACCACAAAGTTGTCCCCGGCATGCAGCGTGCCGTTCTGCACCAGCACGGTGGCCACCGGACCGCGTCCGCGGTCCAGCTTCGCTTCCAGCACCACGCCGCTGGCCGCCCGTCCCGGCGTGGCCTTCAACTCCTGCAGGTCCGCCGTCAGGCAGATCATTTCCAGAAGCAGGTTCAGATTTGTTTTCTTCTTGGCCGAGACGTCGACGAAAACCGTCTTGCCGCCCCACTCTTCCGGCATCAGCCCGCGATCGGCCAGTTGCTTTTTCACACGCTCCGGCATCGCGTCCGGCTTGTCGATCTTGTTCACCGCGACGATGATCGGAACCTCCGCGGCGTGCGCGTGGTCGATGGCTTCAATGGTCTGCGGCATCACGCCGTCATCCGCGGCGGTCACCAGCACAACAATGTCGGTGGCTTTTGCGCCGCGCGAACGCATGCGTGTAAACGCCTCGTGGCCCGGCGTGTCCAGGAACACGATCTCGCGGCCATAAGCCGGAGATGCTTGATCGGAGATGCGAACCTTGTAAGCCCCGATATGCTGTGTAATGCCGCCCGCTTCGCCCCCGGCAACATCGGTGGAGCGAATCGAATCCAGCAGCGTCGTCTTGCCGTGGTCGACGTGGCCCATGATGGTTACCACCGGCGGACGCGGAACTGCCTCGGCGCCTTCCTCGCTGCTCTCGGTTGCCTCGGTCGTCTCTTTCGCCGCCTGCTCTTCGAAGGTGATGACCTCGGTCTCGGCTCCAAAGAAGCGCGCCATTTCGCTCGCCAGTTCGGCATCGAGCGTCTGGTTGATGGTGGCAAAAACGCCGCGCACGACCAGCCTCGCGATCAGGTCTTTGGCGCGAATGCCCAGCTTCTCGGCCAAATCCTTCACCGAGATTCCCTCGGTAATCGTGATGCTCTTCGTGATCGGCAACGGCTCGTTGCTGATCGTCATCCGCGGCGGCGGAGTGTAGCCCTTCATCGGGCCTTCCTTCACGCCTCGCGGCACATACCGCTGTCCCGGACGGCGCGATGGCGCTCCCGGCCTGCTTCCGGGACGGCTTGGTCCTGGCGGAGGCATAGCTCCCGCTCCCGGACCAACACCGAGTGGGCGCGCTCCCGCCGGCGCTACCCGCGTCGGATGCATGGGACGCCGTTCACCCGGTCGCAATGGAGGACGCGATCCGGGCGCTTGTGGCCGCGCCGTGCGCTGGAAGATTGGCTGCCCTGGCACAGGCCGTCCGGGCGCTGGCCGCGGCGGTCCTCCCGCGGGTGGCGCTGGCGCCTTATACACGGGACGCGGTCCCGTCTGCGGCATGATCATGCGCGGCGGAGGCGGTACTGGAGCCGCTGGCCTTGGCGGTGTCGAGGTTTGGCCCTGCACACTTTGGCTTTGCGAACTTTGCAAATGGATTCCTTGCGCTGGTGGCGGCGCGGATGGCGGTACGCTGGATGCAGGCGTCGCGGGAGTTGCGGCTCGCGGCGGGATGGCAACCGCCGGCGGCGCGGCGCTGGCGGACGTTGTTGGCGGCGATGCTTGCGAAGAAGGCGGTATGACAGCGGCCGGAGGGGTGGCCGGAGCTTTCGGGGGAATCACCACTACCGCAGCCGGACGCAGCGCAGCCACCGAAGCTGGCGTGACCAGTCTCGGTGCGGGCGCAGCCGGTTCCGCGGCAGGCTTCGGCGGCGCGGGCTTGACGGGCAAGGTGGGAGCTTCTGCTTTTGCCTCAACCGCCGGAGTTCCGGCCACCGGCTTGGCCGCTACCGGTGGCTTCGCAGCTGGTCGTGCCGCGGGATGTTCCGCCGCTTCCTTCTTCTGAGTGATGGCGCGCAGCACGTCGCCGGGACGAGAAATATGCGATAGATCGATCTTGGTCTTGAACTCGTCCTCGCCGTGGCTGGCGGTGCGCGCAGCTCTTGCTGCGCTCGACCCCGCCGACTCGCCGCGGGAGCGAAGATGCTTCCGAACCAGATCCGCTTCGTGTTCTTCCAGAGAACTCGAGTGCGTCTTCTTCTCGGTAACGCCTACCGTGGTCAGCACGTCAAGAATCTCTTTGCTCTTGACTTCCAGCTCACGGGCCAGATCATTGATTCGAATCTTCATCCGCTCTCGTTTTCCTTTTCCGGTCCCGCACGACTAACTACGCTCGAATACTCACGCTCGCATATCTAACCTCACGGAATCGCTATCTCTTTCATTGCGCGGCTGGCGAAGTCCGCGCTTTCGGTCCGAACATTAGGTCGGACTCGCCGTATTCCCAGTTCAGCTCTGCTTGTCTTCCGGAGCTTCTTCGGCCGGGGGCTCTTGCGCTTCTTCGGCCGGTGGTTGCTCTGTTTCTTCGGCGCTAGCCGTTTCGACCGGCTCGGCTTCCGCGGCCACTGTCTCCGCTTCGACCGAACCTTCTGCCAGCGATTCCTCGCTTACGGCAGTTTCCGTGGCAGCTTCTTCCGGACCTTCCGATTCGGCGGCAGCCACGGCCTCGCCGCCATCCAGACTGGCAAAGTAATTATTGACCGCAATACTGATTTTTTCCACCGTTTTCGGGCCAATACCTTCAATCGCTTCCAGTTGCTCCGGCGTCATATCGGCCAGCGATTCCACCGTATTCACGCCCGCGGCCTTCAGCTTCTCGACCAGGCCCTCACCGAGTCCCGTAACATTTTCGAGCGGAGTAACAGTCTGCGTGACCAGCGCCGACATCTGCTGCTCCACTTCCTGCCGCTTCTCTTCTTCGCTCTTGATGTCGATCTTCCAACCCAGCAGTTTGGCCGCCAGGCGCACATTCTGACCCTTTTTCCCGATCGCCAGCGAAAGTTGCGTGTCGTCGACCACCACTTCCAGGTGCTTGTCGGCGGTGTCCACGATTGTGACGCGGCTCACTTTCGCAGGTTGCAGCGCCTTTTCCGCGAAGGTCACGGCATCCTCGTGATACTCGATGATGTCGATCTTCTCACCGCGCAACTCACGAATGATCGACTGCACGCGCATCCCTTTCATTCCGACACACGCCCCGACCGCATCCACATCCTTGTCTTTCGACATGACCGCGATCTTGGTGCGCTCGCCTGCCTCCCGCGCAATCGCCCGGATCACCACTGTCCCGTCGTAAATTTCCGGCACCTCGGTCTGGAACAGGTGCTGTACAAGTTCCGGAGCAGCTCGTGAAACCACCACTCCCGGGCCCTTGACCGCTCTCTCGACACGCACGATCACGACCCGAATCCGCTCGCCCACTGCAAACGACTCCAGCCGCGACTGTTCCTTGCGGCCCATGCGCGCTTCGGCCTTCCCGATATCGACGATCACATCCGGACCCTCGATCCGCTTCACGGTTGCATTGACGATCTCGTTGATGTGCCCGATGTATTCGTTGTAGACCGTGTCTCGTTCGGCCTCGCGCACTTTCTGGAAGATGACTTGCTTCGCAAGTTGCGCGGCAATCCGCCCCAGAATTCCCTCGGTCACCTTCGGGATCAGCAACTCGCCGCCTGCTTCCGCACTCGGATCCAGTTTGCGCGCCTGCTCAACGGTTACCTGCAGATTTGGATCTTCGACCTGCTCCGGGCTCTCGACAATTGACTTCACCGCATAGGCATTGATCTTGCCGGAATCTTTATCGAGCACAGCGCGGAGGTTTTCCTGCGTCTTGTAATACTTCCGCGTAGCCACGACAATGGCGTCCTCGACCGCGCTGACGACAATCTGCGGGTCGATACCCTTTTCCCGGCTCACGCCTTCGATGATGTTGTAGAGCTCACTTGCCATATGAAGTCCAGGTTGCAAAGTTTCAAGGTTTCAACGTTTCAAGGTCAAACCACTGCGTTCCGTTGCAGCAATACTTCTATTCCTTGAAACCTTGAAACTCTGCAACCTTGAAACTTTAAATCTCAGGCACCAGATTCGCCTTTTCCACGTTCGCCAACTCGATCTCAACCGAAGCGGCGCCATCTTTGGGCCGCATCTTTCGCCGCGCCGCGCTTAGATCGAGTGACAGCTTCCCATTTTCGAAGCGTTCCAGCTTCCCTTCAAAATGCCGGCTGTTGTTCACCGGCTCCCGCGTTGTCAACTTCACGCGATGTCCGCGGAAGCGCTCAAAATCCGCCGTCCTCGTCAGCTTGCGATCCAGTCCCGGAGACGAAACCTCCAGCACATACGGTCCGCCCGGCACTGCATCTTCCACATCGACAATCGTCCCAAACTCGCGACTGAATTTCGAACAATCATCGTGCGTCACGCCGTCAGGATGTTGCGCCGACGGCACCGCTCCCGGCCGGTCGATATACACGCGCAGCATGCGGTGCTTGCCCGACCCGAGGAATTCGATCTCAACTATTTCGAGCCCGCTCGAGCCCGCCACCCGCTCCGCAATTTCCCGGAGCTTTACCTGATCAAAAGCCATGTTTTCAGCGACTTACGTCATCGTCTCTGGATCGAACTTGGCCCAACTAAAAAGTGGGCTTTCGCCCACTGGTGTGCTTCGACGGTCCTGACACTACGACACAACAGTTTTCATCAACAACTATACGCCCGCGCCCCTGAAAAGACAAACCACCGGGGATAGGATTCCGCTTCGCGCGAGAAGGATTCACACAGTCTATGTCAGGGGATAATCAGCACCGGCGCCCCTCTCTTCCCTGGTTCGTACTGATCGCAAGAGTATCCATCGTAACCTTGCAGCCGGGTTATCCCTGCGCGAAACTTCTCTCAATGCAGGTCTCGAAGACTCATCTCGCCATCGCCTTGGGCGCAGCCAGCCTGCTCGTGCTGGCCTTTTTCGGCTATTTGTACTGGCTCAGCAATCAGCCGCCCGTTCTGTCGCGATCCGAGGAACGTGACCCGCTAACCCGCATGCCGATCAGCATCACCATGAACCCGCTGCGCGATCGCACCATCGAACGCACAGCCAACCAATTCATCGCGCAAATGCGCGACGGCAATTGCCGCAAGGTGCTTGCCGAATGGGAGAGGAAGAAAGACTACCGCAAGAAGCGCGCGGACTTCATCTGCGATTCCGAAGCTCAGCACCCCTTGATTTCATGGAATCTGGTCGAGTGGGAAGACGCCCCGCCTCTCATCATTCTGCACTATAAAGGTCAGCGCTACTCCAGCACCGCGCAGGAGTCGACTTACAAGGATCTGTTCTCAGTCACGGAAGAAAAGAAAGACTCCGGCTGGACAGTTACCAAGTACGACTCATTCTACTGAGAGCGGAACTTAGCTACGAGCTACGAGTCGCGAGCAAACAGAACATAGGTTTGCTGGCGGCTCGAAGCGCGAAGCTCGAAGCTAGTTTCGCTAACGCCGGGAACGATCCCTGCCATGAGAGGGATCGGCGGAGGTAGCCGTATCGAGGTCAAGATGAAGTTGCTTTGTCGCGCCAGAGTTCGGCGCATAACAATTCCCATCTGAGCCATATCCCTTGCATGCAGCCGCGACATCTTTCCGCTTAGGAGACTGCGCAAACTGCCAAACGTCCGCAAACAAGACGCCGCTCTCGCTGGGCAAGGGCGGGCGTTGGGGCACTGCGCAGCCCGGAGCCGGCGGACAAGCGTCATTCGTGACCCAGTAGGCGATCGGGCGATCCATAGCGCTCTGCTGGATGTCAAGGGCGGTGACAACGCTGGCCCCACTGCTCTCTTTCGCCGCCATCCCCGAACAATAGACGCCCGCGCTGAAACCGGCTAGGCGGACTCCATCGATCCACGTAAACAGATACGCCTTTTGCTCGGGCAGCATTCTGCCTCCCTCTTCCAGGTCGAGGAAAATGATGGTGTGGGCGGGGAACCCTTCGCGCCGGGCAGTCTGGGCCGCCGCGCGCCCGTCCGCTTTCCCCAACCCTGCTGCCTTGCCGACGTTGCCTAGTTCCCGGTAGGTCCGCCCGTTGAAGAGCACAAGAAACCCGAACCCGGCCGCTTCAACTTTGCCGCGTTTCCCTGTCCACGTGTTCGTCTGCGCGCCGGGGGGATTGTTCAACCAATATCCGGTGTAAGCGAAGGACTTGTGAAGTTCGTTGAGATGGTCGTCCCCAGGATACTCGTTGCGATCGAAACCAAGGAAGGCCGCCCGATCGTCGGCCACCGCATTAGAAACTGGAACGGCCAGCGCTCCGAAGACCAGGAGGAAGACCCGAAGCATGAGAAAAACAGTTCCTCGGTCCCCGAGAATCGTCATGGCTTGGAGTGTACCGGTGCTAGCTTGCGCTCGAGCTTTGAGAACATTCCTGTGAGGAATATTGCTTCAATGAAAGCGATCGGAACCACGTACAACGTACCCAGAATTAGACGAGGCAAAAGCTGCCCGAAGATCAGCCACATCAAGAACACATGCAGAACCAAGCAGGCTAGCCAGAAAATCCGGAACAGCCAGGAACTGCGCTTCTTACGACCAAATATCAGAAGGCCAAACAACGCACAAAAGGTCCACATAACTGCCGCGTGCCATTTGTGCGGCGGGCTCCTCTTGTCGAGCATGATTATGGCGACTAATCCGAGTCCGATGCCGACCCAGCCCAAGATGTCGTCGCTCACAATTCTTTCCTTTAGTGTCCTCAACATTTCCTTTATGAACGCGATTGCTCTCGAACCTAGCCGCCGATGTGCACCATCGTCCGCGACGCCGGCACGAATCCCGGCTCGCCGATGTGATGCCGCTCTTCTTTTTTCTCGATGACCTTCAGAATGAACTCAACCAGCTTTTCATCCGATGCCCCGCGGCGCATCAATTCGTGCAGATCATGGTCCCAAACGGAAAAAAGGCATGTCCGCAGCTTGCCATCCGACGTGATGCGGATCCGGCTGCAATGCCCGCAGAAGGGATGCGAAACCGGCGCAATAATGCCGATCTCTCCGATGCCATCGGGAAAGCGATACCGCCGGGCCGTCTCGCTGCGCTCGTGCTCGATCTCGACCAGCGGCAGATATTCCGACATGCGCGCCACAATCTCC
>Ga0209698_10008188_pt1 | contig 10831 bp, 9 predicted proteins | sample LitLauG_LLR_2012_FD_187203 | JGI IMG/M metagenome (GOLD analysis project Ga0209698, IMG submission 187203) | Freshwater sediment microbial communities from Pennsylvania, USA - Little Laurel Run_MetaG_LLR_2012 (SPAdes) (version 2) | ecosystem: Environmental > Aquatic > Freshwater > Creek >... | reverse complement strand
GTGAATAGTTCGTGGGATCGGGGAAATCGATGACGATGAAGTCGAAGCTGTCCGTGTTCGATTCGACCCAAGGGAATGCATCGGCATTGATGATGTGAACCTTCGGCGAAAGGAATGATTTCTGGTTCAAAGCGGTTAGCATCGGATTGGTCGAAAACAGCCGCGTCATTTCAGGATCCAAGTCGACCAAGGTCACACTCTCAATTTGTGGATACTTGAGGATCTCGCGGACGGCGAGTCCGTCACCTCCGCCGAGCACCAGCACGTGACGAGGAGCGGGGATGGCTGAGAGTCCGGGATGGATCAGCGCTTCGTGATAGCGGTACTCGTCACGCGAACTGAACTGGAGATGGCTGCTGAGAAAGAGCCGGATGTCATCCTTGAAGCGGGTCAGGACGATGTGCTGATAACGGGTATCGCGGGACAGGATGATTTCATCCGCGTAGATGTTGTCCTCGGCGGCGGCGGTGATGCGCTTGGCTTCGGCGAGACCGATTCCCAATCCACAAAGCACTACCAAGCCTACGACTCGCAGCGTCCGTGCGGCAGCGATCTGATGCGCGAACAGAAAGGTACTCCACAACGCGACGGCGACATTGATCACTCCAAACAACATGGCGGAGCGAACCAGGCCCAGGTACGGCACCAGCAGGATGGGGAACAGTAGCGACGCACCGAGAGCGCCCAAATAGTCGAAAGTCAGGACGTGCGCGACCACATCGCGGAAATGATAGCGATCTCGGACAAGGCGCATGAGCAGGGGGATCTCGAGACCTACTAGTACGCCGATAACGACTACCAGCGCGTACATTAGCAGCTGAAATCCTTGCGTGTAGGCAAAAGCCAGGAACAGCAGGGCGGACGAGAAACCACCGATTACGCCGAGCAGCAACTCGATCCATACGAAGCGGTAGGCGAGCCCGCGATCGATGTAGCGGGAAAGGGCGCTGCCAATGCCCATGGCGAACAGATAGCAGCCTATAATCGTGGAGAACTGAAGAACGCTATCTCCAAGAAGATAGCTGGCCAGCGTCCCGGCGATCAGCTCGTAGATCAGCCCGCAGGCGGCAATGAGCAGGACCGTAATGAAAAGCAGGATTCCCAAGTTAGTGAATGGCCGCGGCGATGATGATGCAAATCCCTAGTGACATGGCGCCCAGCAGGATCGCGAGCGCGGTGTTGTGTTCCTGCACGATCTCCTTCCACAAGTGGTACGGAGTCACTTTGTCGATAATGATGAACGCGCTGGCAAAGATGACGATGCCGATAGCCGCGTAAACGATGGCGTTTACCACATTGGTAGCCTGGATGCCCATTTACTTGCCTCCTGTGTAGTGGTGATAAACGGAATAAACGGAACGGTACGAGCCGGGATTGTCGCGTACGGAACGAGGCACATTCTTGACTTCATTGACGGAATACAGACTCCAGCCACGATATTCGGCCATGCCGAGAATCCCCAGAGTGATTACGCCATAGAGCAGGTAGAAAGTTCTCATCAGTCGTCGTCTCCTCCGTCGTCGCTCGTTGCCATGGGTGCGTGGTCGCTTTCGGCCCAGCGCAGGTGTTCGAAATTCATCGAGCGCCATGTGATCAGGGCCGCGGGCACCACCAACGCAAGCAGTGCGATCCCGAAGAAACCGAACTGCGGGACGTCGCGCTTGGCGGTGATTTCGTAGTGGATCATTCCATGCCCGAAATCGGATTCGGGTTCCACGCGCAGGTAATAGGTACCGGGAGGGACAGTCGGAATTGCAACGCTGTCGTTGCGGCTGCCTTCGGTCCAAGAGCCGTCCGAGTCATAGCCGTAGTAGTAGCTGATTTCCCGGCCGAAGTCGTAGGCCTTCTCCGTGTCCTGATTGATGAGCGCGTAGTTGAGATAAATCCAGTTATTACCGAGATTGGTGGTTGTCTTTAGTTCGAGAGTCGAGGTGCGGCCCTTTAACTCGAAGGGGTCGGTGACGAATGAGGCTTCGCCGCGAGAGTTCGTATCGAAAACGTAATCGCCATGGAAGATCTGTTCGTCGCGAGCGAACGAGGCGAACCCGATGATCATCATCAGGACAAGAATTGCGAACGCAGCGAAAATTGTCCAGATAGTTTTTGTGTCGCTGCTGAATGGGGACGGCTGATTTTCGTAAACGCCGATGGGAACGGGGGGATCCCCGGTTAGGGCGAAGGTCTTCCAGATATCCCGGCACGAAACATATTCGCCCATCGACCACGAGACTTCTTTTCCGGATTGTTCGCTCGAGAGAACCCGCGGGGGAGAGACGTAATCCGTAACATCGTTGGTCTCGCCGACGCGCACTTGCCAGGGGAACTCTCCAAGCACGTATGTGGTCGATGCCTGAGCGGTCTGGAAATGCCGGTAGGTTTCGCCGAAGTAGCTGACGCTGACTGCGCCCGCAAAGGAATTCAAAGTGGGCAACGCACGCAGCGTCGACACGTCGTTCCAGTGGCCGTTGTACTCGGTCAGGTAGCGGAAGCCTTTATATGGGTTGAAAAGAACGTATTCGTGCCAGCTGTAGGGGATGCCGTCGACGTGGATGGTACGTCGTTGGAATCCGACAGCTTCGTACGGAGTTCCGCGGATTTTGCCGCGCGTGCCCAGCGGGATCAGCGGCGGATCTTCGTCTGTGGCTTTCTTGAATTGCTGAAGGATTTTGAGTTGAGGATCCTGCGCATCGAGGATGGAATGGCAGGACTCGCAAACGACGGTGACGGCCTGGGTGAATGACCGAAGCGTGAGCGCAGCGCCGCATCCGGGACAGTTCATTGCCTTAACGTGCGGCGTGGCGGGCGGATTGGGGCTGCCGGTGCTCACTGCCATCCCTCGAAGGAGCGGAGATTCTTCAGTTTCAAGTCGTCGAACTCGACGGACTCGCCCAGGTACAAAGCCGGAGTTTCGTCACTGTAGTCGAGAGTGGCGAACTTGCCCTGTTCCGACATCAGATCCACGAAGACAACATCTTCTTTATCCCAGTACTGGAACGGCAGTTCTCCCTCGACGCCACGATAGTGAGCGTTGGTGATGGTAGTGACGGCGTAGGTTTCATTGTCCCAAATATAGCGCTGGCCGACTTTGGTTGAGGGCGGGAGCGTTCTTCCGGGTGCGGCGAACGTTACAACGTAGTTGTCCTGCGCATCGGAGAGCCATGCGCTGCCATCGTTCATCACCAAGTGCCACTCGTTCCATGTGCCCTGATCGTATTCGTAAATGATCCGCCCGACGGCAACAAAGGGATGATGGTTGTAGATGCCCTCGGTGCCTATCTGAATCGGCGAACTGTTGGGCGGGAGATCGGCGACCTGGCCGACCTTCTTCAAGTCGACATCGGTGCGAACCAGGATCGACTTGCAGTAAGTGCAGACGGTCTGGACGCTGCTCGACCAACGAAAGACAATGGGGGCGCCGCAGTTGGGACAATTCGCGGTGGGCTGGGTCATCCCCGATTCTCCAGCGGAAGGTCTTGGCCGTGGAGGGAAAAAGGGAGCTTATCGTCCCCACCGTAGGATCTGGTCAGGGTGCGGATCGTTACAGATCTCGCTCCGAACATAGCGATCAAAGCGGATTCGAATTCCCACGGATCACGAGGCACGCAGCAAAACAAGTTGATGCACAGGGACCCGAACTCGGGGAATGTGTGGCAAGCGAGGTGCGATTCCGCGAGCAGGCAGAGTCCGGTGATGCCTCCGGTATTCGGAAACTGATGCCACTGTGTAGGACCAACCGGACGCAGGCGCATGGACGAGATGATTCGATCGAACAACTCGCCGAGGAGTTCGGGACTGCTCAGCGAGTCGGCAGAACATCCGTGCGCGTCAACCACCCATTCGATTCCGCTCATAGGTTGCTGGGACTATTGCTGCGCTTGCCCGCACTCGGAACAGAACTTCGCAGCCCTGGGAATTGGCTTGCCGCAATTGATGCAAAACTTGGGTTCGGCGCTGGTGGTGGCCGGAGTGCCAGCTGCAATCGCGGAGCCGGACGCAGACCCCGACTCTCCGGATGCTGGGGAAGCCTTCTTTAGCGCGTCCATCATGGCCTGGCCCATGGCGATGCCCGCACCCAGACCCGCACCCACTCCGGCGGCGCCACCGCCTTCATTGGCAGCTGCGATCGGAATAGATTGCGCAACCTGGTACTGCGTATACCGGCCCATGTCTCCGACCATGTTCATACTGATCCGCTGGTCGAGGACTTTCTGCAGTTCATCGGGAAGAGAAAGATTCTCGACGACGAAGGTATCAAGGGACAATCCGAGATCCGTGAAACTCGGCTTCAACTGAGCGGCTAGCTTTTCCGACAACGCGACTTGGTTCGCAGCCATGTCAAGAAAAGGAACGTTGCTGCCCGCGAAGGTGTCGGTGATGCGGCCGATGACTGTGTTACGCAGTTGACCTTCGAGGTCTTCCACTCGATAGACTTCCCGCGTGCCGCTTACCTTGGAGTAAAACTCCTTGGGGTTCATCAGGTGGTAGCTATAGATGCCGAACGCGCGCAGGCGGACGGCGCCGAATTCCTTGTCGCGAATGGTGATGGGATTCTGTGTGCCCCAATGCTGGTTGGTCTGCAGGCGCGTAGAGAAGAAGTAGACGTCGGATTTGAAGGGAGACTGAAATGCCTTATCCCAGTTCTGCAGATACGTCAGGATGGGCAACGTCTGGGTGTTCAGCGTGTACAGGCCCGGCATGAATGCGTCGGCGATCTTGCCTTCATTCACAAACAGCGCGGCCTGCGAATCGCGAACGGTGAGCTTGCCGCCATTCTGGATCTCGCGATCCTGCATGGGATAGCGGTAGGCCAGGATGCCATCTTCCGGTTCAACCCAGTCAATAACGTCGATGAACTGCTTCGATAGAAAATCTCGGAGACTCATTGGAAACTCGCTTCCTCAGTCGTCGAAACCGGCCATAAACTGCCGAGAAATGGATGCTAAGGGCTCCTTGAGGTGCTGTCAACACGGCGGGTTTGCAGCCCGCGTTCGGCATATTGCAGATCGCAACCACGAGTGGAAAATTCTGGACATTTCAATTGATTGTGATCGACGTCATAGGCATTCGTCTTGTAGTGCCGCTACATTGGCATGGCGCACACATGACGGTACGAGGGTTTTGGGTTACCTTACTGGATTGTTGATGAACGGGTGCCCAAGGAGAACTCATGCCTGAACTGGCTCTATTTGGAGGTAGCAGAGCGAAGCGCAAGCCTTTCCCGCTCTGGCCGCAGTATGACGAAAACGAGCGCCACGCTCTGAACGAAGTTCTTGAGAGCCGGGTGTGGTGGCGCACGCCGGGGACGAAGACGCAGGGATTCGAACGAGCTTTTGCGGAGTATCATGGCGCGCGCCACGGAATTGCCGTGACGAATGGCACGGCAGCGCTGGAAGTCACGATGGCGGCGTTGAATATCGGTCCGGGTGACGAAGTCATTGTACCCAACTTTACTTTTATCGCGACGGCGAGCGCGGTTCTGTTCGCGAATGCACTTCCCGTGATGGTCGATGTGGAGCCGGAGACCTACTGTCTTGATCCGGTTCTGACGGAAGCTGCCATCACGGCCCGAACCAGAGCCATCATCGCAGTACACATGGGCGGGCATCCGGCGGATCTGGATGCGTTACAGGGCATCGCCACGAAGCGTGGAATTCATCTGATCGAGGACTCAGCCCACGCGCACGGCAGCGAATGGCGCGGAAAGAAGATAGGTACTATCGGAACCGCGGCGACGTTCAGCTTCCAGTCGAGCAAGCTGATCACCGCGGGTGAGGGCGGAATCATTATCTCCAATGATGATGCCTTCGAGCGGCAGGCACGGTCGGTGCATGATTGCGGACGCATGCCGGGGGAGTGGTTCTATAGTCACTTTATTTATGGATCGAATTATCGCCTCAGTGAATGGCAGGGCGCGATCCTGAATGTGCAGTTAAGCCGTCTGGAAGAGCAAACGTTGCGACGACACCGGAATGGCCGGGTGCTCGATCAATTATTTGCGGAGATCGCAGGAATCACGCCGCAGAAGTGTGATCCGCGTTGCACGCGCAACGGCCAGTACGCATACATCTTCCATTTCGATTCGAAGCAGTTTGATGGCATCTCGACTGAAAACTTCATTGCCGCGTTGAATGCAGAAGGAATTCCAACCCAGGCCAGTTATCCACCGCTTCACGATCTGGATTGCTTCCGCAGCGGCGAATATCGCAAGTGTCTGAGCGGGCCCCAGGCGACAGAGAAGCACGAGTTTCTGCAACAAAGTTTTCCGAACACGCAGCGGGCCGCGTCGGAGACGGTCTGGATTCCGCAATTTGCGCTTTTGGGTGACGACGAGGACATGCACGAGATTCGAGATGCGATCCGGAAGATTCAGAAAAATACTGCAGTGATAGCAGCCAATGCCTCGCAGCTCACTGCGGAGCGCATTGCACGATGAAAAAGTGAAGGAGCTGGTCTGCGTGAAATTGCATATGGAGGGCATTCATGTTCCGTGAGGGCTGCGGGCGCAGTAGGCGGTGGTTCCGGGTTGTGCTTGTCGTAGTGATGAGTGTGACTGGGCATAGCAATTTCTCGCTGGCGCAGACGTCGAGGAAACTCCCCGAAAAAGTTCCGCCGAAGCGGACATCACAGATTCGGGATGGTTTCGGAATCAACTCCGACCTGCCTCGCGATCCGTATTTGCCGTGGAACCGTTGGTGGTGGACGCGGATGTTTGATGCCGGGTTCAAGTGGATACGCATCGGACAATACGAAAACAGCTCTGACTACACGAGTTGGGATTGGATCGAACAAAAACGTGGTGTCTACGACGCGTCGCCTTTGCTCGAAGATGCCGTCGATTCCCTGGTTGATAATGGAATGAACGTGCAGGTGCAGTTGCTTTACGGCAACCAAATGTATACCGCGCACAGCGGCAAGTTGCCGGCCCTCGGCATGCCGGAGCCAGGCTCATTTCACAACGATGATCGCAGCATCTATTCGGTGTTCTGGCCTCCCGTTACGGCGGATCAGACGGCTGCCTTCAGCCGATACGTTGCGTGGACGGTCGATCACTTTCAAGACCGCATTCATTATTGGGCGCTGTGGAACGAACAGGACATTGGATATTGGAATCCATGGGGAAACCCGGAGCAGTACGGCCGGCTGCTCGCGTCGTTTGTCGATACGGTCCACAAGACGTCCGGAGCAAAAGTCATCTACGGAGGGCAGGCGGATCCGTCACGCGACTTCACGCAACGTGCGCTGGATACGTGCAAATGTGCCGAAGGAATCGATGTCTACGCGTATCACACCTATCCCGGCTACGGGCAGAATATGAATCCCGAGTCCATGGATAACGGGGCGTATCTCAACGAATCGCCCCGGGCGCTGCGCGACCTGGTGAATCACTATCCAGGAATCAAGGCTGCCATTCCGTTTTTTGATGACGAATTCAATTCGATACCAACGTGGACAGGATCGGATGAATCCGTACAAGCGAAGTACTTGCCCCGTGGACTGATCTATAACCACGCCGCGGCCGTAAAGACATTTGTATGGCTTCTGACGGCCGGGACAGATGGAAATGAATACGACGATTTCGGAATCGTCCACGGGCTGACGAATCACGACTATGACTTCACGCCGCGACCCGTGTTTTATGCCCTGCAGAACACAAATGCGCTGTTTGCCGATACAAAGCCGGATCCGGGGATTGAGATTTCGAGCAGTGAATTGGACGGGCTTCGGCGGCAGAGTGGTTTTCCGTTCTTGAGCTATGGGTTCCGCTCCAAGACCGGGAAAGCGATCGTCGCGTATTGGATCGCGGCTCACAGCGCGCCCGGAAATCAATTTCCGTCCTACTATGTGACGCTTTCCCTGAAGGATTCCGGAATTCAACATCCAGTGCTGATCGACGTCGTGTCCGGAGACATTCGGCCGCTTGAGTGGAAGCACGGCACCATCGATACGCTGGAGATGCTTCCGGCGACCGACAGCGTTATGGCGATCGCAGATGCGGACTATTTCGACTGGCCAGTTCTGCCGGAGGCGCCAAGCTCTCTGACGGCGATGGCGTCAGGGAATGCAGTGAAACTGGCATGGCAGGTACACCGAGGCAATCCGGAGCACATCGTTCTCGAACGTCGTTATGACGGGACCGGAGGACGATTGTGGCAGCGTGTAGCCGAGTTGCCCGCTTCCGCCACGTCCTACACTGATGCGCAGGTCAGCAAAAGCCAGCGGGTTTCCTATCGAGTCTTAGCGACGAACAGCAACGGAGAGTCTGCCAGTTCGAACATTGTGCGGGTTGTGAATTGAAAGACGTAAACAAAGAAGGGATACTAAGAATTTGATGATCCGAAGTTTTCGATGGACCCTTCATTTCATTTTCGTTTGCGGGCCCACGATTCTACTCTGGTCGCAAACAGATCTTCACCTCACTAAGCAAGCGGCGCTGGAGACGCATGGGCTCACCGTGCTGCTCTTCCACAATTCCTACCATCGTGTGTTTGGCGATCAAAAGATGAGTGGAATGGAGATTATTCTGCAAGACCAGCGCATTGCGACCAACGGGGATGTGCGCTTGTCAGCGACTCCTGCACAGTGGGACCCAATTCCAGAATTCGAATCCCGAAAGCCTGGGTCCGCGCCGGACGAGGTGGTTGCTTCCTGCAATTACGCAGACAACGGCTTGTCTTATCGAATTGACCTGAGACCCGAAGCTGGTGGATTCCGGGTCGCCGTTCAGTTGGATCGACCCATTCCGGATGCGCTTGTCGGCAAGGCGGGCTTTAATCTGGAATTTCTTCCCAGCCTCTATTTTGGAAAATCGTATCTCTCGAGTGGCATCGCCGGAGTGTTTCCACGCCATTCCGATGGTCCAATGGAAAGAACCAGTGACTCCATGATTGAACCCAAGCCACTCGCTCAAGGAGAAAGCATCGTTCTTTCTCCGGAAGATCCATCGACACGGGTGACCATCCGTTCAGAGAGCGGACCGATCCTTCTGTTCGACGGTCGAAACCAGGCGCAGAACGGTTGGTTTGTAGTGAGGACTCTGGTTCCGCCGGGAAAAACGGGTGATGTAGTCATCTGGCATGTCCGTCCGAACACGGTCGCGGGATGGGTTCGCCGGCCAGTGGTCGGCTACAACCAGGTAGGCTACACGCCCGAACGCGAAAAGGTTGCGATTATCGAACTGGATCCTTTGTTCAGTGCGCCGAAAACAGCTCGATTGCTGCGGATGACTCCTGACGGAGAGTGGCAGGAGGCGTTCAGCAGCGAAGTTAAGCCGAAAGGGAAGTGGCTGCGCTATGACTACGCAGAATTCGACTTCTCGAAGGTGCGCGAGCCGGGCATCTATGCGATCGAGTACGCGGGGGAGAGGACGGGGCTCTTCCGGATTGCTCCCCGCGTTTACGAGGGAATCTGGAATCTTTCACTGAATACCTATCTTCCCGAACAGATGGACCACGTGAAAGTGCGCGAGGGCTATAGGGTCTGGCATGGTGCGTCCCACCTCGATGACGCCCGCCAGGCGCCCGTGAACTACACGCATTTTGACGGCTATAAACAAGGGCCCACAACGGACTCCCCTTTTTCTCCGGGGCAGCATATTCCCGGGCTGAATGTCGGCGGCTGGTACGACGCGGGCGACTTTGACCTTCGGACCCAGACGCAGACACGCGTGATCATGGACCTGGTAACGGCGATGGAAGACTTCGGCGTAAATTCAGATGACACGTCGGTGGATGAGACCGCGCGGGAAGTGCAAATGCGAAAGCCCGATGGAGTTCCGGACGTGGTGCAGCAGGTTCGGCACGGTGTTCTCCTGCTGTTGGCGGAACACCATGCCGTTGGTCACGCGATCCCCGGGGTCATTGAGCCAACGCTGGAGGAGTACACCTATCTGGGAGATGCTGCTTCGAAAACCGATGGCCGAATCTATTCCGAGAGGATGGGCCAGCTCGAAACAGACGGAATTGACTCCGGCATCCCTGACGATCGTTGGGCGTTCACCACGCATACCACAGCCCTCAGCTACGACGAAGCTGGTGCGCTCGCGGCGGCGAGCAGGGCACTGCGAGGATTCGACGACCGGATGGCCGACGAATGCTTACAATTGGCGGAGAGGGTCTGGGAGGATGAGCAAAAGCAACCGCCGGCGTTGTTTCAGTACTTCAATACCACGGGCAGCAACCTGCAGCACGCTGAACTCGAGGCCGCTGTTCAACTGTTGATCTCGACGCACGGTGGGGAAACTTATCGGCAACAGCTCCAACAACTTGTGCCGGTGATTAAGGAACAATTTGCTTTTCTGGGTGGAACAGCTTCGCGCGCAATTCCATTGATGGAAGAATCATTCAAAAAGGAGTTGAGCGAAGCGCTAGCTGCATACAAGCCCAAGCTTCTGCAGATGCTGGCTCAGAATCCCTATGGAGTGCCGATTGCGACGGGCACTTGGGGAGGCGCGGGAGGAGTAACCCACTTCGGGACGGAAATGTACTTTTTGCATCGTGCATTTCCAGACGTGATTGGTTCTGAGTACACCCTTCACGCGCTGGATTACGTGCTGGGACGCCACCCTGTGTCGAGTGTGTCGTACGTGTCCGGAGTGGGCACGCAATCGAAGCTGATTGCCTACGGGAACAATCGTGCGGACTACACGTTCATTCCAGGAGGGATCATTCCTGGTGTCGTGATCATTCAGCCGGACTTTCCGGAGTTGAAAGAAGGCTGGCCGTTTCTGTGGTATGAAAACGAGTACGTAGTCGACACGGTGACTTCATACATCCTCGCGGCCAACGCCGCAAATGCTGAGACGCAGAGTTCAAAATAGCTTGAAGCGGATCGG
>Ga0209698_10008187_pt1 | contig 10832 bp, 7 predicted proteins | sample LitLauG_LLR_2012_FD_187203 | JGI IMG/M metagenome (GOLD analysis project Ga0209698, IMG submission 187203) | Freshwater sediment microbial communities from Pennsylvania, USA - Little Laurel Run_MetaG_LLR_2012 (SPAdes) (version 2) | ecosystem: Environmental > Aquatic > Freshwater > Creek >... | reverse complement strand
GGGCGGGTCGGCCGCCGGCCGGTGTGGAACTCGCAATGACAACAACGTAAGGCCGCGATTTTCCGGTTGGCGTGAAAGTGCTCTAGAGCGTGATCGTTTGAGGTTGCTTTGACATCAAACGTGAATCACGCGATCAAACAAAGGACAAGACCATGATCGGCCGCCAAAAGTTCGTTCAACCTCAAACGATCATGCTCTAGTGAAGGACAGTCAACCGCAACGCCGGTTGGTATAAGAGGGCGGACCAGCGTCAGAACGTCACCCGCACCCCACCAAACCCGCCGATTGGGGCTGCGACGTTGTAACTGCGCGGATTGGTGGCGTTCGGGGCCTGGGCGATAAAAACCGAGCTGGTGGGCGAGAACGTGCCGTAAACGTAATAGCGTTGCGCCGTAACGTTCTCGATCAGCGCGAACAGTTGGATATGATCCGTCAACTGGTAGCTGCTGTTCAGGTTCACCACGACATAACCCGGCAACCTGGGGGTCAGGTTCGCCTCGTCGCCGAACAGATAGGACGACGACGCGCCCACGGCTGTCGCACCCAATTTCCAGGATTCCGTTACGGTGTAGTTCAAACCCAGCTTCACTTGGTGGGCGGGAATGCCGGGCAGCCGGTCGCCGGAGTGGATGACGATGTTGCCGTTCGCACCGGCGGCGGGATTGCTGCCGCTGGCCTCGGTGAAGCCGGTGCGGAACGTGGCGTCGGTATAGGCGTATCCGATCGAAACATCCCATCGCGGGGTCGCCAGCTTGACCCGCAGGTCCACGCCCTGGCGCTGGGTCTCGCCCACGTTCTGGAAGAATGCGCGCCCCGGGATCAGGCTGTTGACGAACTGGATGTCGTCGTCCAGGCCGCTGCGATACAGGTCGGCGTTGTACGACAGCGTGGCCTCGCCGAATGGCTTGACCGCCCCGCGTAGTCCGGCCTCGATCGTGTGCGCGACCACCTGTTTCAGGTCCGGATCGCCGACAAAGAAATTCGCCAAACCGCACGGCGCGGCCGCGCTGCCGCAAGACAGTTCGGCCGGCGTCGGCGCTCGGTTTGCCTCGGAATAACCCGCGTAGGCGGTCAGCCAAGGAGTGATCTTGTAGGCCAGGCCGATGGCGGGGTTGAAGCGGTCATAGGTGTGGTTGCCGTTCAAAGCGGTACCGATCTGATCTCTGAGATCGATCTGGGCGACATTGAAGCGGCCGGAGGCGGTCAGCGACAGCCGCGATGTCAGGTCCAGAGTGTCCGCGACGAACACGCCATAGCTGGCGTTGGCAATATTGACCCGGACCGGCGCGATGGAGCCGTCGGCCTGGACGATGACGATGCCCGGCCCGATAAAATCGCGGGACAGCGCGGTCATGCCGCCGACGTCCGAACTGGCGGTGAAGGTCGTCAGCGCGCCATCGAAGCTGACGCCGGCGACGATCTGGTTGCCGAAACCGAACACGCTGCCGGTATCGGTCACCTGCGCCGCCGCGCCGTAGCCGTTGGTGACCGTGGTCTGCCGGTCAAGCTGATTGTAGGGGCCGCCGCTCAGGTAGTCCGGAATCGCCGAACCGCCGCGTGTCGTCAGAGCCGAACCGACAGACGAGCACAACAGTCCCGGCCCATCGTCGCAAGGGGCGAAACTCGGTGTATTGCCGTTGATCACGCGCTGCTGGAAGTTGCTGTAGTAGAGTGTTCCCTGGATCGAGACGGTGTCGCTGACCTGCGTGTTGCCGTTCAAAGTGAGTTGCAACGATTTGTTGTCGACAATGTTGGGGCCGGTGAACTGCGCCGCCGCGTCCACCGCGAGAAGCTGCACCGGCGTCGTGCCGGGTCCGTTGAGCCGGCTGTTCGCGGCGGTGATGCTGACATGCAGCTCAGAAAAATCGTTTCTCCAGCCAACATCGCCATAAAGGTTCTGGATGTCGGAGGATTGGAAATCACGCCACCCGTCTTGATGCACACCCGTCACGGCAATGTAGGCGGCGGCGTTGCCGGACCGCAGCCCGTATTCGACATCGCCCTCCACGCGACCAAACGAGCCGCCGAACATCGCCGCCTCGCCGCCCTGGTAGGTGAAGCCGGTCTTCAACTGCACGTTCAGCGCCCCGCCGATCGCGTTCAGGCCGAAGACGGGGTTGGACCCTTCCAGGTTGACCCGCGCGATGGCGTTATTGGGGATCAGGTCCCAGTTCACCGTGTCGCCGAACGCCTGGTTGAAACGGACCCCGTTGACGTAAACCGCGAGGCCTTGCTCCACGCCCTGCAAGGCGGAGGCACGGAAGCCGTGGTAGAAGACATCCGGTTGGTAGGGGTTGCCGGCGGCATTATCGAGCGTCACCCCGGCGATCTGTTCGCCCAGCGCGCGGGTCAGGTTCGGCATGCCGGTGGCCGCGATATCCTTGGCAGTGAGGACGTTTACCTGCGCCGGCACCTTGTCGCTCTCGACGCCGCTGCCCAGCAAGGGTGTGCTGCCGACGATGGTCATCATCGGCACCTGGGCGTCAGGCAAGCTGGAATTCTGGGCCTGCGAACGGCCGGCCCACAGCAAGACCAAAACCAAACAGAGTCCGCGCCAGCCCATCGCTACTCCCAAAAAACCATGTCGTTGCGGGTATTGAGGACCGGGTTCGGGCCGCGTCACAAGAGGGGGCTTTGGTGCCCCTCTGGTCAGGTGCGTGCAATCCGTTAGAATCCGGCGACCGATTGAGGAGAAACTCGATGCCATTCGCCATGACCGATGACGGCGTCCGCCTGCACTACGAGGAAACCGGCTCCGGCACGCCGGTTATTTTCGTGCATGAATACGCCGGCGACCATCGTGCGTGGGAAGCGCAGATGCGGCATTTTGGCCAGCGGTATCGCGCGATCACCTATGCCGCGCGCGGTTATCCGCCATCGGATGTGCCGGATGAGGTCGGGAAATACTCGCAGACCAGGGCGGCGGACGACATCGCAGCGGTGCTCGATCATCTCGGAATCGCCAAGGCGCATGTGGTTGGTTTGTCGATGGGTGGCTTCGCCACGCTGCATTTCGGGTTCCGTCATCCCGCTCGGGCGTTGTCGCTGTGTGTCGCAGGCTGTGGCTATGGGGCTGAAAAGGGCCAGCGGGACAAGTTCCGGTCGGAAGTCGCGGCGGTCGCCGCCTTCCTGGACGCCAACGGCATCGAGGCGTTTGCCGCGAAATACGCTTACGGCCCCACCCGCGTGCAGTTTGAGAACAAGGACCCGCGCGGCTTCGACGAGTTCAAGCGACAACTCGCCGAACACTCGGTGATCGGCGCGCGCAACACCCAGCTCGGTGTGCAGGGCGAGCGGCCGTCGCTGTACGATCTGGTGGATCAGATGGCGGCGATCACGGTGCCGACGCTGATTCTGACCGGGGACGAGGACTGGCCGTGCCTGCAACCGGCGCTGCTGATGAAGCAAACGATCCCGACCGCGGCGCTGTCGGTGATGCCGAATTGCGGGCACACGATCAATCTGGAGGATCCGGATCAGTTCAACCGGCTGGTCGGGGATTTCATCGTGCAGGTTGATGCGGGGCGTTGGCCGACGCGTGATCCGCGGGCGATGGTGACCTCGATCACCGGCATGAAGTAGGTCAGGCTGGCGCCTCCCCGGGCCGACCCGATTTTGGGTCGTTGCGGTTTCGATGATTGCACATCTTCGGCGGGGACGTTAGGGTCCGCCGCGATGCGGGTGTAGCTCAATGGTAGAGTCCCAGCCTTCCAAGCTGGCTACGAGGGTTCGATTCCCTCCACCCGCTCCATTTCCATTTTTTGGCGGCTCCATTTGACACCTTCCCGAGGTCGCCGCATTGTGCCGGTTTACCCAGGGGTGCCCCACCAGCGGGGCTGAGATATCGCGGCAATCCGGTGGAATCCGGGGGTGCGATGACCCTTGAACCTGATCCGGGTCATGCCGGCGGAGGGACGGGTCACAGCCAAAAGACCCAGTCTCCAACGTCGGCGTAGCCTATGAATGACGCTTTAGGAGAGGTCCATGACGGTCCAGTCGAAGTCCACCACCCGCCCAAGTTCGGTGACCACCGGCGCGATCGCGGGGTCACGCAAGATTTACACCAGCCCGGAAGGCCGGCCGGACATCCATGTGCCGTTCCGCGAGATCGCCCTGGACCCGAGCGCAAAGGAGGACCCGTACTGGGCGTACGATTGTTCCGGCGTCTACACCGATCCGTCGGTGACGATCGACCTGGAAGCCGGCCTGCCGCCAATTCGCCGCGAATGGCTGGCGAAGCGCGGGTTCGACCGGATCGTGCCGCGCGCGATACGGCCGGAAGACAACGGCAATATCGGCGCCGACAAGCTGGTGCCGTTGTGCCCGGCCGACCTGCCGATCTACGGCGCCAAGCCGGGTCAGATGGTCACGCAATATGAATTCGCCCGCGCCGGCATCATCACGGAAGAGATGATCTACGTCGCCCATCGTGAAAACATGGGCCGCACCAAAATGATCCCGGGCGCCGAACAGCGCGTTGCCGACGGCGAAAGCTTCGGCGCGGAAATCCCCGCCTTCATCACGCCCGAATTCGTCCGCGGCGAAATCGCCCGTGGCCGCGCGATCATTCCAGCCAATATCAACCATCCGGAGCTGGAGCCGGTCATCATCGGCCGCAACTTCCTGGTGAAGATCAACGCGAACATCGGCAACTCGGCGGTGACGTCGGGCGTCGCCGAGGAAGTCGAAAAACTGGTGTGGGCAATTCGTTGGGGTGGCGACACCGTGATGGACCTGTCCACCGGCCGCAACATCCACAACATCCGTAGCTGGATCATGCGCAACTCGCCGGTGCCGATCGGCACGGTGCCGATCTATCAGGCGTTGGAGAAGGTCGATGGCGACCCGACCAAGCTGGATTGGGAAGTGTTCAAGGACACCCTGATCGAGCAGGCCGAACAGGGCGTCGACTACTTCACCATCCATGCCGGCGTGCGGCTGCGATACGTGCCGCTGACGGCGAAGCGGGTGACCGGGATCGTGTCGCGCGGCGGCTCCATCATGGCGAAGTGGTGCCTGTCGAAGCACAAGGAATCGTTCCTTTACGAACGGTTCGATGAAATTTGCGACATCATGCGCAAATACGACGTCTCGTTCTCGTTGGGCGACGGTCTGCGCCCCGGCTCGAACGCCGATGCCAACGACGCCGCGCAGTTCGGCGAGCTGGAGACACTGGGTGAGCTGACCAAGGTGGCATGGAACAAGGGCTGCCAGGTGATGATCGAGGGCCCCGGCCATGTGCCGATGCACAAGATTAAGGTCAACATGACCAAGCAGTTGGCCGAATGTGGCGAAGCCCCGTTCTACACGCTGGGGCCGTTGACGACCGACATCGCCCCTGGTTACGACCACATCACCAGCGCGATCGGTGCGGCGATGATCGGCTGGTTCGGCACGGCGATGCTGTGTTACGTCACGCCGAAGGAGCACCTCGGACTGCCGAACCGCGATGACGTCAAGACGGGCGTCATTACATACCGTATCGCGGCGCACGCCGCCGATTTGGCCAAGGGGCATCCGGCGGCGCAATTGCGCGACGACGCGGTCAGCCGCGCGCGGTTTGAGTTCCGCTGGGAGGATCAGTTCAATCTCTCACTCGACCCCGACACCGCTCGGTCGTTCCATGATGAGACGTTGCCGAAAGAAGCGCACAAGGTCGCGCATTTCTGTTCCATGTGCGGTCCGAAGTTCTGTTCCATGAAGATCACGCAGGATATTCGCGTGGAAGCCGAACGGATCGCCGGCATGGAAGCCAAGAGCGCCGAGTTCGCTGACGCCGGCAAGGAAATCTATTTGCCGCAGACAGCGGCGGAGTAGGAGTACCCGACGCACGATGAGCGATCCCAGGGCGGCGTTAAAGGCAATCGGTCAACTGGCGGATGCCGAGATCGATATCGGCAACGCCGCCCTGCAACTCGCCCGCGTGGATGCGCCGGAGGCGGATTGGCAGGCCGCCGCGAGGCATCTGTCTGATTTGGCGCAAGCGGTGGTGAAACGCGCGGTGGCGATGGATGGCGAAAGCCTGCCCAGTCGGGCCATAGCGCTGGCCGAGGTCCTGGCCGGCGAATTTGGCTACGTCGGCGACCTGCGAACTTATGACGATCCAGCGAATGCGAACCTGATTCGGGTCACCGAACGGCGACGCGGACTGCCGGTGGCGCTGGGTGTGATCTGGCTGCATGCCGCGCGGGCTGCTGGGTGGGCCAGCCACGGCGTGGACTTCCCGCAGCATTTTCTTATGGCACTGGAGGGACGCAAGACTCAGGTGGTGGTCGACGTTTTCAATGGCGGCCAAGCCATGTCCGCCAAGGAATTGCGGGAGCTGCTGAAACGGGTGGAGGGGGAGAACGCCGAACTGCGGCCCGGCCTTCTACAGCCGATGAGCACGCGACGGGTGTTGTTGCGACTACAAAACAACATCATGACGCGGCGGCTGGAGGCTGGCGACCTGCGTGGCGGTTTGCGGTGTACCGAGGACATGCTGCTGATTGCTCCCGACCAGGCGGAGCTTTGGCGACAAGCCGGGATCATGAACCAGAAGCTGGAACAGGTCGCCGCGGCGCGCACGGCGTATATGCGGTTTCTGGAGTTGGTGCCGGAGGGGGCCGTCGCCGATGGGGTAAGGGTGCAACTGGATATTTTGAAGTCTATGTTGAATTGAACCGCCGGTGGATGGGTGTCCTACGTAAGATTTGGAACCGCAAATGACCCGGATGGCCGCAAATAAAGGTGTTTTAGAAATCGTTGACTAGACGTTTTACCTCTACACGCGGTTTTCCGAAATTCAATAGCGGACAGAGCGATAGCCGGGTTGCTTTTAAGTAATTGAGACATTGCGCTTCATGAATAGCGTCCAATGCCTTGACCGCTTTCAATTCGACCAATACAGCCTGTTCGACCAATAAATCAGCGGTGTATGTCCCGATGGTTGTTTCGCGATAATAGATCGCAATGTCATGTTGCTGTTCGACAGCGAGCCCTGCCCCGCGCAGTTCCAGCGACAACGCATTTTCATAAACCTTTTCAAGAAATCCGGATCCCAGCGCGTTGGCGACATCAAACGCCCGGACAATGATCAGCTTCGAAATATCATTCTATCTATCCGCGTACATTCGCGGTTCCAAACCCTTTTATTACCACGCGCCGAAATCAGATCGTTCCCACAACCTTCACCCGCGCCCGCCGATGCACCTCCCCCTGAGCGAAAACCGGCACGTTCAGGCGGATACGATCGACAATCGAATGGACATGAATCCTGATCTGCATGCTCGTGAGCAGCGCCGGTTTGTCGCCATTGTGACTCGCGGAATCGACGACAATCCGGATCCGATCCAGGAATTCACGGAGCTTTTCCGATCCCAACGCAAGTTGGCGATCTTCCGCCGGGCCAACCAGGGAGCCGGTCAGCGTCTCTTCCCATTCCTGAGAAAGAACGACCACCGGAATGTATCCCGCCGGCCCGATCAGGCTGTCGCTGATCTGCCGGGACAACCTGGTCCGGACGTGTGCAACGATCATGCTGACGGATTTCATGTTGTTGGCACAGGCTTCCTGGATCGCCTCCAGGATCGTCGGCATATCGCGGATGGAAATGCGTTCCGTCAGTAGCATCTGCAGCACGCGCTGTACCCCGCCGACGGTAATCACCGACGGCACCAGATCGGCGACCAGTTTCTGCTGGTCGTGCGGCAGGCCGTTCAAGATCTTCTGGGTCTCGGTGTAGGACAGGAATTCGGCGATGTTTTCCTTCACCACCTCGGCCAAGTGCGTCGTCAGCACGGTTGCCGGATCGACCACGGTCCAATTCGCCGAACGCGCCTGATCCGCCAAACCAGGGGCGATCCAGCAGGCCGGCAAACCAAAGGTGGGCTCCATGGTTTTTTCGCCAACCAGCGGCGGCGCCTCATCGCCCGGACTGATGGCCAGCATCATCAGCGGCCGCAGCTCACCGGTTCCGGCGGTGATCTCCTTCAACGCAAACACGTAGTTGTACGGGTCCAGCTCCACATTGTCCTGGATCCGAACCGACGGCAGCACAAAGCCCAGATCGGTCGCCAGGGCACGGCGCAGGCGCTTGATCTGCTCCGGCAGTTGCTGCCCCATGCCGCCGGCGAGCTCCAGCAGTCCGTATCCCAACTCCACCCGCACGACATCCAGCATCGATACGTTTGTCAGGCTGTTGTCCACCGGTTGCACGACCGGCACCGACGCGGCGAGCGCGGCGTCGCGCGCCTTGAACCGAAACCAGGCGGCCATACCCGCCAGGGTGGACACAAACAGGAACGGCATCGTCGGCAGGCCGGGCAACATCGCCAACACACCCGCCGCGGCCGAGGCGATCACCAACGGATTGACGTTCGAACCGAGTTGCGAGGCCAGCTTGCCGTGCATCTTGCCTTCGATGGCACCCTTGGATACGACGATGCCGGCGGCGGTGGAAACCAGCAGGGCGGGAATCTGCGACACCAGGCCGTCGCCGACAGTCAGCGTGGTAAACGTCGCAAGCGCGCTCTCGATCGACATGTGGGCGCGGAACAGACCCATCGCCAGCCCGCCGAAGATGTTGATCAGGGTGATGATCAACGCACAGATGGCGTCACCGCGGACGAACTTGCTGGCGCCGTCCATGGCGCCATAGAAGCCGCTTTCTTCCGACAACTCACCGCGGCGGACGCGTGCGGTCGGCTCGTCTATGATACCTGACGATAGATCGGCATCGATCGCCATCTGCTTGCCCGGCATCGAATCGAGATAGAACCGCGCCGCTACTTCCGCGATGCGGCTGGATCCCTTGGTGATGACGATAAAATTGACCAGCAACAGCATGGCAAAGACGATGGCGCCGACCACCACGTCGCCGCCCATCAGGAAGGTGCCGAAGGCCGCCACGACCTGGCCGGCGGCGTACGGTCCCTCGTTGCCGTGCGACAGGATCAACCGAGCCGTCGCGACATTCAGGGACAGGCGAAGAATCGTTGTTAGCAACAGCAATGTTGGCAGGCTGGAAAAATCCAGCGGTCGTTCCAGCCCCAGCGAAACCAGCAGGATCAGGATCGAGGCGATAAACGAAAGGGCGAGGGCCATGTCCAACAGGAACGTTGGAATGGGCAGGATCAGGATAGAAAGCTGGAACAGCACGCACAGCGCCAGCCCGACGTCACCGCCGGGAACCAATCGGCGCAGCGGCGCCAGCGTGTTGACCAGGGCGCCCAGGGCTGGACCACCCGGCAATCCCTTCATGGCGTCCTGGCGGCGGTGGTGCTGGCTGGCACCGTGATACCCTGTGCGGCATACAGGCTGATTTTGTTACGCAAGGCGCGGATTGAGAGGCCCAGCAGCGACGCTGTCCTGGTCCGGTTGCCACCGGTGATCTCCAGCGTGCCGATGATGACGTCACGCTCCACCAGATGCAGCTTGCGCCCCACGAAGTCGGATAGTGTCGCCGCGGCGGGTGAACGGCCCGACGGTGGGCCAACCTCCAGCGCCTTGACACCGATGACGCTGTCAGCGGTCAGCACCAATGCCCGATGAATGGTGTTCTCCAATTCCCGAACATTGCCGGGCCAATCGTGCGCCATCAGGGCGCTGAGCGCGGCGGGCGAGAACTGGCGGGCACCGCGACCGCTTTCCGAACGGTATTTCTCGATGAAATGATCCGCCAGCGCCGGAATATCGTTGACCCGGTCGCGCAGACTGGGAACGTGAACCGCAACGACATTCAACCGGAAATACAAATCCTCCCGGAACGTCTGCTTGGCGACCTCGCGCTCCAGATCCTTATTCGTCGTCGCGATAATCCTCACATTCAACCGGATCGGCGCTCGGCCGCCAATCCGATCGATCTCGCGTTCCTGCAAGGCGCGCAACAACTTGGCTTGCAGCCGATAATCCATCTCGCTGATTTCATCGAGCAGGATGGTGCCGTTCTGGGCGGCTTCCAATTTGCCGATCCGTTGCCCAAGCGCACCGGAAAAAGCGCCGCGTTCGTGGCCGAACAATTCGGATTCCAGCAATTGTTCTGGAATGGCGGCGCAGTTGACGGCGACGAACGGACCGTTGGCGCGGGGTGAGTGGCGGTGAATGTAGCGCGCGACGACCTCCTTGCCGGTGCCGGATTCGCCGCGCACCAGAACCGACGCATCCGATCGCGCGATCCGTTGCGCCCGTTGCATCAGATCGAACATGACGGGATCGCGAAAGATCGGCCCATCGGCGGCCGACCGTTCCGGCCGGGATTGCGGCGCCGGGTGCGCCCGAACCGGCGGGAAGACGCTTTCCAGATCGTCCGGAACCAGAAAGCCGGGTGAAGCGTAGGCGGTCATGCCTGGCGCTCCGACTTGACGATTTCGGTCATCGTCACACCAAGTCGGGTGTTGTCGACCATCACGACCTCACCGCGGGCGATCAGGCGGTTGTTGACATAGATGTCGATCGCCTCGCCCAGCCGGCGGTCGAGTTCGACCACCGCGCCGCGGCCCAGTTTGAGAAGCTGCGACACCTGCATCGTCGCCTTGCCGAGGACCGCGCTGACGGTGACCGAGATGTCGTAGACCGCTTCGAGGTCCTTGGCGGTGCCAATCTCCGCCGGATCACGAAAGTCGGGGGTCGGGGTGGGATTTGAATCGCTCATGTGGGGGACCTGACAGTTTGCTCGTTGACCAGACCGGCGGACAGCGGCGCCATGGCGTGCCGCAGGTCTTCCAGTAGGGCGGTGCGGCTGATCGTGGCCTCGCCACGGTGCCATCGGATCGAAACGTCCTCGCCGGTGTTGCCGGCTTCCACGGCACGAGAAAGTTCCGATATGTTTTCAAAATGATGCAGTGGGCCTTGGT
>Ga0209698_10008186_pt1 | contig 10832 bp, 9 predicted proteins | sample LitLauG_LLR_2012_FD_187203 | JGI IMG/M metagenome (GOLD analysis project Ga0209698, IMG submission 187203) | Freshwater sediment microbial communities from Pennsylvania, USA - Little Laurel Run_MetaG_LLR_2012 (SPAdes) (version 2) | ecosystem: Environmental > Aquatic > Freshwater > Creek >... | reverse complement strand
CGTCCACCCCGGGGTCGCCGCCGTGTCCGACCGTGGCCGGCGGCGGGCGCGCAACGAGGACGCGGTGACGGTGGCGGCCGGGCCCGGCGGCCCGGACACGGCGGTCGCCGTGGTGTGTGACGGGGTGGGGTCCACGGTCGACGCCCACCTGGCGGCCCGGGCCGCGTCCTCGGCGGCGGTCGCCGTGCTGGAGTCGGCGGTGGCCGCCGGTCCGGTGGACGACGACGTGCTCTCCGCCGCCTGTGGTGACGCGTGCCGGGCGGCACGCGAAGCGGTGGCCGCCCTCCCGTTCGACCTCCACGACCACCGTGGCCTGCCACCGTCGACGACCCTGGTGGCCGCCGTCGTCGTGCCCGGCCGGGTGCTGGTGGCGTCGGTGGGCGACAGCCGTGCCTACTGGCTCCCGGACGGGGCCGCACCGAGGACGCTCACGGTGGACGACTCACTGGCCGAGGAGCAGATCGCCGAGGGCGTCGACCCCGACGTGGCCTGGTCGGGACCGGACGCCCACGCCATCACCCGGTGGATCGGCGCCGACGCCGAGTCCGTGGAGCCGACCGTGACCCGTCTCGAGGTGGACGGCCCGGGCCAGTTGCTGGTCTGCACCGACGGACTCTGGAACTACTTCCCGTCGCCGGACGACCTGGCCGGGCTGGCCGCCGGCGCCCCCGACCCGACCCCGCTCGGGGTGGCCCGCACCCTGGTCGCCGCTGCGCTGGCCGGCGGCGGGGCCGACAACATCACCGTGGCGGTCCTCGACGCCCGTCCGGCGGCCGGTCCCGAGGTCGCACCACCCGACGAGCTCGACGCACCCGACGCACCCGACGCACCCGACGGACCGACAGGGGAGGGACGGCGATGACCGACTTCACGGTGGACTGCTTCCAGAACGAGTACCTGCCCGAGGGCGCCGACGTCATGCACGCCGTGCTCACGGTGACGTCGGGCGGTCCCGACGGTCCCGGGCCCGCGGCGGTTCCGGGCACCCCGGCCACGGGCACCGGCGGCGACCCGACCGACCGGGCCGAGCTGCTGCTGATCGACGTGTCGGGGTCGATGAACGGGGCGAAGCTCCAGGAGGCCAAGGCGGCCGTGGCCGCCGCCGTCGACTGCCTGCCCGACGGGGTCCGCTTCGGGATCGTCGCCGGCAACCACACGGCGACCGTCGTCTACCCGCACCAGCCCCCGTTGGCCGTCGCCTCCGACGCCACCCGCGGGGCGGCCAAGGCGTCGCTGAGGCACCTGCGGGCCGAAGGGGGCACGGCCATCGGGTCGTGGATCCACCTGGCCACCGGGCTGCTCCGGCCCGAGTCGGGCATCCGCCACGCCATCCTGCTCACCGACGGACGCAACGAGCACGAGTCCGCGCCCGTGCTGGCCCAGTGCCTGTCCAACGCCGAGGGCGTCTTCCAGTGCGACTGCCGCGGGGTCGGGGCCGATTGGGAGGTGGCGGAGCTGCGGAGGGTCGCCACCGCCCTGCTGGGCAGCTACGACATCGTGCCGGAGGCGTCGGGGCTGCAGGCCGACTTCACCGCCATGATGCACCAGGCCCTGAGCCGCCAGGTCGACGACGTGCGCGTGCGGGTGTGGGCCCCCAAGGGGGCGGCGGTGGAGGTGCTGAAGCAGCTCGACCCGATCGCCGACCTCCTGGGGTCCGGCGTCCCCTCCTCGTCGCTCAGCGTCGACTTCCCCACCGGCGCCTGGGGTGAGGAGTCCCGGGACTACCACCTGGCGGTGCGGGTCCCACCGGGCGGCGTCGGCGACGAGATGCTGGCGGCCCGGGTGTCGCTGATCGTCGGCGACGACACCGTCGCCCAGGTCCTGGTGCGGTGCACGTGGACCGACGACGTGGCCCGCTCGACCGTCCTCAACCGGCGGGTGGCGGCGGCACTGGGCGAGGACGAGATGGCCGAGGCCATCCAGGAGGGCATCGACGCCATGCGATCGGGCGACGTGGAACAGGGCACCGCCCGCCTGGGCCGTGCCGTCCGACTCGCCACCGAACACGGCAACGACGAGGTGGTGGAACGCCTGTCGGCGCTGGTCGACATCGAGGACCCGGCCACCGGCCTGGTCCGTCCCCGTCGGGCGGTGGACCCGACCGACCTGCTCATCGCCGAGACGCGCTCGACCCGTACGGTGCGGACCCGCCGGTGACGACCCCGCCGCCGCCCGACGACCCCCGGACCGGGTCGACCCCGGAGCCGCCGGACACCGCGCCTGCCGGCCGTCCGGCCGCGCCCGACGTGATCCCGGTCTGCCCCAACTGCGGCGCGGCGTCGGAGGGGGCGTCCGCCTGCGACGAGTGCGGCTACCTGTTCGCGGTGCCCGACAGCCTGCCGGTGTGGGAGCAGGAGCGCTGGGAGGTGGTGGTGCGGGCCGACCGCGACTACTTCGACGCCGTGGAGCCGGAGGGGATGGCCTTCCCCGAGGTGGTCCACACCCGTCGGATCCCCCTCACCGGCGACGCCATGTGGATCGGCCGACGCAGCGCGTCCAAGGGGACGTCGCCCCAGATCGACCTCACCGGAACGCTGGAGGACGTCGGCGTGTCCCACCGCCACGGGTTGCTGATGCGCCAGCCGGACGGCGAGTGGGCACTGGTCGACCGCGGTTCCACCAACGGGACCTTCCTCAACTCGTTCCACGACCCGGTGCCGCCCTTCGTGCGCATCCCCCTGCGGGACGGCGACCGGATCCACCTCGGGGCGTGGACCAGCCTCACCGTGGAGCGGTCCGAGGCGGTGCCCGAGCAGGCGCCGGACGAGGACCTGCCGTCGAAGGACACGCGGACCGTCGCCCGTGGGCGGCTCGGCCTGGAGGTGGGCCTCCTCGGCCCGCTCCGGCTCGTGGTGTCCGAGCAGCCGCAGGAACTCGGTGCCCCGAAGGCCCGCGCCGTGCTGGCCGTCCTGGCCCTGCGCATCGGGACCCCGGTGTCGACGGGCGACCTGGAGTGGGCCCTGTGGGGGGACCGCCAGCCCCCGACGGCGGCCAAAGCCCTCCAGGGCCACGTCTCCGCTCTGCGCAAGGTCCTGCCCAAGGGGGCCATCGAGACGGCCGGACAGGGCTACCGCCTGCTCGGCCCCCGGGACGTGGTCGACGTGTTCCGCTTCGAGCGGCGCAGCGGCCGGGCCCGCGAGCTGCTGGCCACGGGCCACCCCGGGGCGGCGGTGGCCGAGGCCGAACGGGCGCTGGCGCTCTGGCGGGGGGATCCGGTGCCCGACCTGGTCGACGGCCCCACCGGCGCCGGCGAGGTCGCCCGACTGGTGGAGCTCCGCGCACTCGCCGAGGAGGACCTGGTCGAGGGCCGCCTCCAGCTGGGGGACCACCTGGGCGTGCTGCCCGACGCCGTCGCCGCCGTCGACCGGGAGCCGCTGCGCGAGCGGCGGTGGGGCCAGCTGATGCTCGCCTACCACCGGGCCGGTCGCCAGGTCGAGGCGCTACGGGCCTACCAGCAGGTCCGTGAGGTGCTGGGGGACGAGTTCGGGGTGGAGCCGTCGGCCGAACTCGCCGCCCTCGAACAGGCCGTCGCACTGGACGACCCGGGCCTGGCCTGGGTGCCGCCGGGCGCCTGATGCCCCCGTCCGACCGGACGGCTCACAGGGTGATGGGGGCGGTCACGGCTGGGCCACGCACCGCGATGGCGTCCCGTCCGGCCCGCTTGACCTGGTAGAGCGCCATGTCGGCCTCGTCGAAGAGGTGCTCGACGGTCGGCTTCGACCGGTCGAGGGTGCTCACCCCGATGCTGAGGGTCACGGGGATCTCGCCGGTACCGGCCAGGCCCCGGACGATGCGCTCGGCCACGCCGACCGCCCCGGTGGCGTCGGTCTCGGGCAGCAGGAGGGCGAACTCGTCGCCACCCAGCCGACTGGCCACGTCGAAGGTGCGCACGTTGCCGAGGAGGATCCGGCCGATGGTGGCCAGGACCCGGTCGCCGACCACGTGCCCGAAGTTGTCGTTGACCGCCTTGAACTGGTCGACGTCGATCATGAGCAGGCTCAGGGGGCTGCGGCTGCGCAGCGCCCGCTCGATCTCCTGCTCGGTCCGCTGGCGCAGGACCCGCCGCACGGCACAGCCGGTCAGCTCGTCGGTGGAGGCCAGTTCGGCCACGGCGGCCAGCAGGGTGGCCTCGTGCCGCTCGACCTGGGTGCGGTTCAGGGCGGCCGACACCGACAACACGCCGGCGCCGGCCACGGCGGCGAACAGCATGAAGGTCCGGCCCTCGACGGCGGGGAGCCCGCGGTCCACCGCGGCCACGACACCCAGCGCCACCAGTGCCGACGCACCGCCGACGGCGGCGGCCCGGGGGGTGAACATCAGGGCGCCGTAGACGAGGGGGAGGAACAACAGCAGGAGGATCGGACTGGTGACGCCGCCGTCGAGGACGCCGACCAGGCCCACCGCGTAGATCGAGGTGACGGTCCACACCACCGAGTAGGTCGCACGCCACGGGCGCCCGGACACCACCGGGGCGGCGGTCAGCCCGGCGACGGCGCACAGCAGCCACGATGCGGCCACCCACCACAGGAGCGCACGGTGCGGCCCGGTCGGGGTGAGGGCCAGGTAGAGCATGACCACCAGCGTCTCGAGCAGGAACACGCCGAAGCCGAGGAGCATGTGGTTCAGCCAGAAGCGGCGGCGCGCGTCTTCGTCCGCTCCGGTGCCGATCGTGTCGGCCAACACTTCGTGTGTCGTGTCCATGGGCGTTCGCCCTCCGGGTGCCAGGGTCCCTGGTGGCATCGGCACGTGCGCAACCGTCCTTGACGGCTCCGGGCGTTCTGCAACCGTTCGCCCGGACGCTGCACCCGGGCGGAGCGACGATGGCCCTACGGCAGTACCCACCGCGGCTTCGACCAGAGCTGCCAGTGCTCGAGGGTGACGTAGCCCTCCTGCTCGTACAGGTGCCGCCCCGCCGGGGTGGCCATCAGGAGCGCCGTGGGCGGTCCGGACTCCAGCCGGCGGGCGGCGCTCGCCCGCAGCAGCCGGCGCCCGTACCCCGACCGCTGGTGGTCCGGGTCGGTCGACAGTCCCCACCCGGCCGACCACGTCCCGTCCACCCACTGGCTGACGGAGCAGCACCGCAGCTCGCCGTCGTCGAACACCCCCCAGACCCGTGCGCCGTCGCGTTCCAAGGTGGCGTCGGCGAAGATGATGGCGCCCACCTCCTCGGGCACGCCGAAGGCACGGCCGGCCAGGCGGCGGGCCTCGGGGAGTTCGTCGTGGTGCAGCTCGCGGGCGTCCGGGTGGTGCTCGGCCGGACCCCGGTCGCGGGCCATGAAGGGGAGCGCCCCGGTGCACGCCCAGCCGGCGTCGGCCAGCACCGGGGCGGCGGCCAGTCCGGCGCCGGCCAGCATCATCACCGCCGGGACCCTGGCCGCCGTCACCCGCTCGACCACCCCGGGTGCCGCCTCGACGGCGGAGTCGCCGTGGAGCAGCGCCAGGTTGTAGTCCACGTACGGGGTGAGGCTCAGGGCGAGCCACCAGTCGTCGTGGACCTCGTGGACGCCGGCCGACCCCCAGACCCCGGCGGCCTCCCCGTAGCCGGTGCGCGCCGCCGGCACGTCGGCGAAGGCGATGGGGGTGGGGGACGCGTCGTGCACCGGTCGCCAGTCTGCCATCCCGTGCCCGACCGGCGGTGACCCGTGCGCTCCGCCCGTCCGCCGTCTACCGTGCGTACAGCGGGCGGATCGCCCGTGTCCCGGGGGAGGCGGCCGCAGGGCCGCCGGGGGACGACGCGAGGAGCGGCAGATGCTCGATGTCCGCATCACGGGCGGCACGGTGGTCGACGGCACCGGGGCGCCGCCCCGGACGGCCGACGTGGGCGTGCGCGACGGCAGGGTGGTCGCCGTGGGCGAGGTGTCGGAGCCTGCCGCCGAGGTGATCGACGCCGACGGCGCCCTGGTCACGCCGGGATGGGTCGACGTCCACACCCACTACGACGGCCAGGTCACCTGGGACGACACCCTCGAGCCGTCGGCCTCCAACGGCGTCACCACCCTGGTCATGGGCAACTGCGGGGTGGGGTTCGCCCCGGTGCGGCCCGAGGACCACGACGCCCTCATCGACCTGATGGAGGGTGTCGAGGACATCCCGGGCTCGGCCCTCAGCGTGGGGATGCCGTGGGGGACGTGGGAGACGTTCCCCGAGTACCTCGACGTGCTCGACCGTGGCCGGTACTCGGTGGACATCGCCGCCCAGGTGGCCCACGGGCCGCTGCGGTTCTACGTGATGGGGGAGCGGGGCGCGGCCAACGAGGACGCCACCACCGAGGACATCACCGCCATGGCCGCATTGCTGGGCGAGGCGATGGCGGCCGGGGCCGTCGGGTTCGCCACGTCGCGGACCATCGGCCACAAGGCCCGGTCGGGTCGCCCGGTGCCGGGGACCTTCGCCCCCGACGACGAGGTGCTGGCCCTGGCCCGCGCCCTCGGGTCGGCCGGACACGGGGTGTTCGAGGCGATCGTGGCCGGGACGATCGGCCCGCTCGAGCGCCTCGGTGGCGAGCGGATGAAGCAGGTCGAGGAGATGCCGCTGCTGGAGGCGGTGGCCATGGCATCCGGACGTCCGGTCACCTTCACCGTGGCCCAGCTGTGGGACGCGCCCGAGCAGTGGCGGCTGGTGCTCGACGCCACCGCCGAGGCCAACGCCCGCGGGGCGCAGCTGCGTCCGCAGATCATCCCCCGCTCGGTCACCGTCATGACCAACCTGGACAGCTACCACCTCTTCATGGCGCGTCCCACCTACCGGAAGATCGCCGACCTGCCCCTGGCCGAGCGGGTGGCCGAGATGCGCCGGCCCGAGGTGCGCCGGGCCATCCTGGACGAGTCGGCCTCGGCCGCCGGCGACGTCGACTTCAACGGGATGATCGTCGAGCTGTTCGCCCAGGCGCTGCCCATCACCTTCCCCCTGTCCGACCCGGTGGACTACGAGCCGGACCTGGGCGATTCGGTGTGGGCCCGGGCCACCGCCGCCGGGGTCGACCCGGTGGAGTACATGTACGACCTGCTGCTGGCCGACGAGGGCCGGGCGTTCTACATGCTCCTCGGGTCCAACTACGTGAGCGGCAACCTCGACGTCTGCCGCGACATGCTGCTCGACCCCGCCACCGTGACCGGCCTGGGCGACGCCGGCGCCCACGTGAGCATGATCTCGGACTGCTCGGCCTCCACGTTCCACCTCACCCACTGGGCCCGCGACCGCACGGCCGGCGAGCGGTTGCCGGTCGAGCTGCTGGTCCACAAGCTGAGCGGGGCGAACGCCGAGCTCTACGGCTTCGCCGACCGGGGCACGGTCGAGGTGGGCAAGCGGGCCGACCTCAACGTCATCGACCTCGAGCACCTGCGGATCCTCCCGCCGGTGATCCGCCACGACCTGCCGACCGGGGCGGCCCGCATCCTCCAGCCGGCCGAGGGGTACCTGGCCACGCTGGTGGCCGGCCAGGTGACCCGCCGCCACGACGCCGACACCGGGGTGCGCCCGGGCCGGCTGGTGCGGGGCTCGGCGGCCTGAGCCTCAGCGGACCAGTCGGAAGAAGGCCCGGACCTCGTCCACGAAGGTGGCCGGCTGCTCGAAGGCGGCGAAGTGGCCACCGCGGTCGAGTTCGTTCCAGTAGACGATGTCGAGGAACCGGGTGGCCGCCCACCGGCGCGACACCCGCATGATCTCCTTGGGGAAGATCGAGCACCCGGTGGGCACCGTCACCGGGTCGAAGCCGGGCCGCACGAAGCTCTCCCAGTACAGGCGGGCCGACGAGGCGGCGGCGGCCGGCAGCCAGTAGAGCATCACGTTGTCGAGCAGCTCGTCCCGGGTCAGCACGTGCTCGGGGTGGCCGTCGCAGTCGGTCCACGCCCAGAACTTCTCCACGATCCACGCCGCCTGGCCCACCGGTGAGTCGACCAGGCCGTACCCGAGGGTCTGGGGACGGGTCGACTGCTCCTTCGAGTACCCGGTGCCCCAGCGCCGGTGCTCCTGGTAGGCCTCGAGTGCGGCGACCTCGGCCGGGGTCAGGTCGGTCACGTCGAACGAGCCGGGGGCGGCCACCGGCATGTTGAGGTGGATGCCGGCCACGTGGTCCGGGTCGAGGTGGCCGAGGGTGGCGGTCACCATGGCACCCCAGTCGCCGCCCTGGGCGCCGTAGCGCCCGTAGCCCAGGCGGTCCATCAGGGTCGCCCACGCCGCCGCGATGCGGGTGACCGTCCAGCCGGTGGCGGTGGGCTTGCCGCTGAACCCGTAGCCGGGCAGCGACGGGACGACGACGTCGAAGGCGTCGGCGGCGTCGCCGCCGTGGGCCACCGGGTCGACCAGCGGACCGATCGACTTCTCGAACTCCACCACCGATCCGGGCCAGCCGTGGGTGAGCACCAGCGGCAGGGCGCCGGGGTGGGGCGAGCGGACGTGCAGGAAGTGGATGTCCAGGCCGTCGACGGTGGTCACGAACTGGGGGATGGCGTTGAGCCGGGCCTCGGTGGCCCGCCAGTCGTAGGTGGTGGCCCAGTAGTCGCACAGCTCGCGGGTGTAGGCCAGCGGGATCCCCTGCGACCAGTCGTCCACCGTCTCGGCCTCGGGCCAGCGGGTCCGGGCCAGCCGGTCGGCCAGGTCCACGAGGTCGGCCTCGGGCACCTCGATGCGGAAGGGGCGGACGGCGTCGCTCATGGCGTCACTGTAGGACCGGGTCCTCGGGGCGTGCCGGGGCGGGCGGTCAGCCACGTGCGACGTGTCGGGGTGACCGGTCGCCCACCGGCCCCGCCGCCCGCCGTACGGTGGGAGGGACCGCCGTCCGGAGGGGGAGCACCGTGGAGTTCACCGTGACCGAGACCATCGCCGCCACCCGCGACGAGGTGCTGGCCGCCCTGGTCGACGAGGGCTACTACGCCCACCTGGGCGGCGGCGACAGCACGGTGCGGGCCCCGCAGCTGCTGTCGGCCGTGCGGGACGGCGCCACCGTGCGCACCTCGGTCCGCTACGCGTTCGCCGGGAGCCTGTCGGGCCCGGCCGCCATGGTGGTGGACGTGGACAAGCTCACCTGGGTGATCGACACCGAGTACGACACCGATACCCACGCCGGCACGGTGGTGGTGGTCCCCGACCACTACGAGCGGATGCTCCACTGCCGGGGCACCCTCGCCCTCGAGGACGGCGGCGACGGGTCGACCCTGCAGACGGTGGCCGGCACACTCGAGGTCAAGGTGCCGCTGGTGTCCGGCTCGGCCGAACAGGCCATCTACGGCGGGTTCACCCGCCAGCTCGGCATGGAGGCCGCCGCCATGGGCGAGTACTGCGCGTCGCAGCGGTAGGGCCGTCCGCCCGGCCCGGGGGCGGCACCCGTCCCCGCTCAAGGTTTCGGTCGGCGTGCCGATCCTGTGGGGGTGGAGTGTCGGACAGGAAGGTGGACCCAGTGACTGATCCCGAGGCGTTCCGGACGTGCCCGTACTGCGCGGCGCAGGACGTGCCCAAGCTGGTGGTGTACCCCCGCCTGGTGGCGGGCTCGGCCACGAGCTGGAAGTGCCGCTCGTGCGACCGCTACTGGTCGGACACCCAGCTGCACCTGCTCCGGGCCTCCTGACCGACGGGGCGGTCCCTCAGGCGCTGGCCTGCGACCGGGACTGCGCCACCAGCAGGTTCACGACGGTGCCCATGGTGACGAGGGCCGCCTCCGCCTGCTCGTCGGTGGTCCCGAGGAAGTCGCCGAAGGCGGCGTTGCCCATCAAGTAGGTCAGGAAGATGTTGGCGCACACGGGCACGTACTCGCCCTCGAGGCCGAAGAGCAGGGCGATGGCGTCCTCCACGGCCTCGACGAGGGCGGGCTTGCCGTGGGGGCGCACGTCGGGCAGTTCGCGGCTCGACAGGTACCGCTGGAGCTTGAACCACATGGCGACTTCGGGCACGGCGATGATCCGGGCCACGAAGTTTCCGGGCCGGTCGATCTCGAGCAGCGACTCCTCGGAGCGGATGCGGACCGAGATCCGCTTGCCCAGTTCGTTGGCCACGGCCAGGAGCAGCCCGTCGCGGCCGCCGAAGTAGCGCGAGATGTAGTTGGTGGCCGTGCCCGACCGTTCGGCGATCATCCGGCTGGTGACCTGGTCGACCTGGTGCTCGGCCAGCAGGTCGATCGTCGCCGCGATCATCTTCGCCTCGTTCGCCACCTGGATCGGCAGACGGCGCTTCGGTGCGGGGGCGGACTCGGCGGACCGGGTGATCGTCATGACTGGTCGACCCTACCGGGTTTTGTACACAAGAGGGCGTCGGTGAGACGATTCTCATCTGGCCCCACGGGCCGACGCCGACCCCCGGTCCTAGCCGCCGTAGCGCTGCAGCGCCGCCGGCCAGTCGGTGGCGATGGCCAGCTGGGCGGTGGCCAGGGGCAGCTGGCCGGAGCAGACCAGGCTGTGCAGGCGGTCCTCGAGGCTGTCCTTGCTGTTGGCGAAGCTCGTCGCCCCGGGTCGGTCGTTCGGCTCCAGCCACAGGTTGGCGGGGTCGTTCGGGTCGCCCCCGAGCTCGAGCGGCACCAGGTGGTCGTACTCGGCGGTGGCGGACGACCCGGTGTAGCCGTAGGCGGCCGCCGACCCGACCTTCTCCGGACCGGTGACCGAGGTCGGCGGGCGCACGGTGGCGGTCCAGCCGGATACGCAGATGGTGGAGGCGATGTCGGCCTGGGTGACCGACGGGTTGACGACGCCCGGGGTGCAGGCGGGATCGGGCAGGGGGTCGGGACCCTCCCACCGGTAGTGGCACGTGCCGGGCGCCGGCTGGGACTCGACGGTGTAGGTGGCCTGGGCGCCCGGGCCGACGGCGAGGGTTCCGGGCGCGGCGCCGGTCGTGGTCGGAACGGCGGC
>Ga0209698_10008185_pt1 | contig 10832 bp, 8 predicted proteins | sample LitLauG_LLR_2012_FD_187203 | JGI IMG/M metagenome (GOLD analysis project Ga0209698, IMG submission 187203) | Freshwater sediment microbial communities from Pennsylvania, USA - Little Laurel Run_MetaG_LLR_2012 (SPAdes) (version 2) | ecosystem: Environmental > Aquatic > Freshwater > Creek >... | reverse complement strand
CCTGGTGAAGGGCCAGCAGTTGAAGCTCACCATCCCCGTCACCGGGGACCTCACCAACCCCATGGGATTGACCGTCATCGGCAACCCGCCCATGAAGCCGGTCAAAGAATATACGATCATCGGCAAGTCGTACAAGAACAGCGTCACGGCGTCCAAGGTCGCCGCCCGCGAACAATGGGCCGCCGACGTTCGCCTGCCCGGCATGTTGCACGCGCGCATGGTGCATCCCAAAACGCTCGGCTCCACGCTTGTTTCCGTGGGCAATCTCGATAAGACCCGCTTCCCCAACGCGCAGGTCGTAGTGAAAGCCAACCTGGTCGGAGTGGTCGCGTCCACGGAATGGGAAGCCATCCGCGCCGCGCAACAGGTGGCCGCCGCTACCAAATGGACCGAGTGGAAAGGGCTGCCCGGCGACGCCAATCTGTTCACCCACCTCCGCGACGCGTCCGACTGGAAAGCCACGCCCGTCATGAAGAGCGACAAGAGTCGTGGCGACGTCGCCCCCGCGCTCGCGGCGGCCTCCAAAAAACTCAAGGCCACCTACGAGCTGCCCTTCATGAAGCACGCGCCCATCGGGCCGACTATGGCCGTGGCCGATGCGCAGGCCGATGGCACCGTGCGCGTCTACACGCACAACCAAAACCCGCAGGCGCTGCGCGGCGAACTCGCGCAGATGCTCGGCACGCCCATCGATAACATCGTGGTGCGCAGCTTCGCCGGTCCCGGCCACTATGGGCGATCCAATTGCGGCAACGCCGGCGCCGAAGATGAAGCCGTCATCCTCTCGAAGGCCGTGGGCCGGCCCGTGCGCGTGCAGTGGATGCGCGACGAGGATTTTCAATGGTCGACTCAATCGCCCGCCGCGTTCGCCGATATCGAAATCGCGCTCGATCGGGACGGCAGGATCGCCGCCTACCAGGTGGATCACTTCATGCCCGCCATGCAGGACGATCGGCCCGTGGGCGCGCTGCTGGCCGGACTGCCCACCATGGCCGCGCCCAACGAGAAGGCCGACTTCCTCGGCTCGACCGCCAATAGCATGCAGGATCCGTGGGTCTACGACGGCGTCCCCATCCTCATGGAACGCGGCCACGGCACCTACCAGATCGGGGAGAAAGCCTCGCCGCTCGCCATCGGATTGCGCGATCACAGCATGCGCACGCCGGGACAGTACCAGCAGAATTTTCCCCGCGAGCTGGCCATCAGCGAAGCCGCCGCGATGGCCGGCGCCGACGCCATCCAGTACCGTATCGATCACGCCACCGAAGAGCGCGCCATCGGTGTGCTGAAGGCCGTCCGCGATGCCTCCGGATGGGACAGCCGCCCCTCGCCCATGGCCAGTCGGGCATCCGCCGGCGGCCAGTTGCGTGGCCGCGGCGTCTCGCTCATGTTCCGGTCGGGAACCTATTGGGCCTGCGTCAGCCACATCGCCGTCGCTCCGGACACCGGCGTGGTCAAGGTCGAGAAGATCACCATCGCCGTAGACCCCGGCATCGTCGTCAATCCCATGCAGTTGAAGCGGCAGGTGGAAGGCGGCGCGGTGATGGGCGTCAGCCATGCGCTTCTGGAAGAAGCCCGCTTCGACGAGAGCGGCATCACGGCCCGCGACTGGCGCACGTACCCCATCCTCAAGATGGCCGATATCCCGGAGATTAAGGTCGTGCTCCTCAACCGGCCCGAAGTTGGCGCCTACGGCGGCGGATCGGAGGCGGCCAACGCCCTGGCTGCGCCCGCCATCGCCGCGGCGCTCCACGACGCTACCGGCAAGATCGCCCGGCGCCTGCCGTTGAAGCCCGAGTCCGTGCAATCGCTCCTCAAAGCCTGAGCTCGCCCCGATTTTGGTGGGGACGGCGTTTGTGGGGCGGACGACCTTCGTCCGCGCGCGACCCCCTGGTCGCGCTCTCGCCATGCCCACGTAATGCCGAGGCTAACTAAGCTCGCTCCATCCGGCCTTCCCGAAGCCGCTTCTCGAGCTTCTGGGTAGTCGAAGTCCGCCGGCGCATGTGCACGAGACGGCCCGAATGAGACAGTACGATGCCGTCGGGTTTGCAGCCGATCCGGGCACGAAACGACGTTGACCTACCGGCGGTAACCCCGATAGCCGCCAAAACCGCCGCGATAGTAGTAGCCGCCGCCATAATAGCGGGGACCGATGACCACGCCGAAGCCGGGGCCCCAATACGGATAGTAATAAGGGTAGGGATAGCCATATGCATACGGATACGGCGCGCCGTAATAAGGATACGGAGCGGGACGCGGCGGTGGGCCACCGGCGCCGGCTTGCAGGCTCGGCTGCTGCTGGTAATCGCCGGGATTCACCGGCTGGAAGGCTTGCGGCGCCCGCTCCGTATTCACGTTGACGGGCTGCTCGATGCGGAATGTCAGGGGGGTTTCGGGATACACCACCGCGGGAGCGCCGTGGCTGAGAAGCACTCCGGCAATGCCCAGGACCGCGCCCGCGCCCGCGCCAATCGCGGCGCCGCGGCCCCATCCAGCGGCTGCGCCAACTGCCGCGCCGAGGGCCGTGGTGCCAGCCACGACGCCGGCGTCACGCCCCACGGTAGACGGGGCGTTGCGGCCGATGAACTGCGTCTGCACCGGCAATTGCTGGCCATCCACCGCCGTCAACTCCGTCACCTGGAGCCTAAGTTTGGCCACGCCAGAGACACGTCCGCCTCGATCCACTTCGGCGACCCGGCCCGATACGCGCTGGCCACGCTGCACAACAACAATACCATCCACCACGATCGGATCGGAGAGCGTGGCGCTGAAGTAGTCCCCGGGCTGGTTGTGATCGGAAGACAACGGCTGCTCGATGCGGACGTTGATGAACTTGCCCGCCGGAATCGTGAGCCGCGACGGAATGCCGTTATTGGGCGGCGGGTCGGCAGGCGGAGGCCCGGCGGGCAGGCCAACCTGGTCCGCTGGCGCGACCGGTGTAGATGGGTCGCCGGCCACGTTCTGGGCGGGCTCATCCACGCGCCGCCACCCGGGAGATTGCGCGAAACCAACAGCCGCGCACAAAAGAAAACCTACCAGGCCCATCGGGCTGAAACGAAATCGGCTCAGAACTCTCATGGCTGTCTCCTACGTCTTTCCTGATGCCGTGAGTTGCATCTGGGTTTCCATTCCTAACTTAAAGAAACGTAAAGGATTTGCTGCTCGCAGCGTGGCCCCAATGCACCACGCTGGTGGATTTGGGCCACTGCGCTTGGGATACTGGTGTTTGACCCGCGTGCCCGCGCTCGTCGTCTCGGTGGCGTCCGTCGTTTCCCTCGCGGCGCAGGATGCCTCGCAGCCGGAAACCTGGAACGTTTACTTCCAGGCGACGTCGATCGGGCAACGCCACGGCAGCTTTCCCTCGCCGTACGAAGGGACGTTCAGCCTGGTGGGCCGTCCGGAAGCCGATGCGTCCCTCACGTCAACGTTGTTCTTCGGGCTGAAGCTGAAGGACACGCAGTTCTATTTCGACCCGGAAGTGGCCGGCGGCCGCGGCTTCAGCGCCACCAACGGCATCGCCAACTTCACCAATGGCGAGATCACACGCGTCGCTGCAACCACCCCGAAGCCTTATATCGCGCGGCTGTACATGACCCAGGATTTCGGGTTTGGGGAACGGCGCGAAGTGACCGCCTCCGACGCCAACCAGGTGGCGGGCAGCCGGCCCGCGACGAGATACTCGATCACCGTGGGCCGTTTCACGCTGACCGATTTTTTCGACAACAATCGCTACACGCACGACCCGCGGTCGCAGTTCATGGCCTGGGGGACCATGTACAACGGCGCGTGGGACTACGCGGCGGATACGCGTGGCTACACTTGGGGATGGGTCCACGAGTTCCGCACGCCGCGCTGGTCGGTACGCTATGGCAGCGCTGCCGAGCCGCGCACGGCCAACGGGCCGCGCTTCGACCGCCGGCTGTTCCGCGATCGCGGCGACATGTTTGAAGGCGAAGTGGATTATGCCACGGGCGGCCATGCGGGCGCGATTCGCGTCCTGCATTACGAAAATCGCGCCCGCGCGGGCAGCTACGCCGAGGCGATCCGCCTCGCCGGCGTTTCGGGGGGCACGCCGGACGTGATCGCCACGCGGCGCGTGGGCACTCTGAAGTACGGATTTGGCGTGAGCGCCGATCAGGAGATCCGCAAAGACGTGGGCGTTTTCGGCCGCCTGGGCTGGAACGACGGAAAGACCGAGAGCTTCGCGTTCACCGCCATCGATAGCCTGGCGAGCGGCGGCCTCGCCGTAACGGGCACATCGTGGAGGAGGGCGGGGGACACGGTGGCGAGCGCCGTAACGGTGAGCCGGCTGTCCGCGGTTCATGCCTCATACCTGGCGCGAGGCGGCCTGGACTTCCTGATTGGCGATGGCAGGCTGCGGTACGGCCCGGAATCGATCTGGGAAACGTACTACTCCGCGCGTGTCCGTGCCGGTGTAGTGGCGAGCTTCGATGTGCAATACATCGTGAACCCCGCGTACAACCGTGATCGCGGACCGCTGTGGGTGGAATCGCTGCGGCTGCACATTGGCTGGGGGAAAGGCGGATAGGCGTCACCGCGCGCAGGCGACATGCGCGTTTCAACCGGAGAATTCGTTGAGCAGTTCGTCTATCATTTTCTGACGGTAGCGGAAGTTGGTGCGTTTGAGTTTGGCGGCTGCGTCCGCGATGTCGATCAAGCCTTGTCGCGCGGCCAGCCGGAGAATGCCGAGGGTTCCGGTAACCTCGAAGCCTTTGGTGAGGGCGGCAGACGTTCCCTTGCGCTCGTCAATCAAAATCAGGTCTGCGTGCATCGACAGGGCGAGCGTGATTGCGGCCTGTTCTCCAGCGCCCAGCGGCCGGAGTGCAAGATCGTCAATCAAATCGACTGGTAACACTTCCAGCCATGACGGATGTTCGGCCGCCCATTCGCGAAGCACGGGGGGGCGCTGTCGGATGACACAGTTCACGGTTCACAGCGTCGGGAACGAACACCTTCTTAAACAACCGTGGCAACAGTTCGATATGTCCGATGGACAAGAGATAGAAAATGGGGCTGGTATCGGACACGACCAAACGCATCAGAAGCCCAGGCGTTCAAGGCTCTGACGTTCGCGTTCAGCATCTTCCCGAGTGTATTCGATCCAGACATCATGAGCCTTGAGGAACCGGTCAAGTTCGTAGCTGGTCTCAATTCCGAGTAGCTGCTGCAATTCCGGTTTGGTGATCCGTTCGTGCTTGTACTCTTCGGCCAGCAACGCTTCGAGCGCGCGTCGCGACAGGTCGCCGCCGCCCGCGCTGAGACGGCCCGCGATGTCATCCGGAATTTCGACGATCAGGTTCATACTTTCCCATCTTCAGGTTAACCCGGAACAGTCTGGACATTTTGCTCCCCGCTGTCTTTTGAAAACGCTCGCATCGGGTACTGGGCGTTCTTGTCGGAGCCGGGCATTATTCCCGACTCTGGCTTGGCGCTCCCGCTGACCCGGGCCTGGCCAAAAACCGCCAGCGCTGCAACGTATAACAAGCCGCCCACGATCAGCGTCTGGATCAGGCCCAGGTAAATAGAGCAGACCAGCGCTCCCACCGAACCTAGCACGCTGGCCGCGGCATTCAGCGACCAGGCCCAGCGCACCGCCGGCGCGTGCCACTCCTCGAGACGCTGCAGCCCGGCGGGGAAAGGCATCCCCATCATAAAGCCGAGAGGCGCGATGAGGAGCACGGTGATCGCCATCTTCAATAGCAAGGGCAGCCCCACCGCGGCTGGCAGGAGGGCCGAAAGAATCCAGGCCCACAGGGCGGCGCACAAGGCCACGCATCCCAGAACCTTGATGAGGCGGCCCTCGCGGTCGATCAGGCGTCCGCTCCAGTAGCTTCCCAGGCCGCTGGAGAGCAGCATGGAGAAGATCACGACCGTCAGTGCGTAAGTCGGATGGCCGAGGAACAGGACGAATTTCTGGATCAGGGCAACCTCGATTAAGAGGTAACCGCACCCGATGAAAACGAAGTAGAGGAGAAAGCGGCGGACGCCCAGGCGGGGCGGCAGGCGGGCGCCCAGGAGCATGGGCGGCAGAAGCAGGAGGAGGAGAGTGGCTGCCACGCTCACTCCGGCGAGCACGAATAGCAGCGGCACCGCCTTGTTGACCTTGAAATCCGCGGTGGTCCGGGAGGCCGACTTCCAGAAGCTCCAAAGGTCGCGCGGCTGCACGGTGTAAAAGAAGAAGGGGCGGTTGTCGCTTACCGCCGTGATATCGAACGCGTAGCTGCGTTCATACTGCTCGGGATTAGGGCTGTGCAGCAGGTCGTAAAACTGGTTGGGGATCTCCCGGCCCGGCAGGTAGATCGCTTGCATGCCGGCAGCGTCCATCATGGCGCGGGCACGTGCCAGGTCCGTGGTGGTGAATGGCTTGCGGGAGATCAGCACGGTATCGCGCGCGCCCCAACCCGCCACCGAGCCCTCACGGCCTACGATTACGTTGCGCCAAGCCTCGGTTTCCCCCAATTGCGCCAGCGCCTCGATGGCGAGCGAAACCAGGCGGAGGGACTCGCGCGGCGGATCGAGGCCCCAACGCGTGAAGGACGCTATGCCATCGTCGGTGAGATGCTGCAGATAGTCGCGGAAGGCGTCGGTGGTATAGAGATTGTTCTCGGAAAGGGCGAACGCGCCCGCCGCCGTGGAGGCCCAGGTGTCGACCAGCGTGGCCTGAATCACCTGGTAGCGGTCCGCGCTGCGGCGCACGAAGCTGCGGCCATCCTCCACGTAAATGTGGACGCCGGGGCGGAGATACAGGCCGCCGCTGAGGCCGGAGAAGCGGCCGCGCATGATCGTATCGGCGATGATCGGATTGATTTCGACGCCCGTAATATCGCGGCTGCCGGAAGCCAATGCTCGCGCCACGTCCCATCCGCCGCCGGGACCGATGATCAGCGCGCGGGCGCCGGGGCGCACGGCGTAGGGCAGTGCCGGCCCCTGCTCGAGCAGATCGTGTGTTTCGCGAGGAGACAGGCGGTTGAAGTCGAATTTGGCAATGCCGCTCGCGGCGTCGGCATCGATGAAGATGGCGGGCACGCCGCTGCCAATCTCAGGCACGATCGCAATCCGCGAAAAGCTGTTCCACTTTTCAAAGCCTTGTGCGAGCTTCTGGTCTTTGGCGTAACGGATTTCCAGCACGTGCGCGGTGGTGTTGTACGTGAGAAACGCCACCAGCAGCAGCGCCAGACCGACGCTCGCGGCGCGCCCGGCGATCGATCCATCCATGCTGTGCCAGATGGCCGCGGCCACCGCAAACAGAACCGCGGCCACCAGGACCGTGTTCAGCCCGCCCAGCAGGTCGAGTAGCGGAACCAGAAGCAGGCAACCCCCGGCGGCTCCCAGCAGGTCGAAGAAATACACACGGCTGACTTTCTGGATGGCCTCCGACACGGCCAGCGAAACGATCGTGCCCGCCACGAAGAAGGGCAAAGCCGTGGTGAAATAGATCAGCGTCAGGCTTGCGGCATCCGCGGTCTTCTGCGCCAGGATGGCGGCCAGCGCCAGGACCACCAGGAGACTATTGGCGGCGCTGAGACGGCCCAGTCGGGTGTAGAGCGGCGTCTTCCAACCGGCCACCACGTACGAGAACACGCCACCCGCGCCCAATCCGAACAGAGCGATGGAGATCGCGAGGAAGGCGAAGTGGTAATAGAAGACCACCGAAAAAACTCGCGTCAGCGACAGCTCGAGCAGAAGGGCCGCCATGGTGGTGAGCGCCACGGAGATGTAAATGTAGGGCCAGGGAGGAGAACGGCGCGGGGAAGCCAATCCTCATGATAATGCGAAGGCGGTCCGGCCGCTTTGTGGAACGCCCCACCGTTCGGCCGTGTCGGTTTGAATCTTCTCTGCTGAAGCCTCCACGATCCGCGCTTGAGTTCATGCGGAACCGGGCCATCCAGCCGTTGCTGCAGGGTGGAAAGCAGTCCTCCGCCGTGCGCAGTTGGGCGGCCGGTCCCTGGCCGATCACACCCGGTTAGCGGCTTCACTTTCGGCCTGCAACCCGGCGGCCTCGGCGCCGCCCCTGTCCGGGCCCTGGTCTAGTGTGGCTTGGTCGATCCTGCCCGGCCGGAAAGAGTTGCCGTACAGCCCCCGTACAGACTGCCGGCCAGTGGTACCGTGTCCTCCAGTTTTAGATAAACAGGTCTTGAATAAGTGAAGCTTTGGCGGTATTGTAATTTGGTCCGGAGTTTTGCCAGGGAGGAGATCGATGACGCAGCTACAGTTACAGCATCAAAGCCTTCCTGCCTTCCAGGAAAGCTTTGAGGATTTGGAAACACTGTTTAGTCGTGGAGCGCGCGCGGACGAGGATCTGAGCCTCTGTTTCGTGTGCCTCCGATGGACAACCGGCGATGAGGGTTGCCGCCGGGGCTATCGCTGTGAGTTACAACTCGCGCTGGACCAGCCGGGGGTGGAGCCACTGCCCCGCAAAATTGCTAGTGCTGCTAGTACGTGCCGCGGATAACGAGAAAGCGGGGCAGGAGGCAGAACCTCCCGTCTGAATCATCGCTTCCGCCCGAGCGCCTCCGCCTTGCGGATAGCCTTCTCGCGCAACTCCCAGGAAGTAATCGCCTTCTGCGCGCCTTCGCGGGCCATGTTCGCGCTGAGGCGCCGTTCGGCTTCATCGAACGTGGCTTCGGCATCCAGACGGGATGTTTCGGCCGTCTCTTCGGCCTCCTTGAGTTGTTGAAGTTCCGACTTGAGTTCCGGGTCGAGACTCCGCAGGTGTCCGTTTCCCGCGGCCTTCCGCAACTCGTCGCTCCACCCGGCCTTCACTTTCTTTTCCAATTCACCCAGCGCTTCGGTGGCGCGATCCGCTGTCGCGCGCACTCTTCGCTTGTCCGTCAGCCAGTGCCAAACGGACCAGTCCTGGGCTTCGGTCATCAACGCTCTGGCTTCTTCGACAGCCGGCAGCTTCCGCATAGGCTACTCCAGCATAATCGGGTGCAAATATCCGTGCAAGAGGGGATCCTCCGGAGGGATAATGAATCGGATGTGAGAGTATGCAATTACACCCAAACCGATGGGCCCTTGCCTTGAGCGTCTGCTCGATGGCGATGCAGGCCGGCACCGCGGACGGGCGGATCAAGCCCGAAACCGCGCGCGCCTTCGATTGTTACATCCAATCCGCCGAAGCCCGGATGGATGCCCGGAAGGTGTTCCTTCTGGCCGAGTCCGATTCCACCCTGAACGATCAACTCGTGCAGGGCGGGCGTATCCAAACCCTGGCGCCCGACGGTACGAACCCACGCAAACTATCGGGAGGACAACTCTACGATTGGATCGGATCGGTTTTCATCCCGGGCGCCAGCCTGGACCGCCTGGTCCTGATGCTTCAGGATTACGACCATCGGGCCCTGTACTTTCCCGAGACGATTGCGGCGTCGAGACTCCTTTGCCGGACGGGTCAAAACCGCTTCCGCTACACCATGCGCCTGAAAGAGCCGGCCATTCTGGATGTGGAAAGCGATGTCACCTGGGAACAAGTCGACCCGCAGCATTGGCGCTGCCGTTCCTACTCGACCGGCATTCAACCGGTAGGCAAAGATCGCGGATATCTGCGCCGGCTCAATTCCTACTGGCGCTTCGCCGCGGCGGAGAAAGGCGTCTATGTACAAGGCGAAACCATCACCCTGAGCGATGAATTCGGTCCCATGGCGCGGGCATTCGGCTCGGCGCTGCTGGGGATCAATCCGGAGAAATCGCTGAAACACTCTCTCCAATCGATGCGCGATTCGATTCTCAAGCCGGGATTGCAGATTGCGAATCCGCCGGAGGGTTTGCCGGAATGCGGCGCGATTTTCGAGCCGGGAGCCTGCGTGGAAGCCAAGTAAGGCCATGCCCGACCCGAAGCTGGATTTCGATTTCATCGTTATCGGCTCCGGCTTCGGAGGCAGCGTGGCGGCTTACCGTCTCACCGAAAAAGGGTACCGGGTGGCGGTCATGGAGATGGGCCGCCGCTGGCACCCCGAAAATCTGCCGCGCACCAGTTGGCAGATCTGGCGCTGGCTCTGGCGCCCGCGCCTGGCGTTGCGCGGCTTCTTCAATATCCGCCCGTTCGGGCACGTCATGATTCTGCACGGCTGCGCGGTTGGCGGCGGGTCGATTACCTATGGCTGCACATCGCTCGCTCCCCAGGATAGCGTCTGGGATACGGGCTCCTGGGCCGGCCTTGCGGACTGGAAAACCGAGATGCCCGGTTACTATGAGACGGCCCGGCGCATGCTCGGAATAACGGAAAACCGCATTCTTGGACCGGCGGACAGCATCCTGAAGCAAGCGGGCGAGGCGATGGGAGTGGGCGACACCTTCTATCGCACCAGCGTGTCGATTTTTCAGTCCGCGGAAGGAGAGCCCCCGGGCCGCGGCGATCCGGACCCATACTTCGGCGGGCACGGCCCCCCGCGCAATACTTGTATCGGCTGCGGCGGCTGCCTCATGGGCTGCCGGTACAACGCCAAGAACACGCTGGACAAGAACTACCTGTATCTGGCGGAGAAACAGGGCGCGCAGCTATTCGCGGAAACGCAAGTGGTGGACGTGGTTCCGCTGAATGGCTCCGCCGACGGAAGCGACGGCTACGGAGTGCGGACCGTGAAATCCACCGCCTGGCTGCGCCGCGAAGCGCGCCGGTTCACGTGCCGAGGCGTGGTTTTCGCGGCTTCCGCGCTGGGAACCATGGATCTGCTGTTTCGCGTGCAGGCCGGAGGCTCCTTGCCCGCCATCAGCCGCCAATTGGGGAATCTGGTGCGCACCAATGCGGAATCCCTGATTGGCGTGCGCGTGCCGCGCAGCCCGGAAGATCTGTCACAGGGTATTGCCAT
>Ga0209698_10008184_pt1 | contig 10833 bp, 17 predicted proteins | sample LitLauG_LLR_2012_FD_187203 | JGI IMG/M metagenome (GOLD analysis project Ga0209698, IMG submission 187203) | Freshwater sediment microbial communities from Pennsylvania, USA - Little Laurel Run_MetaG_LLR_2012 (SPAdes) (version 2) | ecosystem: Environmental > Aquatic > Freshwater > Creek >... | reverse complement strand
TGTGGCGCCAATTCCAATACGCCCTTTGCTCCTTCTCTTTCAATTCAGCAAAGGCCCGATACGCTTTGCGTTTCTCGCCCAGGTACTGACGATAGAAGCCGTCTTCATGGTCGTCCCAATTGTGATAGTCCTTGTGGGCGCGGTCGTAGACACGGTTGTGGTCCTTGTCGTCTCGACGGTTTTCCTCTTGCCGTCCCTGGTACAGAGGCTTGGTCGCAGCCACCATGCTTGTTGGAGCGGCAAGAGCTGCAGTGAGAAAAATGGAACTGAAAAAATATCGGTAACCACGGTGCATGTCGTCTTCCTCCTGGCTCGAGACTTCCATCTTAGAAACCTCGGCACGCCAGGAGTATGCATTTGTAATCGAGTAGAAGCTGTTCGATAACGCACAACTGCTTAACTCATTCGAATTCACCACCGACCAGGCAAGAGACTGAATCCGAATCTGCGGGAAACAGCCAAGGACGGTGTCAGACCCGGGCGATTGGGCATTGGTTTCTGTTCGAAGATGGGACAAACAGGACCTGCTTCGCCGCAAATTCGACCAACTTTCTGCTCAACCCGGCCGAATCAAGAAACAACCTCAAATCGAACACGATCGCTTAGGAGTTCCCCTAGGAAGCCAGCAGGACTTTTCGCAAAGACCTCCTTACTTCCAATCCCCCGTCGTAGGCTATAAAGCCCTGCTTTCTAAACCGATTCATGAATAGATTGATCCGCGGACGGGTGGTCCCCACCATCTCGGCGAGCAGTCCGTGACTGAGCACCGGGATCTCGGAAACGGCAGAACCCTTTCCATTCAGATGGGCCAGTCGCAGCAGGATGCGGGCCAACCGTTGTTCGGCCGAAGATGTGAGCAGGTCGGCCACCTGATCGCGGTAGGCCTTGCCCATGGACAGAAGATAGGCGAGCAGGGAATTTGAGGTCTTGTTGTTCAGCCGCAGCTTCTTGAGCAGGTCATTCGCTGCGCCCGGCGACGCCGAGCGCTTTGAAATCATCCGCTTCACGTGCTCGCGCGTCATCTCGCTCACCAACCGGTGACCGATGCGCTCCTCAAGAACCATTCGTTCTATGACGGACCGATAGGCGCGTTGCGTCGTCGCCACCAAACGCAGAAAGTCCGGGCTGTTGAAATACTCAAAGACCAAACGGTCAAAGGTTCCCGGTGCCGCTCGGTCAAGCCGAGCGATACCGGACTTCGGCTCGATACGCTCAAGAGAGCGACCGCCAACGAGACTTTCATAGGCGGCCATGAATTCCGGACTGCCCGGAGCGCCGGGAAGCGGCACGCGCTTCTTGCCGCGCCCAGCCCGAAAATAGTGGCGCAGCTTGCCATGCCGGTCCCGGAACCGGTCGATGCCTTTGAGCTTGATGCGCGTCACGCGTAATCCGCCCAACTGTTCGACCCAACGTCCGCGTCGTCCCCGCCTTCGCGGGGCAGCTCGTGGAACGCGATGTCGAGTTCTTCCACATCCCAGATGCGGCGGCGGCCCGCGAGGCGGGGCCGAGGCATCGATCCGATTTCGACCATCTGGCGAAACTTGGTCGGCGACAAGGAGAGATAAACAGCGGCCTCGACCTCATTGAGGCCGCGCCGCAGGAGGCTGAGCTTCGCCGCAACCGTCGCTTTCGTCGCCATGACCGGACTCGCTAAATACCGACAGAGCGACGGTCGAACGCCCTAATCGTGCCTAACCTGTTGTATTATAATAGCACATTAAGGTTAGCATTCAAGAGTCTAGGTGTTTAATTCTAGAATTATGGTCATGATTGTTACGGCTGCCATAATTGAGCCGGCGACAGGATCACGAGGCAGCTTTGCAGCAGGCCTTGCGCACCTACACCTCTATGCAACCGCGTCCCAGCACCCACGTGGTCACATAAATTGCTGGCACAGGTGATCTGTATGCATCATAATGATGGGTGCCTTGCTGATTTGGAATTGGCTACGCAACTGCTGCATTCTTGATTTCAACCGCAATCCCGCGCTTCCTCGTGACCAACGATCCCGTCCTCATCGCCTACTCGGCCAAACGCAGCAAGGACGGCAAACGGACCTACTGGAACCGCATCGGGCGCGCTTTTCCGCACCAGGTCGGGGCAGGACTCACCGTCGTTCTCGACGCCATGCCCGTGAACGGACGCATCGTCCTGCTTGAGCCCAACGATCACGATTACGACCGGGAGGTCGGTCAGATCGACACCATGAAAAGCGATGACGGCCCATGAAAAACAATGAAAACAGCGTCCGTTTTGTGAAGAGTGCGGCGCCCGTGCCTGACTCCCGACTTGACCATTTCAATAACTCAAGCTTGCATTTTATAGTTCACAGTGCTATAGTGCAAAGTATGGGGGATGGATGAGGGTCTTTAAGACGCGTTCGGTTGATCGGTTTTGCAAGAGTGAAAAGATCACAGACGAGCTACTTGCCGACGCTATCGCGCGAGCCGAGCGGGGTCTCATCGATGCAGACCTCGGCGGCGGACTCATTAAGCAACGCGTCGCCAAGCCAGGCAAAGGCAAGCGTGGTGGATGGAGGACGCTGATCGCCTACCGCAAGGGACAGCGGGCGGTGTTCCTATTCGGATTTGCGAAGAACGATCGCGATAATATCAGCTCGGACCAACTCGCTTCATTGAAAGCAATGGCGACCGGGTTCTTGAACGGAACTAATGCCGCTATCGAGGCGGAACTGAAGCGTGAAGTATTGAAGGAGCTATCTTATGCCAAAAAAGAATGACCCAAGCGCCAGGCTGGACGAAGCCCTGCTTGAAATGGCGCATGACTTCGGCGGCACGCTTGTCAGCAAAGAAACCGCCGACAAGATCACCATGCGCATTCTCGGCAAGAAGACATTCCCTGCGGCCACGCTGACCGAGTTTTCGCCTGAGGAAATTCGCGCCTTGCGTGAGCAATCGAATATGAGCCAGGCGGTGTTCGCCCGCATTCTCAATGTTACGACTGGGTATGTCTCGCAACTAGAACGTGGTGCCAAGCGCCCGACGGGTCCTGCCCTTGCGCTGCTCAACGTCATCAAGCGCAAAGGCATTGAAACCATCCTCTGAAATCCACCATTATGGCAACGAAACCTTCCACCACATCATGTCCCAGCGTTGGAACCCGCCCCAACGAGCGGCTAATGGTTGAGCGCAACCGAGTGACGATACCGGCCAAGGATTGGGACGCTTTCGAAATCTGGGTTCGGCGTTCTGGAGAGGAAATTCCGGCGCTTCAAGCTCTGGTGCGCACAAAAAGCACATAGTGCCAGCAATGCCGCTTTGATCCAGAAAAAGGTGTCGTCTCCTCGGGTGACCTCAGGAGCGGTGCAAAAGAAGGGCTTCTGCCGCAACGGCTATACAAATATAATTCAAGTCGTCCCCTATTTAGACAGGACGCAGGCTCGATTCTAGCCTCCACTTCCAGGCACGGGTTTTGATCTCATCTTCTTAGCTTGTCGGCGAGGTTCTTGGGGTTCAACTTCGACCTCCCGATCAAGGCGGAAGACATAAAGGCCTCTATCGGTAGACATAATATATTCTCCGGGTCTTCCAGTGGCTGCGACATACCCATCGATCTCAAGTTTCCCGTTATCGCATTTTGGCCATGTGGAATGATCGGCACCGCGCTTTCCATTAACACGATATCTGGGATGAAGTCGGAGCATAGGCTCGCCCCATGCCTTTAATCCCTGCAATTCTCCAGCGGCTAGCATTAACGCAACCCTGCCGGGCTTAACCTTTACTCGCTTCACGTGCACCCCAGTTTCTATTCGTGGTAAATGTACTTATTAATCTCACTATGCTCACGCTCCAGCGTTTGATCCAAAGCCTCCCGAACCTCGGGTGGATAAAAACCACTTATAGTTATTGACCCATACTTTAATTCAAAATGGACGTCACGGTCAATACTTTCAGCATATATCTTTGTTATGTATGTCTTGTGGGTTACCCTAGATGTTACCCAGCCGTGAAATCCGGAAACTTGAACACGACCATCCTTCATGCTTTCGAGTCCCGTTAGAAATTGGTTAAAATATTTTAGCTGTATCGATTTCTGCTCATCGTCGATCGCAATGGTGGCAAAAAGCTCGTTGGAGTAGGGGAAGGCGGCTCCTACCAGGTTAAACGTGCCTTTGGCATTGGGCTGCTTATAGGCTTCAGTGACCAAAAAACTATCGCTCAACCTGTCGCATTCAATCAGCATGCGCCCGATGTATCCATAATTCTTGCGCATCATCGACGGTCGGTATACTTTGTAAGCGCCGACAATTCTATTGCGCATTGTCTCTGCAGCCTCTGACCTCTTTGCAATATCAAGAATTGGCGCAATGGCGTGATAAAGCGGCGCGCGGGCGAGCGCGAGCAGTGGAACCCCGATGTGCTGCTTAAATTCCGGGTGCAGTTTTAATAAGTGGATACACAATTTCTTATAGTTATCAGCCCCGAGTAGTTTGAACTCATTTTCCGGCTTTCGCATCCAACGCGAAAGCCGTTGTTCGTAGCTCTTGCTGTGTGGATCTATGCCTTCGAACTGAACCCCGGCATCCACGGCCAACGTCTTGTAGGTTTCCCCGGAATCGTATTTTAGGAGCCTAAGTCGGTCTGCAAGCGCTAGAGACGTTTTGCTATTGAATTCTAGTCGGTTAGCAAACCCCATGACCGCCTCCCCTTTTTAAAACTTGCGTGCGCGAATGAGCATTCTTGCTGGCTGCGGCGCAAGTACCGCGTCACGGCGGCGCAAGTAGTTGATTGTTGATTGCGTCGGGCGATGCCACTTTAGGGATGCCTTTCTGTCCGTATCGGAGTCGTGTCGAGCGTTTATGGCTTGACGCCAATTCATGTAGTCAGTGAGCGAGGGAGTAACAGCCATGTTCAAGCTCAACGATGAACAGCGCAACGTTGTCTTCTGCCTCGGCCTGGTGTGCTTGGGTATCGCCATTGGTGCGGGGTTGATGGCGGCCTTTCAGCGCGACGTGCACTTCACCTGGGGCAGCGCAACTGTCGATACTCAGGCTAACGACGACTGCAAAAAGCTGACCAAGCAGAACGCCGATCTTCTGGGAAGGCTGGCGCAGAGCAATACGAGGATCGACGATCTCACCGCTTTGGTGCAAGCATCTAACAGTGCCAAGACTGCGGCTGAGGAGGAGCGCGACAAGGCCAAGGCTGAGCTTGCCAGTCTCGATGCCGATATTGATCTTGCAGCCGATGCCGAAAATGCCGGGGAGGTCATCGTGCCCGCTTGCCCGATCGAGCGTCCCTCGCCGATCGTCGCCCCTCCGTCCTGCGACATGCAGATCGACGCCGCTCTGAAAGTGACGCAGAATATCGCTCGTGGACTTCATGAGCGCGCGCGCCGCTGCGCGTTTCTGTCCCGTAATCCGTTGGAATTGTTGGGCACGATGAGCGATCAATTGACGCTCTGCAATTCGGAGCCTGTGCCGCTCCCGTTCTAGATTCAAGTGACCATTGGCAGCGCGTTAAGGGCGGCTTCGGCCGCCCTTGTTTGTTTGAGCCAGCCCTAGTGATCCAATTCTTCAGATGAATTTCTACTCCCTGCCGCGATAGTCAAAGTTCTAACGTAGCTTCCAAGATCGCTGCGCCTCATACGTTTTCCCATTCGCGAAGAGGCTGCCCAAAAGCGACCTCTCATGTTGCCGCGATCCTGCCACTCGGGTCGGACCGGCGACGGGCGAAGCCGCCCTCAACGAAAAAATGGCGGGACCCACCAAGTTTTTCCGCTTGCGCACCTCGCGACAAGCGCGAGGGCTCCGCGCCCCCCGGATCAGGTCCGGGGTCAAGCGCAAAAACCCGGTTCCCCCGCAATTTTTCCGTATGCGCCGGTCCTTTCCCCTCGTGACGGACGGACGCGCAACGAGGTCGCCAACCGGGCAGCCTCACAAACACGAAAGGAAAAACTCATGAACAGCACACCAACCTTTACAGCCTACGCCGTGAAGGATCGCGGCAAGGGCAAGAAACCGTTCTGGACCCGCATCGGCGCCGCCTGGCCGCACAAGAGCGGGAAGGGCTTCACGATCGAACTCGAAGCCGTTCCGGTCGACGGCAAGATCGTCCTCATGGAGCCGAAAGTTCACGAGGCATCCTCAGAGACATTCGAAGCCGAAATCCAGGGAGGTGCCCAATGATATCAACCGCGCACATCCTCAGCGCCGGACGCTCGCCCGAAAGGGCGAGCCTCTCCGCCCCCGGCATCGTCTCCCGCGCCGACCATGATTTCTATCCGACTCCGCCCGAAGCCGTTCGCGCTCTTCTCAGCGTCGAAAGCTTCGACGGCACGATCTGGGAACCTGCCTGCGGTGACGGTGCCATCAGCCGAGAGCTTGAACGTCACGGCCACAGCGTCGTCTCCACGGATCTGGTCTATCGCGGCTACGGGCAGGGCAGTTGCGATTATCTCAAGCCTGAGACTGTTGCCTGCATCACCGGCGAGCATGCCGACATCAAGCATGTCGTCACCAACCCGCCCTACAGCTACCGACCGGGTATCGGCGACAAGTTCGTCGGACAATCGCTTCGCCTGACGCGCAGAACCGGCGGTAAGGTTGCCATGCTTCTCAATCTCGGCTGTCTGGCGCATCCAAGCCGCACGCCCAAATGGACCAGCTCTCCTCCCGCTGCGATCTACGCTCTCGATAACCTCGTCTGCTTCCCTAACGGCAATCGTCGCCAAGCCGGACGCTACATCACCGAGCACCGCTATTGCTGGGTCGTCTGGTATCCCCGACATGAGGGACCGCCTCGCTTCTGGTGGCTCAAAACCGCTGACTTCCTGCATCAGGGAGGTCGGGCATGAACGCGTCACTCAAACGATTTCGGGTCAGCGTTGTTACCTGGGATGTCTATGACTGCTGGATCAGTGCCACGGACGGTTTCGACGCCGAAGAGCAGGCTCTGCATCAATGGTTGTCGGGCAACAAATCGAGTTTCACGCACCGCCACGGCGGTTTCGATGGAATCGAAGCCGAGGAGGTGAACTCATGAACAGGAAGCAGAACTACCGCGTCGCATACCGCATCGAGGAATCTTATCGGGTTCTAATCACCGCCAAACCGGCGAAACATGCGGCGGACAGCATACACCTCATGCTGGAGCACGGTCTTCCAATTGCTTCAGCGGGCATAATCCATGCCGAACGCGACGTCTGCGAAGTCGAGGAGGTACGCCCATGAACGGTCAGCCTCATGTCTGCATTCGCGAGAGGCTGAATCTTCGCTGTCCGGAGTGTGGTCAATCCGAAAGCATCTATATCGAGGTCGTCAGCACCGCCACCATGACGGCGAGCGGCTTCGTTGCCTACTCGGGCACGAATTGGGGCGAAAACTCCTACTGCTCATGCCCCGAGTGCGACCACGAAGGTTCCGCCGGCATGTTCGTAACCTCCGTCGGAGAGGTGCTGTCATGAGCGTTTACTACCGCACCAACAACGCGGCTATCGAAGCCAACCTCTCGGCACTCGCCGAGGGGTTGCGCCAAGCCGCGAGCCTTGCCGACGACGCACGTATAGCCATGAGCAATGGCTACCGGAACCTCGCTATCGGTACCGTGCTGCCACTTGAGCAGGAGTTGCCGACATTCGTCGGGCTCATGACCGCCATTCTTGCCCTGCACCGCCGTGCAGGGCAGGGAGGTGCCCCATGAACGCCACGCGTACTCGCGCCGGTAGCTGGCGCGTCTTCGAACGTCGGTTCCGTCCCGTCATACGGGAGGACGGCTCGCTCATCTGGCACATTGACGAGGTTCCCAGACCTGTTGTCGGTCGTGAATGGTGGACCGTCGTCGATTGTAACGGCAAGCTTTACCTCTCCGCCGGCTTCCGCTTCGTCAATCGTATCGGCTATGTCCGGTGCACGGTGCCATGGAGTGACACCGACCAGCACCGCGATTATCGCTACGATTGACCCGTCGATTAATAAATCTGACTGAAGAAACGCACGCTGGCGGATAAATCCCCGGCGAGCGTTTTTGCTTGCCCAGATCAGGTCCAAACCAACCAATTGTACAATTGGTCACCCAATCCCCAAAAATACGCGGAGGCTAGCCAGCGATATAGCCCAGGCTATCCCTGGCTAGCCTAGCTATCCTGCTATGGCTAGCCCATCCATACGGGTAGGGCAGGGCGGTGCCCGGCCAAATTCTCCAACCATCATCTTGGCTTAAATATCCTCGGGGGTGCGGGGGCAGACAGCCCCCGCCTACGTTGCCGCCGTATAATTGTTTGGGTCTCTCATATTGATGGCGACGGATTTGCGCTTACATTGGAGCACACCGCATCCGAAAAGTAGTTCTTCTCTGAAATCTAGAATCACGGGTAAACTTGGGAAGTTGTTTCCTTTCTTGTGGTGGAATGCTGTAATTAGGGGGATTGGCAAGGCAGCGGCGGGGTAACCGCGGTGTCGTTTAATTGGGTCGATTGGACCCAATTAAACGACGCTATAGACCCGCCTAAAGCCTTGTAAGGGGGCTCCGCCCCCGTTAACCCCCGGCTGATCGCCAACTCCAAGAGCAGCGAAGACACCCAAGTAACCCCGAATGTCAGTGGCGGGTGACATGACCGAGTCAGTGCTTGTCAGAGGTTCGAGTACCGCCCGCGTCGTCGCCGAGACGAGCGCGCCCTACTCCGCGCCGCCCTCGTCGCCGCGCGAACAGTTCGCGAAGGTTTCCAAGCGCGGCAGCGAAACGCGCCAGCGCTCGATCTCGGTCCATGTCCGGTTGACGCCGGAGGAATCCGCCAAGCTGGAAGCAAATGCCGAGCGCGCCGGTCTGACGGTTGCGTCGTTTGCGCGTTTCCAGATGATCGGCGGTCCGGTTCCGCGCGCGGCACGCAAGCCGCCGATCGAGCGTGAGTTGGCCGGCAAGCTGCTGGGTCAAATGGGCAAGATCGGGAGCAACCTCAACCAAGTGGCGCGCAGCGTCAATCGGGATACGTGGGGTCCGATCGACCAAGAGGAAGCGCAACGGCTCCTGGTCGAGCTGAGAGGCGTTCTGCTGCAAGCTCTCGGACGCAAGCCATGATCATCAATGGCGATCCGGGTGGGAATGTTTCGTTCTGGTCGAAGCATCTCATGAGGACCGACACCAACGACCGGGTCGAGATCAAGGAGGTTCGCGGCACGGTCGCGCAGGATCTCAAGGGTGCGCTCGTCGAGATGGAAGCGATAGCATCCTGCAGCCGGTCGCAGGGCAACTTTCTGTATCAGGCAAATATCAATCCACTCGCCCATGAGCATCTGACACCCGAGCAATGGATGCGGGCGGTCGACCTGCTGGAAGAGCGCATGGGGTTTACCGACCACCAGCGCGTTGTGGTCGAGCACGTGAAGAACGGCCGGCAACATTATCACGTCATATGGAACCGGGTTGACGTCGAGTCGCTGCGCGTCGCCGATGTCGGCGGCAACTACTATACGCATGAACGCGTCGCGCGGGAGTTGGAACAGGAATTCGGGCTGGAGAAGTCACCCCGCGTCCATGGTGAGCGCGACGGTCCACGACGGAGCGAACGACCGGTCGAGCTATGGGAGCGCGAGCGCGGCGAGAAGAGCGGCATCGATCCCAAGGCGATCAAGGCGGAATTGACGGAAATCTGGCGCACAACGCCGACCGCCGAGGCGTTCGTTGCTGCCCTCGATGAACGCGGCTACGCGCTCGCCCGCGGCGACCAGCGGGAATTTGTGGTGGTCGACTCTGCCGGTGATGCGCACAGCCTGGCGCGCCGCATCCAGGGCGCGCGCGCGGCCGATGTGCGAGAGCGGCTGCAGGATATCGACAAAGACCGGCTGCCGACGGTCGCCGAAGCCAAGCAGACCCAGCGGGCGCGCTTCACCGACGAGAACGGTTTCGACCGGTCGGCCGCCGCCCAAGCCTGGGCGGATCGACCACCCCTGCCCACTCTGGAGTTGCGGAACGCCGATCGCGCAGATGCGGCGAAGCTGCGCGAGGGTCAGGGGCTAGAAGTGGCGCAGACGATAAGGGAGCAGAAGGGGGAGGAATTCAAGGAACGACGTGAAGAGCGGCACGCCAAGGCGCAGCAGGATCATCAGAAGAAGGTCGCCGCGCAGACACGCGAACCGATGGATGTGGCGCATAAAGCATTCATGGTGCTCGATACGGCGACCGGCGCGGTCACAAGCGTGATTGATTTCGTGGCAGGAATTCTGAGTAGTGGTCCGCCGGAACCGCCCAAGCCGCCTTCCGAGCAGCTCATCGCCCAACGTCGCGCCCGCGCCGCTGCCGAACGTATGGCCGACGCCTACCAGCGCGGCGAGACCTTCAGCGCGTCTGACTTGCATCAGCTTCTGCCGACCCAGCTCAAAAACATCCATCGGCTTGGCGACGACTATGTTCGCCAGCTCGTCGACCGCCAGGACTTCTACCGAAAATCCACCGAGCAAGAGCGCGAGCGGGAACGATAAAGGGTCTCCGAGGGCGCGACGGAGACCCGGAAGGCGAAGACGCCGTCAGCTACGAAGCCGCGGCGGCAGAACTCGAACGACTCTTCCATCTCAAACTCGACGGATTACGGAGACGCTTACCGCGCTGGCAGGTCCCGGGTGCCGTGCAGGCGCTGCGTGACGAGAAGCAGTCGGCATTGATCGCGCTACGGGAGCGGCGGCAGATAGGACTGGCTGCACGTCGAGTGGCACCCCGAAGCCGATTGGGGCCCCACCAGAGCTGCCCTACTGTGCCGACCTAAAACTTGCATCGTCACAAACGTCCGAGTGTTAAGGTCAGATGCCGGCTAGTGTTCTGACCCATTCCGATGATTCCCAAGATCGGGCAAATCAGTCAGACTGGGGTTATGAGATATGAC
>Ga0209698_10008183_pt1 | contig 10834 bp, 8 predicted proteins | sample LitLauG_LLR_2012_FD_187203 | JGI IMG/M metagenome (GOLD analysis project Ga0209698, IMG submission 187203) | Freshwater sediment microbial communities from Pennsylvania, USA - Little Laurel Run_MetaG_LLR_2012 (SPAdes) (version 2) | ecosystem: Environmental > Aquatic > Freshwater > Creek >... | reverse complement strand
AATTGCTTGCCGATCCGCAGTTGATGGCGGCCCTGAAGAACCGCGCCTCGGAACCGGGTGGGGAGGGCGAAGGTAACCCTTGATTTCGTTCCATAACCGGAGAGAGTTGCCATGGCGACCGAAACAAGTTCAGCCCGCGCCCCCAAAGAGGCGGGCGTCGAAACCCGCGACGCTGACGAATTCCAGCAGCTGTTGAAGCAGAGCTTCAAGCCGCGGACCGAACGCGCCGCCACGGAAGTCGAAAACGCGGTCAAGACGCTGGTCGAGCAGGCTCTTGCCGATTCGAGCCTCGTCAAAGCGGACGTCCTCGACACCATCGAGGAGATGATCGCGCAGTGGGACAAGAAGCTTTCGGCGCAATTGAACGAGATCATGCATGCGCCCGAATTCCAGCAGATCGAAAGCGCATGGCGCGGCCTCAAGTACCTGGTGTTCCAATCCGAGACCGACGCGATGCTCAAGATCCGCGTCATGAACGTCTCCAAGGGGGAACTCTATCGTCATCTGCGGCAGTTTCCCAATGCCGCATGGGACCAGAGCCCGCTGTTCAAGAAAGTCTATGAACAGGAATTCGGTCAGCTTGGCGGCCAGCCCTATGGCTGTCTGGTGGGCGACTATTATTTCAGCCATCTGCCGACCGACGTGCAACTCCTGCGCGATCTCAGCAAGATCGCCGGCGCCGCACATGCGCCGTTCTTCGCCGCCGCGGATTCGACCCTGATGGGGATGGATTCGTGGAATGAACTGATGAACCCGCGCGATTTGAGTAAGCTGTTCGACACCCCCGAATATGCCGCGTGGAAGTCGCTGCGGGACTCCGACGACGCGAAATACGTCGGTCTGTGCATGCCCCGCGTGCTGGCCCGGCTGCCCTATGGGGCCAAGACGCAACCGGTCGACGAATTCGCCTTCGAGGAGGATACCGACGGGCACAAGGGCGAAAAATACGGGTGGATGAACGCGGCCTATGCGATGGCCGCCAACATCAACCGCGCATTCAAGGAATATGGCTGGTGCGCCCGCATCCGCGGCGTCCAGTCGGGCGGCGAGGTCGAGGATCTGCCCGCCCATACGTTCCCGACCGACGATGGCGGCGTCGACCTCAAATGCCCGACCGAAATCGCGATCAGCGATCGCCGCGAGGCGGAACTTGCCAAGTCCGGGCTGATCCCCCTGATTCACCGCAAGAATACCGACCGCGCCGCCTTCATCGGCGCGCAGTCCCTGTTCAAGCCGAAAGCCTACCAGAACAACGTGGAAGCGACGGCCTCGAGCAATCTCGCCTCCCGCCTGCCTTACATGTTCGCGTGCTGCCGGTTCGCCCACTATCTCAAAGTGATGGTTCGCGACAAGGTGGGCTCCTATTACGAAGAGGCGCAGCTCGAGAAGTGGTTGAACAATTGGATCAGCGAATATATCGACGGCGATCCGAAAAACTCCACCGAGGCCACCAAGTGCCGCAGGCCGCTGGCCGGCGCCAAAATCACCATCGTGCCGAACGAAGAGAATCCGGGATACTACTCGGCGACATTCGAGCTGCGGCCCCACTTCCAGCTGGAGGGGATGGACATCGGCCTGCGCCTGGTGTCCAGTTTGCCGGTGGCGAAGTGATTGATTTGAACCTGCACCCAAGTTCGAGCGACGAAATTCCCGTAGCGGGCGTCGTGCGAGGTCATGGTGATCTCTCAACAAGGCGTTTTCTTTGAGCAAACCCGGAGGGAATTAAATGGCTCAATCCAACATCTATCTCAAGCTCGACGGGCTTGACGGCGAATCCGACGACAAGGACCACAAAGATTGGATCGAGGTCGAAAGCTTCAGTTGGGGCGTCTCCAATCCCGCGTCCTTCGCCATCGGCAAGGGCGGGCAGGCAACCCAGGCACACGTCGCCGCCATCAGCATCCAAAAGCGCTGCGACAAGGCGTCCGTCGCCATGTTCAAGGCCTGCACGACCGGCAAGCACATCCCAAAAGGGATCATCAGCTGCATGAAGCTGGACGGCGATACCCGCGTCGAATACCTCAAGATCGATCTGACCGATATCATGGTCGAGGGTTTGAGCTGGTCCGGTTCCGGCGGCGAACACCTCATTCATGAAAGCGTGAGCTTCGTGTTTGCCGAATTCAAGGAGTCCTACAAGGTGCAGGAGGATACGGGCTCCGCCGGCGGCGCCACGGATTTTGGTTTCAACATCCAGTCATCGGTGGCGACCTGATCGCTGTCAGGCCGGCTTGTCCCGGCGTGCCCGCCGCGGCTTCGAACCTATCGCCCCAAGGCCGCGTAACATAGTCTACGCAGCCTTGGGGCTGCCGCTGCCAGGCCGGCACCGCAGCCCGAAGGATTGAGATTGAGGTCATGGCCGAATTGAGCAGCAAGACTCGTCTCGCCCCCCCGCTGATGCATGTTTTCCGGGCGGCGCACGAGGCCAAGGACGCCAGGAAAAAAGTGGACATCCGCAATGAAGCCGGCGATCGCGTCCTCGCCGGCCGCAGATTGCGGGCGCGCCAGGTGATCACCGAATCCGTCCTGCGGCGGGAAGTGTCGCGCGATCTCGAAGCTCTGCTCAATGCGATCGCGATCGAATCGACGATCGACATGACCGCAACGCCCCATGCGCGGAAGTCCATCCTCAATTTCGGGCTTCCGGACGTCGCCGATCGCACCATCGACGAAAACGCGGTCGGCGATATTCCGGGGGAAATCATGGCGGCGATCGTCAATTTCGAGCCGCGGCTGGCTGCGAACTCGCTCCATGTCGAACGCGACATGGACGTCGATCCGGCCGAACTCAAGGTGCGGTTTTTGTGTCGTGCGGATTTGACGTGCGATCCCGTGCATGTCCCGGTGGAATTCGTCGCGGACGTCATCGATGCCGGCAAGATTATCGTCAAACGATTATGAAACGCTCATGAACCGGGAATTTCTCGATCTCTACAATCGGGAACTTCAGTTGCTCAACGAGCAGGCGCGCGAATTTGCGAACGAATATCCCGGCATCGCGGAGCGTCTCGGCGGTATTCTGGAGGACCGCGTCGATCCGATGATCGGCGGACTGCTGGAAGGCGCCGCCTTCCTGGCGGCGCGGGTTCAGCTCAAGCTCAAGCATGAATTCCCGGAATTCACCAGCAATCTGCTGGAGCAGCTTGTTCCCCATTATCTGGCGCCCACGCCATCGATGATGCTGGTGAAGGTCAATCCGACCTTCGGCGACAAGGCGCTGCGCGACGGCCGCCCGATTCCCCGCGGCGCCTATCTCGACGCCACCTTCCGCCAGCTTGATCGCCAGATCGCCTGCCGGTACCGGCTGTGCGGTGCCATCACGATCTGGCCGTTCGAGCTTGTCGACGCCGCGTATTTTCCGTCGTCCGCGCCGCTGCAGGCGCTCGGCCTGTCGGTGGGCGGCGACGTGCTGGCCGGCATGCGCCTCACCCTGACACACCGATCGGCGGCGCGCCCGGAAGATGAGCCGTCGGAGGCCGACGCGCTCAAGAAGCCTGAAAATCTGTTCGCGGGCTGCCGCACCGGGAATCTGCCGCTGTATTTCGGCGGGTCGGAGGCGGACGCCGTGGCGCTGTACGAGCAGATCTTCGCCCACTGCAAGGGGATTTATTTCCGCTGCCTTGACGCATTCGGCGATCCCGTGGTCCGTCCGGCACCGCCGCAATGCCTCCAGCAGGTCGGCTTCGAGCGCGACGACGCCCTGTTTCCCAACGATCATCGCGTGTTCGAGGGATTCGACCTGTTGCGTGAATTCTTCGTGTTTCCGCGCAAATTCCTCGGCTGCAATCTGACCCGTCTCGACGAGGTGATGCCGGACCTCAAGGCGAAAACCGTCGACGTCCTGTTCGCCTTCGATGAAGTCAATGCCAGGCTCGCGTCCGCCGTCCAGCCCGCAATGATGTCCCTCTACGCCGCGCCGGCGGTCAACCTGTTCGAGAAGACAACCGACCGCATCCTGCTCAAATCCAACCAGCACGAATATCACGTCGTGCCCGATCGCAGCCATTATCTCGACTACGAGCCGCATCGGCTGCTCGAGGTCTACGCCCATTTTCCGGGCGGCCGGGAGAAGGTGCCGGTGCAGCCGCTCTATTCCGCCTCGCTGGAGGGGACCCAACACGCGTCCGGTCTTTCCTTTACGGTGCGCCGGGTTCCGCGACGCAGGACCGTCGAAGAACAGCGTATCGGCGTGTCGTCGGACTACACCGGCACCGACATGTTCCTCTCATTGAGCGCACTCGGCGGCACCGACGACGATACCGCGGTCGCCGAGTTGAGCGTGCGGGCGCTGTGTTCGAACCGGCATTTGACCGAGCATCTGCCGATCGGCGCCGGCGGCGCGGATTTTCGGCTGATCGACGATTTCACGCTCGACCTGGTATGCGTTGCCGGCCCGTCGCCACCGCGCGAGCCGGTGGTTGCGCAGTTGCGAAGCCGCAGCGAAACGGCGCACACCGGCACGATTTCGTGGCGCCTCGTCAACATGCTCAGCACCAATCACCTCGGTCTGGTTGAACGTGGTGCCGGACGCAATGCTCAGGCCCTGCGGGAAACGCTGTCGATGTTCGCGGACATGAACGACGCCGTTACCGAGCGGCGCATCCGCGGCATTCGCAGCGTCGACAGCCGGCCGATCGTGCGCCGCATACGCCAGCGCGGCGGCGTCGGGACGGCGCGCGGCATCGAGGTTACGGTGACGATCGACGAAAAAGCGTTCGAGGGAACCGGCGCATTCCTGCTCGGCGCCGTGCTCGAGCGTTTCTTCGCCGAATATTCCGGCTTCAACCACTTCACCCAGACGGTGATCCGCTCCGTCGAGCGCGGTGAAATCATGCGATGGCCACCCCGCATGGGAACGCGCAGGCCGTTATGACCGATGCCCCGAGGCGACCGTGAGCTTTCTGCGAAATCTCGAAGCCGAGCCTTGGCGGTTCGACTATTTCGCGGTGCTGCGGCATCTTGAGCGCATGTTCAAGGACCGGCCGCGCATCGGCGACAGTGCCGCCCGGCGCGACGAGTTCGTTCAGTTGGGGCAGGATCCGTTCATGGATTTTCCGGCCTCCAATCTCGCCCGCGTCGTGCAGGACGACGACAAGCCGCTCAAGGTGTTCGTGAAATATCTCGGCCTGCTCGGACCGCAGGGCGCGCTGCCGCTTGCCATCACGGAAGAGGCCTATCACTATGGGCTTGCGCAGGACGACGCGTTTCCACGCTTTCTCGACATATTGAATCATCGTTTCATTCAACTGTTCTTCCGCGCCTGGGCGGATTCCCGGCCGATCGTGCAGCATGACCGTCCCGACGCCGACCGTTTCGTCGCCTATATCGGGTCCACGATCGGCCTTGGCTCCAGCCCCTATCGCGACCTCGACAGCATACCGGACGCGGCGAAACTGGGATTTGCCGGCCTCATCGGCGCGCAGGCGAAATGCGCTTCGCGGCTTGCCGGGGCGGTTTGCGGCTTGTTCAATGTCCGGGCGGAAATCGAGGAATTCGTCGGCATGCGCCTCGCCATCGAGGCGGACGAATTGACCATCCTGGGCGCGCGCTACAATGCGCTGGGCAAGGACGCGTTGATCGGAAGAACCGTTTTCAGCGTGCAGGACAAGTTCCGGATCCGGATATTCACCAAGAATCTCGCGGAGTATATCCGCTTTCTGCCGAGCGGCGACATGTGCGAGCCTCTCGCCGATCTCGTATTCTTCTACAATGGCGAGCAACTGGACTGGGATGTCGAATTGGCGATCCCGTCGGGAGCCGCCGAACCGATCAGGCTCGGCCAGTTCGGACAGCTCGGCTGGACAAGCTGGATGGCGCCGAACTGGACGTCGTTGGAACCATATCGCCGCGATGCGCGGTTTCATCCTGCGGATCGCATGAGGCAAAAGCGCAGGGGCGCATCGCCGGCAACCGGCAGGGAAGGGGAAAGCAATGGCCGACATCAGTCTTGAAGCGGTCGCCGGCAAGCTCAATCGGGTTGGCTACGAAGCCTTCTTCAAGGCGCTGCGCCAAGCCAAGGGGGCGGGCAATCGCAACGTCGAACTGGCCCACTGGCTCGCCCATATCCTGCAGAGCGAGCGCACCGACATCGCGCTTGCGGCCGATCATTTCAAGCTGGATCGCGGCCGGCTGATGACCGATGTCACTGCGACGGTCAACGGCCTGCGCAGGAACGAGACGGAAATGCCCACGGTTTCCAACACCGTGATGGATTTGCTCGATCGCGGCTGGCATTACGCCACCCTGTTTTTCGGCGAAACCCAGATCAGGACCGGCCACATCCTGGTGGGCGCATTGCAGTCGCGCGAGCTGACCCGCGCCTTCACCAATGTGTCGCCGGAGTTTGGCAAGATATCGGTCGATGTTCTGAGCGCCGAATATCGCAAGATCTGGGCCGCTTCGGATGAAGAAAACCTGCGTCCGATGGACGGGTCGGGGCTCGTCGCCGCCGGTTCGCCGGGCGCCGGGCCGACCGCCGGGCCGGCCGGCACCACCGCCCTTGACCGCTTCTCCCAGGACCTTACCGCCAAGGCGAGATCGGGCGACATGGACCCGATTCTCGGCCGCGACGATGAAATCCGCCAGATCATCGACGTGCTGATGCGGCGGCGCCAGAACAACCCGATCCTGACCGGCGAGGCCGGGGTCGGCAAGACCGCCGTGGTGGAGGGGTTCGCGCAACGCATCGCCGCGGGCGACGTGCCGCCGCCGCTGCGCGGCGTCAAATTATGCGTGCTCGATGTCGGCCTGATGCAGGCCGGCGCGTCCATGAAGGGCGAGTTCGAGCAGCGGCTGCGCTCGGTGATCGACGAGGTGCAGCAGTCGCCGACCCCGATCATCCTGTTCATCGACGAGGCTCATACGCTGATCGGCGCCGGCGGATCGGCCGGCACCGGCGACGCCGCCAATCTGCTCAAGCCGGCGCTGGCGCGCGGCACGCTGCGCACGATCGCCGCCACCACGTGGTCGGAATACCGTCAGTACATCGAAAAAGACCCGGCGTTGACCCGCCGCTTCCAGCCGATCCAGATCGACGAACCCGACATGCAACGCTGCTGCGACATGCTGCGCGGCATTCTGGGCCCCATGGAGAAGCACCACAAGGTGCGGATTTCCGATGCCGCCATCGTGGCGGCGGTGAACCTCTCCAGCCGCTACATTCCGGCGCGTCAGTTGCCCGACAAGGCCGTGAGCCTCCTGGATACCGCTTCGGCGCGCGTCGCCATCAGCCAGAGCGCGGTCCCGGCGATGATCGAGGACGCGACCGCGGCGATCGCGGCGCGCGAGAAGGAGAAGGCGGCGCTGGTCTCCGACAGCGATCTCGGCGCCCATGCGGGCGACCGCATTGCCGCCATCGATACCGAGATCGCGGCCTTGAAGGAGAAACTCGCCGGCCTTGAAACCGAATGGGCGACGGAGCGCAAGCTGGTGGGCGAGATCCGCAGCCTTCGCGATATTCTCAACCCGCCGCCGGCGGAAGGCAAAATGCAGCCTCAGCCTGCTGCGCCGCCGGTTGAGGCGCCGCCGGCGGCCGCCGACGGAGCCGGCAAGGAGGAGGTGCGCAAACAATTGCGCGAGATGTTCCAGACCCTGGAGGGCCGCGAGCCGGAAAAGCGGATGATTTATGCCCATGTGGACGAACAGGTGGTCGCGTCGGTGGTGTCCGACTGGACCGGCATTCCGGTCGGCCGCATGGTCAAGGACGAGATCGAGAACGTGCTCCGGCTGCCGGAAATCCTCAACCGGCGCGTCGTCGGCCAGTCCCACGGCCTGTCGATGATCGCCAAGCGCATCGAAACCAACCGCGCCAAGCTCGACAATCCCAACAAGCCGATCGGCGTGTTCATGCTGTGCGGTCCGTCGGGCGTCGGCAAGACCGAAACCGCGCTGGCGCTCGCCGAGGCGCTTTATGGCGGCGAGCAGAACATGATCACCATCAACATGTCGGAGTTCCAGGAGGCGCATACGGTGTCCTCGCTCAAGGGCGCGCCGCCCGGATATGTGGGATATGGCGAGGGCGGCCGGCTTACCGAAGCGGTGCGGCGCAAGCCCTACAGCGTCATCCTGCTCGACGAGGTCGAGAAGGCGCATACGGACGTCCACGAGATATTCTTTCAGGTGTTCGACAAGGGCTTCATGGACGACGGCAACGGCCGGCGCATCGATTTCAAGAACACGCTAATCATCCTCACCACCAATGTCGGCACCAACATCATCATGGGGCTTTCGGCCGATCCGAAATATCGCGAGGATTCCGAGGCGCTGGCGCAGCAATTGCGGCCCGAACTGCTGAAGGTGTTCCCGGCGGCGCTGCTCGGGCGCATCGTCTCGATTCCCTATTATCCGCTGTCGGGCAGGATGCTGGCCGGCATCGCGCGCCTGCAGCTCGATCGCATCGGCCGGCGCATCCGGGAGAACCACGACGCCGCGTTCGTCTACGATCCGGCGGTGGTCGATCATATCGTGTCGATGTGCAACGATCCGGATACCGGCGGCCGCATGATCGACAACATCATCACCAACACGCTGCTGCCGGCGCTGTCGCGCGAATTCCTCAAGCGTTCGCTCGCCAATGAGGAATTGAAGGAAGCCAGGGTGACGATCGAAAACGACGACTTTGCCTATGGGTGGGCATGATCGCCGCACAAGGAGGAGCCCATGGCAAAAAATCGCTTCGAGCAGGTCGACGAACTCCAACCGGATGCCATCAATCTGACGCTGATGCAAAAAAGTGACGGTCAGGTCGGTGTCGTGCACTGCCCCAGGACGGCGGCGCCCGACCAATTGCCGGCGGATCTCACAACCCCGGAGATCCCGGTACGCGATGCCGTCGTCGGCGCGATCCAACTCGCGAATGCCAAGAAGCTGCCGATCGTCGTGATCGATCGCGACAATATCTGGAAGAGCGAGTGGGGCGATTTGTGGCGCTACCAGGAGGAGGACGAGTAACAATCGCCGAACTGCCGGAACGCGGCATGGCAGGCGCATTGGAATACCGTTTGGACGGTGCGAGCGATGAATCGCCGGTATCGGTGACGAGTTTGGTGGCGCAAAACCCCATTTTTTGCTATCATTTTATTACGCTGATTTCGCCATGAACCGATGCTCCGGTCATTGCGACAGATGGTTGAGCATCAACCGATCAGGGACGCACCATGGACTGGCGCTTGATTGCCGCCCTGTCAGCAGCGGGTGGTTCCTTTTGCGCAGTTGGGGTGGGTGCTTATGCAATGCTGACCGCCAACCCGGCGGTGGAGCGGCAATCTGCTGCGGCGCCGATGCTGCTGTCGGAGTATCGGTTTCCTTCCGCCACGGCACCATTGCTCGAAAGCATGCAGGCGTCACAAGCAAGTCCCTTTGCGCCTCCAAGTCTCTTCTCGCCTCCAAGTCCTTTTGCGCATTCAGGCATGCAGGCGTCTTCGGGTCCGGTCATGGCATCCGATTCGGCCATGTTGCCGGGGCGCATCAGCACGACCGGCGCGGCCCCTGCGCTCAACGCGTCGCGGATGGCCGAGGATTCCCATAAATTGCCCCATGCGAGTTCCGAGCCCAAGCGCGAGCTGCATGTCGCCGGGTACAAGACCGCGTCCGTTACGCCATCCGATGCCGACACCAGGCACGAACCGCCGCCGCGTCCGATGGTCGAAATCAAGAAAAGTACGGTGGTGCCGGAACTCCACACGGCCCTTCCGGTCAGCCGCTATCGCGGCGTGCTGACGTCGGCGGAAATTGTCCGGATCAGGCATAGTCTGAGGCTCACGCCGGACCAGGAGCCGGGCTGGCCATCGGTCGAAGCGGCCCTGGGCGAGATGGGCCGGCAGCAGATCGCGCTGATCCGCCAGGGGCAGGAGCCGCGGATTTCCCAGAACGACTGGCCTCCCGGCCGGCTTTATTCGGTTGCCGGGCCCCTGCTGCGAACCCTGCGGCCTGACCAGAAGGAAACCGTCCGCAGGTTATGCAGGTCATTGGGATTTGAGAGCGTCGCGTCCATGCTGTAGCGTTGTTCCGCGAGGGTGAGCCGGCGGGCGTCGTCCAGCGATATCCGGGAGTGGTGCGGATGTCGGACATGTATGCGAATGATGCGGCGGCGGCCGGGCTTAAGCCCGGGACCCGGCTCAACGGTATTTTCGAGATCGAGCGGCGGATCGCCACCGGCGGACTGGGGGTGGTGTACCGCGGTCGCGCCGTCGAAACCGGCGACGCGGTCGCCATCAAGGTGATGCGCACCGATCTTGCCGACAATGACATGGCGCTCGCGCTGTTTCGCAAGGAAGCGTCGGCGCTGCATCATATCCACCACGAAGCGATCGTTCGCTACTACATCTTTTCCCACGATCCCGGCATCCGGCGACATTATCTGGCGATGGAATTCGTCGACGGCGAACCGCTGTCCGAGGTGCTCAAGCGCGGGCCGCTCCCGGCCGATGACGTGGCGCAGTTGCGGCGGCGCATCGCGGCCGGTCTTCATGCGGCCCACCGGCATGGCATCATTCACCGCGATGTGTCTCCCGACAATATCATCGTTCCGGATGGCGATGTGCGGCGCGCCAAGATCATCGATTTCGGCATCGCGCGATCGACCCGGGCGGGCGACCGGACGATCATCGGCAGCGGGTTTGCCGGCAAATACAATTATGTGTCGCCGGAGCAGCTTGGCCTTTACGGCGGCCACGTGACCGCAAAATCGGACATATACAGCCTCGGCATCGTGCTCGCCCAATGCCTGACCGGCCAGCAGATCGACCTGGGCGGCAGCGAGTTCGAAAGGATCGAAAAGCGCCGCGTGGTGCCCGATCTTGGCGCCGTCGACGAAGGCTCCCGCCCGTTGCTTGTC
>Ga0209698_10008182_pt1 | contig 10835 bp, 10 predicted proteins | sample LitLauG_LLR_2012_FD_187203 | JGI IMG/M metagenome (GOLD analysis project Ga0209698, IMG submission 187203) | Freshwater sediment microbial communities from Pennsylvania, USA - Little Laurel Run_MetaG_LLR_2012 (SPAdes) (version 2) | ecosystem: Environmental > Aquatic > Freshwater > Creek >... | reverse complement strand
GGATGACGATACCCTGCGCCGGGCGATGCAGACCGAGCCGGTCGGTTACCTGGTCAAGCCGTTTTCCATGCCGCAATTGCGATGCGCGATCGAGATCGCCCTGCATCGCCGCGCGATCGGCGCGCGCCTGCGCGAGCGCCAGCAGTGGCTCGCCTCGACGCTGCGTTCGGTCGGCGATGCGGTGGCCCGGTCCCAGGGGCCGGCTGTCGAGTCGGAGCACCGCGTTGCCGAGCGCATTGCGGATCTGGAGGCGGCGAACCGGGAGCTCGAGAACTTCACCTGTGGCATAGCCAAGGACCTGCGCGCGCCTTTGCAGGGAATCGACGGCCTGAGCCAATCGCTGATCGAGGACCACGCCGCCAACCTGGGGCCAGAGGGACTGCACACGCTCAGGCAGGTTCGAGAGACCGCGGGTCGCATGCGACGGGTGATCGACGATCTGTTGCTCCTTTCGATCGACGACCTCCTGCTCCTGTCGGCCGTGCGCAAGACCGAGCCGCGCAAGCATGCGGTCGATCTTTCCCGCATCGCGAAGGACGCGATCGCCCGACTGCGTGAGTCCACGCCGCAGCGCTCGGTCAAGGCGATCATCGAGAACGATGTGCGCGTCGATGGGGACGCGGCTTTGCTGCGGATCGCACTGGAGAATCTGCTGCGCAATGCCTGGGCATCGACCGAAGGGGTCGAGCACGCGCGCGTCGAGTTCGGCGCGATCGACAGGGACGGCGAGCGAATCTGCCTGGTTCGGGACAACGGAGCGGGATTCGACATGAAGCACGGCAACCCGCTGTCGGTCGCCTGCCGGCACCTCGATTCGGGCAATCCGTTCGAGGTCAAAGGCCTGGGACTGGCGATCGTGCAGCGCGTCATCAGCAAGCATGGCGGCCGGATCTGGGCGGAAGGGGCCATCGGCCGAGGCGCGACGTTCTACTTCACCCTCGATTGACGTATCACCAAGTGGCTGACGGGGGCCCCCTCACCGCTTCCCCCGGATGCTCGACAGGCGTGTCCAAGACATTTGTGTACGCCGTCGGCACTGCGGTCGCATATTACGTCGCCGGCCGCCTCGCGCTGTTCCTGGCCATTCCGCCAGGCTATTCGACGGCCGTTTGGCCCGCGGCCGGAGTCGGGCTGGTGGCAGTCCTGTTGTTCGGCTATCGCGTCTGGCCGGGAATACTCGTCGCTCACTTCCTGGTCAACGTCTTCACCGCCTTCGATGCCTCGAGCGCGACGTCGGCGCTCAAGTCAACTGCGCTGCCTTTGACCATCGCATGCGGCGGCGCACTGCAGGCGATCTGCGGAGCCGCGCTGATTCGACGCTACGTCGGATCGACCATCGTGCTTCAGGATCAGAGAGAGATCGTCAAGTTTCTCGCGCTGGGCGGCCCCGTCAGCTGCCTGATCAGCGCGACCGTAGGGCAAGCCAGCCTGCTTGCGTGGGGCATGGTTTCGGCCCCTGACATCCCGTTCAGCTGGTTCACGTGGTGGGTCGGAGACACGATCGGCGTGATGGTCGTGGCGCCGCTGCTGCTCGCATGGTTGGCGCCCCCGCGCGATCGATGGCGCACGCGCCGCGCGGCGCTGACCTGGCCGACCGCAGTGGCGCTGTCGCTCGCGGTGGGCCTTTATGTGTACGTGAGCGGGCGCGAGCAGCAGCGCATCCGCACCGAGTTCGAGCGCGCGGCGGACACGCTGAGCCGGGCCTTCAGGGACGCGGTCGGTCGCCATCTGGACGCGGTGACCGCGCTGCAGGACCTTTACGCGAGCGTTGGAGCGCTGAGCCGTGCCGGCTTTGCCGCGTTCGCCAGCCCTCTGCTGAAACGGCACCCTGGCGTTCAGGCACTGGAATGGGCTCCAGTCGTGCCGTCATCTCGGCGGGCGCACTTCGAGGCCGCAGTGCGCCGGGATGGGTTTGCCTCGTTCGCGATCACCGATCGGAACCAGGACGGTCGCATGGTCCCGGCGGCGGCCCGCGCCGAGTATGTTCCGGTGCTGTTCGTGGAGCCTTACGACGGCAACGAGGCCGCCCTGGGCTTCGACCTTGCTTCGCTGCCCAGCCGGCAAGAGGTACTCGATCGCGCGCGCGACACGGGACTTCCGGCTGCCAGCGGGCGGCTGATGCTCGTGCAGGAACCCGGTCGGCAATCCGGCGTGCTGGTGGTGCTTGCGGTTTACGACGAGAAGCTGCCTCGAGGCACGATTGCGCAACGGCAGCAGGCGCTGCTCGGCTACACGTTGGGCGTGTACCGTGTCGGCGACCTGGTGCAGGCGGCTCTGCTCGGAACGGATTCGCCGAACATCGATTTGACCGTCACCGATGATTCGGCGCCGGAAGGCGAGCAGGTGCTGTACCAGCGCCAGGGCGGTGGCGCGCGCTTGCCCTGGCGCCGCGTCGTCACCCTGCCCGTCGGCGACCACCAATGGTCGATCCGCCTCGTTCCCGCGTCCGACTACGCCATCGTTCACCGCAACTGGCAGGCCTGGACGGTCCTGGTGGTCGGCCTGCTGTTTGCGAGCGTGCTGGAGATGATGATCCTGCTGATGACGGAACGGGCCGCCGCCATCCAGCGCGTGGTCGAGCAGCGCACGGCGCAACTTCGCGATGCGTTGAAGGAGAAGGAGACCCTGCTCCAGGAGATTCACCACCGGGTCAAGAACAATCTGCAGGTGATCTCGAGCCTGATCAGCATTCAGCTGCGCAGGTCCGGGCCCGGTTCCTCGCAGGGCGCGCTGCAGGAGTGCCAGACGCGGGTGCAGGCGATCGCCCTGGTCCACGAGCAGCTGTACCAGTCGCGCAACTACTCGCGCGTGCCGTTCGCGCAGTACGCGAGGGGCCTGGCCGCCAACGTATTTCGCGCGGCCGATACATTGCACGATGACGTGAGGCTCGAACTGGAGGTCGGGGAGGTCGCGCTCGCAGTGGACAAGGCGATCCCGTGCGGGCTTATCCTGAATGAATTGATCACCAACGCGCTCAAGCATGCCTTCCCGCAGGAGCGGCGCGGAACGGTGCGCGTCGAGCTCGAACAAAGCGCGTCCGGGCGCGTGAGGCTGGCGGTGAAGGACGATGGTGTCGGCCTGCCGGAGGATTTCGACATCCGGCAATCCAACACCCTGGGCATGCAGCTGGTGCGCACGCTCGCCGAGCAACTTTCGGCCAGCCTCGAAGTACGCCGGACTGCCCCCGGAACCTCGTTCGAGCTCGTATTTCAGGCCTGAGGCACCGGCATCTTCCGGCGGGAGCCCGCTGCGCGGATCACTCTTGCTGGGGCCGGCGCAGCGCAAACACCAGGACGGCTGCCAGCGCAAGGAGCCACACAAGAGCCCAGGCCGGCATCGACAGCTTCAGGAAGGTCCAGTCGACCTGGGTGCAGTCGCCGTAGCCCTGGAAGATCCTGGGCAGCGCGCGCCCCAGCGGAAGGTTGCTCAACAGGTACTGCAGGCTGGGCCCGCACGAGGATTCCTCCGGCGGAAACAGCTGCAGGCGCACGTGCCAGGCCGCCACTCCGGCGCCCCCGAGCGCCCACAGCAGGCCCAGCAACCCGCAGGCGGTCGAGACGCGTCGCGGCAACACCGCGGCCAGGCCCGCGAACACGGCGACGAACGTGAAGGCATAGCGCTGCAGGATGCACAGCGGGCACGGCTCGAGTTCATCGGCCTGTTGTATGACCAGCGCAGCTCCGATCAGCGACACGGCAACCAGCGCCGCCAGCCCGTAAAGCAGGCGTGGACGAAGCAGCGGACGCAACGAGATCGGAGCGGACATGGTGCGAAGTTCCTTGTTCAGGGGGTTCGCGTGCGGCGCCGGGCCGACGCCGGCGTATCCCGCATCAGCGCCTGCAGCTTGGGAAAGATCTTGGGCGCGCCGCACACGACGTCGCCGGTTGCAAGGTAATCGCCGTTGCCGTGCAGGTCGTCGATCAACCCGCCGGCCTCGACGATCAGCAGGCTCCCGGCCGCGATGTCCCACGGCGACAGGCCGAACTCCCAGAACCCGTCGAGCCGGCCGGCCGCCACGTACGCCAGGTCGAGCGAAGCTGCGCCAGGTCTGCGCACGCCCGCCGTGTTCCGGGTCACTCGCGTGAACACCTCGACATACTCTTCCAGGTCGTCGAGCTTGCGAAACGGAAAGCCGGTTCCGATCAGGCAGTCCTCCAGCTGGTCGCGCTTTGAAACCCGCAGCCGGTGATCGTTAAGGAAAGCGCCGCGCCCGCGCGTGGCGGTGAACAGCTCGTTGCGGGTCGGGTCGTACACGACTGCCTGCGTGATGTGGCCCCGGTGCTTCAGGCCGATCGACACCGCGAACTGCGGAAAGCCGTGGATGAAATTGGTGGTGCCGTCCAGCGGGTCGATGATCCACAGGTAATCGACGTCGCCCTCGGGGCCGCTGGCACCGGACTCTTCGGCCAGGATCGAGTGATTCGGGTACGCTGTTCGCAGCGTCGCGATGATGGCCTGCTCCGCCGCCCGGTCGACCTCGGTGACGAAATCGCTGCGACCCTTGCTGGAGACACGCACCAGGTCCAGATCCAGGCTCGCGCGATTGATTATGGAGCCGGCCTTGCGCGCCGCTTTCACGGCGGTGTTGAGCATCGGATGCATCGAATCGACCAGTTCGGAAAAATGCGGCAGGAACGGGAAACCGCGCACTCACCATGCGAGCGCCAGATTCTATAGATAGCCAGGATGACGCAGCGCAGGCGCCCGACCTGGCCCGGACCGACGTGCGCTTCGTGCTGGTCGAGCCTAGCCATTGCGGCAATATCGGCGCGGCCGCGCGCGCGATCCAGACGATGGGATTCGAGCAGCTCTCGGTGGTGGCGCCGCGCGAGCCCGACTATCGGGCATCCGCCGATGCGACGGCGCTGGCCGCCAATGCCGGGCCGGTCCTGCGGGACTCGCGCGCTCATCCGACGCTCGAGCAGGCGCTGCAGGGAGTGAACCTGGCCTTTGCGATGACCGGCTACGCGCGGGAGTTCGGTCCGCCCCATCGGCCGCTGCGCGAATCGGCGTCGCAGGCCGCCGCGTGGCTGCGGCAGGAGCGCGGGGCGGTGGCTTTCGTGTTCGGTACCGAGCGTACCGGCCTGACCAACCGCGACGTTCTGCGCTGCCACTTCAGCTGCGCGATTCCGGCTGACGCCCGCTTCGGCTCCCTGAACCTGGCGCAGGCGGTGCAGGTCGCCGCCTACGAAATGCGCTGCGCGCTGAGCCTGCCGCAGCCGCCGGCCGCCCCGGCCGCCGACCGGGCCACGGTCGAGCGCCGCGAGCGGCTGTTCGAGGCCCTGGAGCAGGCGCTCATCGAGATCGGCTTTCACGACCCGCAGCGTCCGCGCCACATGATGGCGCGCCTGCGCAGCCTGTTCGCGCGCGCCGAGCTCAGCCCGGAAGAAGTCGACCTGTGGCTGGGCATCTGCGCCGCCATCATCAAACCGAAGCGGCTGCGCGCGGGCCGCAAGCGCAGCGGCGCCTAGACCCTCACCGCGACCCCTCTCCCGCTTTGCGGGAGAGGGGCCGGGGGTGAGGGTCTGCCCGCTCAGGCGAGGTTGATCACCTCGAGCCGATCGCCGGCAACCTGCAAGTACCCGCCGCGCGGCGGCGCGGCCTCGAAATCCCAGTCCGGCAGCACCCAGCGCTCGGCGCTTTGCCCGTCGAGCTCCCACCGGTGCGTGGCGGGCCGATGCGTGTGGCCGTGAATCATCCTGCGCACGCCGGACGAGCGCAGCGCCTGCTCGATGGCCTCGGGCGTGACGTCCATGATCTGCGCCGCCATCTTCTTCTTGCCCGCTTCGCTCAGGCGGCGCAGCTGGCCTATCACGGCGCGCCGCAACGCCAGCGGATGCCCGAGAAACACCCGTTGCCAGAACGGGTTGCGCGCCCTGCGGCGGAACGCCTGGTAGGCGGTGTCCAGCGTGCAATAGGCGTCGCCGTGCGACAGCAGCGTGGGCACGCCGCCGAGCACGGTGCGGCACGGATCAGCCAGGAACACCGCGCCGCAGGCCCGCGCGAAGCCGTCTCCCAGCAGCACGTCGCGGTTGCCCTGTATCAGGTAGACGGGCGTGCCCTTCGCGGTGAGCGAGCGCAATGCGCCGCACACGGCGGCACCGATGCCCTGGGCCACCTCTTCATCGCCGGCCCAGTACTCGAAAAGATCTCCCAGGATGACCAGCTCGCGACCGCCGTCGGCCAGGCCTGCGAGCAGCTGCAGGAAGCGCTGAACGGTTCGAGGCTGCTCCTCGGTCAGGTGCAGGTCCGAGATGAATACCGGGTCGCGCAGCTCAACCGATGGCAGCGCGACGGCAACGCTCACTCGGACACGACCTCCGCCGTCACGATCGTGACCTCCTGGTCCGGAACGTCCTGGTGCATGCCGTAACGCATGGTGGCCACGCCCTTGATCTTGTCGACCACAGCGGTGCCGCCCGTGACCCGCCCGAACACGCAGTAGCCCCAGTTCTGGTTGGTCGGTGCGCTGTAGTTCAGGAATTCGTTGTCGGCCACGTTGATGAAGAATTGCGCGGTGGCCGAATGCGGGTCCGAAGTGCGCGCCATCGCGACCGTGTATCGGTCGTTCTTCAGGCCGTTGTCGGCCTCGTTGCGGATCGGTTTGCCGGCGATCGGCTTCTGGCGCATGCCGGGCTCGAAGCCGCCGCCCTGGATCATGAAACCGTTGATGACCCGGTGAAACAGCGTGTTGTCGTAATGGCCGCCGCGCACGTAGTTGAGGAAATTTTCCACGGTGCCCGGCGCACGTTCCCGGTCCAGTTCCACCGTGATCGGGCCCATCGAGGTGTTCAGACGCACGGTCGACATGTCGGCTCCAGCTATTTGGCGATGCGGGCGGTCTTGATCACGACCGGCGTGAGCGGAACGTTTTCGAAGGCGTCGCGGTGCCCGGTCGGCACCGCCCGTATCTTGTCCACCACCTCCATGCCCTCTACCACGTTGCCGAACACGGTGTAGCCGGTGCCGTCGAAGCTCGGGTAATCGAGGCGCTGATTGTCGACCAGGTTGATGAAGAACTGCGAGGTGGCCGAATTCGGATCCGAGGTGCGCGCCATGGCGACCGCGCCACGCACGTTTTTCAGACCGTTGCTGCTTTCGGGGGGGATCGGTGCCCGGGTAGGCTTCTGGATCATTCCCTCGGTGAAGCCGCCGCCCTGGATCATGAAGCGGTCGATCACCCGATGAAAGATCGTGCCGTCGTAGTAGCCGTCCTGCACGTACTGCACGAAGTTGGCGACCGTCTTGGGCGCCTTGTCGGGCTGCAGTTCGATCACGATGCGGCCCGCGCTGGTTTCGAGCACGACGCGCGCAGGCGCCGTGGCTGCCGGCGCGGCGAACGCCTGCGCACCCACCGCCAGCGCGGCGAGGAAGGCGAGGGGCGCCAAAGGCAGGCGCCAGTTCCTGCGGAGCGTTTGCGCTACCAGGGACAACAGTTTCGAATGATTCATCGGGCGGCTTTCAGTTTGGTGGTCAAATCTCGGGCGAGCGCCAGCTTGGATTTCAAGGCGCTGTTGGCAGGGTCGAGCTTGGCGGCGCGCTCGAAAGCGGCTGCCGCCATCGCCACGTACAGGTCCCCGAGGTTCTCCTGCGCGGTGATGTAGTTGGGCTGGGCGGCCAGCGCCTGCTGCAGCAGGTGCTCGGCGTGATCCAGCCCGCCCTGGGCTGCCGCCAGCACGGCCAGGTTGTTGTACGGTTCGGGCAGTTCCGGGAAATCCTGGGTCAGTTTCGTCAACGCGTCGATCGCGTCCTGCTTGCGACCCAGATCGACCAGCGCCACGGCGCGCAGAAAGCGCACCTGCAGGTCGCGCGGCTTGTCCGCCAGGAACTTGTCGGCGCGTTTCACCGCGTCCTCGCTCTTGCCGGCCTGCACCAGAGCGGAGATCTCGGCCGCCTCCGAGCGGGGCACCGGCAGCAGGTCCGGCGACCAGGGCGACCACTGGGTCGGCTGCTGGGCCGACGCCGGAGTGGCCAGCGTGGCCGCCAGAAGTGCAATCGCAGCGATGCAACGCGCGCGGAACATGAGGCAGGATGCGGCTCGCTTGCGCGAGGCGTTGATATACTCCGGTCACATTCTAACAACGCAGGACGGCGCCCCCTGCGAGGTTCCAGAGGCGAGGCGAATGCCGGACGTACGCGATTTGCGTGGCGCTTCAGTACGGATCTATAACACGCTGACGGGACGGGTCGAGCCGCTCGAGCCGATCGAACCCGGCCACGTGCGGCTGTACGTGTGCGGCATGACCACGTACGACTACTGTCACCTGGGCCACGGCCGCCTGATGGTGGCGTTCGATCTGGTGCAGCGCTGGCTCAGGGCGCGCGGGCTGCGCGTGACCTATGTTCGCAACATCACCGACATCGACGACAAGATCATCCGGCGCGCGGCCGAGCGGGGCGAGCCGATCCAGTCGCTCACCGAGCGCTTCATCCGGTACATGCACGAGGATCTGGGCGCGCTCGGGGTGCAGATGCCGGACATCGAGCCGCGCGCGACCGATAACATCGCGCCGATGCTCGAGCTGATCGAGCGGCTGCATCAAAGAGGGCATGCCTACCAGGGCGACAACGGCGATGTGAATTTCGCGGTGCGCAGTTTCGCCCGCTACGGCCAGCTGTCGCACAAGAACCTGGACGAGCTGCGTGCCGGCGAGCGCGTCGCGATCGACGGCTCAAAGCGCGATCCGCTCGATTTCGTGCTGTGGAAGCACGCCCGCCCGGAAGAGCCGCAATGGCCGTCGCACTGGGGGCCAGGCCGCCCGGGCTGGCACATCGAGTGCTCGGCGATGGCGTGGCAGACGCTGGGTCAGCCGTTCGACATCCACGGCGGCGGGCCCGACCTGATCTTCCCGCACCACGAAAACGAGATCGCGCAAAGCGAAGGCGCGTTCGATATGCCGTTCGCGCGAGTCTGGATGCACTGCGGCGCGCTGCGCGTGGGCGAGGACAAGATGTCCAAGTCGCTCGGCAATTTCCTGACGATCCGCGATGCGCTGGCCAGGTACGACGGCGAGGTGCTGCGCTTTTTCCTGGTGCGCTCGCAGTATCGCAGCCAGATCGCGTTCGGCAGCGGGATGATCGAGGAGGCGCGCGCCTCGCTGGCGCGCCTTTACACGGCCCTGCGCCCGGTGCCGGCGGCCGACGCGCCGGTCGACTGGGATGGCGCGTACGCGCGGCGATTTGCCGAGGCGATGGACGACGACTTCAACAGCGCGCAGGCCGTTGCGGTGCTGTTCGAAATGGCCGCGGAGCTGAACCGGGGCGCAGCACCCGCGCTCGCCGCTCAGATGCGGGCCCTGGGCGGGCTGCTCGGGCTGTTGCAGCGCGACCCCGAGGAGTTTCTCAAGGGCAGGCCCTCCGCGGCGGGGCCGTCGGCCCTGGACGACGCGGCCATCGACGAGCGGATCGTCGCGCGCACTGCCGCGAAGGCGCGGCGCGATTACTCGGAGGCCGACCGGATCCGCCAGGAATTGCTGGAACAGGGGGTGGTGCTGGAGGACGGCCCGAGCGGCACCACATGGCGATGGCGCTGAGTGCGCCGGCCCGGGCGGGGCGCCCGCCGTTCTGGCCGCACGCGAAGCGCCGCCTCAGCGCGGCCGATCCGGTTCTGGGCAGCATCATCCGGCGCCACCCGCGCATCGCGCTGGCCACGCGGGGCGACGCCTTCCACACGCTGGCGCGCTCGATCGTCGGCCAGCAGATTTCATTGAAGGCGGCCGACTCGGTCTGGGGCCGGGTGCAGGATGCGTGCGGCCAGCTGTCGCCGCAATCGGTGATGCGGCGGCGCATGACGACGCTGCGCGCCTGCGGGCTGTCGCAGCGCAAGGTCGAGTATCTGCGCGATCTTGCGGCTCATTTCGCCGATGGACAGGTCGATCCGGCGCGGTTTGCCGGGTGTTCCGACGAGGAAGTGATCGACTACCTGACGGACATCCGGGGGATCGGACGCTGGACAGCGGAGATGTTTTTGATCTTTAATCTGCAGCGCCCCGACGTGCTGCCGCTGGACGACCTGGGACTGCTGAAGGCGATCGAGCGGCACTACCTGCCGGGAAGCAAGCCGGCGACCCTGCTGAAGGGGGAGGGGCGCCAACGCGTGGTAGAACTGGCCCGGCGCTGGATACCGTATCGTAGCGTGGCCACCTGGTACTTGTGGCGCAGCCTGGACCCGGTCCCGGTCGAATACTGAATGATGCGATGAAGACGACCTTTCTGGATTTCGAGCAGCCGATCGCCGAGCTGGAAGCGAAGATCGAAGAGCTTCGCTTCGTGCAGGACGAGTCGGCGCTGGACATTTCCGAGGAAATCACGCGTCTGCAGGCCAAGGGCCAGACGCTGCTGAAGGACATCTACGCGAAGCTCACGCCCTGGCAGACGTCGCAACTGGCGCGCCATCCGCAGCGTCCCTACACGCTGGACTACATCGCCGAGATTTTCACCGACTTTCATGAATTGCATGGCGATCGCGCATTCGCGGACGATCCGGCCATCGTCGGCGGCCTGGCGCGCTTGAACGGCCAGGCGGTCATGGTGATCGGCCACCAGAAGGGGCGCGACACCAAGGAGCGGGCGCTGCGCAATTTCGGGATGCCGCGGCCCGAGGGTTACCGCAAGGCGCTGCGGCTGATGCGACTGGCCGAGAAATTCGGGCTGCCGGTGCTGACCTTGATCGACACGCCGGGTGCCTACCCGGGAATCGATGCCGAGGAGCGCGGCCAGTCGGAGGCGATCGGCCGCAACCTGTTCGAAATGGCGCAATTGAAGGTGCCGATCGTCGCAACCGTAATCGGCGAAGGCGGCTCTGGCGGCGCGCTGGCGATCGCGGTGGCCGATAC
>Ga0209698_10008181_pt1 | contig 10835 bp, 8 predicted proteins | sample LitLauG_LLR_2012_FD_187203 | JGI IMG/M metagenome (GOLD analysis project Ga0209698, IMG submission 187203) | Freshwater sediment microbial communities from Pennsylvania, USA - Little Laurel Run_MetaG_LLR_2012 (SPAdes) (version 2) | ecosystem: Environmental > Aquatic > Freshwater > Creek >... | reverse complement strand
AGCCCGGATGGCCGCAGGGTGGCCTTTCACGGGGCTGTCGCGCAGCCGGTTCGCTCCTACTCGCAACCCGATCTATGGGTAATGGATCTCGCGCCGGACGCAAAACCGAGGAACTTGACCGCCGACTACGACTTCGACATCGGCGCCTCGGTCTTCGGCGACAATGCCGCTCCTCGCGGTGGTCACGGGCGCTCTCTGTACTGGTCGCCCGACGGTCGATGGCTGTTTGATACGGTGAACAAACAGGGGCGGACACCCATAGTACGAGTGGACGCCGAGATCGGCGCAGTAACGGAAATCACGCACGGCGATCAGGCCGTGCTCGATTTCTCATTGAACCCCGGCGGCAACACGATGGTGGCCTTGGTCTCAACACCGGTCGCGATCGGCGATCTGTTTACGGTCGCGAGCGACGGAGCGCAGTCTCGCATCACAAGCTTCAACAACAAGCTCTGGTCTCAGCTCAACCTGACCGCTCCGGAAGAAATCACCTACCCCAGCTTCGACGGCAGGCACATTCAAGGCTGGATCCAGAAACCGCCAGACTTCGATCCCCAGAAAAAATACCCGCTCATCCTCGACATTCACGGCGGCCCGCACGCTGCATACGGATGGGTCTTCGATCATGAGTTCCAGTGGATGGCCACCAAAGGCTACGTGGTTCTCTACATCAACCCGCGTGGCTCAACCGGATATGGCCAGGAGTTCGGCAACATCATCCAGTACCACTACCCCGGGGATGATTACCGCGACCTGATGATCGGCGTTGACGAATTGCTCAAACGCGGCTACATCGACGGCAAGAAACTCGGCGTGACCGGAGGCAGTGGCGGCGGCGTGCTCACTAACTGGACGATCACCCACACAGATCGCTTCGCCGCAGCCGTGTCGCAGCGCGACATCTCCAACTGGGCGTCGTGGTGGTATACCGCGGATTTCACGCTCTTCCGCGAGAACTGGTTCAAGGCACCGCCCTTCGAAGACCCGCAGGACTACAACAATCGCTCCGCGATCACATTCGTGAAGAATATTCATACGCCAGTTCTGTTCGTGCTGGGGGAATCCGACTATCGAACGCCGCAAGACTCCGGCGGCGAGCAATTGTTCCGCGCCCTCAAATACCTGAAGCGCCCAACGGCCATGGTCGTCTTTCCTCGCGAGACGCACGAACTCTCGCGCTCGGGTGAGCCTTGGCACCGCATTGAACGTCTGGAACACATCGTGGGTTGGTTCGACAAATGGATGATGGGCGCGCCTCATCCGGAGTATGACATCAGCCCGCAGCCATCCGTAGTCAAGACGGAGCCATAGGTTTCCGGCTCGGTGACACTACAAGGGGCATCCTGATCTTTCGGGATGCCCCTGTTCGTTTCGCAAGTACCAGGTTCACCGGCTGGCGAGTTCCGCATTGTCCACGCGGTTGTGCACCGGTTTGACGGTCCGCAGATAAGCGAAAATCCCCTTCAAATCGTCGTCGCTCATGTTGCGGAACACCCACCACGGCATTGGCGGATTCAGCGCGCGGGCACCCACGTGACCAGTGCGCATCACTCGCACGAACATTTCTTCGTCATAGTATGAAATACCGCTCGGATCCGGCGTCAGGTTTGCGCTCCGTGCCGGGAGTCCCTCCACCTGTTTGCCACCTGCGAACTCCATGCCCTGAATCGGATGATGCATCTGGTCTTCGGGCGTGTGGCAATCGATGCAACCGCCGATGCGAGTGAGATAGCGTCCGCGCGCAATGCGATCCGTGGCGGTGTTCGCGATTCGCGTCAATACCGGTTGCGGCGCCGACTGGATCAGCCGCGACAGAGGAAACGGGATCTGCGGTCTCGGCAGCACGTTGTGCACCGGTTCGAGCGAACGGATATACACGATCACCGCAGCCAGATCCTCGTCCGATAGATTGCGGAAATCCTGATAGGGCATCATCGGGAATAGCGTACGTCCGTCGTGCCCGATGCCTTCCCGAATGGCGCGCGCGAATTGATCGTCCGTCCAAGTGCCTGCCCCAGTTTGCGCGTCGGGACTGATATTGGAAGCCGCGAGCACAAATCCCTTTTGGTTGATTACCAGGCGTCCGCCGCCCTTGTGCGTGAACACCGGTGCCTCGCCGGGTTTTGGCTCGCCCTCAAGCTGAGAATGGCAGTCCGTGCAGCCTAAAACGCCTTCCGCCAGGTATCTCCCGCGAGAAAGACGTTCCGGCGTACTCTCAAAATGTTGATTGGTCAACGGTCGCGAGCGTGCGCCCAGCACAGGCCGCCAGCCCACGGTCGCGGTAATCAGGACTGCTAACGCGGTCGTCAGTGCCGTAACGCTCCAGCCTGCGACTCTTTTCGTTTTGCTGACTCTTGCCCCCGTCATGGATCTCACCTCAGCCCCTTTCAATTGCTGTGTGAGACTCTACGACGACTGCGGCTCCAAAGTTCAAAATTCGTTTTACGACGTTGGCGTATCGGCAATGGCTTGCTCGAAGGCATCCGCGGGCATGTTAGTGTTCGTCGTGGTAGTAGAGCGGCGTTCACGCATTCTTAACACAACTCTGCTAGCATCAGATTGGATCGAAATGCCTTTCCGGAGGTGTTTATGATTCCTCTCAATTCCGCTATTTCCAGCGGCTTCACTTGGACAAAGCGTCCTCACAACAGCGGTTACGAACTTCAGCGCGGGAACGAGGTTGTCGGTACTCTCCACCGTCCTAGCGTTTGGTCGTCCAATTTTGTTGCAGAAACCTCACGGGGCAAGTGGATGTTCCGGCGCACCGGCTTCTTTGGCACAGGCGCCGAGATTGCCGAGTTCACGACAGGTCACCAACTCGCCGTGTTCAAGTCATCCTGGGGAATGCAAGGCGTCCTCACCTTTGAGGATGGCCAAACTTTTCATTTCGAATGCAAAGGCGTGTGGCATCCAGTGTGGAACATCACCAGCGATAACGGCGAGCCGGTGTTGTCGCTGCACTCAAGAGAAAAGAATGCGGAATCCCGAGCATGCAGCGTAGCAGAGGACAGACTTCTGCTTCTGACAACCTTCGCGCTGTACCGCGTCTGGCAGGCGGAAGAAGATGCCGCTTCGGCTGCAGTCGTTGCGGTATTTTCCTGAGGAACTGAGGGTAACGCCGGCCCGAGTCGAGCCTACGCCGGCTCCAGGACTTGGAGCATTAAAACCCAAGGCCCGACTTATTCGCTCGTAAAATAGTCCACCGTTACCGGATTCTCAAACAGCGAGTAATCGCGCGTAACCACGGTAATGCCGCTTTCAGTCACAAAGTAGCGCTGGCGGTCGGCTTCGGCATCGTAGCCGATAGTGGTGCCCTCGGGAATGTGAACGTCGCGGTCGAGGATCGCTTTGCGAATCCGGCAGCGTCGCCCCACGCTCACGTGCGAGAAGAGAATGGAAGCGTCCACTTCGGAGTAGGAATTGATGCGCACATCGGGCGACAACACAGAGTTCTTGACAGCTCCTCCCGACACGATGCAGCCGTTCGAGACGATCGAATCGAGCGCCGTCCCCGTGCGCCCGGCCTCGGCAAACACAAATTTTGCCGGAGGATATTGCCTCTGGTGCGTACGGATCGGCCACTCTTCGTCGTAGAGATTGAAAATCGGCGAAACCGAGACGATATCCATGTTCGCTTCGTAGTAGGCCTCGAGCGTTCCAACATCACGCCAGTACAAAGCTTCTTTCTTATTTTCATCAACAAAGTCGTACGCGTACACGCGATAGTCGTCCACCATCTTTGGCAAGATATCTTTGCCGAAGTCGTGGCTGGACTGCGGATTCTCCGCATCTTTCAGTAGCACCGGTATGAGCACATCGGCATTGAAGAGATATACGCCCATCGATCCCGCAACCTTTTCAGGATTCCATGGCGAGCGTAGTTCGGTCGTTTTGGGCTTTTCCTGAAAGCCGTTGATGCGGCCATCTTTGTCGACATCAACCACGCCGAATTGATAGGTCTGCGAGGGATCGATCTGGATGGTTGCCAGCGTAATGTCCGCAGCCGACTCCAGATGCTGCGTCATCATCTTGCCGTAATCCATCTTATAGATGTGATCGCCCGACAAAACCAGGACGTACTTGGGCTGCTCCGAGCCGATGGAATAGATGTTCTGATACACCGCGTCGGCGGTTCCCTGATACCACTGGTCGCTCACGCGCTTCATCGGCGGCAGCACTTCGATGAATTCTCCCACCTCGCGCCCCAGCACGTTCCATCCTTCGCGGATGTGGCGGTTCAGCGAGAGCGCCTTATATTGCGTGAGGATGTAGACGCGCCGCAGGTCGGAATTGAGGCAATTGGAAAGAGTAATGTCGATGATGCGATAAATACCGCCGAACGTTACGGCGGGCTTGGCGCGATCGCGGGTAAGAGGATAGAGACGCTCTCCGGCGCCCCCTGCCAGTAGAACCCCCAGCGTGTCTTTCATAACTGCCCCTCAGATTTCGTCTTATGTTCGCCGAAATCTCTTTTTTCGCACGGCAGAAGCGAAAAGAAAACAGTTGATGGTAGCACAAGGCACAAGCTTGTATGCGCTGTCGCCCGGCTCCTCAGCCCCGTATAATTTTCGAAAAAAATTGAAGGCCAAGGACCCACGATCTATGCATAGGAAGCCAGAAGCGAATTCGAACGAAGTGCCGTCCAATCCGCGGGCAGAGAAGGGGCTAGGCATGGACCAGCGAATCACCCGTCGCGATTTTCTCAACGCAACGCTGGTCGGTTCCGGAACGCTGCTGCTTAATCCGCTCTCGCCTGCTCAGTTGCTCGCCACAACTGGGCGGCCAGGAGATTCAACTGAAGACGATTGGACCGGATACGGCGGGATTGGCGATTACGCACGATCGAACGGCAACACCATGGCGGTCCTCGAAGCCGGACATCAGATTCGCGATGGCGTTTTCGACAGGTTGCCCTCAAACCTCATCGAGACCGGAGAGACCTACGACTGCGTCGTCGTGGGCGGCGGCATCAGTGGACTGGCCGCAGCATTGACCTTTCGCGAATTGGCCGGAGAGAACAAGACCTGCCTCGTGCTCGACAATCATCCGATCTTCGGCGGTGAAGCCAAGCGGAACGAGTTTTTGGTAGACGGACATCGCCTGATGGCGCATCAGGGCTCGGCATTTTTTCCCGTGCCCTACCCGCACAGCTTCATCGCGCGATTTTACGAATCCATAGGGCTGAAGACGCCGCGACTGGAGTATCAGAAGTGGGGTGCCTCGGTTCCCGAGATTGCACTCAGTACGACGCCCTATTTGGGGTCGGCTCCTCACGGCATCTATTTCGGCGCGAAGTTCGGCCAGAAGCCGGGTCTGTGGCTCACCGATCCTTGGGGCAAGAAACTGGACGGCGCGCCGATTTCAGACAAGACTCGCGAGGAATTGCTGAAATACCAATCCGCGGACGATACCGGCATGAGGGTGCCGCAGTATGCAGGCGATGCCATCTCGCGCCGCCTCGACACGATGACTCTCGAAGATCATCTCCTTCAGCGCCACGGCATCAGCCGCGAAACGTTCCGTACATTTTTTTCTCTCGAAGAGGGCAGCGGCTACGGCCTTGGGGCCGACGCTCTTTCCGGCTTCGCGGCCTATGCGGCCGACATGCTGCATCCGCTCGATATCAGTGATCAGACAGGCCAGCAGATGTTCCCCAGCGGCAATGGCGGCATCGCCAGGCTGATCGTGAAGACGCTGATCCCGGAATCGATCGGCGGAGAGCACACTTTGAATGACGTCTGCCGCAATGCCGTGAACTTCACAGCACTGGATCGCGAGGGCGCGGTTTCCCGAATCAGGTTGGATTCAACCGCAGTCTGGGTGAAGCACGACGGCGATCCGGCAAAGGCCGACTCGGTGACCATCGTCTACACGCGAGGAGGAAAGACATTTCGCGTGCGTGCGCGTTCGGTTGTCATGGCCGGCGGCAGTTGGACGACGAAGCACATCGTGCGCGATCTTTCTTCCGACCGCGTCGATGCCTACAGCCAGTTCTATCGCGCACCCTGCATGATGGCCAACGTTGCGGTACGCAACTGGCGCTTCCTTTACAAGATGGGAATTTCCGGCTGCCAGTGGTTTGAAGGTCTGGGAAGCTATTTCCAAATCCGCAAAATGGCTCTGTGCGGTGCCGACACACCAACGATCGGTCCCGATTCACCCGTCGTGCTCACGCTCAAGGTGCTGTATCCGCATCCCGGTGAGAGCACCGAACAGCAGGGGCACTTGGGACGCGCGGAATTGTTCTCCACTCCATTCCGCGAGTACGAACGGCAGATTCGTGAACAGTTCACCGAAATGTTCGCCCGCTCAGGATTCGACGCCGCGCGCGACATCGCGGGTATCATTCTCAATCGCTGGGGACACGCATATCTGAGTCCCGCTCCGGGATTCTTCTTCGGCAAAGACGGCAAACCAGCGCCGGGCGAGGTGCTCCGGGCAGCGCCGTTCGGCCGGATCGCTTTTGCGAACACAGACTTGTCAGGAGTAGCGGATCACCGCTCTTCGATTATCGAAGCAAATCGCGCCGCGGCGCAGTTGTTGGATGAAGTCTTGGCGGAATAGGGGCTCTTACTTGTCCTGCTTGTCTTCCTCGATCTTGATGCGCAGCGACTTCAGGAACTTAAGGTCTTGATCGCTGATCTTGAACTCGGGGTTCGAGGACATAGTCGTAATCAAAGAGGTCTTGTCAGGCGATTTTTCGCCTTGCCGGCTCACGCCGATAGTCGCCTCGAGGACGAGGAAGATATCGTAACCACCCTCCTTGATGCGGGACACGACTTCAGAGATCTGTTCGGAGTCGGACAGGGATTCGTTGATAGCGTCACCGAGTTCTTTCATGAGTTGCTTGAGTTGTGGATCCACCGATTTCCCCCTGTTCACGACCAAATTACCACGATCTGGCCTTACGCGCGAACGGCACGAACGTCCAAATATTCGGCATCCACTACCGTGTTGCCGTCGCTTGATTGATTATGCTCCGCCCACAATTGCGCCAACTCAGCTGCGAGCGCTGCCTGCCCCGCCGCATCCAAACGCGAAAACGACATTTGCGTGGGCCCAAAATAGCGGCGGAAAAACTCTACCGTCTCGGCTGGACCGAACGGATAAACGAATCGAGCCAACTGCCGCGTAGAGGTCACACTTTTCGTCCCGTTTGCAAAGCGCTGTTGCACCACCTTCTCGTCTCCCCACAACACCGGAGGAGGAACGGGCGGCGGCGGAACCATTTTGGCAGTGATGCGAAAAGACTTGCCGACAAATCCTTCCGCAGTCCAATTCGCCATCGCAATGATTCCCCCAACTTTGCAGACGCGAACTAACTCGGCGGCGACTCTCTCTGGACGCGGCGCAAACATCGCCCCATACATGCTCAGAACTACGTCGAAACTTTGATCGTCGAAAGGGAGATCTTCGGCGTCGCCTTCGCGAAACTCAATGTTGAGTCGCTCGACTGCAGCGCGCTCCTTCGCTTGCTTCAGGAGATTGCTGGCAATATCCACGCCCGTAACCGTCGCGCCGCGTTTTGCTGCCGGGATGGCAGTATTGCCCGTGCCACAAGCTACATCCAGCACTTTTGCGTCAGGCGCAATCCCAATCCGCTCGACGAAATTCACGGCTTCTGGAGCAGTGAAATTTGCGATTTGGCCGAAATCCCCGGCCATCCAGGTCGCCTTCATGCCAGATTTGAGTTGATCGAGGTCGGGGGCGGAAGTCTGCATATTGCTACCTCTAATTGGATGCCCTGCACTGACGAACGGTTCGCCAGCTTTTGGGCGTGCGTCATTGTAGCCTCGCAGGCTGTTAAAATCGAGAAGGTGGGCACAGTTTCTGCCTTACGGATGTTCGGAGTTGTGGCACGGGTTGCCCGCGACCTGGCGGGCCGCAGCCGCACACTCAGCGCGGTGCTGAATGGAGCCCGCACCACCCTGCGCTCGTTCACCCGCGCCTTACACCAATTGTGGCTTGAAGTTACGGGAACCGTCTTTCTTGCGATGGCCACCTTCGGAGGCATCGCCTTGGTTCGCGAGTATTTGAAGTACGAAGCGGGACACACAACCACAGGCCGCTTGGCCATTGCGACTTGCTTCACTCTGGCCTTTGCCTGGTTCGGAGTCAGTTCGTTCTGGAGAGTGCGAAGAAAAAGCCAGCGTCCCTAATCGCCGTCATTCGGGAGAAAACCCGATGGTAGATAAGCTCAAGACTCACGCCGAAGTCCCCAGAGAAATTGAAACGTCCTCCCACATCTCAGTGAATCCGCTCTACACGCCTGCCGATCTGAAAAGTTCGGATTATGAAAGCGAGGTCGGATACCCTGGCGAATATCCCTTCACCCGCGGCGTGCAGGCCACCATGTACCGCGGCCGCCTTTGGACTATGCGCCAGTACGCCGGCATGGGCGACGCTGAAGAATCAAACAAGCGTTACAAGTACCTGCTTGCCAACGGCACGACCGGATTGTCCGTGGCGTTCGATCTCCCGACGCAAATCGGGATGGATTCCGATCATCCTCTGGCTGCGGGCGAGGTCGGCAAGGTTGGTGTTGCGATTGATTCCATCGAAGATATGCAGCGGCTGTTCGAGGGTATCGAACTGACGAAGATTTCGACATCGATGACCATCAATGCGACAGCCTCGATTCTGCTCGCATTGTATGTCGCGGTCGCGCGGCGACAAGGTGCCGAGATTCGCAAGCTGTCGGGCACCGTCCAGAATGATGTTCTGAAGGAGTACATCGCACGGGGGACTTATATTTATCCGCCGCAGCAAGCCATGCGCGTCATCACCGACATGTTTGCCTGGGCAAACGACAATGTGCCCGACTGGAACACGATTTCGATCTCCGGTTATCACATGCGCGAAGCCGGATCGACCGCGGTGCAGGAAGTTGCGTTCACACTCGGCAACGGCATGGCCTATGTGGAGGCCGCGATCCGAGTCGGCCTCGATGTCGACAAATTTGCTCCACGCCTCTCGTTCTTCTTTAACGCGCACAGCAATTTCCTGGAAGAGGTCGCCAAGTTTCGGGCCGCCCGCCGCATGTGGGCGCGCATTATGCGCGAACATTTCAAGTCGAAAAATCCCCGTTCCTGGATGCTCCGCTTCCACACTCAGACGGCCGGCTCTACGCTTACGGCGCAGCAACCGGAGAACAATATCGTCCGCACCGCGATCCAGGCGCTTGCCGCTGTGTTGGGCGGAACCCAGTCGCTCCATACGAATTCTTACGATGAAGCCCTCGCGCTCCCGACCGAGCAGGCGGCGCGCATCGCCTTGCGCACGCAACAGGTGATTGCTTACGAGTCCGGAGCCCCTCAAACCATCGATCCTTTGGCCGGCTCCTATTACGTCGAGACGCTTACAAACGAAATCGAAAGGCGTGCAGCCGAATACTTAGGAAAGATCGAAGTCTTCGGTGGAATGCTCAAGGCCATCGAGCGCGGCTTCGTGCAACAAGAAATCCAGAATGCGGCCTACGAATATCAGCAGGCGGTTGACCGGCAGGATGCGATCGTCGTTGGTGTGAATCGCTTCGAAGTGGAAGAGGAGAAGCCGATCCCGATTCAACGCATCGATCCATCTCTCGAACCGAAGCAAGTCGAACGCGTACGCGCGCTGAGGTTGAAGCGCGACGTGAGTCCATGGAAGTCAGCAATTGCCGGAGTGGAAGACGCCGCGCGTTCCGGTGGCAACCTGATGCCGCGCATTCTCGCGGCGGTCGAAGCATCGGCCACGGTCGGAGAAATCTCCGATGCCATGCGGCGCGTTTTCGGAGAGTACAAAGAAGCAGTTGTGATCTAAAGTGTCAGTGCGTGGCTGTGGCAGTCCGACCGGGAACAGCTTTCGCTCCCGGTCGCAGCCACCAGATGATTCCACCGGCGAGTACAAGCCCCACCGCAATCAACTGCGTAACAGAAATAGCTCCGTTGAACAGCAAGCCACGATCCGGGTCGCCACGCAGGAACTCGATGAAGAATCGCGCAATCCCGTAGATAAACATGAACGCGCCGAACACCTGGCCGTCGAACTTTCTGCGCTTCAGCAACCACATCAGAAAAATGAAGTTTGCGAACTCGACCGCGGATTCGAACAACTGCGTCGGCTCTAAGGGCACGCCCAGCGGTGTCCCGGTAATCGATCTCGCCAGTGGATTGCGAAAGACCACTCCCCACCAGTGGTGCGTCTCTTTCCCATAGCAGCATCCCGCGGCGAAGCATCCGACACGGCCGATGGAATGTCCGAGCGCGAGCCCCGGCGCGAATGCGTCGCAAGTTCCGAGCGCAGGCATGTGGTGCTTTCGCACGTACCACGCGGCTGCCAGAAATGCACCCAACAAACCTCCGGAGAAAACTCCTCCAGCCTGCAGCGTAGACAGGGTAAACAGATCGCTCAACTGCATGTTGTGCTCGATCAGTCCGTCGATGATGTAGAGGATCTTCGCACCGATAATCCCGCAGAGTACGACAAGAATCCCCAGGTTCCACGCGTTATCGCCGTTGTAGCCCAGTCGTTCGGAGTTGCGCACACTGATCCACAATCCGATCAGCACGCCGGTCGCGACCAGAAACCCGTAGGTCGGCAGGAAGAAATTGCCAATATGAAATAGCTGTGGGAACACTGATTTATTAGATGCAAGAACCGGGAATTTGCTGCTGAAACTAGTTTAGCAGGGATGCGAAATTACCTAGTAGTTAGACGCGTCGGGCAGGAGTGACCGCACCACATCAGCAAAAAATCAAGCCGACCCACTGTGCCGTGTGACGGGGCCGAGAATGAACCCGTCGGTAGACGTTGGGCGCCCGCCGAGACCCTTTAGGCATCTGCGCATGGCGCAG
>Ga0209698_10008180_pt1 | contig 10836 bp, 9 predicted proteins | sample LitLauG_LLR_2012_FD_187203 | JGI IMG/M metagenome (GOLD analysis project Ga0209698, IMG submission 187203) | Freshwater sediment microbial communities from Pennsylvania, USA - Little Laurel Run_MetaG_LLR_2012 (SPAdes) (version 2) | ecosystem: Environmental > Aquatic > Freshwater > Creek >... | reverse complement strand
AGTGCCAGCCACGCAGACCCTTCCGACTCAGGAGTCCGGAACACCCAGTCGTCCGAGCGGAACATGCTAGCCAGGATGAGGAGGAAAACTAGCTTTCGGCCGGCGTCAAGTCTGACCCTAAAAGGCATATTCGGAAGCGGTACAACGCTGCTCCCCAGGCTGGCATTGTGCGGCACTCCAGTTACCGGCTGAATCTTGCCCCACGCTGCGCAGTTTGGCGTTCAATGTTCTACAGGCCGCCCTCAGCCAAACGAAATCACAACTCGCACTGCTCAAGGCAAATGAGCCAAATAACACTTACCGATCTGGCTTTGCAACGGCGGGATCGGAGGCGTCATCCATACCGGATTGTTGAAGTCGAAGAACGAAGTCATGTCGATTTGCGCCGCGTCCCGCTTGGTTAATGCCGGCAATTTGAAGCGCGTCTCGATCAACTTCAGGATGGCGGTGTGGTCCGCCGGTTGGTGGTCGACGTAGTGCTGCCGGCTGTACGGCGAAATCACAGTGATGGGAACCCGGTATCCGGTGTAAATGAAATGGCAGTCCGGCCCCTTGGTGCCAGTGCAAATATCGTTGGGTTGCAAATCGGATGGCCCGATGCCGTCCGGACTGACGGCCGTATGGGCCGGAACATGATCGTAGAATGCACCCGCCTCATCGTAGGTCAGGATAAACGTCGAGTCGGTCCAGGAAACGCTGGTCATCAGCGCATTGATTAGAGACGAGACGTAGTTCGCGCCGGCTTGAATGTCGACCGGGTACTGATCGGAATCGGATCCGTGTTCGTCGAGACTGGCGGATGAGGCAGGCTCGATCAGCGCTACCTGGGGCAAGGTCCCGTTCTGCACGTCGGTGAAGTACTGTGAAATCGGAACCAAACTATCGGGATAGTTCTGTGGAATCGTCTGCCCCCAAGTGAAATTCTGGATGTAACTCAACGTGAGCAGGCACTGAGGAGTGGGATTCGACTGGCACGGCGAGTACGCCGGATTGACGTAGATTTTCCAGGTGATGCCGGCATTCTGCAATTCCTGAAAGATCGTGATCGCCGTCAACAGCTTCTGATCTTTCTTGTTGGTGCCGAGGGGATAGACGTATCCCTGCGAGGTCGCGGCCAGGAGATATTCGCGGTTGGAAGAGGTGCGCGTCATGACCGGAGCAAACCAGCGGTCGGACGTGGCGAATTGAGTGGCCATGAAGTAGTAGTAGTTAAGATCGTTCCCGTTGTAATAGCCCATCACGCGGTCGCCATTCACGTCATGAAAAGGGGGAATGTTAGTGCGCGCGTCATGGGCCGCGGTGTAGACGTAGCCGTCGAGAGTCGGAGTGGTCGAAGTTGGTGCGGTCCGATTCCAATCCTGATGGCCTTCGTTCCACGACGGGCTAGGGTTTTCGACGCACTGCGTAATCAGGTGATACGAAGGAATATTCGGACTCGCGCTGTCCACGGTGCAGTCATTGGGGGGAGGGAAAGCGGGATCGCATCCGGGACTGGTGGGTGCCGGACCACGTAGCGGGGGGATGCCCGATTTCGGATTGAATTGCGGCAGTCCATCGAATGAGGCGTCCGGGTAGTGGTAGTGGTTCCAGTATTGGCGCAGCGCTCCAAAGTAATGGTCGAGGCCGCGATTCTCTTGCGCCATGAAAATGATGTGGTTGAGCACCTCTACGTTCTGCGAGGTCTTGGCGGTCGAAGAATTGGTTTCTTGGAGAGCGGCGCCGGATGTAGCCGCAGCGCTCGCGAATGTCGCGGCGCTGAAGAGCGCAACCAACATCGTCTCAAAAACGGTTTGCTGCCAGCGATGACTGCGCGTGGGCACAGATGCTCCTTGATCGTTTTGGAATGCTTCTTAGTTGTCAGGAAGCGACTGGCGGTTGCCCTGAGAGGTGACGATTCTCGTTCGCATAAGATGGGCGCATGGCCACGAGCCACACGCCGTGCCGGATCGCGTGTCTGCTACGGAGTTTCAGGACGATAGCACCAAAACTTCGTCAGCCAGCGATATGCGATGGTACGCCAGGTTTGGGTCGGTCCGCTGTATTCCCTCCGAAATCGACGTCCAATGCTGGAGTCATCAGTGAGACGAGAGTGTCCAAAACAGACCAGTAACCTCCCGGCTTCCGTTTTACCCTAACGAACGAGGCGTTGAAAAAATCGAAGATCCGGGCTTTCGGGTCTAGGGGCTAATTCGGGTTGCCTGATTGACGTTTCCAGGAACTGCCTCGGAAGTCACCTTCAACTGCCTGTTACTTAAAAATGAGCGCCGCTTGGCGCCAGGAATGAGTTGAGACATGAAAACACCGGTCGGTTTTGCAGGTTTCGGCGGGCGAGCATTCTTAACGCTCTGCCTGTTCACTGCGGTTGTGCCATCAGCTCTTGCGTTCGATGATCCACCCTTTCGCGTAGCGCGGCTCAATTTTGTCGAGGGCCAGGTTTCCTTCCAGCCGGGTGGCGAAACAGATTGGGCGTGGGCTACGGTGAACCGCCCCATGACTGCCGGAGACAGTCTCTGGACCGGCGACAGGTCCAGAGCGGAGATGCAGATCGGATCAACCGCCATTCGCGTGGACGGGCAGACCTCGGTTTCTTTTCTCAATCTGGACGATCAGACTGTGCAAATTCAACTGAACTCCGGAACGGTGGATGTTCGCGTGCGGAATCTTTACGGCGGCGACGTGCTCGAAGTGGATACCCCGAACCTCGCGTTTACCGTCTTGCAGCGCGGCGACTATCGCATCACCGTTGATCCCAATGGCAGCTTCACCACCATTACTTTGCGCGACGGCCAGGGACAGATTACCGGCGGTGGCCAGGCGTTCCTTGTAGACGGCGGCTCTCAGGTTCAAGTCTCGGGCACGGACCGTATTTCCTACGACATTTACGATCTGCCCGGTCGCGACAGTTTCGATCAGTGGTCGCGCAACCGCGAACTTCACGAAGAGAGCTCGCAATCAGCCCGTTACGTTTCCCCGGAACTTACCGGCTCGGAAGACCTCGATCAAAATGGCACATGGCGAACGGATCGCAATCTTGGTCCGGTGTGGATTCCCACGCACGTCTCTCGTGAATGGGCACCCTACAGAGATGGTCACTGGGCCTGGGTCGACCCGTGGGGGTGGACATGGGTTGACGACGCGCCTTCTGGATTCGTGACTTCCCATTACGGCCGCTGGGCTCACTTGGACAATGATGGGAACGGCGGAGGGGGTTGGGCTTGGGTTCCGCCGCATCGCGAAGCGAACCGTGATGAACGCGAGTATCGCCCCGTGTATTCCCCGGCGCTCGTTACCTTTGCGGGAGATTCGAATTCCTCGCGCGATTTTGGAGGTGGTGGCGGGGTGGCGTGGTTTCCCCTGGCCCCTGGCGAAGTCTACGTGCCCGCGCGCCAGGCCAGCCCGACCTACATCACTAATGTGAACGTCACCAACACGGTGGTGCAACAGACCACAATAACGAACGTGGTGAACAACAACGTTCAGACAACGAACTATGCAAATCAAAACGTCGCTGGCGCCGTTACCGCAGTGCCGCGCGCAACGTTCGTGAATGCCCAGCCCGTGGCCCAGGCAGCAGTGAGAGTAGCGCCGGGATCGATCACCGCGGCTCGCTCGGTTCACACCGCGCCCGTAGCCCCCGTCAGAGCAAGCGTCATGGGGGCAAACAAAGAAAGTACCGCGAACGCCATACCCGCCAGTGCTCCGCCGAAGCCTCCGGCTGCGGTCGTCAGCAGGCCGGTAGTGGCCAAAGTAGCTCCTCCGCCCCCGCCAGTAGCCTTCGCGCAAAAGCAGCAGGCTTTGCAAGCAAATCCTGGCAAGCCACTCGACACCAGGACCGAGCAGTCTCTCCGCGCGGCAACCCCTCAGCCTGTTGAGCGAGCGGTGAAAACCGCTCCGCCCGCGCCCGTAGTCAAGCCCGTCGAAACAGCTGCCAAAAAAAACCAGCCGGCAACGTCTCTGAACACGGCACAACAGGTCCATCCGCCGGCTCCTGGAGCTCCGCCTGCGGCCCTTGGGTCACAGCAGACCCCTCAACAGCAACTAGCTGCCGAAAAGGCCAAGCAGGAGACTGCACTACAACAAGCAGCGCAGCAGGCCGCCACCGAGAAGGCCAAACAGCAAGCCGCGCAACAACAAGCGACTCAGCAGGCGGCAGCGGAAAAGTCCAAACAACAAGCGGCGCAACAGCAACTAGCCGCCGAAAAGGCCAAGCAGGAGACCGCACAGCAACAAGCAGCGCAGCAAAAGGCAGCCGCAGACAAGGCGAAGCAGGAAGCTGTCCAGCAACAGGCGACTCAGCAAGCGGCAGCGGAAAAGTCTAGACAACAGATTGAGCAACAGCAGGCCGCCGCGGAGAAAACCAGACAGGAAGCTGCTCGTCAACAGGCGGCTCAGCAACAGGCAACAGCAGACAAGGCGAAGCAGGAAGCTGTCCAGCAAGCGGCAGCGGAAAAATCCAAACAACAGGTTGAGCAACAGCAGGCCGCTGCCGAGAATGCCAGGCAGGAAGCTGCTCGGCAACGAGCGGCTCAGCAAGCCCAAGCCAATCGCCCTGCTCCGCCTCCGGTCGTTCATCCGAACGAGATTCCAGCTCCGCCAAGGCAAGTTATTCAGCCGTCCGCGAATGCTGAGTTGGACAGAAAGCACCAGCAAGAGCAGGATCAGCTCCGCGTGAACCAGGAGCAGGACCGGCAAAGAGTCCAGCAGCAGCAGGAGCAGGAACACGCGAAACTCGCGCAGCAGCGGGCGGATGCGCCCCAAAAGCAACTAGTTGAACAGCAGCACCAAGGGCAGACGCAACAAATGCTGCAGAAACACGCAGAAGAGCAGAAACTGTTGGCAGACAAACAGAAGCAGGAGCGGCAGGATCAAACCAAGCCCCAATAGGCGATGATCCTCCCAGGAAAAGCCTTAACCGCGCGCCGGGGCGAATTCACAGTGGCTTGCTCTGCTTGATCGACGCGCCGTTCTGATTCGCTACCGAGCCTGACTCGACTAACGACTCTTCAAAGGTGAGCAATATTAGACAGACAAGAAAATCAGTCAACATGTAAATTGGCCCAAATTAGCACCTGTGAAGGAACTGACGCGGCTCGTCCCCATCGCCCGCTGTTCCTTTGAGTGGCGCAGCTACCTGGGACCGCTGCGCCACCCCTTTAAAGTGGTGGCATGCGTGATGACAGAGTGTCCTTTGCCGATCTGCCGGATCGACCTGCGGAATCAAGTCTTTTCTTTGAATTCTAAACAGTCATGTTCACAACCATGCGGGAAGGAAATGCAGCCCTTGAATGAGGAAGGTGAGAGAGGTTGTGAAGTGGCGAGGCTATGGCTCGGTGGGGCGCTGTGTGTTGTTCTGTCGCTCGGGTCGGCGAGAGCGCAATTGGCGCCTGAAACCGAATTGCCACCGGCACCATCCACGTTAAAGCAGAACGAAGTTCCGGTTTCTCGTCCTTGGTTTCCGGCCTCCGGCGACGCTCAGCAGCAAGGTCACCCGCAGCCCGCCAACCGGCAGGACTCCGATGGAAGCTTCGCGGGGCTCGTCAAAAGGGGCGTGCGGGATCAAAGAGAGATCTACTCGGCTCCGTTCCATCGCCAGAATCTGAAGTGGGATGCTCTTTTCCTGGTCACAACTGGCGGGCTAATCGCTACAGATAGATATGTCGCTGGCGCGATCTCGAACAACAATCTGAACATCAGCGAACGCATTTCCGACGTCGGCCTGTATTCCACTATGGCCACAACAGGGGTGCTGTACCTTTCCGGCATCGTGAGGAAAGACGAACATGCACGGGAAACTGGATTCTTAGGATTTGAAGCCCTCGGGAACACCCTCGTCGTGAACGCCGCAACCCAACTCATCGCCGGTCGGCAGCGTCCGCTGGAAGGCTCGGGCCACGGCCGCTTTTGGGTCAACAATGCGTTTAACAGTTCGTTCCCGTCGCAGCATTCCGGCCTGACCTGGTCTATGGCAAGCGTGCTGGCACATGAGTATCCGCAACCCTGGGTGCAATTTCTTGCTTACGGCACGGCCGCCACGGTTTCTATCACGCGCGTTACTGGCTTGCAGCACTTTCCTGCAGACGCTGCCGTGGGAGCAGTATTCGGCTACCTCATTGGTCAGCGCATCTTTCACGCGCATTCCCACTTCTTCCACAGTCGTGCCGACTTGCGACCCAGTCATCCGGATTGACCCTCGAACAGGCGGATTGCGTGGCCTGCGATTCTCAACCGCCGCGATCAGTGTCCTCGCGACATTTCTGGGAGAGGCACTGGCTTGATCGAGCTGATTATTTTCTGGTTCCTATAGCACGCAATGGCAGACAAGGCTTCGCCGGCGCGCGGCTCCAAGCCCTTCTCCGTCCGCGCACAGAAGCCACCAACGGGTTACTGGGAAACGGAAGTGGTGCCCAGTCCTGCTGACCCGCAAAATCCAGCAGCCGTACGCCCTCCCGCCAGCCTGACCCCAGTTCACCTTCTCGCAGCCTGGAGTACCGCTTGGGCCTTCGCCCCTCTGACTGCATCAAGGAACGGTCGTGCTGCAGCCGGCGCCGCTACTCGACCCAGCAGCGTGGACCGAGTGGTGACCTTGCGCCCGTACATGGCGTGCCTGGAAGCGTTGTCCGCGCGGACCAACGCACCGTCGAATGTCATCCCGAGGAACGCCCCCTTCGCGCGAGAGTAGGTCAGGATCATCGTGTCCAGCTTCACATCCGTGTTTTCTGATGAATGCCGTCCCACGGGCCCCACTGCCACGGATGCATCTCTTCCAATTTCGAATTTGCTCGAGAGCAGCTTCTGCATGCCTTTTCCGTTCTTGAAGACCATGACAAGGTCTACAGCTTCTACACCGATCTGCGTTCCCCAGCTTCCGCCCCCAATTTCGATGAATGCCGGCGCACTCCATCCCCTCGCCGTCCGGCAAGTGGCGACGCCCTTGCCGCGTTCCGCTCCGAAAACGAATCCCCCTTTCATCAGGTGGGGTATAACCGCTACGCACTTTGCCCGCTTCATAATCCAGTCGGGAATGCGCTGGTCTGGCGCATCCATGATCTCGTGCAGCACTGTGGCTGCGTGATTCAGCCGGTTAACGGCATCTTGGCGCTCTGACCCCGCCCAGCACAGTGTCCCGAAACTCAGTATCGCAAGTAAGAACATCAGTTTTTTCATCGGTAGAGCCTCATTCCTTTTGCTTCTGCGCCACCTGTCTCGCTTCGTGCCAGGTGTAGTTCACTGGCACACAAATCCGCGTAGACGTTCCAGCGCACCACGTCAGTTCCCAGCTTAGTGAGTCCGGATTAAGCGGTCTGAGCAACAACGCACACATTGGGCGCATCGGGAATGGGTCGTGCGGGTTCCGGTGATCTGAGCCCATCGCACGCGAGCCAGCTTCTAGCTCGCTGGCGCCTCCCTTCAAAAGTGTGCAAGTTTGACCAGTCGCGCATGGTGCACAAGCCGTAACATCCCGCCTGTGAGGAGAGTTCTCAACTCTCTTGGAGGCTAATGATGAAACTCAGGATCGTAACGGGGCTTATTGCGTTGTTCGTGTTTGCATGCGTGGCCGGGCTGGCTACGGCGCAGGACACCACAAAAACTACCCATAAAAAGACGCGGACGCTCACCGGTTGTCTTCAGAAAGGCGAAAGTGCCAACGAATACAATCTCACCGCCAAGGACGGCGGAACCTGGGAGATCAAGAGCGACAGCGTCAAACTCGACGAGCACGTCGGCCATACAGTCAAGGTTACAGGCGTAGTACCCGACGCGATGGCGCACGGTATGAAGGAAGACACGAAGGAGGAGATGAAAGAGCACGGCATGGATAAAGGTGCCACCGAACACGGTCACTTAGCGGTCACGGATTTAACCATGGTCAGTGACACCTGCTCGAAGTAATCCTGGATCGTCCGGAAATCGAAATACGAATGGCGTTCAAGAGTGCGTATGCCCCATTGAAGTTAAAAAGTGTGGGGTTCGAATCCCTGAAGAGCGGAATTCGGACCCCGCATTGCGTTAGTTTCGGCGAGGTGGGGAAGCACAATTAGCAGAGAGGGCAAGACTAATGCGACGTAAACTCGTCCTCTGGCTAGTGTTATTGATTGCTGGATTTCTTGCTGGGTTTATCCCGCAGTATGCCAAACTGCGGCAGGTCCAGCAGGAACTGTTGGACTCGACGAAACAATTAGGATCCTGTCAGTCCAGTGAACAATTGTCGCTCCTTCGCGACACCGCCACGATGATGTACTTTGAGGCCGTGCAAAAGAACTACGGAAAGGCCGGGGAGTATTCGAAAGAGTTCTTTGATCAAGGGCAGCGAATCGTGAGCACCACGGCGGATCCCGCACTCCGCAACTTGCTTCGTGACATCCTGGCAGCCCGCGATCAGATCACAGCGGATCTGGCGAAAGGAGACGCCGCAGCACTTTCAGAGATACAGCTAGTCGTATCCAAGATCGAGCAGACCGCCAAACATTGACGAAAATAGCCCTCGGCAAGTCTGCGTGAGACACTGAGCTGAAGACCAAAAAGAGAAGCTGTGCAATGCCGACTACGATTGCGAGCTAAGAATGAACTGCCGATTCCGTGATGCGCTGACCTTTTCGGTGCTCCTCCTTGTATTGCCCGCGGTATCTCAAGCCCAAGGGGCAGATCGCTTCCAACTTTCTCCCCCTGCGCTGCAGGCGGAAGCGCTCATTGACGCCGAGCCTCAGGTAGGACCTCAGCCGCCATGCAGAAATGAACCCATTCCGTCTTATCCGGGTCTGGATGATTCGGCCATCGTGAAATCATGGAACAAATCTGCCCTGGGCTCTGACTGGAAACCGCCCGTCTGCACCGGTTGGGCTGAAATGGGCTTTACGACGTTGGTTACCATAGCCGCGCGATTTCCACGTACCTCGGAGGCCGGGAGCTTGCTTCGTCACATTGGAGCAATTTCAGAACTCGCGGGCATGCGCTACTGGTCGACTACTCATAAGCAGTGGCGAACTTTAATTGTGGACGCCTATGCTCTGACCGGCTTGCGGTCTGGTCAACGCCGCGAAGACTTCACGTCCGATGAGATGAAAGAGGGCAAGGCACTCTACTTCGAACAGGTCGACAACCTTTCTGGCAAAGGCATCTACCGAATGCACATTGTCGAGGCCTCGGCGGGCCGGCTCGTCTTCGATATCGAGAACGTCAGCACGATGCGCTACTTCTTCATACCTGTCCTTCAGCCGGGTGAGTTACAGTCGATGTATTTTCTGGATCGCGAATCGGACAACATCTGGCGCTACTACAGCATCGTGCGCACAGGAAAGAACGCCAACGCTCTGATCGCGGGAAATGAGTCTTCCTCCATCAACCGGGCCGTCGCGTTCTATCGCTACCTGGCCGGAATTCCCGCGACCCAAGAGCCGCCCGGGGCGCGATGAAGACAAGTTCAGGAGTCACGATGGACCTCTCACCGCCCGATCCAGAGGGTTATTGCCCGTGGCGGGCGACCTTGGAAACAGGGAAAAGCGAAAAGCACCCGGCCAGCAAAAGCGCCCAGGCCGCCCCAAGCGATATGCCACTCGCGACGTCGCTTGGGTAATGCACTCCGAGGTAGATGCGAGATATTCCCACCAGCAGTATGATCGCAATCGTCATCGCCAGGATCGCGATTTGATGCCCGGTTCTTTGGAGATACCGGCACACAAGAATGGCCACTGTCAAATAGAGGGATGCTGCCGCAAGCGAGTGGCCGCTAGGATAGGACAAGCCCGAAACCTGGATCAGCTGTGGAACTACCTCAGGGCGAGGCCGGTCAATGTAGTTCTTTATTGTGGTCGTTAAAACTCCTGCACCCACAGAAGCCGCCACCAGTTGCAGCGCGCCCATCCTGTCCTTCACGAGAAGCAGCACACACAAAACTATGGTCGTAATAAGCACCACGAGTGTAACCGACCCCAATGCCGTCAAATCCACGGCCACCGCCGTGAGCCAGGGAGTCCGTGCCTTTGCGAAACCAATCAGGATCGTGCGGTCCACGCCGGATACCTCGTGCTCCAGCAGTTCAGAAGTCATCTTGATAAAAAGGCCAAAAGCCAGCGAGGCTGCCCCCAACCACCAGGAGGCCTTTATGGCGCGGGCCGAGAATTTAACGGGACTCGGTTGCATGCCGTATCTTACGTTACATCCCTTATGTGAACCGGATCCTGGCCAGGAAGCTCTCGCACTACAGGTTGCCGCTGTTGCATTTTGGGCGAAGCCCCCTCCGCTCGCTCGGACAAGAGACTGGATTGCAAGTGACCATTCACGTTTCTGAAGCTCAGAGTATGGATGAAGCCACTCAACAGAAGCTGCGACCTGAGTAGAAAGTTCTTCGGGCAACCGGTTTCCCGGCGCCAGAGCTGACAATTGACGAAAGGGTTCCCATTGCTGGGAGTTCGGTGCGCCTGAGCAATATGGAACAGATATATCCCAGGGTGGATAGATACGCTCCGAATGGTAGGCCGCGCCTCCGAGGTCGAGGCGTACTACAACTAAAGAACACATTAACCCTGGCTCTAAAGACCCAAAGGAGGGTGCCATGTCACAAACCCTAGTCGAAACAGCGGTTGAACACATTGCCGAATCAGCTCACCAAGCATCTCGCGCAACCAGCGCGGTTGCCGATGCAATAGAGAACGGCATAGGTATAGTGAGGCGTGCCGCAAAGCGTGGCGGCGATGCTACCGAAGAATTCTTGGATGACACAACTCAGCGCATCCAGCGACACACGGTAATGACTGTTGCGACGACGTTTGCGGTAGGCTTCACAGCAGGAGCACTCATCGGCTGGATGATGAGACGAAGGTAGATCCGGCTTCTACGAAA
>Ga0209698_10008179_pt1 | contig 10836 bp, 9 predicted proteins | sample LitLauG_LLR_2012_FD_187203 | JGI IMG/M metagenome (GOLD analysis project Ga0209698, IMG submission 187203) | Freshwater sediment microbial communities from Pennsylvania, USA - Little Laurel Run_MetaG_LLR_2012 (SPAdes) (version 2) | ecosystem: Environmental > Aquatic > Freshwater > Creek >... | reverse complement strand
TTCGAAAGCGCCACCATCGCCCGCGATGTAACCGAGTCGCTGCTGTCGAGGCATTCGGATCTCAAGGGTTTATTCATTTCAGGCGGCGGTGCTCCAGGCGCTCTGGCGGCTCTGCGCGAGAGCGGGCGGGCCAAGGAGATTGTCGCGGTCGGATACGAGTTGACCGCAGCGACCCGTACCGCGCTTCTCGACGGCACGCTCAATTTCTCGATTTCGCATCCGCTTGACTTGCTTGCGAAGGAGACGTTGGCGGCAATGATCCAGGCCGTCGACGGCGGAGCGCTGTATCCTCCCCAGTCCATAAGCCTGCCTTTTGAGATTTATACGCCGGAAAATCTTTGACGGTGGGTTGCATGGTTGTCGCGCTAGGGTCGTCCTGCGCTTGTCAACGTCCAGCCGATATCCCGATAGTTTCGGTGGCCGGCGATTCCAGCTCGCCAGCGTCCGCCGACAGCGAACCAAGGCGAGTTGCTCTCGACGGCGCGTCGGACATGCAATAGCCTCGACGGCTTGAGCGCGTCCGGTATCAAATGCCGATCAAGATAGGCTGTACACGGCATCCCCCTGCGCAAGAGAGCTCCAAAAAGGACGAGTCATGAAAAGCTATTCCCTTGCACGCAGTAATCTGAACGTTTCCAGCGTGATCCTTGGACTGATGCGCATCGGAAAGATGTCCGATGTCGAAATCCGCAAGTTGGTCGATGCAGCATTTTCCGCTGGGATCAACATGATCGACCATGCTGATGTCTATGGCCAGCCGCTGCACCACTGCGAGGCCCGCTTCGCCCAGGCGATGCAACTTTCCGCCGCGGATCGCGCGAAGATCGTGATCCAGTCCAAAGCTGGCATTCGCAAAGGGTTCTTTGACTTTTCTGAAGCCCACCTGCTGGAAGCGGTGGACGGCTCGCTTCAGGCGCTCAAAACCGATTATCTGGATGTCCTTCTCTTGCATCGACCCGACGCGCTCGTTGAGCCGGAAGAGGTCGCATCGGCTTTTGATAAGCTTCAGGCCGCGGGTAAGGTTCGAAATTTCGGCGTGTCGAACCAGTCTCCCGGTCAAATTGAATTGCTCAAGACCTGCGTGCGTCAGCCGCTGATCGTGAACCAAGTGCAGCTTTCCATCACCCATGCGCCGCTGATCGCACAAGGCGTCGCCATCAATATGGCCGGGCTCGAACAGTCGGTCGACCGCACGCTCGGGCTTTTGGACTACAGCCGCAAGGAGAGCATGACCATTCAGGCGTGGTCCCCCTTTCAGAAGCGATTCTTCGACGGACCCTTCATCGGCGATCGCGCGGCCTATCCGGAGCTCAATGATGCGCTTGATGAGATCGCCAGCGTCCATCGCATTACACCAACCGGAGTGGCGGTCGCCTGGATCACCCGCCACCCGGCCCGGATGCAGGTTGTTCTTGGTACGACCACGCCGGATCGGGTGCGCGAAGCTGTTGCAGGCGCCGGTGTCACCCTCTCACGCGAAGATTGGTACCGGCTGTTTCGCGCCGCGGGCTACTCGGTGCCCTGAGTCAACTTCTCCATCGTCGAATGGACGTGCACCGTCAGAAACGGCTTCCGGATCATTTCCAGGCGGCGTCGGCAGCCCTGAGCCCGCCTTGCATGGCGCCGGAATAGCCGCCTGCGATCGTGTAGGCGGAGCTGAGCCACAGGCCTTCGATCGAAGTCGCCGCACTGGGCACCCGCCCAAACAGGCGCGATGGCGTTGGACGAAAACCGTAGACCTCGCCGAAAGGCGTGCCGAGGCGCGTCTTCATGGTCCGCGCAGTTGCGATCTCTGCCTGCGCGACGGCGCCCGCAAAGCCCGGATAACGCCGGTCGACGTCAGCGACGAGCGCATCGATCCATCGCTTTCGGCGCGCCATTTCGCCGGCTTCATCCAAGCCTTCCCACCAGGCGAGGCGATCTACACCGCAGAGCGAGACAAGATGCAGATCCTGGGGTTGGCGAAGGCCCGCATCCAAACGCCCGTAGTCGGCGATGACGTAAGGCGGCACCCGGCCCGAGGGTTCCTGGCCGAATACGGCTGCGGCACGCGGAAAATCCGAGTAGCGGGTCATGTCATCGGGAAAGACAAAGGTCGAATAGGCTGACACGCCGAACTCCGAGGCCGGCCGTGACAGGCCGAGCGACACGTTGAACAGGGAAATCGACGGTTCGAAGGTCGCGTATCGGTGCGTGAACGCCTCCCGCTTGTTTCGCGGGAGCATGTTGGCCACTGAGGCGGGCGCGGCGCCGGCAAAGATGACCGGCGCCAGTGCCTCGCAAACAGTTCCCTCGTGGTCGGCAAAGGTGACTCCGGCAGCTCGGCTCTTGGCGTCCAGCACGATGGACACGACACTGCACTGACGCAGCGCCTCGCCGCCACTCTCCTTCACGCATTTCAGCAGGGCGAGGGAGAGGGCGCGCGAACCGCCCTTGAAGTAGTAGGAGCCGCTTTCGACATAGCGCGACCAGACGCCAGCGAACAAAAGAAACGAAAGTTTGGCCGGATCGTCGTCGAAGTACGCGAGCGGGGCACCCAGAGCAAATTTGGCAGCTTCGTTGTCCCCAAACACAGCGTCGAACCGCTCTGCCACGGTCCGCCGCGCGTCCCCAATGAGTTCGAACAAGCGGCCAGAAAACAACAGTCCGAGCAGTGCCGAGGGACCGTGCGAGCCGCTGTCCTCCAGATCGTGCAGTGAGCGGTAGAGATGCTTCAGTTCGCGGAAATAGGTATCCAATGTGGCCCTTGCGTCAGGAAGCGATCCAGCAAGCGCTTCATGAGCGCTGTCAAGACCGGGCGGAATTCGAATGGGTTTCGCGAGCGGACCGCCGCGCGCTTCGTAAAAGACGTCGGTTTTTATGGCCTCGACCGAGTCGGTCAAGCCAAGGCGCGCGAAGACGCTGTTGGGCCCAGCGACCGTATCGCCGTCAGTTTCGTGCAGCGATGCTTCCATGGTCAGCGCGCCGTGCCGGTAGACCGTCGCCGCGCCGCCGAAATTGGCGAGGCGTTCAAGCACGAGCACGCGCTTTCCCTTTTTGCCGAACACGGCGGCGGCGGAAAGGGCCCCGAGGCCTGAGCCGATGACGATCGCATCCCAACGTGTTGCTTGGCTCAATGGCCGATCGCGTCTGGTCACGCTGCGGCTCCACCTTTCGCGATGACGGAACTGTTGTTCAGCGAGGCCTGAACCAACTGGCGTGCGGCCAAGCGAGCCGCTGATTGGGGATCGTGGGTCGGAAGATAAATCGTCTTTCGTGTCTGTGCGAGGCGGCCAATCGCACTGAGCGTGGTGCCCGAGACACGTTCGTCGGCACTGACGCTGTCCAGCAAATGTGCCAGACCGCCGTCGTGATCCATGTGCAAATGCCTCAGCACAACCCGTTTCACATCGCGCGCTCCGATCCCGAGAGCCCGAAGCTGCGGTCCGATCTCTTGCCCACGTTCAATCCGGAAGGCGACCTCCCATCGGATATAGGGATGCGGCGACTTACCGGTTTCGAGAAGGTGCGCACCTTGACCTGTATCAACCACGATGACACCGCTTGGATGCTCGATGGCCCAGGCATAGGTCGGGAGATGGCGTGTATGTTCATGGCTGGCCCACGGTTGTCGGTAAGGCTCGAAATCGGCGCCACGCTAATCTGCCCGCTAAAATGCCCGGTCGCGCACAATTGCCATTCGCCGATCGGTGGCAATTGTGGACAGACAACTTAGCGCAGACAGGCTCGGATTTTACTCAAGCGCTTCCCATTGTGTCATCTGGGCCCGCCAGTATAGCTGCTCCTTTCCGTCGATTTCCCAACCGACTTCACCTGCGAACGGGATCCACAGATCGCGATGGTGTCGATAGTCGGAGAACCGTCCTCGCCACGGCGTCGGCAGGAACGGCGCGGTGGTCGAACGCGGTCGATCCGGTGCGAAGCCACCGGCGATCCGCCCTTGGCTGTCGAGGCCAAGCAGAACTTCCGAGGCGGTGTCCCCGATGCCCGCACTCACGGCCAACGTATCGGGGCCATCCACACGCCAGCGCAGCGCCGTGTTGAGAAGGATCGCGTGGGGCGCCCAGGCAAGTTCCGCTAGGTATCGCATCAGCTCGCCGCGCACGAGCGCCGATGAGTGCTCGGCACGGGCAATCGGGATGACGCCGAGCGCCATAATATCGAACCGCCCCTTGTCATCCTTCAATGCGTCGCGCGCCGAGATCATGCCAAAGGGTCCGGCTTGGGCCCGCCAGTCAAATTCGCAAATTCGCGTCGAGATTGTCTGCTTCGCCGTGAATGCCATCCACGCTTCAGTGCCGAGGGACCGCTTGATCCGTCCGGTCTGTGTCATCCTGACAGCGGATCGATTGTCGCCCGGCCGGACGCCGAGCCGCAACGCGAGGTCATAGACCGCGGAGGGGAGCTGCGCCCTCGCGTGATGAGCATCGTTGGGCATGGGGCTGTTCCTCTCTGAGCACAGATGGCGGTCGTACCTCCGGACCCGGCTAAAGTCGAGGCACGGTGGCCGGTCTCGACAGGTGCCACAGCGCCGTGATGTGTCGCCTGCCGGATGTGCATCGCAGGAGCTGTCGACTCGTCGACCGTCGCGGTTCCAGCCTCCGCCGGCGGTATTACTGTTAGTCTGTACGAAGCAATTCCCGCGTCTCCACCGTCCCACCAGCTTCGAAGGTCGGATTGATATGCGTCCCCCAAAACATCATGTTGTACCGCGCTGGAGGCCGCCCAATATCCTAGATCCGATAGGTCGTTTTGAGAGGTTGGAGCCAGACTTGCGCCATTTGGCGCTCGGCCTGGCAGGATCAGAGGCGGGCGCCACGATCATCACCGAACCAGTGCGCTGAGCCGGACTTTCGATGCAAGGCGATCGCTGCCGCCAGACACGCCGGCTTGACACGAAGTCTCCAGTCCGCCAGCATTAGATCGATCTAAAAGACGTCTGACAAAACGTTCGCCGCGATAGAAGATTCGCCGGCGGGCAGTTGGCGACCGGGTATGATCGCATGGGTTATCGCCTCACTCTCAAGGACATTGCCAAGCACGCAGACGTTTCGCCGGCGACTGCATCGCTTGTACTTCGCAACAGTCCGTTGGTGTCGGCCAGGACCAGGGAGCGAGTGCGCTATTCGATCAGCGAGCTCGGCTACGTGTATGATCGGACCGCAGCCAATCTCCGCGCCCGCCAGACCCACACCATCGGGCTTGTCGTGTGCGAGATCACCAACCCGTTCTACGCCGAGTTGACCGCCGGCATCGATAGCGTCTTGGACGGAGCCGGTTACGTTGCCTTTCTTGCCAACACGGCGGAGTCCCCCGAGCGCCAGGACCGCTTCATCGAGCGCATGCGCGAGCACCGGGTCGATGGGTTGCTATTGAGCCCAGCGGAGGGCAGTTCGCCGAGATTGACCGAGCGCCTCGATGCTCTAGGGATTCCGGTGGTGCAAGTGTTGCGCCGGCTCAGCAGGCGACCGACGCATCACGTAAGTGCTGACTTTCGCCTCGGCATGACACTGGCCACCGAGCACCTCATCCGCCTCGGACACAAGCGCGTCGCTTTCGTCGGAGGCGGGCGGCGCGTTTCACCGGCTCGCGATCGGACGGCGGCTTATCGTGAAACCTTGGCCCGCCATGGCCTACCGGTCGGCAGTATCGTCGATTGCCCACCCACCCGCGAGGACGGGGAGCGCGCGGTTCGCGAGCTGATACGGGGCAAACCAAATGATCCGACCGCCATCATTTGCCACAATGACATATGCGCATTCGGCGTCATGGTCGGTCTCTCCGATCTTGGCCTGCGGGTCGGCCGCGACTGCGCCGTGGTGGGGTTCGACGACATCGCCGAGGCCGCCCACTACCGGCCGTCGCTCACCACCGTGAACATCGGGGCGCGCCAGATTGGCGAGGAAGCCGCCCAACTTCTCCTCCGGCAGATCAAGACACCAAACGGTCCGCCGGAAACAGTGGTTCTGCCGCCGCGACTTATCGTTCGCTCCAGCTGCGGAGGCCAGGACAAGGCCAGCTAGGTCAACCAACCCCGCTCTTCAACAATTGGGCGAAATGCGGGGGCCCACCATGGAGGAAAGCCAATGGCATTGAACATCGCGATTCAAAGAATTTTGGCCAGTACGAGCCTGCTTGCGCTCGGCCTGCTGCCGGTCACCGCCGCACGGGCGGACGACGCGGTCGCTTGGGCCAAGGCAGCGGCCGCCAAATACGCCGGCCCGCAGACGAGTTGGGAGGGCCCGACATCGGCCCCCAAGCCCGACAAGGGCAAGAAGGTCGTCTTTCTCTCCGGTGACGAGCAGAACGACATCTCGCACCTTTATGGCGTTTACATCAAGGAGGCCGGTGCCAAGCTCGGCTGGGACGTTACTGTCATCGACGGCAAGGGTAGCCCGACCACTTGGCTCGCCAGCATGAACCAAGCGATCGCACTGAAGCCTGACGGCATCGCCATGTTCGCCGACGCCGCGAGTCTGAAGGACCCGATCAAGGCCGGCGTCGCGCAGGGCATCAAGTTCGTCGGCCTGCACGCAGCGGGACTGCCAGGTCCGCAGCCCGACCTCAACCTATTTGTCAACATCCAGGAAGACCCGCGTGAAATCGGCAAGGCCGAGGCGGATTGGGCGATCGCCGATTCCAACGGCACCGCGAAAGTCGTCATTCTCAGCCACAATGAGTATGCCATCGCCGAGGTCAAATCGATGGCGACCAAGGCGGAAGTGGAGAAGTGCGGCGGCTGCAAGGTGCTCGACTATGTCAACTCACCTGCTTCGGAAGCTGCGCAACGCCAGCCACAGCTGACGACCAGCTGGGTGCAGCGTTTCGGCGTCCCCTTCTATGCTACGTCGGTCGGCGACAACGACTTCGATTTTGCCGTCCCGGTGCTGCGCTCCGGCGGCATCGCCACGGATCAGGTCAAGCTGATCGGCGCCGACGGCAACCGCTCCGCCTATGATCGCATCCGCAAAGGTGACCAGTATCAGACGGTAACAGTATCGGAGCCAATCGAATTGCAAGCCTATCAGGCCATCGATGAGCTGAATCGGGCCTTTCACGGCGCACCGCCAAGCGGCTTCGTGCAGCCGCCCTTCCTGGTGACCAAGGACAACATCACCGCCGAAGGCGGCGACAAGAACACCTTCATCCCCAGCAACGACTACAAGAAGCACTATGCAGAAATCTGGGGTCTGAACTAGTCTTGCGACAATCCTTGCTCCCGGGGGTCCGCGATCGGGCTCGCGGGAGTGGGGCGGCTCCCGATTTGGCTGGAGGCGGCGTAAGATGATCGACAACGATCAGTCGTCACCACAACAAATGTCCGCTGAACCGCTTCTTGCAATCAGGGGACTGACCAAGCGATTCACCGCGACGCTGGCGCTCGATGCCGTCGATTTCGATGTGCGCCGAGGCGAAGTACATGCGCTGCTCGGTCAGAACGGCGCTGGCAAATCGACGCTGATCAAGATCCTTGCAGGCGTCTACCCGGCGGATGCCGGTGAGATCAAGATGGGCGGCAGAACCGTGCAGCCGGGCACTGACGCCCTACCTATCGCCTTCATCCACCAAGACCTAGGGCTGGTGGAGTGGATGACGGTTGCAGAAAATGTGGCACTGCTCACGGGTTACCCTCGCGGCCGGGCCGGGCTCATTGCCTGGCAGGAGGTGCAGCGGGTTGCGCGCGATGCATTGGCGAGCATGGGTACCGGTATCGACCCGGCGGTTCAGGTGTCTTCGCTGCCCGCGGCAGAAAAGTCGCTGGTGGCGATCGGCCGCGCCCTCGCCGTCAGGTCCGAGATCCTGGTCCTCGATGAGCCAACGGCGGCGCTGCCCGAGGCTGACGTCGCCCGCCTCATTCAAGTTCTGCGCCGCCTGCGCGCGAACGGGATCGGCATCATCTACGTGACGCACCGGCTCGATGAGGTCTTTCATATCGCCGATCGGGTTACCGTACTGCGCGACGGGCGCCGTGTCGCGGCTGTGCGCGTGAACGATACCTCGCCGAGCGATCTGGTGGAAAAGATCGTTGGCCGGGCGATGACGGATGCATTCGTCAAGCCGAAGCCTGCGACCGATCGCATCGTGCTCGCGGTCGAGGATATGGTCGCCGAACACGTGGGACCGGTGTCTTTCACGGTAGCAGCCGGTGAAACCCTGGGGCTGGTTGGACTGCGCGGCGCCGGCCACCACACCATCGGGCGGGCGCTGTTCGGGCAAATGCCCCTGCTGGCCGGACACATTCACCTCGCCGGCAATCTGGTTGATCCGGCCGATCCGGCCGACGCCATGCGCAAATCGATCGGCTTCGTCTCCAGCCGCCGCGCAGAGGAAAGCCTGGCGGCCAACATGGCGGTGCGCGAGAACATTTACATGAACCCGGTCGCCACGGGCAAAGGTGTCGTGGATTTCGTCAGCCGCCGGAGGGAACTGGCCGAGGCCAGGTCGGTGCTCGCGCGCTTCTCGGTGCGGCCCGAGGACCCCGAATGCGCCGTCGCGACCCTCAGCGGAGGCAACCAGCAGAAAGTCGTCTTAGCGCGCTGGATGGAGGCGCGGGTGCGTCTACTGGTGCTCGAGGAACCGACGATCGGCGTCGACGTCGGGTCGAAGGCCGAGATCTATCATCTGCTGCAGCAATCGCTGAGCAAAGGCTTGGCCGTGGTGCTGATTTCCTCCGATTTCGAGGAGGTTCAACGCATCTGTCATCGAGCGTTGGTCTTCAGCCGGGGCCGGGTCGTGGGTGAAATTCCGCGCAGCGAACTGACCATGGCGCGCTTGACCGCCTACGCTTCGGGCAGCGTGGAGAACGACCTCCAAGGAGCACATCCATGAGCACCCGGGCATCCACACCGTCGGCGATAGGTACCGCGGTCACACGGGCCATCTCGGTGTGGGGACTGCTAATCCTGCTCGTCGTTCTCATCGCGGTCTTTTCGTTCTTGAAGCCAGACACATTCCTCACCTTCTTCAACATCAAGTCCATCCTCAGTAACAAGTCGGTGCAGGCGCTCGTGGCGCTGGCCGTGTTCATTCCGATGACGGCCAATCATTTCGATTTGTCGGCGGGCTTCAACCTCGGCATCTCGCAGGTGCTGGCGATCGGATTGCAGGGTCAGGGGCTGCCGTGGTGGGCGGCTGTGATCGTGGTGCTGCTCATGGGAGCGCTGGTTGGCCTGGTCAACGGGCTTCTGGTGACCAGGGTGAAGATCGACTCTTTCATTGCCACCCTCGGCACAGGCACGGTCCTCTACGGACTGAATGCTTGGTACACTGGCGGCCAGCAGGTGTTGGCGAATCTGCCGCCACCGTTCCTCGCCATCTCGGGAACCCTATGGGTGATACCAGCGCCGGCGATCTACACACTGGTGATCGCCATCGTGCTCTGGCTGGTGTTCGAGTACCTGCCGCTCGGCCGCTTCCTCTACGTTTTGGGGTCCAGTCCGCGGGCCGCCGAACTGAACGGCATCTCCGCACGCCGCTATGTCACGCTCGGCTTCATAGCCGCCGGGACACTCGCCTCGTTCGCGGGCGTTGTATTGCAATCGCAGTTGCAAGTGGGCCAGAGCTCGGTCGGCCAGGAGTACCTGTTGCCGGCCTTTACCGCGGCGCTGCTGGGAGCAACCTCGATCCGTCCCGGACGGGTCAATGTATGGGGCACAATCCTCGCCGTCGCCGTGCTGGCGGTGACTGTGGCCGGGCTCAATCAGCTGGGTGCACCGTTCTTCGTCGAGCCGTTGTTCAATGGCTCGATGCTGATCCTCGCGGTTGGTCTTGCCGTGCAGGCTTCGCAGCGACGCTCGAGGCGAAGCAACGAGGCCGACCGGTCCGCCAATGCGGCCGCCGCCGCGAGCGTCGCGGCACAAACCAAGGGAGTATCGGGATGAGCAACGACAGTGCACCGCGAACTGACAACGAGCACCCGATCCTTGGCGAGGGCTGGTATCCATCTCGTTGGGGCGCCGACGACCAGCGCGGCAACGGCAACCTCATGTCGGCCGCCAAGGTCCTCGAGGCCACGCGTTTGATCAAGACTGGCGAGATTGTAAGTCTCGGAATGCCCTCGGAAGCGACCATGCCACTGGCGCCCGGGCGGGCCTTTGCCATGCGGATGCCGGGTGGCCCCACGGGCGGTCCGTACGGCAGCCGCAGCCGCACGGTCTGGAATGATGAATACATCACGACCGAGCTTGGCCAAGTTGGAACCCACATGGACGCACTTGGCCACCTCGGCTGCATGTTTGGCGAGCCCGGTGATCAGACCAATGTTCGATTTTACAACGGCAACAGGCTTTCCGAGATGTGGGGGCCCTATGGCCTGAAAAGGCTTGGTATCGAGCAGGCCCCACCGTTCTTTACCCGCGGGATTTTATTCGACGTGCAAGGGCTGAAAGGCCGCGTGCTTGATGTCGGCGAGGAGATCCAACTCGCCGACCTGAAGGCTTGCCTCGCGCGCCAGGGTGTCGCCGAGGCGGTGATCACGCCCGGTGACGCTGTCTTTGTGCGCACAGGGCACGGGACGCGCTGGTACACCCAAGCCAGCACTTTCTACGACGGCGCGCCAGGCATTGGCCTCGACTGCGCCCGCTGGTTCGCCGACAAGCAGGTTGTCGTGGTCGGGGCCGACAATTTCGCCATCGAAGTCGTGCCACCGGTCAATCCCGAGGTCTTCCACCCCTGCCATCAGCACTTGATCATCAAGAATGGCATCTATCTCCACGAAGGCATGACCTTCGAGGGGCTGGTCGAGCGAGAGGCTTATGTATTCGCCTACGTTTTCGCGCCCGTCAAAATGGTCGGCGCTACCGGGTCGCCTGGAAATCCGATTGCGGTCCTCTAGGG
>Ga0209698_10008178_pt1 | contig 10838 bp, 8 predicted proteins | sample LitLauG_LLR_2012_FD_187203 | JGI IMG/M metagenome (GOLD analysis project Ga0209698, IMG submission 187203) | Freshwater sediment microbial communities from Pennsylvania, USA - Little Laurel Run_MetaG_LLR_2012 (SPAdes) (version 2) | ecosystem: Environmental > Aquatic > Freshwater > Creek >... | reverse complement strand
GCGTGGTACGCACACCAGGCGCCGCGCTGGATGCTCCGCGTGTCGTGCTGGGGGATGTATTTCATCGAAATCGTCACGCCGGCGCTGCTCCTCGCGCCGCCGCGCTGGCGCTTCCTGCGGCATGGGGCGGTGCTGCTGCAGGTGTCGCTCCAGCTCGGCATTATCGCGACGGGGAACTACACGTATTTCAACTGGCTCACCATCGCGCTGTGCGTGCCTTTTCTCGATGACTCGTTCCGCGGATTCCGCAGGGTCCGCACGGAGCCGCACGATCCTCCATGCATGCGTTGGTGGCCGCTCATCCCGGCGTGCGTGCTTGCGCTGGCGTCGGTGCTTTGCTCGTTCGACGGATTCAGCAGCGCATTCGCGGGACTCGCCGGCCAGGAGGCGGAGATGCGCCGGATCACCGGGGAAATCGAACGCACCGGCCACGCAAGCACACCGTGGCTGCAGGCGCTGCGCTCGTTCAATGGCTACGGCCTGTTCCGCACGATGACGCTCTCGCGGCCCGAGTTCATCCTCGAAGGCAGCGGCGACGGCGTGAACTGGCACGAGTACGAATTCCCCTGCAAGGCCGGCGATGTGTACCGCCGCCCCGCGCTCGCCGAGCCGTTCCAGCCGCGGCTCGACTGGCAGATGTGGTTCGCCGCGCTTTCGCCGCAGCACTACTCCTATCTTCTCGAACGGCTGATGCGGCGCGTGCTCGAAGGCGAACCGACTGTGCTTGCGCTGCTGGAAAAAAATCCGTTTGCGTCCGGTCCGCCGCGCTACGTTCGGCTCAGCCTTTACGATTACCACTTTACGCGGTTCGAGGATCACACTGCGGCATGGTGGAAGCGTGAACTCAAAGGCTCGACCCCGCCGCTCTCGCTGGAAAACTTCCGCACGCGATCCGGCGCGCGCTGAATTGCGCAGGAGATGCCGCCGCACTCCGGCGGGCTGCATTTCCAAACTGTAACTCCGCGGTGAGGGCCATCCATTTGACAGCCTCCCGCCCGCGCAGTATTCGCCGCGGGTGATTCGTCTTCCGCTGTTTCTCGCCGTGACCCTCGGGCTCGTGCGCACACTTGCGGAAGAACCGCAGATCAATCCGCCGCAGACCACGCCACCACCGCCGCCCGTCGCGCAGCCCACGGGCCGTTCGCTCGTCGCCATCGCGCAGGATCCGCGGGCAATGGAGGGCTACGATGAAAATGCCGCCGTGACCCGGCGCATGGTGGATGCGCTCGTGCGCACGGTCACTGGCAACGAGAGCGCACGCGCCGCATGGCACGAACTCGCGGGGACGGACGAGCGCGTGGGCATCAAGGTCACAACGGCGGGCGGACCGTATTTCTCCACGCGGCGTGGTGTCGTCGCGGCGGCGATCTCGGGACTGAGGGACGCGGGCGTGCGCGACGTGATCGTCTGGGACAAAAACTCCGCCGCTTTGCGCGAATGCGGCTTCACTTCGCAGCGGCTCGGCTGCGAAGTGCATGGCATTGACCCGCCGCACGGCTGGGATCGCGAGGCGAGTTTTCAGGCTCCCGTGCTCGGAAAACTGATCTGGGGCGATCTGCTTTTCGGCGAAAAAGTCAGCAAGCGCGACGACAGCCTCCTCAGTTCAAAAAGCCACCTCGCCACGATCCTCAGCAGGGAAGTCCCCCGCTTCATCAACATCGCGGCGCTGAGCGACGAACCCGGTTGTGGCGTCGCGGGCGCGCTGCACAGTGCCGTCGTCGGCAATCTCGACAACTGGCGGCGCTTCACGACCTATGGCGAGAGCGGTGCGGCGGCCATTGCCGACTGTTATGAGGACCCGCGGCTCGGCGGCAAATGCGTCCTCCACATTCTCGACGCGCTTGCCGTGACCTACGCCGGCGGACCGGGACCAAACCCGCAGGCATCGGTCATCCACAACACGCTCTATGCCAGCCGCGATCCGGTCGCACTGGATTCGATCGGCCTTCGGTTGCTGGAAAAATGGCGCATGCGCGCGAGCTTCGGCCCGATCGGCGCGAAAGCTGCGTGGCTCCAAGGGACTAATGTTGGCAATTCGGACGAAACCATGATGATCCTTTCCCAAGCCCGATGAATCCACCCGACGTCACGCGCGATCTGCTGCGCTCCGTTTCACGCACCTTTTACCTCAGCGTGCGCATCCTGCCGGCGGCGCTTCGCGAGACGATGGGCGTGGCCTACCTGCTCGCGCGCACGAGTGACACCATCGCGGACTCCGCAAACGCGCCTGTCACCGCGCGGCTGCGCCGGCTTGAGGAATTCGGAAAAATGCTCCAGTCGGGCGCAACCCCGAATTTCATCGGCAACATCCAGCGCGACATCCAGCCTTCGCACGAGGGCGAACGCGCACTCATCGCCGCGCTGCCCCGCGTGCTGGAACGCTTCGGCGCATTCAAACCGTGGGAGTGGAAGGAAACCCTCGAACTGCTCTCGAACATCATCAACGGCCAGTCGAACGATCTCCGCACTTTTGCCGACCCCAGCCAGATCACCGCGCTCCCGGACGCTCACAGCCTGGAAGATTACACCTACCTCGTCGCTGGCTGTGTGGGCGAATGGTGGACTCGAATGAGCTTCCACCATTTCCCGCGCTACTCGAAGCGCACCGAGCAGGATCTCATGCCGCTCGCGGTCTCCTTCGGAAAGGCGCTGCAATTGGTGAACATCCTCCGCGACATGCCGGCCGATCTGGGTGCCGGCCGCTGCTACCTGCCCACGGATGAACTGCAAAGTGCCGGTGCGGACCCCGGCGCGCTCCTCGACAATCCCGCCGCCGCGCAGCCTGTCTTCGACGCGTGGATGGCAAAGGCGCGCGGCTTCCTCGATGAAGGGCGCGACTACATCCGCGCCGTCCGTCCGTGGCGCATCCGTTTCGCTTGCTACCTCCCGTGGCGGCTCGCAGGGAAAACGCTCGACCTGATGGCTGCCACACCGCCACTCGGCAGCACCGAAAAGGTGAAGGTCGCGCGCACGATGGTGTACGGCACGATGCTCCGCGCGCTCGTCGCCGCATTCAGCAACGGCCCGCTGGGCTGAGCAAATCCACGAGCCGCTGCGAACGCAGGCCGAAGAAATCCATCAGCGCGAGCAATTCTGTCCGCGCCGCGGAGGCGTCGCGGGGAACGTCCCGTTTTACCGCCGCGATCATCACGTTCTTCCCCGTGTGCTCGCTCGAGATGAACTCGAACACCTTCGCCTCGCAGCCCGCCGCTTCGAGCGCGAGCGCGCGCAAGCCGTCGGTGAGCAATTCCGCCTGCCGTTCCGCGAGGATGCCGTGCCGCAGCACACCCGCGAGCACTGGCGGCGGCACAGATTCCCGCCGCACCTCCTTGTGGCAGCACGGCGCGGCGACGATAAGTTTGGCACCCGCGCGCACTCCAGCCGCGAGCGCGTCATCCGTCGCCGTGTCGCACGCGTGCAGCGCGATGAGCACATCGAGTTTTTCCGGCAGCGCGAAATCACCAATCGTGCCCTGCGAAAAACTCAGCCCGCCAAGTTTCAAATCCGACGCAATGCGGTTCGCCTGCCCGGTCAAATCCCCGCGCCGCTCCACGCCGATCACCTCTGCCGTGACTCCCCGCGCGCGGAAAAACTCATGCGTCGCAAAAGTCAGGTAGCCCTTCCCCGCACCCATGTCGCAGACGCGCACCTGCTTCGCTTCGCGCAGCGCGCAGTCGTCCACGAGATGCCCGAGGATTTCCACAAAGCGCTCCACCTGCCGCAGCTTGTCCGCCATGCCGGGCCGCGCGGTACCGTCCGCAGCCGTCACGCCGAGCTTCACGAGGAACTGCGCATTCGCAATCGCGCGCACCTTTGGCCGATCGTGCGAAGTCGCCAGCGCCGCGGAGAAAGTCGGGCGCGCGGCCTTCATTTTCCACTCGCCGCCGTGCTCCGCGCGCAGCTTCCAGTCGCCCGTTGTCGTGAAAAGGTGCGCCTCCCCGAAATCCGCGCCCAGCCATTTCTCGATCAGGCGCGGCGCATCGGCAGTCATTTCGTTGCGAGTCACGTCGCGATTCGCCTGGCGCAGCGTGAAGGAGACCGCCGTGCCCGATTTCAGCTCCACGAGCCGCCCGTACACATTGCGCAACCCGCTGTCGCCGCACCCGCGGCTGAGCGTGATTTTCACAAACGTCCGCTGTTCCAGGCTGTCGCGCAGCTTGTCGAGGAATCGCCCGAGGTTCGTCATCCGCACATCACACCGCGCCATCATGGAAAATACAGCCGCAAACTGCGACTCGCGCCTTTACTTCCCGCAGGCGGAGGTCTGAAATCCGCCCCACGTATGAAAGCACTACTCGAGGAATTCAAAGCGTTCATCCTGAAAGGCAACATCGTCACGATCGCGGTCGGCTTGTTCATCGCCGCAGCGTTCGGGGAACTCGTCACCGCATTCACCAAGGGCATCATCGATCCGCTGCTTGGAAAAATCCCCGGCATGGGCGGTTTTCTGAGCGCATGGACGCCGTTCGGCTTTGGAATCGGCTCCATCCTCTCAGCCTCGATCACTTTTCTTGCGAAGGCCGCAGTGGTCTTCTTCTGCGTCGTAAAGCCGATCAACAAAATTACGGAACTCACGAAGAAGCCCGTGGACCCCAATGCCCCGGTTGCACCACCGCAAGCCACGCTCGACGACGTGGTCGTCCAGTTGAAGTCGCTCAACGAATCGCTGAAAAAGTAATCCGTTTCATTTTCCAAAGACAGGCGGCGGACTCCCCGGAGCACCGCCCGCCTCTTTTTTGGGCAATGCTTCGCATTGCTTCGCGCTTGCCGCACTCGCGGTGCGCCTCTAACACGCTTGCCCGCGGGTCGCGCTTGCGCACGGCTCACATTTTTCCCAATAACCCACAAAATATCATGAGCAGAAAAATTCGTTACGGAATGGTCGGCGGCGGACGCGGCGCATTCATCGGCGCAGTCCACCGCATCGCGGCAGCCATTGACCAGCAAATCGAACTCGTCTGCGGCGCATTCTCATCCGACCCCGAGCGTTCGCGTGCGAGTGGCGGCGACTTCTTCCTTCCCCCGGACCGCTGCTACGGCACGTTCGGGGAAATGATTGCCGGGGAAAAGGCGCTGCCTGCGGACAGGCGCATGGACTTCGTGGCCATTGTCACGCCGAACCATATGCACTTCCCGCCGGCGAAAGCCGCGCTCGAAGCCGGCTTCCACGTGCTGAGCGACAAGCCCGCGACGCTGAATCTCGCCGAGGCGAAGAAGCTCGCCGCCATCGTGAAAAAGACAGGCCAGTTCTACGGCCTCACGCACAACTACACCGGCTACCCGCTCGTGAAGCAGGCGCGCGAGATGGTCGCCACCGGCCAGCTCGGAAAAGTCCGCAAGATCATCGTCGAGTACCCGCAGGGCTGGCTCGCCACACGCATCGAAGCCTCTGGACAAAAGCAGGCCGCATGGCGCACCGACCCCAAGCGCTCCGGCGCGGCGGGCTGCATCGGCGACATTGGCACGCATGCGGAGAACCTCGCGGAATACATCAGCGGCCTCCAGATCGAGGAACTCGCCGCGGACATCACCGCATTCGTGAAAGGCCGTGCGCTCGATGATGACGGCAACGTGCTGCTCCGCTTCAAAGGTGGCGCGAAAGGCGTGCTGCATGCGTCGCAGATTTCCGTCGGCGAGGAGAACAACCTCAACATCCGCATCTATGGCGAGAAGGGCGGCCTCGAATGGCACCAGAACGAGCCGAACACACTCCTCGTGAAATGGCTGGATCAGCCCATGCAGGTCTATCGCACCGCCAACGGCTACCTCGGCAAGGCCGCCCTCGCCGCAGGCCGCACGCCGCCCGCGCACCCCGAGGGCTACCTCGAGGCGTTTGCAAACATCTACAAAAGCTTCGCGAACCACATCCGCGCGCGCATCGAGGGCCGCAAGCTCGCGAAGGACGACCTCTGCCTCGACTACCCGAGGATCGGGGACGGCGTCCGCGGCATGGCCTTCATCGAGGCCGTCGTGAAATCATCGAAGGCCAATGCCCGCTGGACAAAGCTCGCCGTATAGGGCCGACCGCGACTTCGACGAAGTTTGCGAAATCTGAGCGCCGATTACGTTTGCAATTTCGCAACCTCCTCGGCGATCGCGCGGCCGAGCGCGAGGTGGCTGGCGGCGTCGAAGTGGATGCCGTCCATGCGGCTGGGCTGGGCGTGATCCTGGGCGTTCAGAAAGGCGCAGCCAAGTGTGCCGGCGAGGCGGCGGTAGAGCATCGGGAAACGCTTCGTCTTGGCCTCCGCTCCGGCGAATTTTTCTTCGAGGTCCGGCAGCAGCGCGAAGGGGCCGACGGCGGCGGGTGCGACGAGGAGGAGCTTTGGCGCGCGCGGTGACTGCGGCGCGGGCGTTTGCTGAGGCGTTGGCATTTCCTTCGGCGCTTGCGTTCCCTCCGGCGCTTGCGCCGCGGGGCCGGCATCGCTGCCGAGGATGATTTTCGCGAGCACGCCCGCGCCCTCGGCGATCTGGGTCGCGGGGGAGGAGAAGATGGCCTTGGTGTCGTTCGTGCCGAGCATGAGGACGACGGCGTCGAGGGGCTTGTGGCTCTCCAGCGCGGCGGGGAGGTAGTCGCGGCCCTTGCGGTGCGGCACGAGCGGATCGTCGAAGACGGTGGTGCGGCCGTTCTGCCCCTCCTCGATGACGCACCAGCCCGCGCCGAGTTCGCGCGCGAGCACGCCGGTCCAGCGCACGTCGTGCGGATGGCGCACGGGGGATGGCGAGGCGAGCGAGGCGTCGGGGTCGTAGCCCCAGGTGTTCGAGTCTCCGAAGCAGAGGATGGTTTTCATTTTCCTTTCGTCGTTGGGGCGGGGACTCATGCCGGATTCACGTGCGCGATGCAATCACGTCGGCGGAAACGAGTCGCGGCTACCGCAACCCGCGCCATTGACACCCAACGTGCCGCGCGCAAATCTCCGCGCCCTTTTTCCATGAGCCTCATCGTCCAGAAATACGGCGGCACCAGCGTCGGCAATCCGGAGCGCATCAAGAACGTCGCGCGCCGCGTCGTCGCCGCGCAGGAGAAGGGGCATGCCGTCGTCGTCGTCGTTTCGGCCATGAGCGGTGTGACGGACAACCTCATCAAGCTCGCGCGCGAATGTTCGCCCGCGCCGGAAGAACGCGAGATGGATGTGCTGCTCGCCACCGGCGAGCAGACGACGATCGCGCTCACGGCGATGGCAATCAATGCCCTCGGCAAAAAGGCGATTTCGCTGACAGGCGCGCAGGCGGGCATAGTCACCGACGGCGTCCACACGAAGGCAAAAATCTCCGACCTCACGCCGAAGCAGCTCAAGCAGCACCTCGACGACGGCTACATCTGCATCGTCGCCGGCTTTCAGGGCGAGACGAAGGACAAGCGCATCACCACGCTCGGGCGCGGCGGCAGCGACCTCACCGCCATCGCGCTCGCTGCCGCAGTGAAGGCCGACCTTTGTCAGATTTTCACCGACGTGGACGGCGTCTATACGTGCGACCCGCGCGTCGTCCCCACGGCGAAGAAGCTCGACGAGATCAGCTTTGACGAGATGCTCGAAATGGCATCGAGCGGCAGCAAGGTGATGCAGTCGCGCAGCGTCGAGTTCGCCAAGAAATTCGGCGTCGTCTTCGAGGTCCGCAGTTCATTCAACGACAACCCAGGCACCATCGTGAAAGAAGAAACCCAGAGCATGGAGGCCGTGGTCGTCCGCGGCGTCAGCATCGAAAAAAACCAGGCAAAGGTCACCGTGCGCGCGGTGCCCGACCGGCCCGGCGTCGCCGCCCGCGTCTTCAACGCCGTCGCCGCCGCGAACATCGTGATAGACATGATCGTGCAGAACGTGTCGCACGACGGCACCACGGACATCAGCTTCACGCTGAACAAGGACGAACTGCCCAAGGTGGAGGCCGGCCTCGGCGCAGTCGTGAAGGAAATCGGCGCGCGCGCCCTCGAAATTGAGAGCGGCTACGGCAAGCTCAGCATCATCGGCGTCGGCATGCGCAGCCACAGCGGAGTTGCCGCAAAGATGTTCGAGGCCCTCAGCGGCGCCGGCATCAACATCCTGATGATCTCCACGTCCGAGATCAAAACGGCGGTCATCATTGAAGAGGCGAAGCTCACCGAAGGCGCGAACGTCGTGCATGAGGCCTTCGGGCTTGGGAAGTAGCTGGCTCCTAGCGCGCCAAGTTGGTAGATTTCCCGGGAACGGTCGCCGTGTTTCCAATGTATTGGATGTGCAATCCGGCGTCATCGCGACTGAGAGTGCGAACCTTGGTTCCCACTGGAAGCGTGACCGTTCCTCCTGAGACGCGAATTTGTACAGGTTGAGTGATCGTCACTTCCGCGGGCAGCGGCATCACGGACCGCACGACTTCAGCTTGCGCAAGAAGGTCTCTGGCTGTCTTGAGTTGTTTTTCCTCATCTTCCGTGAGACTCGCCCCCTCGTATCCAAACCAACCCGGTTTGTGCTCGAGCAAGACCACACTCTTCTTGAGGAGTTCTGCAACGCTGCCCAAAAAAGCGCCGGTTTTTTGGGCCAGCATATCACGCTCGCCCGCGGAAATTCCTGTCTTCTGTTTTTTCGCCGCAAGCGATTCACCCGTCTTCAGAAATTCAGCCATCGGGATCAAACCCTGGGCTTTGCACTTGGCCATCTCCGTCTCCCAGTCCCGGAGCTTTTTCGTGTGATCTTCGTTGAAATGGAATCCAGCCGCCGAGACCGCCACAACGAGCAGGATGAAAACAAACATTCTCATCAGGGAGCCATTCGGATTCCCCGCTAGAAATGCCAAGCAAATTCAGACACATGCGCGCCCAGGACACGCGCTTTCTGAAAAATTTGGCACAGCATCAGAAAAAATAAGCCGCCACTTCGGTCGGCTGGAGCACCGCCCCAGCAGCGCCCGCCCGACGGCGAGGGCGAGCGGGAGCCGGAGTTTCGTGCCCCTGCGCCTGCGCTCTTTTCGAATCACCGGGAAAGTCAAAACCGCTTTTTCCTTTTGGCGGGAACAGGGGTCGGTTCGGGTGCAGGACCGTCGGGAAGCCCCGGCGCGGCTTTGATGACGACGCGCCGGTTCTGCTGCTTGTTTTCTTCGTTCGTATTTGGCGGGTCGAAAGATTTCCCCTTTCCCACGGCGACCGCCTTGCAGCCAAGTTTCTCGGTGACGTAGTTTGCGACGATTTGGGCGCGTTGCAGGGAGGCTTTCAGGCACGCTTCGTCCGTGCCCTGCGAGTCCGCCCAGCCTTCCACGATCAGTCCTGCGCGCGCGACTTGCGGATACATTTTCAGCCACGGGCCGAGTTTGCGTTCGAGGACGTTTAAAGACTCCCCGGTGAGGCTCGGTTCGTTGAAGCGGAAGAGGAGCAGCGGACAGATTTCGCCGTTCACCAGCCCCGGTCTGAGTCCGCCCTTTGCGGTTTGCGCGCTCTTTTCGAGATCGCGGAGGCGCTGCAGGAAGTTTTCCATCTTCTCGCCTTTAATGTGCTTCGCCCGCTCTCCGGCGTCCATGGTCGCAGTCTCGGGGACGAAGCCGCTGCCCGACACAATGGCCTGGCCCAGCCACGTCTGGCTCATATCGGCAAACTCCCGCGCGAGTGACCAATTGCGCCGCGCGGATTGCGAGAGAGTGTTGGGAGGATTTGCTGGAACGTAGAGGTAAACGTAGCGCCGGAGCACCGCAGGATATTGGCCGGAGCGGACCGTCTCTTCGTCGGGTTTGTGGAAATTCGCGGAACCCTCCTGGCCGATGCCCAGCACTTTTGCAGCGCCGGTGGTGTTCATCGGTCCGAAGCCGATCCCGTTCGGATCATGCAGGACCGCATCGGTCACACTGGCATTCTCGGGGTGTCTTTTCGCGGTCGGCGCCACCTGCCTGCCGAGCAGCACGGCATCGCAGAAACGCTTGTAGGTTCCCGAACGATCCGGGCGGGTATGCAACTCAATCGGTCCTTTGTTGCCTCCGAGTTCCGACCAGTCCGCGATCTCTCCCAAAAAGACGCGCCGCAGTTGCTCGACGGTGATCTTCTCCACCGGGTTGTCCTTCGAGACAATGATCGCGAACGCATCCACGCCGAGGGCGAATTGCGCGGACGGGTTGCTGAGGTTGCCGCAGATTGGGAAAAGGTCGCGGTTTTCCGCCTCGGTGATGGGCCGGGACGACATCCCGACATCGCACAGACCCTGGTAGAGCGCGCGGAAGGCATCGCTCGATCCGGTGGGGCGAATTTGGATCACCTCACGCACACCGTCGCCATCAATGTCGCAAAGGAGGTCGTGCTCGAACGCCTTTTCCCCCTCGGGAGTCTCTACCTCGGTCGTCCTGTCCTCGATTTTCGCGCCGGGGTTTTTTGCCTGCTTTTTAATGGTGAGAAAATGGTATGCAAGGTTCACCGCGCACTCCGCACCCACGCTGTTCGAGCCGTGCAGCCGCAGAATTACATTGCCCTGCGGAGAGGCCGTTTTTTCAGGTTTTGCCGCGAGCGCACCAGTCTCCCCGGTTTTCGTGATGTGTTCGTTCATGCCCTCGATTTTCAACAGGTTGCCCTTGTCCGCGATGATTGTCTGGCCCTCCTCTCCCAACGCGAACCGGATAAAGGGCTTCACCTCATCGTTGAGCGTGATGAGCGGCGTGTAGAGGTATACTAGCCGTGAAAGTGGATAGGTTTGCATCCGAATGCTTGCGGGATCGGGAAAGACGGCGTCTTCCGGCTTCATCGCTCCGCGAGGCGTATCGTCATAGACCTGTAGCCGCCTGATTTCCGTCTCCTTCACATAGCTCCGGCCAACGAATCCGATGCCTCCCGGATTGGCGGCGATGTTGGCTGCGAGTTCGCCGCTGCTGACGAAGGCCGGAATCGCGCG
>Ga0209698_10008177_pt1 | contig 10838 bp, 10 predicted proteins | sample LitLauG_LLR_2012_FD_187203 | JGI IMG/M metagenome (GOLD analysis project Ga0209698, IMG submission 187203) | Freshwater sediment microbial communities from Pennsylvania, USA - Little Laurel Run_MetaG_LLR_2012 (SPAdes) (version 2) | ecosystem: Environmental > Aquatic > Freshwater > Creek >... | reverse complement strand
ACGCAGTGAACTCGAGTAGCCCTCCGCTCCCGGATGCGGCAGATACCTGGAATCAGCGGTACGAGGGCGACGCGTACCTTTTTGGCACGGCTCCAAACGACTGGCTTCGACAACATGCGGCAATCTGGTCCAAGGGCGATCGCGTGTTATGCGTCGCGGACGGCGAGGGCCGCAACAGCGTGTGGCTCGCCACCCGTGGACTCTCGGTCGAAACCTTCGACATCTCCGCGACGGGCGTGGAGAAGGCGCGCCGCATGGCAGCCGCCGCGGGCGTGAAGATCGCCTTTTCCGTGGCCGGCTGCGACGATTTTTCCTGGTCGGAGAGCGCCTATGACGGCGTGGTGGCGATCTTTGTCCAGTTTGCAGATCCGGACATGCGCAAACGCCTGTTTGCAAACATGATCAGGGCGCTGAGGCCAGGAGGCTGCCTCGTGCTGCTTGGCTACACGCCCCGGCAGCTGGAATACCGTACCGGCGGCCCACCATTCGCTTCCCACCTCTATACGGAGCAATTGCTCCGAGCGTCGTTCGCCGAACTGAGGATTCTCGAATTAGAGGAGTTCGAAGCGGACCTCGCCGAAGGTACGGGTCATTTGGGACGTTCCGCCCTCGTCGGGATGGTTGCGATTCGACAGTAGATCGCTCAATTCATCCATATCCCGCCGGATTCGCGGAAGCACTTTGCCACGAACGACAGCCGCGCCCGTCGGGCCCGGCTACCGCGCTCTCGGTCGCGGCAACAGCCGCCACGAGCCGGCATTGCACACCTGCGGGAATTTCCCGGACCTCAGGATCCGAGCGGCCGCGCTGCTGCGCATGCCACTGGCGCAGCACACCACGACGCTGCGCGCCGGATCGAGCTCGTGAACCCGCGCGGGCAGCTCGTTGAGCGGAATGTTGATGCTGCCAGTCGCATGCTCCGCGGCGAACTCCTCCCGCGTGCGCACATCGACAATCTGCGCGCCACCGGCCAGCAGGGCCGGGACGCGCCGGCGCACGCGCAGGATCGCCATGCCACGCCAGGCGGCGTAGGCGATCAGCAGGGCGGGCAGAAGGTATTCCGGGTTCACGCCCCACCTCTCGCGCGCTCGAGCGCCTGAATGACGCTGCCATCGCGCCCAACGAACTCCACCAATCCGGCTGCACGCGTGCCCGCGAGCATCTCAAGTGGGCAGCTTCCCATCCAATAACCGAGGCGCCATTTGCCGGACTTCCCGCCAGCTTGGCTCACCTTCCCCTCCTTGCCCCGGCGGGCCGCGCCCCAGGCGCGGTCGCCCGCGCACGGGCACGGGCTTCGATGGGCGAACGGGTAGCGGTGGCCGATCCATGGGAACGTCGCGCGCGCGGCCGACAATATCCCTCGTACAACGCGCGGATGACGCCCAGCGCGGGACCGTCATTCAAATCATAGAAAATGGTCTGGCTCCGGCGGTTCGTGCGCACGACGCCCGCCTCTCGCAATACGGCGAGGTGCTGTGAGAGGGCCGACTGACTGAGATCGAGCCCGCGATGGATCTCGCCCACCGGCAACGGACCTCCGATTAGTGCGCAGAGGACCTGCAAGCGTTGCCGATTGGCCAGCGCCTTGAGCAGAGCCGAGGCGGCGTCTGCGTGCCTGCGCACCTCCCGCATTTGTGGCGGCAAGGCATCGGCTCTTCCATGAATGCTGCGTTGCATCGGCTTCATCCTTCCTCAGGGCGGGCGCCCCGCTTGCGCTGGATCAAATGTGCATTAATTAAGCGTTTGCTAATTTAGCACATGTGCACTCCAATCGCCTTGGAGACAAGCCGCGTCGGGCGAGGAGAAGCGCGCCATGCATCGAATCCAGCAAGTGGCCCGGAGGCTCGCGGCGGCGGCGTTGACGCTGGCCGCCCCTGCGCTCGCGGCGCAGGCGCAGGGCGCGAACGGGCCCGGCCCCCTCCCGATCGAGACGGAAGCGCCGTCCCCGCCAAAGACGCCCCAGGACCACCGCCAATACAAGGAACTGCAGGGGCCATTTCACCTGGGCAGCGAGGTCACGCGCGCCTGCCTGCGATGCCATACGCAAGCGGCTCACCAGGTCCAGTCCACGCTCCACTGGACATGGAAGGCGTGGGACCCGCAGCGCGGGCGCATGGTCGGCAAGAGCGAAATCTACAACACGTTCTGCGTGAGTCCGATCAGCAACGAGCAGTTTTGCACGGTCTGCCATGTCGGCTACGGCAGCACCGATCCCTCGAAGTTCGTTCCATTCGATCAGCGTGGGGAAGAGCAGGTCGACTGCCTCGTATGCCACGACCAGACACGCACCTACCGCAAGATCCCGTTCATTGGCGGCAACCCGGCGACGACCCGCATCGCGGTGCGCCCCGGCTGCAACGAGGTCTACGGCACGGACAGGCCTTATGTGGACCCGATCGACCTGACGGCAGTGGCCCGCTCCGTGCGTGCACCGAAGCGGGAGAACTGTGGCGCCTGCCATTTCTACGGCGGTGGCGGAGACGGCGTCAAGCACGGCGACCTCGACAGCTCGATGGCGGCGCCCTCGCACGCGCTCGACGTGCATATGGACGCCAAGGGATTGGATTTCCCCTGCCAGAAGTGCCACGAGGCAAGCGATCACCACATCAGCGGGCACCATTACACCATTGACGCCCGGCCCGAGAAAGATGCCCGCATGCGCGGCTCGCCGAGCAGCGCCAACGCCGCGTCGTGCCAGTCCTGCCACGGCCAGCGGCCGCACAAGGGGCATGACCTCTTGTCGGCGGCGGCAGCCACGCTGATCAACCGGCATACGGACGCCATGGCTTGCCCGACCTGCCATATCCCCGCATTCGCGCGCGGCGGCATACCGACCAAGATGGACTGGAACTATGCCACCGCTGGCAAGCTCGGACCGAACGGGTCGCCGCTGGTGGTCAACGATGCCAAGGGTCGCAACTCTTACTGGGGTGTCAAGGGGAGCTTCTCCTGGGACGAGAACGTGGTGCCGGAATACCGCTGGTTCAACGGCGAGGAGCAGTGGACCCTGATCGGCGAGAAAGCCGCCCCGGGGCCCGACGGTACGGTGCATGTAAACGAGATTTTTGGCAGCGCGAAGGACGGACGATCGCGCATCTGGCCCTTCAAGATCTCTCGCAACCACCAACCCTACGATCCAAAGAACCAGGTGTTGGCCGTCTTTCACTCCTTCGGCTTCGATCCGGAAGCCTTTACGATGACCTACGACTGGCCGACGGCGATCCGGGCCGGCATGAAGGCTGCCCGGGTGCCTTATTCCGGCTCCTACGAGTTCGTTCGAACCGAAATGTACTGGCCGATCGCCCACATGGTCGCGCCCAAGGAGCAGGCGCTGACCTGCGACCAATGCCACAGCGCCGGCGGACGACTCGACAGGGTCCCGGACGTCTATATCGCCGGCCGACCCAGGGACCAGATGCCCGCCATCGAGCGGGCCGGCAGCACATTGACGGCCCTGGCGCTGGGAGGCGTACTGCTCCACGCTCTGGTCCGAATCGCGCTCTGGACAAAACGGCGCGGCAGAGGCCTGAAGGAAGTCCCATGAGCGCCGAACTCGCACAACGGCTCTACCTCTTCACCAGATTCGAACGATTCTGGCACTGGTCGCAAGCCCTGCTCGTGCTCTCCCTGCTCGGAACCGGGGCGAGAATCCACGGATGGATCGGAACCATTCCGTTCCGCGGCGCGGTCCTCGTCCACGAACTCGCCGCCTGCATGCTGGTGACGCTTTGGGTGTTTGCCATTTTCTGGCATTTCACGACCGGAGAGTGGCGCCAGTACATTCCGACCTCCCGGATGGTGTTGGCCGTCGCCCGCTACTACGCGCTGGGTATGTTCCTCGGGGAGGAGCACCCCTTCGCCAAGACTCGCGCGCACAAGCACAATCCCTTGCAGCGCCTCGCGTATCTCGCCCTGAAAGTCGTCATCAACCCGCTCATGTGGCTCACGGGGCTCGTGCTGCTGGTCGCAGCCAACGGCGCCATGTCCGGCCGTTCCTGGGTGCTGTCCTGGGGAGACTGGGCGCGACTGCACTCGATGGCTGCGTACCTGATGCTCGTCTTTGTCATCGCCCACGTCTACCTGACGACCACCGGGAAGACCCTTACCTCCTACATCCGCGCGATGCTCACGGGTTGGGAGGTGGCGCCAGGCGATGCGACCGCCGGACCGCGACCGGGAGGCCGGCCATGAATCGGCGCCGTATGCGGCAGGGCAACGCGCGACGCAACACCGCCTCTGGCCTCCGAGGCCTGCGATGTCTCGTAGCCAGCGCCTTGGCGCTGTTGCAGTCCGGGACGATTGCAGCGGGGGAAATATCCCGGCCTCGCCTGGAAGAAGGCCGGATCGTCCTCGACTCCGATCTGGTCCTGAAGTCCTACGTCTGGGCGTTTGGCACGGCGCCGATCGATGCGAATGCAATCCTGACGCGCAATACGGAGGACATATCGCCGCCTCCACCAGCGCAGCCAACGCCCGAGCAGCGTGTCGTCCTGGAACAGATTGCAAAGGACCTGCGCACGCACCCGCAATTGGTGATCCACGCTGATGACATCGCGTTCGAGCCCTCGCCCGGCCATCCGGGCGCCTTTGACATCACCAACCGGCTTTTCGTCGAGACGGCCCGCTACTACTTCGACAATTCCCGCTACCACTACCTGTTTCGAAGTGCCGGCAGCCTCCGCACCTGGGAACCGCCGTCGCGCGAGGTCGCCGCGGCCCTGGCCCGGTCCGTTACCGCCTACGATCATTTCCGGATGGACATCGCAGCGCGCGTTGTGCGCGCCGACCCGGCAGAGTTGTCCCTCGAACTGGCCATCGAACGCGTCGACCTCAGGTCCGCGAACGGTCGGCTGCTCTGGTCCCGGCCCGTCGCAGGCGCCGCGACACACAATTGAATCGCCACTCGCCACAGTTCAGCAACCTACGGCGCCGCGAATTTCCGCCCAGCAATTCGGGAGGCGGGCTCGATCAAGCGTAGCCGTTGGTCGGTGGCGGTTCCGAGAGGAGTGCGCCTCGGGCGATTATTGCGGGCGAGCTTCGGAACGCTTCCGCGACCCCTGTGCTTGAGAGCTGCCGAGAATGCCAGCGAACCGCTGATTGCCGGAACGCGAGCTTTCCAACAATTCGCAGGAAGGGGTGGCATAGAGGATGGGAAACGGGAAAATTCCGATCAACGCGCAGTGCGCGCGAGGCCAACAAGGCTCGCGATGCCCAACCCGACAGACTTCATTTGGCTTCCCCATGCGGGCAAGTGCCCTTTCCCAATCCCCGACGGACCTAGCTCGAATTGTCCGTTCTTGGAAAATCAAGAACCTGGCGGCGGATTTCCGACGGACTTTATTCTCCAGAATCAGCTCCTGTTCACGACGATGAAAGTCGTAAACGCGTCATGAAAGTCGTAGACGAGATCGCCAACTTGCCGGCAGAAGTCACGCGGAATTTTTCTCCTGTGGCGTGAAGCTTGCGCCAGCTTCCCGATGAAGAGCCGCAATTTCCCTGGCCAAGCGCACTTCGACGTCTTTTTCCGCCCGGATATTCGCAATCAGAAGATCGACCAATGCTTGCTCGAGTCCGATGCCCAGGGCCGGTTTTTCGACGCTCGAATTCACGACGAAGAAGATGGGCTGCTTTTGTGCATGAATCAGCAAGACACCGCCGGCAGCACCAACCACGGCTTTGTCCCCATCCCTGCGTGCGGCGAGTGCGAGGCGATCACCGTTGCCCCGCTTGTATCCTTGGGCGATGTCAGGGCCAACAGCGCCTTCGAAGCCGTCGGGAAGTCCCGATTCGGCTAAGTCCTCTGGCTTGGCGAGCGCAATGACCGAGAATTCGAGTTCGGAAATTTCCATGGCTTCCTCCGGCTGATGTACGCGGGGCAACGGATTTCATTCCCTTCCAATCCTCGAGGGGCCTTTGATGCGAAGGTCGTGGACGCGTCGATGGCCGCGATCCTTTCCCATTGAGCAGGCTGAGATCCACCTTTCAGGTCGCACTTCATCGCGCCTGGCTTCTTGGAACCACATGCTCAGTTCAAGGATCTACGATCCGACCCGCGAGGCCTATCCCGCTCTCCATGGAATTAACATCGCGCGAGCATTCCGAGCGGCAGTCTGGAAAAGTGAACTTCGAGTTCGCGGAGGGCTGCATTCCGGCGTGGTCAAGGGATGAGTTCAAGCCCTGAGCCCTGGTAGCGTCATAGTGTCGGAACGTGACGGCTCCCAAGGAATTCTGGCCGTGCGGGAGCATCCCGCAAGCGAAGGAAGGTTCGACATGAGCATTCTCGGGCGATTCTTCTCCAGGACCGCGGGAAATATCGATCAATCCGTGGCCGACCATCGCAAGCGCGCCGAACTGCTGCTGGGGGAGCGACGTTACCGCGAGGCTGCGCAATGTCTGGAAGCCCCTGCGCTTCAAAACGATCCCTGGTCACAATACTCGATGGCGCGGCTTGCCGCCAATGGGTTGGGCGTTCCGAAAGACGACGAGAAATCCGCGGCATTGTTTTTGCGCGCCGCGCAAGGCGGATTTGTGCAGGCCCAATGCGCCTTGGGAATCGCGTACATCCTTGGACGGGGAGTCGAATCCAGCCCCGCGCAGGCCATCCATTGGCTTACGCGGGCTGCGGAGGGTGGCGACGCGAGCGCGCAGTTCAATCTTGCGAAGGCATATAGCGACGGTTTCGGTGTTCAGCGGGATGACGGAGTCGCGGCGGCGTGGATGCTGAAGGCTGCCGAAAGCGGGTTCGCCGAAGCCAAGCTGGGCGTTGCCATCTGGTCCGTTACCGGCAAAGGAATGCCCCGCGACTGCGAGCGCGCAATCCGCCTGCTGGAGCCAATCGCGGCCGGAGGCAACGCGGAAGCGCAGCATTGGCTGGAAGAAGCCAGGAAAGCGCGGGACGGAAGGCTCGATGGGCGGTAGCGGCGCCGCTTGGTTTGCGGCGGCTGCGTCAAGGAAGCGCAGCTACCGAGAATGTTGCGAAGCGGAATGCGACCAATGACGAGCGGAGTTATCCCGCCTTTAGAGGACCGTTGAGATCGCCCGGACCCTAACGTTGGATCGCGACCTCAAGCTCCAAGACCGGAGTGGCAAATTTCCATTGGGCCCGGAGTTCACGCCTTTGAGACGGTGACGCTGAAGTCCCGGCTCTGGCTTCCGTGAGCGAGCCTCGATCAACCATGTTGGCGTCCTTATCCGTCAGGCAAGGTCGGCACTTCGAGAAAGCCCACCGAGTCCCTGAATGCTCATAAAACCTGCTTGCAGTGTTGCTTCGCGTTGCTGGTATCGGTTCCGCCGCGAACGGGCTCTCCTTCAGGATGCCGCTCTCAAGCTGCTGCGGCAGCGAATTCGACGCCAGAGACATTGACGACGGCCTGCCACGCAGCTTCCTGGTTGGCGCCATCGAGGAGGTGCGGTTGGCGCTGCGCTTCCATTGGGCCAGTGAATTTCCCTTTTGCCGACGCGAAAAATTGACCGGAAACGTCGATTCCGAACTGTGACGCCTGGAGGTACCGACGGGCAGCCGTCTCCGGCGTCTGATTCATGCCGGGAATGAGGTTCACGATGGGGATGAACAGATACCGCAACGCCGGACCCGCGTTTCGCACCACCTTGGTGGCAGTCGCCGCACCGGGAGAGACCGCGTAAACCGCCATGCCGGAGGGTAGCCGGCGTGCCAGCGCCGCGACCCACCAGGCAACGATGAGCTTCGCGTCGGCGTACGCATTGTTGGGCACGTACCTCACATTGGGCCCATTGCGTATCAGGGCTTCCACAGCGGCGGTTTGGTCCCCCTGGTGGTATTTGGCCGCGAAGGCTGGCACGTCGGTGTACTGGAACAGGGGTACGCCCCCGCGGGCAGGCTCCGCGCCGGCAATAACGATCCGCGCGTTGGGGCTTAGCAGCTTGGCGCTGAGCAACCCAACCGTCAGCTGGTGATGGCCGATCAGCGGGGCCTGGGAAGCCTCGACGCCTGCCGCAGTGATCACGCGCTTCTTGCCCGGCACCATTCCGGCATTGAGCAGCAGGAAATCGACCGGCCGGCCTCGCTTGGCGAGCTCGGCGAGGGCGGACTGAACGCTGGACGGCGTGTCGAGCTCGAGCTCCAGCGGCGTGAAAACCTGCGTTTTGGTCTCCGCTGCAAGCAGAGCGGCCGCTTCCTGGGCCCGGGCCAGACTGCGCCCGGTGACGAAAACCTGGCGGTAGCCCTCGATGGCGAGCATGCGGGCTGCCGCATGACCGAGCCCCGAGGTGGTGCCGGTGACGAGAGCAATCGAATGTTTCATGGGTGGTTCCGTGGAGAAGGGGAAAACGTCGAATCACGGGGCTCCGCGAGGCAGGACCCGCTTGCTATTTTAGAACCGTTCGGTTATATATTCGTGCGACCACCTTTGTCAAGAAATTTTGAACCAGATGATTCAAAATACCGCCAGGCCGCGGGGCCGGCCGCGCAGCTTCGACGAGACGGGGGCGCTGGAGAAGGCGACTCAGGTGTTCTGGTCGAAAGGCTATGACGGAGTGACGATTGACGATCTCGTCGCCGGGATGGGGGTGGGACGGCCGAGCCTGTATGCCGTCTTTGGGGACAAGCGGGCGATATTCCTGCGCGTCCTTCGGGCGTATGCAGAACGCAAGGGCGCATCCGCCGCGAAGGCACTCCTCTCGCCACCAGGTCTTCGCGCCTCGATCGCGGACTTTCTGACGTACGCCGTCGAAAGTGCGACCGAGAGAGGGTCCGCCCGGGGCTGTCTGCTGGTGTGCGTTGCGCCGCTGGTGAACGACGCCGAGGTTCAGCGGTTCCTGCAGGGCACGATCGCGGGCGGCGTGGCGCTGGTGGAGCGCCGTTTCCGGGACGGGATCCGCATGGGTGACATCCCGCCGGACTTTCCGGTAGCCGCGCGCGCAACCCAGGTCACGGATATTGCTCGTGGCCTGACCATGCGTGCGCGGATCGGCACGCCGCGCAAGACGCTAATCAAGGATGCCGAGGAAGCGGCCGACCTGGTGCTCCTGCCCCGGCGCGTCGCTTAGGCACAATCAACCTGGAATTCCCGGCGTTCCGTCGCGGCGGATGATCTGATGAAGGTTTGCGGACTGGTCGTGATGGCTGCTTCCCTCGCGCTGCTGGACGCATGCGCGGGAGAGCGATCGGCAGGGCAGTCCGTCGGGGCGTCCGCGCTGGCATCGCTCGGTCCCGCCTTCGCTACCCTCGATGCGGACCTTGTGCCCATCCCGGCCGGCTCGTTTGTGATGGGCGACCTGGCCCGGACGGGGTGGAAAGAGCCGCTGCCGCTGCATCCGGTGCGGCTGCGGGCCTTCCGGCTTTCGCGCTACGACGTCACCTTCGAGCAGTTCGATGCGTTCGCGCGGGCGAGCGGCAGGGCGCTCCCGGACGACAGCGGCTGGGGGCGGGGTCGACGTCCGGTCATCCATGTCGATTTCGGCGAGGTGCAGGCCTTCCTCGCCTGGCTCAATGCGCAAAGCGGCCGGCATTTCCGGCTGCCCAGCGAAGCCGAGTGGGAATACGCGGCGCGGGCCGGCACGACGACGATGTACCCCTGGGGTGATGAAGACGCGCACGATCGGCGCAACGGTTCGGCGGATGTGGGGCGCACCACGCCCGTGGGCAGCTACCCGCCCAACGCCTGGGGCCTCTACGACATGATCGGCAATGTCTGGGAGTGGCTTCCCGATTGCTGGCATGACTCCTACGAAGGAGCGCCGGGCGACGGAAGCGCGTGGTCCGGCGGGTCGTGCGCGCGGCGCGTGTTCCGCGGCGGCTCTTGGGACAACGACCCGACCTGGCTGCGCGTCGCCGATCGCTCGTCCTTTGGCACTACCGAACGCATGGATGGCGTCGGATTCCGGATTGCCGAGGATCTGCCCTGATTCTGGCTGCGGTCGTGGGAGACGCCCGCATCACGCCGGGGTGCAGGCCCGGTGCTCCTCCAGCAGAACGGGGAGACCTACTCGGGGCACCCGACTTGCAGCACATCGGAGCTCTTTTCCTCCGCCCGCTTCGGGCGCGGCAAGGCACCACGGATGCGATCGTCGGAGAGACGGCGACCGATCGCGATTTGTCGCGATGCCGAACTCAGCGCAGAATCGGTTCCGAAGCTCCAGTGATCCAATCCGGCCCGCGCGCCTCGTACGCGGGCCCTTTCCTTGCTTGGCGACACTTCGCCGGATGGGAGCTCTCGACCCTGGCCCCAGGTACCGGAGATCCCCATGCAGATCCGCGTCGGTTTCGAGATGGTCTACGACTGCCCGCAGCCGACGCCGATGATCCTCAACCTCAATGTCCATTTCACCCGCGTCTCCGACCTCATGGGCCGCGATGACCTCGTGTTCGACCCGCCGGTGCCGATGAAAGCGTACCGGGACAGCTTCGGCAACTGGTGCACGCGGATCGTTGCGCCCGCGGGCCGCACGCGCATCGGGGCCGATGTCCACATCCATGACTCCGGCGCCCCGGACGCTGTCGTTGCGCAGGCCTGGCAGCACGAGGTGCAGGACCTGCCGGAGGAGACGCTGCTCTTCCTGCTCGGCAGCCGCTACTGCGAGACCGATCGGCTGTCGGAACTCGCGTGGAGCCTCTTTGGTTCCGGGCCGCCGGGATGGGCCCGCGTCCAGGCGATCTGCGACTATGTGCACCGGCACATCGCCTTCGGCTACGAGCACGCGCGCAGGACGCGAACGGCGCTCGAAGCCTTCCACGACCGCACCGGCGTGTGCCGCGACTACGCCCACCTCGCGATCGCACTTTGCCGGTGCCTCAACATCCCGGCCCGCTATTGCACGGGGTATCTGGGCGACATCGGCGTGCCGCCTCCCCACGGCAC